>ENA-ORTB01002647-ORTB01002647.1-human-gut-metagenome-genome-assembly--contig:-NODE-2647-length-16063-cov-11.066779_pt1 | contig 16063 bp, 17 predicted proteins | sample MGYA00241905_ERZ509174 | MGnify/ENA primary metagenome ERZ509174 (study PRJEB26280, sample SAMEA2338851) | human gut metagenome | biome: human gut; feature: human-associated habitat; material: faeces... | reverse complement strand
AATTCGGGCTTTTTTATCGAGATTCGAAATTCCGCGCCCACGTCCCAGTTCCACTATCTCCGCCGAAGCGGAGTGACCACCGTTCCTGAAGTCATTCAGAAACTGCGCCATTTTGTTGCGCGGCTTTTTCTCTTACCGCCAAATGACGTATCCCCACGAATTGGGGGAGTTATTAGCAGGCCAACAAGTGCCTCCGCGCTTGCTGAGACAATCTCCTACTCGCAGTGGGTGTTCCTCAAAAAAGACGACGACTGTAAGCCGAAATGGATCTTGGCTTCCGCTCCAGGCATATCGTTGATTGACGTATCCCCGCAAATGCGGGGAATTCGCACTTGGCGTTGTGTTGCCAACAGCACAACGGGAATCATCCCCGCGCAACGGGGCAAATTGCTTAAATGGCTGGAAGAAAAGGAGCGACTGTGACTAATCCCCGCGCATGCGGGGTAAATCCGCGAAACGCATAGATTTCACGGTTAAAAGGAGACAGATCCTCGCATACGCGGGGGAAATCACAAGGCACCAGAGGCAGATAAAAGTAAAGATGACAGATCCCCGCACACTCAGGGGAAATACTAAAAAAAATGACGTTTTTCCGGCAAAACTGTCCCCGGTATCGGGTGGGTCGGAACGTCATGTGAACATGATGATAAAAATCCAGATTTTTAAAGAGCGCGAAACACTGACTATTGAGGAGGCTTTTTGAGTTTTTCTTTCAGACAAAGAAGGCTTTGGATCAGAGCTTTCTTTGTTGGTTTCATGTCACCGCTCAAGAAATCTCGAAGCCATAAAGCACGCGTATTGTCCAGCCAGTCTTCAAGCTCCGCTCTTGAATGACTTCGTTTGCGAATTCTTATACCGTTGAAGGACAACTCGGCTCGCCAAACACAGCGCCGTGAACCTTCTTTGCTACGGCATGAACGATCGAGATAGATCGTCCCGGAGCCCACAGGTTTGTTTGCAACCGGACAAACCTGAAAGATGTCAATTCCGTTCCAGATGAACTGCGGCTCGCTTTTAGACATGGAATGAAAAAATGGCACCGGGAGCTCTCGTTCAAGCTTCCGATGCCACCCTAATGTTATTTCCCTGAATGGTTTGCCTTACTTAGCAGCCGGCTTTTCGTCCTTTTTGGCTGCTTCCTTTTGCACCAGGCTCACAACTTCAGCTCCGGACACATCGGCGATGCGAATGACAACCACGCGAGCACCCTGGAAGAGGAAATTGCCTTCGCGCTTTTCTGTGTCACCGAGAGCCTTGAGGAAGGATTCAATCTGAGGATTGATAACTTCAGCCTTTTCGGCATTGAACGGGACTTCAATCGTCTGACCGCCCTTGAGGTAAACAGTCAGTTTCTGAATAACTTTCTGGGTCATCGGAATTCTCCTTACGTCTTTATCTGAGGCTCGGGGATCCAGACCCCGATCTGATAAAAGGAGAATAGATCGGGAAAAATTCCCGTCATGGGAAAAATTCGTTCAACGGACGAATCAAAATTAATTTTCTTTAGAAAACAAATAGATAGAACTTTTTCAGAGAAATAAAAAAAGCCCCGTCAACAAAAACTGCCTGACGGGGCGGAGGGGAAAAATAGAGTAGATGGTAAAACTAGGGAAGCACAGCGGCAGTGAGTTTTACGTCACCGGCATTGACTAATTCGGTTTTGCCATCGTCGAATTTGACGACCACACACCAGGGCTTGTCTTTGCACAAGGCGTTCGATAGCAGGATGCCCTCACGCACGGATTCATTCTCGCTCGACACTTTGACTCTTAGAACAATGCGTGTCTGGATGCAGTCGGTAGGCAACTCGAGTCGTGCGGATTCCGCAACCGTAGAGTCCTTCCTGTTGTTGGATGCCGCTTCTGCACCGTCGGTTTCGTCGGACTCGGATTGGCTGGCGAGGCTACGTTTAAGGCTCTGGGGCAGATTGCCCGGTGCATCTTCTACGCCGGACTTGATTTTTTCAGCGCGATCCTTTTCCTCATTGAAAGCACGAATCAGATTTTGAGCCTCACTGCGGGAAATCGAAATTTTCCCTTCGGTATCCCTGTGGGCTTCCAAGGCGTCCGTCAGAGCATCCAAACCCGCGATCTTGGCATAGCGACAAAGTATCTGAAAGCTGATCGAATCGCTGATCTCTCCGGTCTTGCTGGCCTTGAGAAGCACTTCGGGCATCCCGATCATGTCGGTAAATACCTTGACGCGCTGGCGAGACCATCCGAACAGTCGCCCGATTTCAGCGTTGTTCATCCCTTTGGCAATAAGCTTTGCAAACACCGCGGAGATTTCGTGCGGACGCATGGAATCACGCTGGATGTTTTCAGTCAGCTGGCGGATTTCTCGATCTTCAGCCTCAGGAGCTTCCACCACAACACACTTGATGGTCTCCAGTCCGGCAGCTTTGGCGGCACGCCAACGGCGCTCACCTTGCTCGATGATGTATTTGCCTTCATGTTCAGGATCTTCGGAGACATTGATCGGCGTCAGTTGCCCGACCTCCTTGAGGGATTGGGCAAGACTGTCGATGTCTTCAAAAACCTTGCGGGCTTGCTCTTTACTCGAAATGTCATCAACGCTAATTTCAAGCAGCTTATCTTTGCCTGCACGATTGAAGAGATCTTCGGAAGAGAGAGCCAGTTCATTGAGGCTTTCCAATTCTTTATCCAAATCCAGCATGGTGTTTCCTAAACAATCTGGTGACGGTGTTATTTGGTCTTTTCAACGCGCTCGAGCATTTCCGTCATAAAGGCTGAAAATTCATCTAGAGCCTTAAAGGCACTCGGCAAGGCCCAAATCGGCAGACCCCGCGTCATGGCCGTATCTGTTGGCGCATTGCGGCGAATGAGCGTTTTGAAGAGCAGTTTGCTCATGGTCTTGTCTTTTCGCAGATTCGACAATGATTCGGCGTGAGTTGTGCCTGTCGAGAATTCGTTGATGACAACGCCTAAGAAATTGAGTTTTTTGTTGATGCGTTCTTTGATGCCGATGATGGTGCGAACTAAGTTTCCAAGGCCATCTACAGCCTGACCGGAAAGCTTGATCGGACAGATCACGTAATCGGTAGCGCATAACGCCGCGGAAAGTCGACGCCCAAGAGAGGGAGGGCAATCAATAACGATATAGTCGTATGCAGATTTAAGGCGAGCAATGTTGCGTGCGCCATCTGCAATGGACGTCAACGGAAGAGCTTCAGTATCGTATCCCTTTGCGTCGCCGGAGTACGAGCCAATCAAATCCAGAAAAGCTTCCTTGTAGACATCATCGTTGTTGATTCGCTTTTTATAGATGGGCAAGGGCAGGGGGAGCGTTACTTTTTGTGCCGTAACATCACTAACTTCTTTCTCGAACAGCAGTTCACTGCGGGTGCTTGTCATGTTTTTTCGACCAACGAGTACGTTGGTAGCGCTGCCCTGGGCGTCAAAGTCGATAAAGAGTACCTTTTTGCGGGCAAACTGCGCGAGCCAGCAAGCGCAGAGGACCGAAAGGGTTGTCTTGCCCACGCCTCCCTTCTGGTTAGCAAAAACGATCACTGTTGCCATTCTGAAATTCCCTCAGATCGTGTGTAAAAAAACAGCGCCAACGTCGGCGATATGTCTGCCAGCTATCCTATTCGAGTGTGGGTTGAATTTAAACCAAATCGTCAATCTTGATTTACATTTTCACGGTTTGTCGTCAAAACGATACATTTTTGAGTAAAACGGCTTTACGAATCAAGCGCATGTAAATCCTGATTTACGCTCTTGTTACGCGTAACAGTAGCAAACAGCCTCAGGGAAACTTACGGATCTTTTCTGTCAAGCGACGAAAAGAAGGTGTTGTCTTAGGCTATTCGTGATACCTAGCTGCAAAATTCGTCCGACGACCGAATTTTCAAGGATGACGGTGTCTCAAGAGGTGCCAAGATGTCCCAAAATTCATCAATTGGGGATTTTGTAATGCGTACTCTCAACTTGAACCTCTTGGAACGAAAAGGTCTAAACGACCTTCTGACGATGGCTGAAATGTGCGAAGTCTTCGGTCGTTCACGCAGCTCAATCTATCGCTACATGAACGACCTCAGCTTGGGATTCCCTCAGCCTGTACCGTTACTCGGAGGCCAACTCAATTTCCGAGCAGAAGATGTGCGAGAGTACATCAACAAATGTTTTAGGCTGGCAGACAAAAATAAAGAGAAATTGAGGCAATACCGGATCTGTGACTAAGATCGGCCTGCATTCCGAGCGAATGCAGGTTTTTTTATGAACTTTTCCCGAGTATCCGGCTTTGAAAAAAGTACATCTGCCCATTCCTGCATGAGGGGACGCCGTTGTTCCAGTAGATCACTTCGTTGATAAGATACAACGACGTTATTACCGGTTTTATGCATGATGCTTTTTTCAGCTAAAAGGTCGCTTTTTCCATTTTCAGCCGCCCAGTCCCTGAAAGTCGATCGACAGCCATGCATGGTTAGTTTTCGCCGGACGGATCGGATAAGAGTTCTTTGCGGTGTGTTACGTGCGGAGAATTTTGTTCTTTTTCCTGGAAATATAGGAGCAGACTTTTCTGAGTTAACTGGTGGATTAAGAGAGAGCAACAGATCAATTGCTTGATTCGAGAGAGGAACGCGATGGGGATAAGGCTTTCTGTCCTTACGCCGATCAGGAGGTACATACCATACACGATTTTCCCAATCAATTTCGTCCCACGTGGCTTCCCGAAACTCAGTATTTCGACATGCTGTAAGAATGCCAAACAGCACCATTTTTTCATAAACGGAACCATTCATCAGAGAAAAGCTCACAGATTGAAGTTCCCGTAATGTTGGAGCTTCCCAGTGCTCGATTGCGTGGATGCTCAGAAATGAAGGCAACTCCATGTCCAAATTGTGCTTCCATACTGCAGGGTTCTCACGAGGGCGCAAACCTTTATGTGCAGCGTAATGAAAAACGTGTTCTAAGCATTGTCTGATTACTTCGGCCGTTGGAGGCATCCTCTTCCAAAGAGGAGACAGAAGTGCGAGCACGTCCTCTCTTGTTACATCGGCAACGTCTTTATTCCCCAAAGCAGGGCCTACATATTTTCTGAAAAGCTGTTTCCACAGAGTGACCCTGCCTTCGCCTTTCCAGTTACGTGAAACTCGTCGGTTTTCCATGGCCTCAAAATAAATATCTTTGACCAGATGACTTGTGGCGAAGTTAGCATCAACTTTTTGAGGTCTGGGATCAAGACCTAAAGCAATTTTGCTTCGATACTCATTGGCTAGATTCACGGCCTGCTGGAGACGTACAGCAAATGCGCTGCCTAAACCAAAACATTTGCGTTTACCGTTGATTTTGGTGAAGTACAACCACACTCTAGATCTGCCGTTGTTTTTGACTTCGAGATAGAGACCTCTTGCGGCGTTATGTCTACCATCGCCAAGTTTTAGAACTTCTGACTGCTTCATATCTAAACCTCAGGTTAAGAAATAAGGAAACTGTGAAGGCTTTTCCAGACATTGAAGCATTGTTGTCCTTGCACTTTTCCTGCACCCTAGTTATGAAACAACACGGACGATTTGAGACGTAATCGTGCAGATTTGTATAGTTTGGGACAGTACAAGACAACAAAAAAATCGTTTGAAATCATCAATCTAAAAGAAAAAGTCTCTCAGAAGCCTTATACACAGGCTTGTAGAGGTTAACTCTGTGACAAAACGAAAACGGCAGGCTCCTCGGAAAGGAATCTGCCGTTGACGAACCGAGAGAAGTGTCTCGGTTTATGTCGATGCGTTTGTCCGATTAGGCCAGACCGGTGATCTTGCCGTCCTTGACGTCAATGTGCATGGCAGCAGGGGCCTTGGGAAGCCCCGGCATACGCATGATGGCTCCAGTTGTGACGACAGCAAAACCGGCGCCGGCATTGAGAATCACGCGCTGAACCGGCAAATCGAAGCCCTTGGGGGCACCGAGCGCCTTCGGGTCGGCTGTCAGCGAGAAGGGAGTCTTGGCGATGCACACAGGCAGATTGCCAAAGCCCATGTCGGTGAGTGTCTTGAGGTCCTTCTTGGCGGCTTCGGAGAACGAAACCGAGCCGGCACCGTAGACACGCTTGGCGATCTTTTCAACCTTGACGGCGATCGGATCTTCATCTTCCACGGTGAAGTGCAGTTCTCCCTTGGAAGCAGCTGCGGCTTCAAGAACTTCCTTGGCCACGCTTTCGGCGCCTTCGCCGCCCTTGGCAAAGCCGTCGCTGATAGCAAAGCGAACGCCGAGTTCTTCGCAACGGGCGCGCAAGACGGCGATTTCGTCTTCCGGGTCGTTGTAGAAGTGGTTCATGCTAACAACAATTTCGGGGCCAAAAGCCTTGAGGTTGGCGACGTGTGCGTCAAGGTTGCACAGACCGGCCTTGAGAGCTTCCATATTGGGTTTGCCGATTTCGGGCAGAGCCACACCGCCGTGCCACTTCAGCGCCTTGAGGCTAGTGACAAGAACGACGGCGGCAGGACGCAGACCCGCGTGACGGCACTTGATGTCGTAGAACTTCTCAGCGCCCAGGTCGGAACCGAAGCCGGCTTCCGTAATGGCGTATTCACCGAGTTTCATGGCGGCAAGCGTGGCGACCACCGAGTTGCAGCCGTGGGCGATGTTGGCAAACGGGCCGCCGTGCACGAGAGCGGGCGTACCTTCGAGCGTCTGCACAAGGTTGGGCTTCATGGCGTCAAGCAGCAGAGCCATGACGGAGCCCGTGGCGCCGAGTTCGGCGCAGGTGAAGGCCGAACCGTCGCGTTTGATGCCCAGCACGAGACGATTGATACGGGCACGCAGATCATCAAGGTCGGTGGCAAGACACAAAACGGCCATCAGTTCGCTGGCGGCTGTGATGTCAAAGCCTGCTTCCGAGGGGGTGCCGTTGGCGCTGCCGCCCAGACCGGTCACGATGTTACGCAGCTGACGGTCGTTGACGTCAAGCACGCGGCGCCAGGTGACTTCCTTGAGATCAATCTGACGCTGGTGACGGGCGTTGTCGACCAAGGCGGAAATGAGGTTGTTGGCGGCGGTGATGGCGTGGAAGTCGCCGGTAAAGTGCAGGTTCACGGATTCCATCGGCAACACCTGCGAGTAGCCGCCGCCAGCGGCACCGCCTTTCATGCCGAAGACCGGACCGAGGGAGGGTTCGCGAAGCGCGAGAACGGCCTTCTTACCGAGTCGGTTGAGTGCCTGAGCAAGAGCGATGGATGTGGTCGTCTTGCCGGAACCGGCGGGCATGCCGGAGGTGGCAGTGACGAGAATCAGCTTGGCGTCAGCCTTGCGTTCCGGGTTGAGGGTGAGCTTGGCCTTGTCCCAGCCATACGGTTCAAATTCGTTGTCTTCCAATCCCCACTCATGAGCGAGGTCGTCGATACGTTTGAGTTTGGCGCTCTGAGCAATTTCAATGTCGGACAGCATCGGAATGTGACTCCTAAAAAGTTAAAAGACAAAAAGGTGAAAAAATTGATCGTTGTGTTTGAGCTTCAGGTACAGGGAGAGGGAAAAAGACCACAAACTCCCCTTGCGGCTCCAAGCGAGCCGGTGACAAAAAAGAACAGCGGGAGCTCAAGCCGACAATGGCGAGCTCAACCTTCATAAGAGCAACAAACAAGGAATCCGGGACGATGAAATTCGCTCGGTGACAGCATGTTGCGCGTCACCGTGTGAGAGTGCACCGAAATATGCCACAAAAGGATGCAACTTGCGAGTGAAAAAGCGCCGCCATAAGACGTACACAAAAAGAAGGATGTCTTAGATTGAGGTCGGGCCCGATCGGCGGCCGGAGAGCAGGCGCTGTAAAAGAGGCGCTAAGGGAAGCAAAGGAGACGAGCTGCAGGAGGGCTTCCTGCTGCGCTCGGGCCGCCAAAGCCATATCCGATCCAATTATCGCTCAGACCGATTAAATAAGACAGTTGATGGTTCCGTCGCAGGCTTCACCCACGCCCCATCCGATCATGCGGATGACAATAAAAACGGCAAGCCAAATAGCGATCCAAAGAAGGATTTGCTTCAAATGCGGCAGTCTCGGTGTTGTGTTGTTTCTCATAGCTCTCGATCCCGTATGTGTCCAAAGGGGCTAAGCGCCCGAACCATATGTCTTTCTTTGATTACATTTTCTCACATATGAAATACAAAAATGCGTGATTTCAAGGGCTTATGTCTGCTTTTCGGTACATTTTCAGCTGAATCGGAATTCACGTTTGAATTTCAATTTTGACGGCTTTTTCTTTGATAAGTCGTTGTTAGGGAAGCCTTCAGCATTGTGCGTAAACTCGCATTTTTGATGGTGTCAAAATCGGCTTTGTGCTCTTTATAATTGCCGCCGTCTTTCTATAGTGCAGCTTAAAAACGTCCGCAAACGGTTCTCAACAACTGCTCGTTTCGGACGGCTATTGGAGTTCTTGTTATGCGAATTCTTGTTGCGGTTAAGCGAGTTGTGGACTACAACGTAAAGGTTCACGTCTTGCCCGACCACTCGGATGTCGATACGGCCAACGTCAAGATGTCCATGAATCCTTTTGACGAAATCGCCGTCGAGCAGGCCGTTCGGCTGAAGGAAGCCGGCCAGGCTGACGAGGTTGTGGTCGTTTCGATCGGTCCCGATAAGACGGTCGACACGTTACGAGTGGCCATGGCGATGGGTGCTGACCGTGCGATTCATATCAAGCATCCCGACACCAAGATTGAACCCCTGGCCGTTGCCAAACTCCTGGCTGCTATTGCTAAGCGAGAAGAGGCCGCTCTGGTGCTTCTAGGCAAACAGGCTATTGACAATGATGCCGGTCAGGTGCCGCAGATGCTCTCGGCTCTTCTGGACTGGCCCGTGGCAATCAACGTCAGCAGTCTGCAGCTTGAAGGCAGCAAGATCATCTGCGTGCGAGAAACCGATACGGGGCTGATGAAGGTTGAAGGCGAACTGCCTGCCGTGCTCTCTGCCGACCTGCGTCTGGCCGAACCGCGCTACGTGACCTTGCCCAATATGATGAAGGCCAAGAAGAAGCCCGTGGATGCTGTTGAAGCCGCCGACGTGGCTGACATCGGCAAGCGCACGCTTGATCTGCAGGAAGTGATTGAACCGCCCGCTCGCAGTGCCGGCGTCAAGTTGAACAGTGTTGATGAACTGATTGACGTTTTGAAAAACACGGCCAAGGTGCTCTGATAATAGGAATTGAAGGAATATGACTATTCTTGTGATTGCAGAGCACAGCGATGCTCAGCTTAAGTCTTCGACTCTGAATACGCTCAAGGCGGCTTTTGAACTCGGCTCTGAAGTTGACGTTTTGGTGGCTGGGCAAAACTGCGAAGGGGCAGTCAAGCAGGCGGCTTCTGTGACCGGTGTGCATAAGGTGCTTGTAGCCGAAGGCGAAGCATTTAATCACTGCCTGCCCGAAGCATTGACGGATGCTGTGCTGGCAGCTCAGCAGGCCGGTAGCTATAGCCACATCCTCTTTACGGCAGGCACGTCCGGCAAGGCCGCTATGCCGCGCACGGCCGCCAAACTCGGTGTGTCAGCTCTCACTGAAATTGCAGGCGTGATCTCCGCCGATACGTTCAAGCGCTACATCTACGCGGGCGGCGTTCTGGCTACCGTCAAAACCTCCGCAACACCTGTTGTAGCAAGTGTCCGTGCTACCTCTTTTGAGGCGGTTCCAGCCGAAGGCGGAAATGCTGCCGTTGAGAAGCTTTCTGTGACGCCGTCTTCCCGCGGATTTAAATTTGTGAGCGTGGAAGAAGCGGCAAGCGATCGTCCGGATTTGCTCACTGCCAAGCGCGTCGTTGCCGGAGGCCGCGGTCTCTTCGACGAAGAAGGATTTGCCGCTCTTGATAAGCTTGCCGAAAAGATGGGGGCAGCTTTGGGTTCCACCCGAGCCGTGGTGGATATGAACCTGGTGCCCAGCGAAACGCAGGTCGGTCAGACCGGCAAGATCGTGGCTCCCGAGCTCTACATGGCTTTCGGTATTTCCGGCGCCATTCAGCACGTAGCCGGCATGAAGGACTCCAAGGTCGTCGTGTCCGTAAATAAGGATGCTGAAGCTCCGATCTTCGAAATGTCTGACTACTATTTGGAGGCAGATGCGGTCGAAGTGATCAAGGAACTCACTGAGAAGCTCTGATCTGCTCGAATTGGCAGATCCATAATCCACAAGAGGCACCGGTGTCCTATACAAGTGATACTGGTGCCTTTGCTTTTTTTCAGACTTCCAAGATAAGGTCGGGCGAAGGCAGCAGGGAGGTTGTTTACAGAGAAGACGAGGAAAAAATGCGACTCGCAAAACTTGTTTTGAGTGTAACGGCGTTTGCTGTGTCGACAGTGTTTGCCGGAGATTCGCTACTGAACTTTGATAAGACTGATCCAACGGCTACTTGCATTCTGACAGCCGAAAGTCCGTCGCCGAAATATGTCCTGATTCTTTTCCCGGGTGGCGACGGACGTGTCGCGGCGCACCTAACGGGCGGAAAGATTTTCTTCGGTAAGCGCAACAATTTTCTGATTCGCTCCCGTTTACTTCTGGCTGACAATGAGTTTGCAACGGTCTCAACCGATGCTTCGAGTGATCAAAAGCGTTTTTCTTTGCTGCTCGACAGAATCCGGCAACTGTATCCGCATGCCTCAGTCTGGCTGGTCTCAACCAGCAGAGGTACGCTGGCGGCGGCTCAAGTCGCCGGTAAATGTCGTGACCGTCTCGATGGTGTGGTCTTTACTGCGTCAATGAAAGAGCTCAGAGATATCCCATTGGATGCAATCAAGGTCCCTAAACTCTTTGTGCACCATGTTTCCGATGGCTGCAAGAGCACGCCTTACGATGCGGCCCGAGAACTTGCGGCAAAGCTAAATGCCGACTTCGTGACCGTATCCTGCGGAAAGACCAAAGGTAAGCCATGTCAGGCATTTGCGTACCATGGTTTCAATGGTCGGGAAGAAAAAGTTGTCGACGAGATCAAGAATTGGATCAAGGCGAGAGCCGAATAGCTACAGCCTTGAGGCCGCTTTCAACGGCGTACAGTATGTTTGTGCACGGCTGACGGTATTTCCAGGCACCGACTGAAGAAATTTTCTTGCTGGAAGGAATGCGACGGATTTTTAGGTAAGACCGATTTTGGCTTTGTACTTACTGATTGTGCCTGCCCACCAATTTAAAATTTCGGGATCAACTTCACCGTCGCGGCTTCGTAACACAAGACGTTCCGGAGCAAGCGCAAGCGTTGAATCGATGGAAGTAACCAAGTTCTTGTACGGCGACTGACCTAAAAGTAAGAATTTGGGCAGAATCGCCCAGCCTACCCCTTTTGCAGCCAAGCCCAAAGCCCATAGGCCGCTGTCAACTTCCCAATGGTCGTTGCAAATAACACGGGGTGGAGTTGCTTCCGGTGCTCTGGCGTGCACCACGATTTGTCGGTAGCAGCGCAAATCTTCAAGGGTTGGCCGAGAAAGGGAGGCCAACGGATGGTTTTTTGCGACAACAATGGACACGGGTGAGTGCCCGAGCAATCTCTCATCGCAGTGAGAAGATTGGGAGGATGCAAAAATCAGAGCCAAATTCATGCCGGCTTTGCTGAAAAACCAGTCTGCTTCAGAACCGGTTATGTTTTCAACCTGCAGCCGTACGGATGGAAAGCGTCGGGCAAACAGCCGCAGCCAGTCAATCATGACCGGAGCTTCCAGGACAAGATCAATGCCCATGTAAAGAGCAGGGGATGGCGTATCGGTAAGCGACAGGGCTCGGGTTTCAAGACGATCCGCTTCAGCCAGAAGACGTTGCGCGCCGACCAGAAGTTCAGTTCCTCTGGGTGTCAAAACAGGTTTGGGCGTCCGGTCAAAAAGCTTGTAACCAAGTTCGGCCTCCATGCCTGAAATATGCATCGACACCACCGACTGAGCCCGTCTCATTTTTCGTGCCGCTTCAGAGAATGAACCTGTTGCCGCAACGGCAACAAAGGAGCGAAGTTCATCAATTTTTAATCCCATGGGACAGTGCGCCTTTTAGTATCTATCAATTTATTGATGAATTCTAACTAGATTACTCAAAATTTTGATGAGAAAATTTCGTTATGACTAACTCTACGGAACAGGCCTATGTCTTTGAATTCCTCTCTCAAAAAGAAACCGATGAGCGCGGTTGCGACGCTTGATCTAAATTTATCTGCTCAACATTCTTTGCAAGATGCAAAGGCTGACGAGAAAATCCATGCGGGAAGCGGCAATCGAATGAATGCTGTTTCCGGAGCTGAACTTTGGGCTGCCCGCATCGGTTTTTTCGCCGGAGGTTTTACAGTGGCCTCGTGGGCTCCTTTGATTCCTTTTGTTCAGGCGCAATTGCTGTTGGAGCCCTATGTTTTGGGTTTCTTGCTGTTGGGCTTAGGAGTCGGTTCTTTTGTCGGCATGCCCTTGGCTGGTCGGTTGACGCAGCGTATCGGAGCTCGAAATGCGATATTGCTTTCCGGATTGGCGTCCTGCCTTTTGCTGGTGGTGCTTTCACTTGTGCCGGGGTTCTACATTGAGTGCGCCGCACTTTTGGCTTACGGCGTGACACTGGGTTGTCTGGAAGTGAGCGTCAATATTTACGGTACGCATTTGGAAAATCGCAACCAAGCTCGGCTAATGAGCGGCTTGCATGCCGCTTATTCCATTGGAGAAGTTGTTTCGGCGGTGGCGCTTACTTCGTTGTTTGTGCTGGGGCTTGCTCCGGGGCAGGCCGTAGGAGCGCTGATGGCCTTGCTGGCTTTAACGATGATTGTTTTGCTACGGCGTATAGAAAACCATCCAATTGAGGTGCCCAGAAATGCAAAAGAAAAGCGCAGCAACGCATTTGCGTTTAGCGGATCAGTAGCCATTCTTGCGCTGGTTTGTGCAGTCATCTTCCTGACCGAAGGTAGCATGCTCGACTGGAGTGCCATCTACTTGCGTGACTACGCAGGGGTACCTCAGGAAGTCAGCGCTGTCGGTTACACACTTTTTGTCATTGCAATGGCCGTTTCACGTCTGATCGGTGACAAATTGGCAATGAAGTTCGGCGCTGTGACGATGCTTTCAATTGGCATCGCCCTGATGTTTACGACGCTTCTGGCTCTAGTGTGCTTTCCTTACCCGGCAAGCGCCATGGTTTCCATGTTTATCATGGGTCTCGGAATTGCCAACATTGCTCCGATTGTCATCTCGGCTGCGTCGCGAACGGCAGCAATGGATAGCGTTAAAGCCATTACGGCTGTGACGACTGTCGGATACGGTGGTCTGTTGGCCGGTCCTGCCCTGATCGGAGCGATATCTTCGGCGGTATCGCTGCAAGGCGCTTTTCTTACGGTGTGTGCGCTTCTGGCAGTCAGTCTGATACTTGTCCAAAAAAATAAATCCGTATTTAGATAACGCAACAGGATGCGTCTTACTTATGCAGGTTACTTGAAGAAGGTAACGGGTTTGTCGCCGCTTTTACGAATGGCTTCGAGACCTTCCGGGCTGATGTGACCGAGATCGGCCAAGTCGGAACTCCACGGGAAGTCCACGAGGAATATCGCAATATTGCCCCAAGGCTTGTAGACGGTCATCGTTCCGCGCGTGATCTCAAAGTGGCGGGCGGCGCGTTCGAGTTCCAGAGCAGGCTTGGGATATGCAATACGTTCGTTGCGACCGAAGTTCTCAAATGTGAGCGTCATCGGCAGTCTGGCGATGAAAGCGCGCGCGTCGGCGTTATCGGCCATTTCGATGGGATAGCTCTTGCCGTCAACAGAAACTTGGATGGTTTCGGACATAGCGGTTCCTGAAGAGAGTAGACCCAAGCAGACAAGGAGCGAGGCAAGTAGTCGATGGGCATGCATGGTGTTGTTCCTTTCCGATTGGTGTTTAGTAGACTTGCAAACATGCTATCGCGCTGCAAATGACCGGTCGAGACGGGCGGTATCAAAGGTTTGCCTGAAAAGTGCAAGCATGAAAAAGGCGCCTTTGAAAAGAAGCGCCTTGATTTCATGGTAATCGAGGTTCAGGTTATTTCGTACCGGTCGAGCCGAAACCGCCTTCTCCGCGCGAACTTGCTTCAAAATCAGTCACAAGTTCAAACTCGGGTTGCACGACGGGCAGCACCACCAACTGTGCCAGACGCTCGAAAGGTTCCAGAACAAAAGGTTCTTTGCCACGGTTCCAGGTGCTGATCATCAGTTCGCCCTGATAGTCGGAATCAATCAGACCCACCAGATTTCCGAGGACAATGCCCTTTTTATGGCCCATTCCGCTGCGGGGAATAATGACGGCGGCGTAATTGGGATCACCGATATGGATCGCCAGGCCGGTCTTTACGAGGACCGTTTCATCGGGATTGATCGTGAGCGGCTCATCGAGAAGGGCGCGAAGATCGAGGCCGGCGGAGCCCGGCGTTGCATAGCGCGGAAGGTGTTCGCGGATGCGTTCGTCAAGGACCTTGAGTGCAATTTTCATTTTTTCTTACTTGTTGTTAGGTTGTTCAGCTTTTTCAAGCCGTTTGTGCCGCTCAAGCTTCTGATGCTGCGAGAGCGCGCAAACAAGACCAGCGAATGTTACAGACATTCCCATGGGAATCCCGCTTGATTTTTTTGCGGTTTTAAAAGAGAGGCACCGAATCCTGCATTTTTTCCTGTACCTTGTTTTGAACTAAGGTTGCAGAAGCGGAATTTTGATCCTCACTCTTAAAATCAGAAACAAAAGAGGATCAGAAATGCAAAGACGCTTTTCAGAAGAATTCAAACGCGCAGCTGTTGCACGAGTCCAAAGCGGCGAATCGCAACTGTCGGTTGCTCGCCACTTGGGAATCAGTAGCAAACGATAATGACCTCAGGTACCCGATCAAGCGTAGTACCCATTAGTACAAAGCTTGATCGGGTACCTGAGGTCATTATCGTTACAATGGACTTAGGCCGCACTCGAAACTACAGATGAAATCACCCAATGAGTACTACGCTCAGCTTTTAACGGCTTCCTAGCTCGTTTTTTCGGTGGGATTCAAAATTCCGGTTTCAGCACCCAGTTCCATACCTTGGTTGGCGACCGCGTTGCGAGCTACCATATTGGGAATCGTCGCCTTCTGGTCTTGTTCGTTGTAATCAGAACCGGACGAGGTGACAGTAAGCGTCTGACCTGCATCAATATCGATGACTTGGTCTTCGATGGCATTCCAATCCGTCGTTCCCACAGTGCCGACGGTCTAGGTCAAAGAACCATCCACACCCCCGTTATCGTCAATCCACGAGGGATTGGCTACGGGCAGACTGAGTGCCAGCGCAGAACCGACGGCAAGTGCGAGCGCACTCTTTTTGAGCGTCACGCCGACGGTGTTAACAGGTTGCGCATTGACAACGCTTCCCTTGACGGTGGAACCGGAAGCTTGAGACGCGCCGGTAACTGATTCGTTGACGGCCACTAACTGCCGACGAACGCAATTCCAAACAGTTCTGAAGATCCTATTCATAGATCACATCCCGCACGTTTGAACTAAATGCGCGTACTCCTTGCAAAAAGTTGAAAGTGAACGTTCTTTAAAGGCTTGAAAGCGGCTTTAGTCGGCGGCAGTCCGTCGAACCCGGTGAAGGGTTTGAAGGCTCTTCGCTCTCCGGCCGAGAGAGTCGAAGAAGGGCCGAGAAAACGCTTTCCGTACAAATGAGTTGATGAAGGCGCATGCCTTTGAAAGAAATGCTCCCGAGCCCTTCACGCGTTGATTAAAAAGGGGAGAGAGAAACCTTTAGGGATGGTTTTTCGCCCGTAGGACGAAAAAGAGGGGGCGAACGGACCTCTTTGATTTAAAAGAGGGTTTTCACCAATACTTGGTGTTGCCTTTATGCACAGACAGCCATCTGACTCAACGCCTTATTGACTACTGTTTCGTCAACGGCAAAACAAGCGCAGCGAACTGCTTTGCACACTGCGTTGTCGATTGAGCGCGACATCACTGCTTCGTCTCGATCGAAATAGACGGGTTCAGTTGTGGCCCACAAAAGGCCGCCGCGGCAGGGAAGCTCCTCCGTAAAGCTCAACCCCGGTTCGAAGTCTTCGTCGTGAGCAGCCATGTAGCGCTCGTAGAGCTTCCAGGCAAGCTCGTCAAGGTTTTCTCTTGTCC
>ENA-ORTB01002631-ORTB01002631.1-human-gut-metagenome-genome-assembly--contig:-NODE-2631-length-16140-cov-4.182965_pt1 | contig 16140 bp, 10 predicted proteins | sample MGYA00241905_ERZ509174 | MGnify/ENA primary metagenome ERZ509174 (study PRJEB26280, sample SAMEA2338851) | human gut metagenome | biome: human gut; feature: human-associated habitat; material: faeces... | reverse complement strand
AACAGCGAATGGGTATTCCCATCGCCCACCGGAGGCCCCATGTCACCGGACAGCGTCCTGCATATGCTGCAAAGAGTGCTGAAACGGGCTGGGCTGCCCCGCATCCGATTCCACGACCTCCGACACACCTTCGCGACGCTGGCGCTGGAGAACGGCATGGACGTAAAGACCCTCTCCGCCATGCTGGGGCATGTGTCTGCGGTGACAACGCTGGACATCTATACCCACATCACCGGCGATATGCAGCGCGCGGCCGCTGCCAGCATCGACCGGAGCATCGGCAAGATGGAGCCGCAGGAAGAAGCGGAGCCGGAGCAGAAAGGCATCGTGGACTTCCAGCCCTATGTGGGGAAGAAAAGGAAACCGGGCACCGGCTGCGTCAGCGAACTCAATGACCACCTGTTTGAGGGACGCTATTCTCCTATATGGCCGGATGGGACGCAACATTCCCGCAACGTCTACGCCCGCACCCGCGAGGAGTGCGAGGAAAAACTCAAGGTGCTGATCGCAGAGATGAACGAAGAACGTAAAAATCTCAAGGAGCAGCTTGCGGGCATCGCCCAGCCGGAAAAGCTGACCAAAACACAGCGCAAGCTGTGGGACTATATGCGCCTCCACCCGGAGGTCACGGAGTTTTCGACCATCGCCAAACGAACCGGACTGGCAAGAAATACCGTGAAGAAGCACTATGGGATGGTAGCGGCAATGCTGGGGAGAAAATGAGAGCCATATTTGCGGTTATACACATGATAAAGAGATATAACTCATATTCACTGCCAATTCCGCTTCAGGATCTCACTTTTGAGATACAGCGTACTCTTTTCCGAGGATTTGATCGGATGGAGCTTTCCGCGTTTTGTCAGGTCAATGATGTTCTGCCGGGAGCAGCCCAAGATATCCGCCGCTTCCGCTGCGTTGATGACTCTGTGGGCGGCAAAGTTCCGGAAATCAGCCGCCGTCAGAGGAACACTTTTGCCGATCCGGTAGAGCATCGCATCCGAAACGGTCATGTTCACATCCCACGCAACGCCGTATCCGCCCGTCTGCATCTGCACATGCTGAAAATAGTCCGGCTTCTTGAGAAGGATCTGAAACGCCTTCGTCTTTTCAAAGTGCTTCTGCAAATCGCACTTCTTCACCGCGCCATCCCGGAAAAATACCAGCAGGCAGTGATTTTCCAGTGGCAGCACATCTTCAATTCTCTTGGAGAAGCGCTTTGTAATTTCTTCCGGAAGCTCCTTCTCATCAATGGGAACGAGATAGTAATCATCCTGTGCGCATCGCCCCATTGCCAGCATCAGTAGCTCGTACTCATCGTATTCTTTCAGATGATTGTCGCGCAAAATCTCGCCAATGTTCTGGCGGTCGGTCGGAACGATCCGCTGCTGAACCCAGATTTTGCTCCAATAGGAATTGACTGTGGTTTCTCCGCGCTTCACAAAGGAGTCCAGCAGCAGCGGCGTCTCCCATGCGTCCGCGTTCTCCGGCAGCTCAATGTAGAATCGCTTTTCCTGCTCGTAGTACAGGAGGTACGCCAGATCCTTCTGCTCCTGTGCTGATTCATCTCGAATGGCAAAAATCTTCATACGCGCACCACCTTTTCCAAATCATTTCCCATATCTTGTCCTGAAGCGTCTGCGAGAGCACGCCGTCCAGCCCTTCCATTAGTATCCGCCTGTCGCTCTCGTGCAGCGGTGTCAGCTTTGGCATTTTATCCTTCGGAATGATTCGCAGGTTATCCCATGTGGACTTTGAGCCGATAAAGTTGTTGCAGGGCTTGTCGGCCATCACATCGAACGCATCCGCCGCAGCATCATCCGGACAGCTGCAAAGCAAAGAGAGACCGTGGTCAAACAGGGGAGCCAGACGGATCGTCTTCTTGCGGCTGTTGCGCAGTACCTCAATATTGGCACCGTGGCGATCCCGGTTCAGGATCAGATAGTCTACGATCAGCATCTGATAGACATAATATTCCCATCCCATACGGATGCAGAAATCCAAAGCGGACTCATCCGGCAGTGCTTCCAACTCTTTGTAGGCATCCAAAGCAGTCTTGGACTCGCTCTTTGCCTTGAAATCCTCCGAAGCGCAGAGATAAACCTCATGGGTTTTGCCATCCACCGAAACATCTGCATGGATCAGCTGATAGGACAGATGAGGAATCCCCAGTATGGTCAGCAGCCGGTCAACGATCAGCTCGTTCACACATTCATGCCCGATGACTCCACGCGCTTTATCAAAGTTTGAGAGCTTGTAATAGGTCTTCTTTCCGCCGAGTTCGGAGTATGCTTTCAGAAAAGAACCGGCAGTTCCGGAAGAATTGCGATAGACCGACCAAGAAAGATAGGTCAGATCCTGTTTTTCCTTCACCATTTGCATAAGCGCTTCACCTCATTGTCATTGTACAATGCCACTTATCATACGTCAAGTTCTTTTTGCAATAAACTTGTCATACGACAAGTTTGCTTCCGCTTTTGACTCTGCACAGGCCGCAACTTGTTTATAGCATATCGGATAAACAAGTTGCGATTCAATATTCCATGACACAGAGAAAGGCAGCCTCCGGTTGGCTTCAACCGGAGGCTGTATGAGTTCTTGTTGTATCGTTCTGGTGCATGGGCACACGGTAAAGCTGTGCGTTCGACATTAAAAAGGAGTCTTCCTGACTAAGATAATCGAGGGAGATTGTTAATGCGCTGTGGAGGTAATGATTGGGGGGTAAATACGGTAAAAAGTTGCAAAAACAGGCTGTTTTTGATGAAACAACCTGCTTTTGCTGGTCCGAGATGGGAGACTCGAACTCCCGACATCTTGCTCCCAAAGCAAGCGCGCTACCAACTGCGCTAATTCCGGATATGAAATTCAGACTGATCCGACGGCCGGATGTTCTAACTCAGGAGTGTGTTTGCAAATGGCTACGCCACAGAACCTGACCGCAGTACACGTGGCTTGCCGCAAAAGGACGGAATGCAGACGAAAGACTATCCTCTATTTTACTGAAATCTGCCGCAAAGTCAAGTCCTATATAGAAGAAGCCCCGTGCCCATAAAGGCACGGGGCTTTGATCTTAGCAACCGCAGCCGCTATTGCAGCCGCAGCCGTTGTTGCAGCCGCCCCAACCGCCGCTGCCGCAGCAGCACCAGATGATGATCAGCAAAATGATGATCCAGCAGCAGTTCCCGCCGCCTCCGCAACCGTTATTACAGCACATATCGGAACCTCCTATGAGATCGAGATGTAGACCGTTCATGCGGTCTCAATCCATAGTATGTGCCCCGGTGAAGAAGGTGCGGAATTTTTTAGAGGCGCTCACTCTTGACCAGCTTCCACGAGCCGCGCCACTCGTCTCTGGTAAAAACGCCCAGGTCCATCAAGCGGTCGGCCAGAGACTGGCTGCCGTCAGGCAGGTCAGCCTCCAAGGCGTAATAGGAGATGTACACAAGCTGCGCCCGCAGGAAGGCGGCGCTTTGCAGCATGGCAGCGTCACCGTCGGTCAGGACACCGGCGTTCACGGCCCGGAGCAGGGTATCGGACAGATCCTTGTTGGCAGCGGAGCTGTATCCCATGGCGCGGAGCACGAATTCTGTGTACTGATAGGCGTTGACAGCCCCGGCGGGCTTGAAGGACGTGGCTGTGTAGCCATTCGTATAGCCCTTTTCATAGGCGTAGCCTACATAATGCTCCGCCTGAGAACCTTTCTCAATGTCCTTGAACGGCGTAGTTCCAGACCAGGCCAGCGCCTGCTCCTCCTCGCCCAAGACCCGGATGAACATGATGAGGGCCTGAAGGCGGGTGGGGGCAGCCTCCAGATCAAAGCCCTCGCCGTAGCCGGTGAAAGTGCCCTTGAACAGATGCAGGGACTTCAGGGTGGCGGCCATGGCGTTGTAGTCCGGCCGGTCGGAATAGGAGAAGGCGTACTGCCCCTGATAGTCCACCACCGCGGTTTCGGAGGTGACGGTATAGGCGGCGGTGGTGTCCTCGGCGGTCAGATAGCGGTGGTTGGCGGTGAGATTCGTACCGCTGGGAACCACAGTTCCGGTGGTAACATCCACCACAGCGCCGGATTTATAGGTCACGCGCCCGCGGCCGGCCAGCAGCAGAACGCCGGTGCCTGTGACGCCGTGAAGCGTGTCACCCTCCTTGAGGCGGGTCTCCTGCCAGGTGGCAGCTGCCTCGCCTACTTCACCGTTTTTCAGACGTTCGGCCAACTCTTTGTCCGACTGCTCCAATGCCTGATCGATTTTTTTCTCTGCACGTTGGGAAAATTCGCCGTTCAAGTAAGAAAGAGATGCCAGCGGATCTCCCGCGTCCCCGGCGGCGCCGACCCAGACGGCAGAGGCCAGAAGCGCGCATACGGATAGGAACAGGACCAGCTTTTTCATGGGGAGTTCCTTTCTCAGTGATTGGCGATGCGGTAACTCAGGGTCAGAAGGCTGTCGGCAAAGTGAATGTTTTCAAACTGAACATCCGGATTGGGGCTGGACAGCTCCACATTGGTAAAGTTCCAGAAGCCCCGGATCCCAAGGTCGATCAACCGGTTGGCGGTAGCCTGTGCCACAGCCTGAGGAATGGTCAGAACAACAACGTCCACGGCGTGGCGCTTGATGTAGGACTCCAACTCATCGGTCGAATAAACGGGGATGCCGTTGATCTGTGTATCGATCACATCGGGAGAGACGTCAAAGGAGGCGTCCACGGTGAAGCCGGTGTTTTCAAAGGGGAAGTTGTTCAGCAATGCGCGGCCCAGGTTGCCGACACCGATCATGATGAGATGGTGATCGTTGTCCACGCCCAGAATGTGACCGATCTCGGAACGAAGTTCTTCAACGTTGTATCCATATCCCTGCTGGCCAAACTCACCGAAACAACTGAAATCCTGACGGATCTGAGAAGCGGTAATATTCATTTCCTGCCCCAGAGAGTGGGAGGAAGTGCGGACAATGCCGCGGTGATAAAGATCGGTTAGCTGCCGGTAATACCGGGGAAGCCGGCGAATGACGGCGTCCGAGATATTTTCTTTTTTCATGATTTGATCCACCTGCTTTGAAAAAATATGTTATCACTATTTTAAAATAAAATGCCGGACTTGTCAAATTTTTTAACAATCTTTGCAGGGATAAAAATTTTTGCAAAGAAAGGCTTTACATGACCGGAAAAATCTGTTATACTATCGAGCGATGTGTAAGGGGACTATCTCTTGCCGGAACAACCGAATACGCGCCCGTAGCTCAGTTGGATAGAGCGTTAGACTCCGACATTTCAGGCGTCTCCAGTTGAGATATGGTGCAAAGCCTTGCTACACCTGCGTTTGCGGGAACGGCAGAGAAAGAATAGTTAGTTGTTAACTACTATTTGACTACTATCGCAAAAACCCACAATCAAATATGCGCCCGTAGCTCAGTTGGATAGAGCGTTAGACTCCGACTCTAAAGGCCGCTGGTTCGAATCCAGTCGGGCGTACCAAAAAAATTTCCCTCTGCTATATGGCAGAGGGAAATTTTTTATTCAATTGTTTCCACCGGTAATGGGTTCATGTTCCCCGCCCACTGATGTAAAAATGCGGAGGCCTGTTTACGATTTAGGTTATCATGAATCTTTTGATTGTAATAATTTCTTAGGCATCTATAGCAAGACGAGTCGCAGTTACAGCTGTCTACAACGGAAATTGCCTTTGCAAGAACTTGTTGAAACGCTTGTCCATCTGCGGTCACAATTCTGCGAACATGGCCTGCACCACCAGCGACTGCATCATATAGAACAACAGAGAAAATCATACACCCATCCACAGATGTGTAGAACAAACATCCTTTGATGTCGGTGCGCTCTATCCCCATCTCGCGGGACAATCCCTCTAACAGAGCATAGAGCACTGACAGCATCACATTTATATCTGCCGCCTCTTGTGTCACAAAGGTAATTTTTGCCACATCTGTTTTGAAATCATGCGACAAACGATATTCTGTTGAGTTGCCCTCCTTATTAACACAACGGTATCCTCTGAAATTCTTGTGCTCAAGGGGGACTCCGGTTTCGCTTGCATATCCGCAAGCAGGACAAACCTTGTAATCTGTCTGACCAATGACTACGAGAGAGTCATTTGAGGTGGATTCAATTTGCAGAACTTGACCGTTTACTTCGAATATTTGCTTGGCGATTAGATTACGATGCGGGTCTCCGATATAGTAGTCGTCTGTCTTAAAATCGTGTTCGGGGCGGTGCATAGGAACAGGTCGGGCTTCTTTTTCTGCACAGAATCCCATGCGCGGTTCCAATGTTTTTCTCCAAGACAGGCGTTTGATGGGTGTATGGCAGGAAACGCATTCGCGACCACTGCCAGTAACAGGATCTTTAGTGAAGTTTGGCTGACCGCAAGCAGGACACTTGGGGCAGTAGAAGCCTTTCTCCCATGCGGCGTCCGCATTTTTACCCGGCATTTTGCGAATATAGCGGCTGACATACATTTTGCCATCTGCCACGACCTCTGCACCGGGAGCGTACTCTGCGATGGCCATTTGTAGGTCTCTGGCTAATTGCAGAGCTTTTCCTCGCCCCACGGCGTTGATGTCCGGAATCAACTCAACGGTATCCACAGGGAAACCGTACTTGGGAAGTACATTATTCCGGACCAAAAAACCGATAAGACTCTTTTTTCCAGCGTTGTCATCTTTGCTGCACCTGAAATTTCTAAGGGTACGACTCCAGACTCCAGCGGCTTCATCATCGTGTCTGCGGCGGCAAGCCAACAGTTCTTTTTCCATTTCCGCTACTGCTCCACGGAAATCCTGTACGGCGGTTTCAAGAACACCGTTCTCTCCGCAAAGTCTGTTTATCCAACCGAAATCAGAAATCCCAAGGCGCTGATGCATTTTTGCTGGAATCGAGCGTAGTAAAAGCTGTCGGAGATTTTCCGGCTGTGTATTTAAGTACTCCTTCAGCAGTTCATAGCCGCCTTCATTCAACAAGACGGTTTGGTTATCACCCGCATAGACTTCCCTGTGCTGTGCGAAGAAGGAACTCAGAGCTACAGCAAAAATATGACGATTTAATATCTTTTCGTTCTCAATCTCGAAAATTGGGGCTTTGATCTTTCCGCTGATCATAGCCGTCGGGTCGTCATAATATGTAAAGTCGTGAGAGGATAATTTCGCATAAGTCATAACAAATGCCGCAGAATGCTTTGCTCGACCGGCACGGCCTGCCCTCTGCACATAATTGGATGGACTGGGCGGGACATCACGCATATACACAGTTTCCAGACTGCCCACATCGACACCCATTTCAAAAGTCGTAGAGCAACTGAGTGCATTGATTTTCTTTTGCACGAAGGCTTCTTGATACCGTGTTTGCTGATCCTTTGCAAGCTGCGCCGTATGCTCCTTGATATATAGCGGTTCAGAGTGACTGCTGCTATAGAGGCGGGCGTAGTGGTTCATGGCAGAATCCTTTAGAGGATCACAGGGTTCCAAAGTTCCTGCGCATTTTACGGAAGCACATTGTTTTTTTACATTATACGGCGTGACCCGACCACATTTCTTACAACGGTAAAATTTTGTGCTTTCGGTTCCACCGATGCAAATATCAAAATCGTTCGCATCGAGTACAAATTCCTCCGTTTCCGCTTTGAACACATTAGTCCAATAATCTTCTAAAATGACATCCGCTTCATCATCGGAAATACCCAATGCTCGCGTCAGCCGCACGAGTCGACTGTTGGGATAATAATTCCCGTTGGGACGCTTTCGACCACGCCACCCGGAGATCCAGCTTTGCTTTGCGGAGTCTCCTGTACGCAGCAATACCAACTTCTTTGCCGAGGGTGTAAAGAAAATATACTCGCGTTCAGCGGCTGTCAGTGTATATTCCTTTCCCGCATCGACGGCACCGGAGAATACCGCGTCCTGTGTCAGAAGTTCAAGCAGAGCTATGGCATCCTGTGATGAGAGGTTATACGGATCGCCCTGAAAAGCCGTAGCTACCTGAGCATTTCGCCTGTATGCAAAAGAAAGTACGCCCATTGACACAAGGCTGGTGCCGCGGCGGGCATTGAACATTTCATTCAGAATCGCCACCCACGCATTACTGCGGCTCGCAGCAGATAACTTACCCACATCTTGATTTTCGCCAGCATCCCACTCGGCAAAAGATCTGTTGTTTTCAAAATAGCGGCTGAGTTCATCGACGAATTGAAATACGCTTACTTTTACTATGCCGCTATTGCGATATTTCTCCGCAATGTGCCAAATACCTCGTCTACGCAAAAATTCATCATAGGAACGCTCCATATAGGAGGCGAAAAACGCCGCTTCACTTCGGCTGTCAGAGAAGCAAAGAAACTGCCGCATCAGCTTTTTACGTATTTGCTGTGGTTGCGCTGTGCCAGCGAAGATGCTGCGCCGACCAGAATTTTGATTTTCCTTTAGTGCTGATGCTATGGTGACTTCCTCGTTGGGAAGTTGCTCGAAAAGCTCGGTTCCCAATACAGCGGTGGCTGCTTCGCTTCCCAAATAGAAGCGACGGAACGAACCAAAGCCGCAGGCAGGGCATCTGGCAACATGGTTTTTGTGTTGTTCTATTTTGCGAAGCTTGCGATAGTTGGATTCGCTGTGTTCACATAGTGGCTTAAATTTTGTGTCTGCTTCCGTAGAGATAGCCCCGCAAACCGAGCAAATGACAAAATCGTTTGTGGCATCATCTGCACAATCTTCCTCGTCAATCAGTACATCTTCTGCGCCGTCCTTAAGGTAATAGAAGTCGGAAGGGTCGTCCAGCCCCTTCCGCGCTGATGGGCGCAAAGCGCCGCCTTCTTCTCTGCCGACAATAGCCATTCGTCCACAATCTGTGCAGACAGCGGCCTCGAATACCGTAGCATCGGTTTTGTTGTTTTCGTTTGTAAACGAGTGCTTCCGATGTAAAAACAGACGCTTAGGAGAAGCGAGTGTGATATATGCCCCCTCCAAGGCTCGCACAAAAAAGTGATAGCGGGGTTTGATCAGATTTGCGCCATCTCTTTCGGCGCGAGCACAGACTGTAATGAAGGCTATGACCTGTTCATTTGTCATGGGGCATATTTCGGACAGAGCCTGACATAGCTGTGCAACCGTAATTGGCTGGTGTGCGACCTTCCGGAGCAAAGCAAACAGCCGAGAATGCAAGAAAAGCGCATAGAGCTTTTCATCCTCGCTCCCTCCCGGAGCAAAGTCAGCGTGATAGCGGTCTAACACGGAGGAAATATCAGGACTTCTTTGCAGTTCCTCAAAAAGTGCTGGTGCAAAGTCCAAAAAATCTTCCATGGCAGGTCGCTTTTCTGTAGAACGAATGATTCCGGAGCGTTGGAATGCAACACCACATAGCTTTTCAGCAAAGCTCAGAATATCACCATCTGCATCAGGTCCGCCAAGCGTTGCACTTGTCAGAATGTATTGAACGCTATCGGGTTCGCTGATCCTCGCTCGGAGTCGGCGCATCAGCAGGGAGGTCTCCATGCCTGTTGCACCTTTGTAGATGTGTGCTTCGTCTAAAACAATAAATTTCAGCTTGGCTCCAGAGAATACCGCGTCATCCTTTGGACGTAGCATCATGTATTCCAGCATGGAGTAGTTGGTAATGAGAATATGGGGAGGTCTTTCTTGCATGACCTCACGGGAGATAATCTCGTTGGGCGCGGGATCAGTCGGCTCCCCAGTTTCATCGTGGTAGGTGCGGTGATACTCTGCCAGCGCCTTGGACTGTGTATGCTCGGTATTGCCATTGTAAACACCGTAGCATATCTGAGGGTAATTCTTGAAAAGAGCGCGCATACGCTTCATCTGGTCATTGGCCAACGCATTCATCGGATAAATGATGATTGCACGGACACCGGCGGAAAGAGTTCCGGCTTCTTGCTCTCGCAGTAGATGATTGATAATGGGCAGCAAAAAACTCTCTGTTTTACCAGAACCAGTTCCCGTGGTAATGACCAGATTTTCCCCTTTGCCCGCTTTCAGCATGGCTGTTTCCTGATGCTGATAAAGAGGCCTGTCTAACTTTAGCTCGCGCTCTTTTTCTGCAACAGGCTCCAGGCTTTCAAACAAGACACTCGCTTTTTGTGCTTGGATCAATTCCCGCAATGTATGCCCTGTTTCATAGGAGCCGCCAATATCAAGAAAGGGCCCGCTGGCTACCATACCGTCCGTCTGCAACTCTTTCCGAAATTCTCGCTCATAGTCGGTGTCAGCCATATCAAAAGTGGTCGTGATATAATCAATATAGCTATCTTTGATTTCCTTAGAAGCCTTGATAGGATCAAACATATCAGTAGCCCTCTCTAATACTGTACTTGAAATAATCGGGTATCTTTAATCGCTGATATCGTTCAGCCTTACTCATATAAGTAGCCGGATTACGATTAACTATAGTAGAAAAGTGCTTGTCAACATATACCGCATCTTCCGTCACGCACCGCAAGATTAGCAGATGCTCGTTGACGATCCAGACCATAACAGGATTGACCAATTCATATTCTTTTGATGGTTTGGAATTGAATGGAATATATTGACCGGTATTGCTGATAAAGGATAGCGTTCCCGAGTAGCAAGGTGCTGGCATTGTTTCACCAGATGCGATGCTTGTTCCTTGGTAGTCTAAATTTGTCAGAATCCCGCATCCATACTTCATGAGTAATGTTTTTAAAGTTTCCGTGTCAAAATCCCAATACAATGCATCGCCTATGATGAGCTCTTTTCCGTCATAAATCCATTCGAATGGGTTTCCGATACAATATGTGCTCTTGAAAATAAGCTCATCCACTCCGGTGCAAAACAGGCTTTTCTTTTTTAGAAAAATTTGATAAGAATAGGTTCCAAAAGCGAAAGAATCAGAGTTCGCAAGGATGGTGTTTTCTGCTGGTGCTGTGTAAGTATCAATGCTTCCGTTGGGACGTTGGATTTCGATTTGAAAGGTGCTCCCAGAATCGCCAACGTAGTTTCCCTTCGGCTGCCAGCACAGAGCATTATCGATTACTTCGATTGGCGGTGTAGCAAAAGTGGGTTTACAGACAATGGTAGTAATTTTGCGATTTGAATGCTCTCCCATTGTGCTTTTCAATGAAAGCCACAAATCGTACTCCGCTTGCGCTGCTATCAGTGCATGGAGCACATTGCCAAGTTCAAAATAGCCGGGGCTCACTTCGGGGATAGGGCGTGTGCCGAGCATAAGTTGTCCATCCCATCCTTCTGGTAGCGTCAATTGTACAAATTCGTCATGTGGAATGGATTTGTACCAAATCATATTAGATGACTTGAATGCACTATGCCCCATAAAGGTGCAGTTAACTAAGGGAATACACAATTCAAGTTGCCATTCCATCCCTGAAATGGGGACAATCATATTATCTGATGAATCTCCTAAGATCAGAGAATAGTGAAATTGCTTGGATGCAAAGGAGATATCGACATTTGTCTGCGATCCGTCTGCATAATAGATAGGGGCGTGCAGGTTAACGCTGAAATCTGCAAGGACTATGTAATTGAATTCGTATTTTACCGAATCAGTGGCAAGGTCGATTATGCGAATACGGTGACAGTGACCATCGTTGTTTGATGGAAGTTCCAATTCATTCTCGTTTTTACAAAAGGCATTTGCATTATAGCGTATTCCATCGATAGAAAACTGGTATCGTATGCTTTTTTCTCCTTTTGGGAGAATGATAAAGGTCTGAAATGGAGCGACAAAAATATCGGTGGAAACACCTTGCTGGATTACTTGAGCCAAAGTTGCTTTTCGTATGGAGGTGTGATGACGGAATTTTGCTGCAGTCGATGCGCTTACAAAAATCTCATGGCCATTGACTGCAGTTGATGACACCTCATCCAAATTTATGCGGTATAGTTGTCCCGGATATGGACAACTGAATATTCCATCCGTATTGTCAGGAAAGGTGACTTCTTGCGAGTTGTCAGCGAACAGATAGATTATCCCACTGTGAGGCGTTCTTTCAATGCCCGTAGCATCCAATAAGATATAACTGCGATATAGTTTTCCCCCCGAATCATAGAGAAGTTCTCCATCATAACGAATCTCTACTCGTATAGTGGGTGTGCTTGAAAAATCATATGTGGTTTCTTCAAACGGAATGAAACAACTCCTTGTTGTTAAGCATAACTCATCCCCGGTAACCGAGAGTTCAGAATTATAGATGCAGTTTTCCCCTTGACAGATATTGATGGCTGGGCGCTGTGGGGCTACCCCAGGCAAACGAATCTTAGGAATTACGATGCCAACAGAAGAATGCTCCATTGCATATTGGGCATAGATCCGGTCGGTTGTAGTTGCGATGTATTCCGCTTTCCTCTGTCGTTGCTCTCCCTGAGCCTGTATCCGTTCAGTGTTGCTTTTCCTCTGATACCAATCAACGAGGATGGCATCCCAATAATTTCGCTTGGGATCGATAAGATCAGTGCCTTCGTTTCGGAGAATAGCATCCATCTTTTTCACAATGGAGTCACAGAGAACTGCCATATATCCGGGACGTTCCTTAAACAATGTCTGCAGGCCGGAAAATATGGCATCTGCTCTCAACTGCAATTCGTCGTTTTTGCTGATGCGGGAATCCCAGCGGGCACGCATGCCCTTTGTGAAAACTTTGTAGCTGATATCCTCTGCAATATATTGAAAATCAAGGTTTTTAACATAAAAATCGAACAAAATAGAATATAGAGATTCAATGCTTTGTTTCGGTGCCAGAGCATGGAGTAGTAATGATGTATAATATCGCTGGGTTCCCTCTGGGGCAAAGAATCTCTTGTAACGGGTCAATGTATCCTTGATCGCGCTTCTGAAATAATTGTATAATTTATTTGTAGCAGCGTCAGAATTTTCTGATTTGAATCCATATTGAAGAAATATGTAGTTCCAGAGCGACCCGGAGTTCTCATCATCTGCCAACTCAGAGGACCACCCTTTCAACAAGTTTATTGTTTCGAGTACAAGTACAGCGTCCTCCTTTGCGGTGGTGCGTCCCATATCTAATAGAACTTTCTTAACAGTTTGACTTGCGGACTGATAGAGTATGGTATCTTCGCTATTGGTTAAATGGTATTCACCAACTAATGGATATGTACGAAACACATAGTCAGCAAGGTCAAACGCACTACATTCTGGAGATAATTCATGCGTGTTCCGAATACGCATATCTGATTCGACATATCCGGTTTCTCTCCAGATAAATCCCCTGTTGGTAAGCCACTGTGCGGATGACAATCCTTCTGCTTTAGCGTATTTACGCACATCTGCAAATGCAGGTAAATATGCACCGAGGCGATATTGATCTGTATATATTATTTTTTCTGGAAACACTTTGTTAAGATAGTCGAAAAGCTCTGTTTCAGTCATACGCATTGCATTCACCCGCCTTTTGAAAATACAAATACTTAGATGCGATAGAGACTTTTTTTAATTATTATAGCATAAGGGAATACAAGGCTCAACTCCAATACATATCTTGCTCAATTGATAGCGTTTATATTTTCAGTCCCTCTTGCAGCTTTGCGCTGGCGGCCTTTTTGTTTTTGTCGAAGGCGTGGGTGTAGATGTCCAGCGTGGTGGAGGGCTGGCTGTGGCCGAGGATGCCCGCCACCGTGGCCACATCCGTACCGCCCGCGATCATCAGACTGGCGGCGGTGTGCCGGAGGGAATGGACGTTCAGCTCCTGCGGCAGGCCGTTCTTCTTGAGGATCAGCTTGAAGCGGTAGGTGAAGGTGGTGGGCGTCATGGGGAGCTGCGCTCCCTGACGGCGGAACAGGAAGTCATCGGTGGTCAGTTTTCTCTGGTCATAGGTTTCGGTGATGTATGCGCATTCCTGCCGGTACTCCCGCAGAAGACTTTCCATCTCAGCGGAGAAGTACACATAGCGGTTGCCCGCGTGGGTCTTGGGTTCCTTGACGAAGATCTCCTCGTCCGTCACCTTGACCGCGTTGCGGCAGATGTGGATGGACCGCTGCTCCCAATCAATGTCGCACCACTTCAGACCGCAGCACTCACCCCGCCGCATTCCTGTGGCGATGATGAGCTTGAAGTAGGTTTCGTACTTGATGCTCTCGCCCTCCAGCGCGGCGATGATCTTCTGCGCCGTTTCCTCGTCCGCGATCTTCTTTTCACACTTGCGACCGGCGTAGCGGTAGGTGCGCCATGCCGGATTATGCGAAAGAAAGCCACCCTCCACGGCATCAGAGAGGATGCTGCACAGCGTTGCGTGCACGCCCTCAATGGTGTACTCGGAGAGTGGCTTTTTCGTGTCGGGACTGATGACTTTTCGCAGTTCTGCGTAGAAATTCCGGAAGTGCTCCGGCCGCAGCTCGGTGAGCTTGTAGTGCCCCAGCGCCGGGAGGATGCGTTCGATGTCCTGCCGGTCACGGCGGATGGTGGACTTGGCCAGCTTGCCAGGAGCGATGTCCGTCAGCCACAGGTCGATGTATTTTGCCAGCGTGAGCTGCTGGACGGGCTGCGGCGTGTGGCGGCATTCCCGCTCAAAGAGGACGGCCTGTTCGTTGAGCCACTTTTCCACCTGCCTGGGCGTCAGCTCTTCCGGAGGGTGGACGGTTTTCTGCTGGGGCTTGATGCGCTTGCCGTTGTAGTCATAGCCCATGGACACCACGATGAGATAGCTGCTGCCGCGCTTGCGGATGCTTGCCATAAAAATGACCTCTCTTTCATTTGACCTCGGTACAGTTGAGGCTTATTTTGTAAGCACAACATACCGCAAGCGCGGCGGCAAAGCTATCCTTAATTTTGAGGAAAAATGATTTTCTACGAAAGCAGCAATCATGCGCTGTGCCGCTTCGGAGAACAGGTGGCGAGATTGAAAATCTGTCCGCCGTCCGGACGGAGCATGGTGAGCATGGAGCCTGCCGCCTGCTCCTTCTGCGCCTGCTGGGGGTGGCAGTAGGTGCGCTCTAAGAAACCGGTGTCCGCGTGCCCCACGAGGTCTGTCACCGTCTGCTTGTCCACGCCGCAGTGCAACAGCGAGGTCACGAAGTAGTGCCGCAGGGTGTGAAGGTGGTACTCCCGTGGAAAGCCGATGGCGGCATAGATCTTCCGCAGCCGCTTGGTGAAGGTGTCCGGGTGGATGAGCTGCCCCTGTTCGTCGGTGAAGAGGTAGGGACTGAGCTTGCGGCGCTGCTTGTCCGCCTCCATCTGCTTGCGGCGCTTGTAGGCGAGGAGGATGCCCCGCAGGTCAGAGGAGAGATAGACTTCACGGCTCTTGCCGTTTTTGGTGCTGCCCTCCACGATGCCCTTGCCGGGAACGCTGCTGCGGGAGCGGCTGACGGTGAGTAGCAGACCGTTTTGCGTGCCGGTAAAGTCCGACCATTGCAGAGCGCACAGCTCGCCCCGGCGGCAGCCGGTGTACATGGAGAGCAGGTAGAACAGACGGTAGTGCCGCGGCTCCTTTGCCAGCGTGTCCAGCAGCTTTTCCACCTCGCTTCGCGTGGGGATGCGCTGCACCGTGCGCTGCGGCGTGGGCAGATCTAACATTCGCGCGAGATTCTTCTCGATGATCTCGTTGCGCTTGGCGTCGCTGAGTACGGCGGAGACCACGGAGAGGTACCGCTGCACAGTGGATTCGTTGATGAGCTTTCCGTGGTGCTTGCGCTTGCGCAGCGCGGAGAGCATATTTTCCAGCGCCATCGGTCGGAGCTTATTGAGGCGGATGCCGCCGATTATGGGATACACCACCTCCAGCATCCGCCGGTACGCAGCGATGGTGCTGGGGGCGTATTTCGTCTGCCGCTTCAGCCAGCGGGACGCGAATTCCTCAAAGGTCATTTCGCCGTCCTCGGCGTAGCCGGTCTTGAAGCTGCGCTCCAGTTCTTCGGCGGCGTGGACGACATACTGCCCGATGCCGCGCTTGGGGACACCAGGCGGAACTTGAATGGTCTTCGCCTTGCTGATTTTTTGCCGTTGGGCCGGTAGCCGTTGCTGACGGTGATCTTATATCGCCGCTCGTCCAATTGCTTGATGCTTGCCATTTTTAGAGTCCTCCCATGGTTTGCTGCTGTTTTTCTTGCACAGACTGCTCGTCCAATTTTTCGTTCACCGCCATAGCCGTGCCCGCGGCGAAGCCGATCACAGCGCCGAGGTTTTCGGCGGCGATCTTCGCCTCCATGC
>ENA-ORTB01002628-ORTB01002628.1-human-gut-metagenome-genome-assembly--contig:-NODE-2628-length-16150-cov-5.253743_pt1 | contig 16150 bp, 12 predicted proteins | sample MGYA00241905_ERZ509174 | MGnify/ENA primary metagenome ERZ509174 (study PRJEB26280, sample SAMEA2338851) | human gut metagenome | biome: human gut; feature: human-associated habitat; material: faeces... | reverse complement strand
TGAATTAAGTGATAATTTAGAGACAGATGCTGATGTGAGCAGTATGAGTGAAGATGAGCTGGGAGAGTTAAAAGAAAACCAGACAGCAGTCTCAAGCGGACTTATGGGAGCCTTCAAAGAGCAGGGACTTGATTCCACGAAGATAGACGAGTCGACGGGAACGGTACAGATGGATAATAATGTGCTTTTTGCATGGGATAAGGCAGATTTGTCAGAAGAGGGAAAAGCTTATCTGGATCAATTCCTTGCAGCCTATGTACCGGTAATATCCAGTGCGATAGAAGATGGAAAAGTATCGACAATCGTGGTGGAGGGGTATACCGATTCAGCAGGAGACGAGGCTTACAATTTAAAACTTTCTGAGGAAAGAGCACAGACTGTTGCAGATTATATTAAAGCAGGTTATCCGGAACTTACGAATGCTATCGAGGTTGTCGGTAATGGAGCAAATAATCTGATTCTGGATGGAGAAGGAAAAGAAGACGCTGCAGCATCAAGACGTGTAGAAGTCAGATATGTCCTGAAGACAGAGTAGTGAAAAAAATCAAACATAAAATAATATAATAGGAAATAAGAGCAGACACATAAGGAGAAGATAAGAATGGCGGAAAAAATTGATCTTAATACACTTCCGAAGGGACTTACAAAGGAAGAATTTACAGCTTTGCCTAATTTTAAAAAGATACGTTCTTTTTTTACCTGGGCTGGTGTGGTATCTATTGGATCAGGGGTATTGATTTGTTCAGAGTATGGAAAGGTATGTCAAAGCGTACTTCGGGCTGGAGGAAGCCTTGAGGAGGTAAACCAGCTATGGGCAGTAAAGCTTAATATGCTGTTTATGATTTTTGATATTGTTATGGGAATACTCCTGATAAAAAAGAAAACAACAAAAATGGCGTATATTCTTGCTATAACAGAATTGGTCTATATAGTTCTGGTACTTGTATTAGGCGGGACGATAGGTATTGGGGCTATAGCCTTTTTACTTGCTTTAGCCGGTGCGATCCGAATTGATAAAAAATGGAAACAGTATCAGGAAATATCAGGTGGAAGCAATCAGTTAAACCATACTGGGAATAGTACAGCCGGAACAACACAGAACAACACATATACAGAAATTCACACATCCGAAACTGCTAATAATGGAAGCACCTGGCAGCAGGCGGAAAAAAATAATGATTTTGTATCAGCTGACAGCCCTAAAAGTCTGGAGGAAACACTGAACATTTATAAAAAAGAAAAAAGCTGGTCTGCAGAAAATGATATGATAGAGACTTTGAAGAACAGCAAAGTATGGGTTCCATACATTAGTGAAAAAAATCAGCTGGATATTCTGAAAAATGGAGAAAGATATTATCTTCCAGTGTTTACAAGTAGAGCGGAAATGAAAGAATATGGAAAGAAATTTTCTCAAAGAGAGTTACGCTTTTCTGATGTGATGGATATGGCAAAGAGATTACAATATGCATTAACAGGTCTTGTCATCAATGCGTTTACTGATTCTGTTATTTTGGACTGGAATCAGCTCGGCACGATAAATCCTGGTGGCGATGACGAAGAAGAAGAAACTATGTATACGAGATAGTTGCAAAGAAACCTTACTGATATTCAGAAGTAAAAAACTGAAGATCGGTAAGGTTTTTTACTTCTGAAATTCGATGCTTTATGAATTAGAATAATTTATTGGAAAAAGTTGTCTATTGAGAGTGAAAAACTGGCTATTCGGTGGGAAAGTTGTCTTTTCAAAATATAAAGTTGGCTATTTATCATCAGGCTTATAATGAATCAATGAAAATTTCTTGAGATAGCTATTAAATTTGAGTAAGAGATAGAAGAGCAGATATTATATCTTGAAAAAAGTACGTTCCATTGGTTCCGTTGAAGTCAATAGATTCCTCTTTACTTTCCCGACACAACTGCTATAATATATCAGACAGCAAGTAAAGGCAAAACAGAGAGGAATTCTATAATGGACATTATACAAAAATTTGGTAACGCAGTGAGCAGTATGTCTCTGGAGGATCCCGGGAAGGCGCGCAGGCTTCTTCTTACAGGATACCGACTTCAGGAGAAACGACTGCTCTTTTTTTCAGATAAAAAGCTGCCCAAGTCGGGACAGTATGTAGCAAGAATTGTTATGAAAAATATCATCCAGGCACTTTCAAAGCCTGAAAATTCAGCGATGGTCAGCATCTTTGTTCCGGGAGAGCTTTTGACGGCGGCAGGTCTGACTCCGTATTCGGTAGAAGCAATGTCCTGCTTTATCGCGGGAACAAGATGTGAGCAGACATTTTTGAGAAAAACAGAAGAAGAGGGATTTCCGGAAACGATGTGCTCCTATCACAGAGTTTTCCTTGGAGCGGCACTATCCGGACTTGTGCCAAAGCCAAAATGTATGATCTACACAAATCTGGCATGTGACAGCAATATGATGACCTTCCCGTATCTGAAGCAGAAAAATATGCTTCCGGGATTTTTTATAGATGTACCGTATGACAAGAACGAAGATTCTGTAAAATATGTGGCAGATCAGCTCCGGGAGTTGAAAGCATTTTTAGAAGATGTTACTGGAAAGAAGATTTCCGAGGAGGCAGTACGGCAGGCGGTCAATAACAGCAACCAGGCAGCCGCATATTATCATGAACAGCTGGCACTGCGCAAAGAACATGATCCGGTCACGAGCCTGACCAATGAGCTGTACGCGATTTTCATGTGCCACCTCATGGCGGGTTCGCAGGAGGCAGTCAAGTACACGAAATTGCTTCTGGAAGATGTGAAAAAGGCACCGAAGAGCGAAGGTCTGCATATTCTCTGGATGCATATGATGCCATTTTTGCAGGAACCGGTAAAGGATATTTTCAATTACAGTGACCAGATTCATATCAGTGCCTGTGACTTTGTGGCAGACGGATTTCAGAAGACACATTATGAAGATCCGTATGAGTCCATGGCAGAAAAGATGGTGAACTGCATTTACAATGGAAGCGTCAGGCAGAGAATCCAGAAGGCAAAAGAGCTTGCGGCGCAGACAAATGTGGATGGAGGAATCCTTTTTACACATTGGGGATGCAAAGGTACGATCGGAGCTTCCAGTCTGATCAAAGGATCGCTTGAGGAAGCAGGAATCCCGACCATGATCCTTGATGGAGATGGATGTAATCCGGCAAACAGCAGTGATGGACAGATTTCTACAAGACTTCAGGCTTATATGGAGATGCTGAAGGTAAATAAAGCAGAAAAATATGCCGCAAATCACGGAAAGGGGGCTGGGTCAGATGATACATTATGTCTGTAAATATACGCCGGTAGAGTTATTGAATGCATTTGGAGAAGAGTGTGCCGTACTGGAGGAAATGCCGGAGAACTTTGAAATGTCGGATCAGATCGCACACGCAAATCTGTGCGGCTTTGGGAAATCTGTGATTCAGGCAGTTCTGGAAGGAAAGGTCAAGCAGCTTGTACTTGTGAACTGCTGTGATTCTGCCCGGAGAGTTTATGATATTGTAGAGAGCACCGGAAAATGCAAATTTTTATATATGCTGGATCTTCCGCATGAAGATAATGAATGTGAGAAGGTAAAGTATGCACAGGCAATCATGCGTCTGAAAAAAGCATACGAAAAATTTTCCGGAAAAACATTTGATAAGGAAGCATTTTTAAATTCATTTACAGAAAATGAGACAGAAATGAAGCCATACATTGGTCTGATGGGTGTGCGTGTAACGGGTATTCTTGAAAAAATGATCCGGGATAATATTCAGATGGACGTGGACAATCTTACCTGCACCGGCGGAAGACAGCTTGCAGTTGTTCCGGAGCAGATGAGACAGATGGATGAAGAAAAAATGTTTCTGGCTTATGCGGATGCCCTGCTTTGCCAGATCCCATGTTTCCGAATGAATAACAACACTCGGAGAAATCAGCTGTATCTGGATCCAAACCTGAAGGGAATTATTTATCATACGATCAAATTCTGTGATTATTATGGATTTGAATATGCGAGCATTAAAAAGAATATCAAAGTACCGCTTCTGAAAATCGAGACGGATTTTACAAGTCAGAGCGCTGGACAGTTACTGACGAGAATCCAGGCATTTGCAGAAACGATTGAAGGATCGGAAGACATGGATCCGGGAAAAGGAATCAGTGAGGAGGCAAGAAAAAAGATGGAGTCAGGAATATATTATGTAGCAGGGATCGACAGTGGCTCTACAAGTACAGACGTTGTGATTCTGGATCAGGACGGAAAAATTAAATCTACGATGATCATTCCGACAGGCGGCGGAGCGATGATGAGTGCGGAGAAAAGTCTGGATCTTGCTGTAGAGAAGGCAGGAATTAAGAAAGAAGAAATCGTCAGAATTGTCACGACGGGATATGGACGTGCTTATATTGAAAGCGGGGATGACAGTATTACAGAGATCACCTGTCATGCCAAAGGTGCGCATTACCTGAACCCGAATGTGCGGACGGTGATCGATATCGGCGGACAGGATATCAAGGCAATCAGCATCGATGAAAATGGCGCAGTAAAGAATTTCCTGATGAATGACAAATGTGCGGCAGGAACCGGAAGGTTTCTGGAAATGATGGCACGGACTTTGGGACTTTCTCTTGAAGAGATGAGTACAAAAGGATTGGAATGGAAGGAAAATATTGTGATTTCCAGTATGTGTACGGTGTTCGCTGAGTCAGAGGTGGTATCACTTGTGGCTCAGAATAAAGATGTGGCAGATATCATCCATGGTCTGAATGTGTCGGTTGCTTCGAAAGTAGGAGCACTGGCGGCACGTCTTGGGAAAAAGAATCCGGGAGAATATATGATGACAGGCGGAGTGGCAAAGAATCCTGGAATCATCAAAGCACTGGAAGAAAAGCTGGATGCGAAATTGTATATTTGCGACGAGGCACAGCTTTGTGGTGCACTTGGAGCTGCATTGTTTGCATATGAGAAGTGCAGTGTGTAGAGGCTGTGTTTGTAATCACCGGACATTATTTTATATTGCATAAAAAAGAGAAACCTTACCAATTTTCAGACGTAAAAACTGAAAACCGGTAAGGTTTTTTACGCATATCGCCATGCAATATGCAATTATCTTTTATTTCATTGCATCTTTAATTGCGCCAAGCAGCTCTTCATAGGTTTCATATGCCGGGATCTGCGGATAATCCGCTTTGATCTTGTCGGTTGAACGGAATAAAAATCCTGCCTTACTTGCCTGGATCATACCCAGATCGTTGTAAGAATCCCCACTTGCAATCGTTTCAAATCCGATGGATTGCAGTGCCTTTACGGTTGTTAGTTTGGAATTTTCCACACGCATCTTGAAGTCTGTGATCTCGCCGTTTTCTGCAATTTCCAGACTGTTGCAGAAAAGCGTCGGATGACCAAGCTTTTCCATGAGCGGCATTGCAAATTCGGTGAAGGTATCACTAAGAAGGATTACCTGGGTGAAGGAACGTAGCTCATCCAGGAAGTCTTTTGCGCCCGGAAGCGGATCAATCTTGGAAATTGTTTCCTGAATTTCTTTGATCCCGAGACCATGCGCTTTTAAAGTATCCAGTCTCCAACGCATCAGTTTGTTATAATCAGGTTCATCTCTTGTGGTTCTTTTCAGTTCCGGAATTCCACTTGCTTCTGCAAATGCAACCCAGATTTCCGGTACAAGTACTCCTTCGACATCCAGACAAGTAATATACATATGTTAACCCTCCTGTACTTTCTGTTTTTTGCTTTCTATCATACCATATATCTGTTTATTTTGCATGTTTTTTTGAAATTGAATAAAAACTGCTGGAGAGAAACCTGTATAAACTACATGATGGCATGGAAAACCATGTAAAGAAGTCATTCGGGAAAATTGCGGGTTCTATTTTGGAATGTGCACAAACCGGAAAGATATTGACGATAAATTTTTTCAGGGACTATAATATAAGTATCTGTGGAAAAAGAGGGATGTTTCGGAATAGATCATTGAAAAAAGAAAATCTGCCGAAACATATTTTGCTTAAATTGCATAAAGGAGAAAAAGGATGAATAACTTTATTTTTGAAAATAAAACGAAAGTATATTTCGGGAAAAGATGTGTCGGCGAGTATCTGCCGAAAATCGCTGCGATGCATGGGGATAAGGTTCTGTTTGCCTATGGCGGTGGCTCGATCAAGAAAAATGGAGTTTATGAGGAAGTCATAGCGGCACTTGAAAAAGCCGGGAAAACGATCATTGAATTTCCGGGGATCATGGAAAATCCGACTTATAAGAAGGTGCTGGAAGGCACAAAGCTGGTAAAGGAAAAACAGGTGGACTGGATCCTTGCAGTCGGCGGAGGCTCGGTTATGGACTGCAGCAAGGCAATTTCCATGGCAGCGGTCAGCGAGAAAGATGTGTGGGATGAGTACTGGGCGAAGAAGGGTGTTGTGGATTTTGAACCGATGCCACTTGGCGTGATCGTAACAGCGTCCGGAACAGGCAGCGAGTGCAACGGGGGAGCAGTCATTACCAATGAAGAGGTCATGATCAAGACAGACCGGGATTATCCGAAATGCAATCCGGAATTTGCATTAATGGATCCGACTTACACTTATACTGTTCCGACAAAACAGATGGTGGCAGGAAGCTTTGATATCCTGTCTCACGTTATGGAGACTTATTTCAGTGAGCCGGACGAGGATAACGTATCAGATGATATTTCGGAAGCTCTGATGCGCGGCGTGATAACAAGTCTTCGTGCGGCATTGGTAAATCCGGAGGATTATACAGCAAGAAGTAATCTGATGTGGCTGTCTACCATGGCGGAGAACCGGATCATCAAGCTTGGCAAAAAATGTGATTTTGAATGCCATCAGATGGAGCATCAGATCAGTGCTTATACCAACTGCAGTCATGGATGTGGACTTGCTGTGCTGCATCCGGTTTATTATCGGCATATCTGTCAGGCAGGCGCAAAGAAATTTACCCGGTTTGCGGAAAATGTATGGAAAATTCCAAGAAATGGACGTACCGATGAAGAGATGGCTGAAGCTGGCGTAGAGGCATTGGCTGATTTTATCAGAGAGATCGGACTTCCGACAACACTTCGGGAAGTAGGCGTGGAGAAAAAAGAGGATCTGAAAGAGATTGCGGATTCTTGTTATCTGGTGGATGGAAGTTATAAGAAGATGACACATGAGGAGATTCTGGAAATATTTCTGGAGTGCTTCTAGCTAATTGGAATGGAACTGAAAGAGATTAAAGAGATCCCTGTGCCGGAAATAGTACAGGGATCTCTTGCTGTCGTGATCTGGTATGCAGGAAAAAATATCAGTGATAGTTTTTCTCTTTCTGGCCAGCATTTAGCTATTGTAATTCGTTAATAATTGCTTCAATGGTTGCGACATCTTCTTCCAGCATATCTGCGATTTGTTCTTTGGAATAATTTTTTTCAAGTTTCTTTTTTACCAGATTTTTTAAAAGGTCATTTTTCCCTTGAGTGATTCCAACTGCTTTTCCCGTCTTGATTCCAGCTTCCTCACCCTCAGCAAAGGCTTTTTGCCGTTCTATTTCTCTTTCTTCCCATGCGCGCATGAATTTCGCCTCCATTTTCTTGTTCGACCTGATCTGACAGACTTTCTGATGGAGCAATTTAATCTTCTGGCTTGTGCACGAACCCGCGACCTCATTCGTTGATTTTTCCATGTAATGAAGTAACTCTATCAGTTCCGGTGATACCATTTCAGGATGCGTGCCATGGCAGTTCAGAAAAATACGTGTTGCATCATCTTGCAGTTCAAGATTTGGACATTCTTCACATTTCATTCGGAAAGTATACTTGTAAAATCCTTTTCCGAATGGATCAAAGGGCATGATCAGAATGATAAAAGCACGATTTAGTTTATTGAAATCAACGCTTCCAGGCGGTAGCAGATTACTGTCCAGTACCGCCTGATAGAAGCGGCTGCGTTTGGGAAGATTCTTTGTATCTTCCTTCTGCGCTTCTGTATCGTACACAGTATCATCGTCATCCCATGCATAGACATCTAATCGGACCTGCCGGTTATCCGGAAAAGTCCGCATTTCTTTTTCAGAATGTGGTGGCAATCTAAGTGGGATATCCTGCCCCAGAATAATATCCAGTACTGTTTTCATATTCTCCGAATCTTCCATTGCTTCATCGAATAAAAATCTGTCCAACAGGTTAAGTTTTGAGAATTCTTTTCTTTTGTTCATTTATTTCGCCTTTCATTAGATAAAAATGTTCCGAAAGGAGAAAGTCTATATGATTATATTAACATATGACGGAAATATGTAAAAGAGGCGATCTCAATCCGGATATTTTCAGTTGTCGTTCATTGTCGGAAAAAGTTGCCGGAAACTGGCTCCGAAAATGAGATTGGGTTGAATAGATAAGGTTGCAAACAAGAAGAAGTTTGTTTGCGTATGGATATCGTAGCATAAGTCTGCTGAAACGGCAATTTCGAAAACAGTCGAAAAATTTCGTTAGGATTTCTTTAGACAATCATTACAGGCGCAGTGATCGTGGTGGCACTGCTGACCGGAAAGGTCAGAGGAAGAAAAGAATAAACAAGTAATACAGAAAAATGAGGAAAACACTGAAGTAAAAACCGGTTGTTTTCCTCATTTTTTAATAAGTTTGGAAAATTGCATTTCACAGCAGATAAAAGTCTCAGGTAGTAAAATTCCTATACTGGATGGATATCTTGGTTAAGGTGATCTGAAGTATTTTGAGGATTTGTTTCCTCCGAGTGTTCATTCACCGGAAGATATTCATACTTCGGAATGAAATCCCGTTTATCGTACAGTTTATAATACTGAATAAAAATACGGTCCATAACTTTTGGAATCTGACTTTCATCTGATTCAAATAAAATGATCAGATACTGCATGGCACTATACCGTGTACACACGTCAATCCTACGGATCTTGTGACGGATCGCTTCCTCCATGTATTCCAGTGCCTGTTCAATATTTTCAATATACATCATAGAATCTGGAGCGGTTTCCATTGTGACCATGACCAGGAAACAATGGTATTTATGTCGTTCTCCAAGTTGGTTAATGTACTCATAAATCTTAGAAAATTCACGGTAATTAAGATTAAGTGCTCCGGAATAGTTTCCGCTGTTGCGGAGTGCTTTTGCCACAAGGGAAAGATCTTTTGCTACGCTGGAAACCGGGAATACGGTATTGCCCATCTGTTGATAGAAAAAGAAGTTGTGTTTTCCGTTTTGCTTGACATAATAGAGTGCTTTATCTGCTTTGGAAGAACATTCGTCAAAGGAATCTCCCTTGGTACACATGCAAAGTCCGGCAGAAATGGATGCAACACGGATCTCAAAATCTTTTTTCTTCTCAGAATCAAAGCGGGAAAACAGAGTTTCCATAAGCTCGGATATTTCATTTTTACCGGCATCCGGCACAAAAAGAAGGAATTCATCGCCACCAAACCTGCAGCCAACCAAATTTCCGATATGCTCGGAGAGGAGAGCTCCAAGTGCTTTCAGTGCACGGTCTCCGGCTTTATGACCGTAGATATCATTTATCTTTTTCAGATTATCCATATCCATAAAGATCAGACAGCCATTGTGCTCCTGCATCAGCTGTGCAATCATTTTCTGACCGGTATTTCGCATAGGGAGTCCGGTAAGAAGATCAAAATTTTCTACTTCCTCCTGGCTCTTCATCGTATTCATAACATTGGAAATGAAGTTGCTGATTTCAAATTCCATGCCAGGAAGAGCTGGCTCGTCATCAATTTCCAGATAAGTATCTGTGATCGTCAGACGATTCTCATCCATCAGTCTGAGAAAAATATCTGCGATTTCCGGATCGAACTGAGTTCCTCTGTTTTTGCGTATTTCTTCATAAATTGTTTCTTTTGGAAGAGAATTACGGTAAATACGGCGGGAATTCATTGCGTCATAGCTGTCAGCAACAGCAACGATTCGCGCATGGATCGGAATTTCTTCACCTTTTAGACCGTCCGGATAACCATGGCCATCATAACGTTCATGATGAGATCGGGCAACTTCGGTTACATGATTGATGAGCGAAACATTTTTCAAAATCTCAGCACCAATAACCGTATGTTCCTTAATAACAGCGTACTCTTCGCTTGTCAGTCTGGATGGCTTGTTTAAAATAATATCAGGGATGCCGACTTTTCCGATATCATGCAGATGAGCGGCATGTCGGAGATTGACGATTTCAGAGCGATTCCAACCCATTTCCTGCGCAATCAGTGCAGAGTATTCCGCAACACGATGGGAGTGCCCTCTGGTGTATTCGTCCTTGGCCTCGATGGTTGTAGAGAGAGTCTGCATCATCTGTAAGGAAATTTTTTCCATCTGCCGTTTACGTTTCAAAAGCTCCTCTTTTTGACGATGCATTTCAATGGTATGCACATTCTTTATTGTACGGATAATGTTAATGAAAAGAAGGATCAACATGCTGACACCAATAAAAAGACCGGAAATCAAAACTACAAAATATGTAGAAATGGATTCGATGGCGATGGCAAGCATTGCAATGATTAGGCCAATCAGCACCAATTTGTTTTTCCGGTATTCTTTCTTTCGCATATCCAGACAGAAAGTCAGGAAAACCAGAAAGAAGGTGACTGCAAGAATCACGTGGGCGCCCGGCAGAGTTTCAATAAAATCAGCAGTGCCAGTCAGATGAAGAACCAGACAGATCAAAAAGTTACCAAATGCCGCACAGCCAAGGTAAAAGTAAGGCTTTTTATAACGCCCCTGCTGAATGAGATCTACATAAAAAAGTACCGGGATCGGAACGAGCATGATCATCACAAAGCATAAAGTCCCCAGTGCAGATGGATTCGGAACTATAAGCTGTCTGAGCTTGGATTCGCCGAGCATCCATGTAGCTCCCATGGTCATGCACCATCCAAGATATTCCATATCGAATTTTCTGTCATAGACAATTCCGAGTGCGATACTGAAAAGGATGGTAATGATACCGGCGAACAAGATGAAGAAAGCAATAATAGTCTCAAGCCCGTAAGATTCAAAAATATATTCCCAGATATCACTCTTGTCTCCGGAATAGATCTCATTGACTACACCGGAATAGTTAGAGGTATTGGTAGTCAGCTCAATACGGAGTTCTTTTCCTGCATCAGCTGCTGAAGTAGGACAGAAAACATAACAGCTGGCAGAATTTTTCCCAGTCAGTCGATGGCCTTTGGTTGAGTATTCAGTGCGAAGCACTCCGTCAATATAGAAACGGATATCCTGCAGAGAAGAACGTATAGCAAGTGAACTTTGCGTATAATTTTCAGGAAGTGTTGTGGTAATGACCATAGTCTCTTTTGCAGGAACATTGTAATGTCCGGGGACGGCAATCTGTTCTTTGCTTCCATCGGAGTGAATCCAGGTAAAAGTACCACGATATGTGATGTCGCTGGATTGGATTTTGGCATTGTGATTGTTAATTCCTGTGAATTGTATTACCAGAAACCAGATAAGTATCAGGAACATCAGAAGATAGTAAAATCCGATCTGGATTTTGCTTATTTTATAGTTTTCTTTTGTCAAAACAGAGACTCCTTATCTACAATTTTGGTCTATTTGAAGATATTATACGATGTGAGTGTCAAAAGTGAATTTTGCCACTTACTGATGTAACCGGATTGCTCCATTGCTACGCAATTCCCGCAATCCTTAAACATCATTATACTATTTGCGGACAATATTTGCAATTAAAGAGAAGGAGGAATGGTGGAAAAAGACAGGTCATGGCAGTTGAGAAATACCAGAAGATAGATTATAATTTTCATAAAATATTGATACCAGGGTCAAAAGGTCAGAAAGCCGATGCAAGCTTGCTTGCAAGAGGTTTTTTGACCTCTTGACCCGCCAAAAACATGAGTAAGTAGCCATTTTTCAAAGAAAAATGAGCGGATTACGAATGTTTTTGAGGATTGCGAGAGTGCAAAGCACGTAGCAATCTGGTATCAAATAGGTCAAAATACCTTTTGCCACTCACATTGTTATACTTTTTTTATATTAAGCTGTCATAAAAAACAATATTATTCATATTGATGGTAGCGCATTATAATGAGTAGGTCAAGAAAAAACTAAGAAGTAAAGAACAGGAGTGAGTGTGTTTGAAGAAACTTTGGGTTTATCTGAAAGAATACAAGATAGAAAGTATTCTTGCACCATTATTCAAACTGCTGGAAGTCGTATTTGACCTTTTGGTTCCGGTGGTTGTCGCCAAGATCATTGATATTGGTATTGCAAACAATGACCACGGCTACATCGTAAAGATGTTCCTGGTGCTGATCCTCATGGCTGCAGTCGGTCTTAGCTGCAGTTTTACCGCACAGTATTTTGCTGCAAGAGCGAGTGTCGGCTGTGCAACCAATTTAAGACAGGCCGTATTTGACCACATTCAGGGCTTTTCATTTACCGAACTTGATACGATCGGTACGGACACCCTGATCACACGGATGACCGATGATATCAACCAGGTCCAGAACGGCATCAACATGGGACTTCGTCTTCTTCTGAGAAGTCCGTTTATCGTAATCGGTTCGATGATCATGGCATTTACGATCAACTTTAAATGTGCGTTGGTATTCGTTGTGGCGATCCCTCTTTTATTTGTCGGCGTCATTTTCATTATGCTGGTCAGCATCCCGCTTTTCAAAAAAGTGCAGGCTGCCCTGGACCGCGTCACAGGACTTACCCGTGAGAATCTGACAGGTGTCCGCGTGATCCGCGCATTTTGCCGCGAAGAAGAGTCCGTAAATGAATTTGAAAAGAGCAACACCGAACTGACCAGGTTAAATGAATTTGTTGGAAGAATTTCCGCCCTGTTAAATCCATTTACCTACGTGTTGATCAACATTGCAACTGTCATTCTGATCGCAAGAGCAGGACTCCAGGTCAATCTCGGAACCATGCATCAGGGACAGGTTGTCGCGCTTTACAACTACATGGCACAGATGATCGTCGAGCTGATCAAGCTGGCTTCCCTGATCATTACACTGAACAAGGCGATGGCATGTGCAGACCGTGTAGCCGGTGTCCTGGATATCAGGACTACCATGCATTATCCGGAAACCCCTTCTGCAAAGGCAGATCCTTCTGCAAATGAAGTTGAATTCGACAAGGTATCCTTCACCTATGCAGGTGCCGGTGCATCAAGCCTTTCTGATATCAGTTTCTCTGTAAAAAAAGGGCAGACAGTCGGTATCATCGGTGGTACCGGATGCGGAAAATCCACTCTGGTCAGCCTGATCTCCCGTTTCTATGATGTAACCTGCGGAACCGTTAAACTGAATGGACGCAATGTAAAAGAGCTCACCAATCAGGAAATCCACGACAAGGTCGGAATCGTACAGCAGCGCTCCGTCCTTTTCAAAGGCAGCATCCGCGATAACATGAAATGGGGCAATGAAAATGCATCTGACTCCGAGATCTGGGATGCACTGAAAGTTGCACAGGCAAAAGAAGTCGTAGAAGGAAAAGACGGACAGCTTGATTTCATGCTCGAGCAAAACGGAAAGAACCTTTCCGGTGGACAGCGTCAACGTCTTACCATTGCCCGCGCTCTTGTGAAAAAGCCGGAAATCCTGATCCTCGACGACAGCTTAAGCGCACTTGATTTTGCAACTGACGCAGCACTTCGGAAAGCCCTCGCAGGACTGGAAGGAGAGACAACAACCTTCCTGGTATCCCAGAGGGTTGCAGGCATCCGCCAGGCAGACAAGATTTTAGTATTAGATAATGGAGAACTCGCCGGATCCGGTACACATGATGAACTTATGAAATCCTGCGAAGTTTATCGTGAGATCTATTTCTCACAGTTCCCGGAAGACCGTGCAAAATATGAAAGAGGGGAGATGTAGGTATGAAAAAAGACAGTGTAATGAAAAAGCTTTTTAAATATATCGGAAAATACTGGATCCTCCTGATCCTCAGCATCATCCTTGCCGGAATATCAGTGGTTCTTCAGCTTTATGTGCCGGTTCTCTTCGGTAATGCGATCGATGAGATCGTAGCAGCGCACAATGTAGACTTTACCCAGATGTGGCTCTATCTGAAGCAGATTCTTCTGTTCGTAGTGATCGCTGCAGCCGCAATCTGGATCATGAACCTTGTCAATAACCGCATGACCTATCATATTGTACAGGATATCCGATCCCAGGCAATCCGCCACATCCAGAAGCTTCCGCTTTCTTATCTGGATCAGCACAGTACCGGCGATATTGTGAGCCGTATCATTGCCGATACCGATATCCTTTCTGACGGATTACTGCTCGGATTTACCCAGTTATTTTCCGGCGTTGTGACCGTTGTTGTAACCTTGATCTTCATGTTTTCCAAGAACGTGTGGATCACTTTGATGGTCATCCTTCTGACACCACTCAGCTTCCTGGTGGCAAAATTTATTTCCTCACGCTCTTTTACCATGTTTAAAAAGCAGAGTGAAACCCGTGGAAAACAGACTGCTCTGATCGAGGAAATGATCGGAAATCAGAAGGTTGTCAAGGCATTCGGATATGAGGACAAGGCTTCAAAGCGTTTTGATGAGATCAATAAAGAACTCAAAGAATACAGCCAGAAAGCCGTATTTTACAGCAGCCTTACCAATCCGTCCACCCGTTTCGTAAACAACATTATTTACGCTGCCGTAGCGCTTGCAGGTGCATTCCTGATCCCGCTTGGAGCCCTGACTGTCGGCGGTCTTTCCGTACTGCTTTCTTACGCGAACCAGTACATGAAACCATTCAACGACATTACATCCGTAATCACGGAAATGCAGAACGCCCTTGCATGTGCGACACGTATCTTTGACCTCTTAGAAGAACCGGAAGAAGTAAACGATTCTTCTGAAGTACTTGAGAAGGTGGATGGAAATGTGGATATCGACCACGTAGATTTCAGCTATGACAAGAGTAAATCTCTGATTGAAGACTTTAACCTTCAGGTTGAACCTGGTATGCGTATTGCGATCGTAGGTCCTACCGGATGCGGAAAAACAACATTTATCAACCTCCTGATGCGCTTCTATGACGTGGATTCCGGAAAAATCTGTATCGACGGTAAACCGATCGATGAGATTTCCCGACATTCACTCAGAAAGAGCTTCGGTATGGTGCTTCAGGATACCTGGATCAAATCCGGTACTGTCCGTGAAAATATCAGCTTCGGAAAACCGGATGCCACGGATGAAGAAATCATCCGGGCAGCAAAAGAGGCAAAAAGCTGGGATTTCATCCGCAGACTTCCGCAGGGACTTGATACTGTCCTGCATGAGGACAGCATCAGCCAGGGACAGAAACAGCTCCTGTGTATCACAAGAGTTATGCTTTGTCTGCCGCCAATGCTGATCCTGGACGAAGCGACTTCAAGTATCGATACCCGTACCGAACTGCAGGTACAGGAAGCATTTGATAACCTGATGAAAGGTCGTACAAGCTTTGTCGTTGCACACCGCCTGTCTACGATCCGCAACGCTTCCCTGATCCTCGTCATGAAAGACGGTAAGATCATTGAGCAGGGAACCCATGAAGAACTGCTGAAAGAAGGCGGCTTCTACAGTCATCTGTATAACAGCCAGTTCCAGGCAGTGTCATAAAAGGATAACGTTGCTAGAGCGGATTCGTCGGAAACATCCAAAACAGTTAAGGATGGATTCATGGAAGCACCAGATGGTGAGATTCCATTTGATTAATTCAGAATAAATGGTTGGAGAGGCTGCCCTTTGCCGGGGCATCCTCTTTTCCATTTTACAGAAGAAATCAAAAATTACAGGTATTCGACCTAACGAAATCGTGATATAATGAGTGCAAGAGAGCCAACATGCTTGCATGATTGGCGAACGGCGAATTGGATCATGATAGTTGCGAAGCAACGGTCATGATATAATCAAAATATATTTGAATGAGAAATATGGAGGTAGCTTATGGGCGTAAGTTATAACAAATTATGGAAAATGCTCATAGATAAAAATATGAAGCGAATAGAGATGCAGTACCTCACTGGAATCAGTGGAAATATTCTTGCCCGGATGGGGAAAAATCAGTATGTATCAATGGAGACGATTGAGAAGATCTGCAAGAAGCTAGACTGCACTGTTGATGAGATGATGGAATTTACAGATGATGAGTAACAGGAGGTT
>ENA-ORTB01002621-ORTB01002621.1-human-gut-metagenome-genome-assembly--contig:-NODE-2621-length-16185-cov-9.466708_pt1 | contig 16185 bp, 15 predicted proteins | sample MGYA00241905_ERZ509174 | MGnify/ENA primary metagenome ERZ509174 (study PRJEB26280, sample SAMEA2338851) | human gut metagenome | biome: human gut; feature: human-associated habitat; material: faeces... | reverse complement strand
ATAATGAATCTTCGGAATCCAAAAGTCTCCTCCGTGCCATTGAAAGTGCCAGACAAATGAGTACAAATATTAAAATGGAAACAGAAAACGGCGGGCAGCTAAGAGAGGATTTCCTGAAAGAAAAAAGGTGCCGACGTGACAAAAACATGGGATGGTCAGGAAGCTGTTGAACTGTTCAGAAATAGTGAACCTGGTGAATTTGATGTCATTCTTATGGACATTATGATGCCGGTCATGAATGGTTATGAAGCTACAAAGATGATTAGGTCTCTGGACAGAGAGGATGCAAAGAAAATACCGATCATTGCAATGACAGCAAATGCGTTCACGGAGGACAGAATAAGGGCAAAAGAAGCAGGGATGAATGAACATGTTGCTAAGCCTGTTGATGTGGAATTACTGATGAAAGTAATTTATAGCGGGAGTGCTATGAAGCATTAATAGTACATGAGAAAACAAGGAGGAATTCAGTTGTTGGAGAAAGCGGTTCAGGCTGCAATATATGAAAAAGCTCTTAAAAATCATTATATAGAAATCCTGTACATTGATTTTGAAGATACTCATGCGTTATGCATCTGGCAATATAGATGATCTTAATCGGATAAAACAGCAGATGACGATGGAAGCAATCACACAGGGAACAGCAGAACACATCATGCATCATGTTATGATCAATTTTATACTGAATGGTGAGATGCGTTTCATGCAGTTTGACTTTACAAGAGAAAGTGCAGATACAAAAAATGTTTTCCTGTTTGTGGAGGACTATACAGTTCCACAGCAGCAGATGATGCTGCTGCTGGAAAAAAAGCTGGTTCTATAACAGAACCAGCTTTTTTGTGTATTCATGGACGAACGGTGTCCCTGTTTTGTGAGAACGGACAGTCTCGTAAAAAAGAGAGGCCTGTATATCGCTCTCAAAGGCGGCAAGTGCATCGCCGGTAAGAAGCCGCGGGGCGTCGGCTGCCTTGGCAATGAGCGGCAGAGAAGAACGTCTTCTAATCTCTTTTAACAATGCACCGGCACTTTTTCGGAAACCGAGAACACGGTTATAGCCGGCCGGGTACAATGTTTTCTGGTTCAGAAGCAGATGCATCAGGGCGCGGCTGATGCGGGTATACGTCATTTCCTTTGTTTTAAGCTGCATGGCGAATTCTGAAAATGAGGAGCATGCGTGGCGCTGGCGGAGGATGCGGTTGGCAAGATCCGGCGAGAGGTCGAGACAGGAGGAGAGAGATCCCTTCGTCTCCGTGAGGAGCCGTGCGGCGAGGAGCAGGCTGAAATCATCGGCGGTCAACAGTCCATGAGATGCGACGGCATTCTGAAAAGCGTGAAAGACCGCTTCTGGCATGCAGGAGGCGAGCGCGGACAGTTCCAGATCCTTATGCGGATTGGAAAAAAGAAGATTCCGCATTGCTGTAGCAGAAGGGAGTGCATGTGTGAAAAGCGCTCCTTCGTGGTATCCGCTGCCCTCCCGGCGGATCGTTACCGGCCGAATGCGGCTTTGTGACAGCAGAAGTGCCTGGACATATTCAATGCCTAAAATATTGTTTGGTTCTTTTAAAAAGGTATCAAGTTCTTCTTTTGAAAGCGAAGAGAAGGAAGCGCTGTCAGAAAAATAAGCGGAAAGTGCCTGTGCGCGCGCCGTCGGGAAGGAAAGTCCGTTCCGAAGCAGACCGGAGAGCAGCTCGCGGTATTCCTCCGGCTCGTGGAGCAGAACATCAGCGAGTTCCAGAAACGGCGCCGTGTCTCCATATTCACTGCCAAAGCAGAGAAAATCGACGCAGCCAAGCGCAGTAAGAAGCGATACCGCCCCGCGTGCGAAATGCTGTGCACTGCCGAGTGCAAAGTGACACGGAAGCTGTAAGATAAGGTCCGCGCCGCCAAGAAGCGCCAGCTCCGCACGGTCATGTTGGTCAAGAATCGCAGGTGCGCCGCGCTGGACGAAATCGCCGCTCATAATCACGACAAGATAGTCCGCCCCGGTCAGTTCCCTGGCTTTTGCCAGCTGATAAGCATGGCCGTTATGAAAAGGATTATATTCTGCAATGACTGCGGTAATGGTCATAAAACGTACCTTCTTTCGAAAAAAATAGCACGATTCCAAACAGAGAGGAACCGCGGATCACATAGCCCTATCGTAACAAAAACAGAAAAGGAATGCAAGAATTCCTCCGTTTTGGATTTTTTGTCCAGTTGTTTTGAATTTTATACTTGCGAAAGGGCAAAAAGCGTACTACAATGAGAATATCGAGTAAATTTATCGAAAGGAGTCAAAAGATCATGGGATTTATTGACACAATTAAAGCAAGAGCAAAAGCAGACAAAAAAACAATTGTACTGCCAGAGTCAGAAGACAGAAGAACATATGAGGCTGCTGCACAGATCCTGAAAGAGGACCTTGCAAATCTGATCATCATCGGAAGCGAAGAGGCAGTAAAGAAAGGCAGCGAGGGACTGGATGTCTCCAAAGCTACTATTGTAGATCCAGAGAAAAACGAGAAAACACAGGCTTATGTAGATAAGCTGGTAGAGCTTCGTGCAAAGAAAGGCATGACTCCGGAGAAAGCAAGAGAGACCATCCTGAATGACTATACATATTATGGCGTTATGATGGTTAAAATGGGAGATGCAGACGGACTTGTTTCCGGTGCCTGCCATTCTACCGCAAACACCTTACGTCCATGCCTGCAGATCTTAAAGACCAAACCAGGCACAAAACTCGTATCCGCATTCTTCCTGATGGTAGTTCCGGACTGCGAGTACGGCGATGACGGTGTATTCGTATTCGGTGACTGTGGTCTGAACCAGAACCCGAATCCGGAAGAGCTGGCTGCAATCGCAGAGTCTTCCGCAGAGTCCTACCGCATGCTGACCGGAAACGAGCCAAGAGTTGCTATGCTTTCCCACTCCTCCAAAGGAAGTGCAAAACATGCTGATGTAGACAAAGTTGTTGAGGCTACCAGAATTGCAAAAGAAGCAAACCCGGATCTCGCTCTCGACGGCGAGCTGCAGCTTGATGCAGCAATCGTTCCGAGCGTAGGTGCATCCAAAGCTCCGGACAGCAAAGTAGCAGGAAAAGCAAACGTTCTGATCTTCCCGGATCTGGATGCCGGAAACATCGGATACAAACTGGTACAGAGACTGGCAAAAGCAGAAGCATACGGCCCAATGACGCAGGGTATCGCAGCTCCAGTCAACGATCTGTCCCGTGGATGCTCCGCAGAGGATATCGTTGGTGTTGTAGCAATCACTGCTGTACAGTGCCAGGCACAGTAAGCACGAAATAAAACCAATTACAAGCGGTTTTCTGGCCGGCTGCGGAGAACAGGCCGGCCAGAAGTTTTAATAAGACTTTTAAAATAGGAGAATTTAGAAATGAACGTATTAGTAGTAAACTGCGGAAGTTCCTCTCTGAAATTCCAGCTGATCAATTACGATAACCGTGACGTCCTGGCAAAAGGACTCTGTGAGAGAATCGGTATCGACGGACGCCTCGTTTATGAGCCAAAGAACGGCGAAAAAGAGGTAACAGAAGCAGCAATGCCGACACACGTAGAGGCAATCCAGATGGTTCTGGACGCTCTGGTAAACGAGAAGAGCGGCGTCATCAAGAGCCTGGAAGAAGTAGATGCCATCGGACACCGCGTTCTGCACGGCGGAATGAAGATCACAAACTCTGTTATCATCGATGACGAAGTAATCAAAGTTATCGAGGAGTGCGCTGACCTCGGTCCTCTGCACAATCCGGCAAACCTGATGGGAATCAATGCCTGCATGAAACTGATGCCGGGCGTTCCGAACGTAGCAGTATTTGATACCGCATTCCATCAGACCATGCCTCCGAAAGCATATATGTACGGTATTCCGAAAGAGTACTATGAGAAATACGCAATCCGTAAATACGGCTTCCACGGAACTTCTCATAAATTCGTATCCAAGAGAACCGCAGAGTTCCTTGGCAAAGACTACAACGATCTGAAGATCATCGTATGCCATATGGGAAATGGTGCTTCCCTTTCCGCTGTAAAGAACGGCAAATGTGTAGATACCTCCATGGGCCTTACCCCGCTTGAAGGTGTGATCATGGGAACCCGTTCCGGAGATATCGATCCGGCTTTTGTTGAGTATCTGTGCAACAAAGAGAACCTGACCGTATCCGAGGTTCTGAACATTCTGAACAAGAAATCCGGTATGCTCGGCATGACCGGCATCTCCAGCGATTACCGTGATGTATCTGCAGCAGCAGAGGCAGGTAATCAGGATGCCATCAACTGTCTGGAAGCATACGCTTACCGCATTATCAAATACATCGGTTCCTACATCGCAGCTATGGGCGGCGTAGATGTGATCACCTTCACCGCAGGCCTTGGAGAGAACGCTATTCCGCTTCGTGAGACCATCTGCAAAGCATTTGAGTTCATGGGTCTGGAATTCGATTCTGAGGCAAATAACTGCCGCGGCGTTGAGAGGATCATCACCAAAGAAGGCTCCAAGATTACAGCATGCGTGATCCCGACCAACGAGGAAATCGCAATCTGCGAGGAGACTGTAGAGTTAGTAAAAGGAAAATAAAAAATAATTCAAAAAGCAGTTGACAATTCTTACCTTCCCGGGTATAATTGGTAAAGTGTGATTAGGAGAACAATATGAAAATCAGTCTGACCAAGTTATTTGCGCAGGACGGAAAGTCCGAAAAGTATGAAATTCCGCTTACATCCGAAATTTTTTCGATCGGCGGGCAGGACTATCGGGTAATCGAAAAACATCCTGTTATCCTTGGTCTTACGCATGAAGGCAATCGTGTGATCACGATCACCGGCAGTGCAGACCTTACAATGGAGATTCCATGTGCAAGATGCCTGACACCGGTAGCGACTCCATTCCAGTTCGAGTTCGATCTGCAGATTGATCTGAATCTGTCAGAGGAAGAACGCGAGGAAAAAGAAGAAGACTCTTCGTTTGTGGAGGGAGACGAGCTCGATGTGGAAGAATTGGTTCGTAATGAGCTCATAGTCCAATGGCCGATTCGAGTGCTGTGTAAAGATAACTGTAAAGGAATCTGCAGCCGTTGTGGTGCGAATCTGAATATTCAGACCTGTGATTGTGATACCACAGGGCTAGACCCCCGAATGGCTGCAATCAAAGATATATTCAGCAAATTTAAGGAGGTGTAACTATGTCCATTTGTCCTAAGAATAAATCTTCCAAAGCAAGACGCGATAAGAGAAGAGCAAACTGGAAAATGTCTGCTCCGAACCTTGTAAAATGCAGCAAATGTGGTGCTCTTATGATGCCGCACAGAGTTTGCAAAGCTTGTGGTTCTTACAACAAAAAAGAAGTCGTTGCAATGGACTAATATTCATAAATCGGAATCAGTTCCGATGTGCAATGCAGCAAAAGGCTCCCGTCACCGGGGGCTTTTTTGTTGTCTCTGCGGGTTGTCTGGAAGCGTCATATAAAAGATTTGACGTGGTGTGTCGTGATGTGCTATAATGGTCTCGGTGAGAATTGAAACAATATTGCAACATTTTCGTAACAATTATAAAAAAGGAGTGCAAAGCATATGAAGAATAGACGAATCATATTTCTGGCAGCATGCATGTGCAGTGTAGTATTCCTCTCAGGATGTTCCACAGACAGTCTGATGGATAAAATGATGGGAACTGAGACGACGGTTTCGTCTTCGGCCAGTGTAGATATTTCAAAAGAGGACAGTGATGCTGTTCATGTAGATGCCAATCTGGAAAAGCCGGTTTTTTCGGTAAATCCGGTGGAGAGCCTGCAGATTCCCGTTGGAAATACATCTGGAAAGCTGACTTGTGAGGCAGGAATAACGGGAGAAGGCACAGTAACATATCAGTGGTATAAGAACAACGTAAATTCCAACGGCGGAGGAACGCCGATTGAAGGCGCAACAGAAGTGACATACCAGGTCGATACTTCGGCGGAGGGCAAAGATTACTATTACGTTGTGGCAACAAACACGGTTGGAAATACCGTTTCCATGGCGACGAGTACGGTAACAGAAGTTACGGTAATTCCGGCAGGAAAATGGGTTCAGAATGAAAACGGATGGCAGTATCAGAATAATGATGGAAGCTATGCAACCAATACCTGGCAGAATATCGACGGCTACTGGTATGTGTTTGATGAAAATTCATACATGGTGACAGGATGGTACTGGAGCGGAGAAGAATGGTATTATCTGGCGGACAACGGTCAGATGCAGACCGGCTGGTTCACGCAGGATGGTGAGGAATATTATCTGGATCCGGATACCGGTGTCATGGCACGGAATACAACCATAGACGGTCATGAGATGAATTCGAGCGGAGTCAAGGTTTCTTAAGAAAAATAAGACAAAACAGAGCGGGTGGATTTTGGAAAGATAAATCCACCCGCTTTTTTGGAATACAGGAGAAAGCGCGGATGGGCATTTGTGCTTGATTTTTGCAAAGGAGTTTAGTATAGTTAATACAGCGCTTGCATAAGTGCTTTTAGAGCGTGGTTGAAAACGGTTTTTTGAAAGAAAAAGAGTTTTCAAACGCGCTTTAGAAAAGAGAAAAGAGGAAAAAACATGAGTGACTTAGTCAGAGTTGCAGTGGACGCGATGGGTGGCGATTATGCGCCTGTGGAGCCGGTAAAAGGCGCCGTTGAGGCCGTAAACGCAGATGAACGTGTCAAAGTCCAGCTGGTCGGCCAGGTGGATGTCATCGAAAAAGAACTGCAGAAATATACGTACCCGAAGGAGCGGGTTGAGATCGTTCCGGCAACCGAGATCATTGAGACGGGAGAGCCGCCGGTCAATGCGATCCGCCACAAAAAAGATTCTTCGATCGTTGTCGGCATGAAGAAAGTGCGCTACGGAGAGGCAGACGCGTTTGTCTCATCCGGAAGCACCGGAGCAGTCCTGGTCGGCGGACAGACGATCGTAGGACGCATCAAAGGCGTAGAGCGCCCGCCGCTGGCTCCGCTGATCCCGACGAAAGACGGTGTATCCCTTCTGATCGACTGCGGTGCGAATGTTGATGCAAGACCGTCCCATCTGGTGCAGTTTGCCATGATGGGTTCCATCTATATGGAACACGTTGTCGGCATTAAAAATCCGCGTGTGGGAATCGTGAATATCGGTGTGGAAGAAGAAAAAGGAAACGCGCTCGTCAAAGAGACGTATCCGCTTCTGAAAGAAAACCCGTATATCAACTTTGTCGGCAGTATCGAAGCAAGAGAAATTCCAAACGGAGCCGCAGACGTTGTTGTCTGTGAGGCGTTTGTCGGAAACGTTATCTTAAAGCTGTATGAGGGCGTCGGCGCGACCCTGATTTCCAAGGTAAAACAGGGCATGATGACATCTCTGCGCAGTAAAATCGGAGCCCTTCTTGTGAAACCGGCGCTGAAAGAGACACTGAAGTCTTTTGATGCCAGTGAGTACGGCGGAGCACCGCTGCTTGGCTTAAAAGGACTCGTTGTAAAAACGCACGGAAGCTCAAAAGCCAACGAATTTAAAAATTCCATTCTCCAGTGCATTTCATTCAGCGAGGAGAAGATTCCGCAGAAAGTGCAGGAGCATCTGGCAGACTATAAGAGCAGCAGGGAGGCAGCGAAAGATGGAGTTTGAAAAATTACAGGAGATCATTGCGGATGTATTAAACGTAGATCCGAATGAAGTAACCATGGAGACAACCTTTGCAGATGATCTGGGAGCGGATTCCCTGGATGTATTTCAGATTGTGATGGGAATTGAAGAAGAATTTGATATCCAGATCGAAGCAGAAGAAGCAGAGCACATCGTATCGGTTGAGGATGCGGTGGAAGCGATCAAAAAGAAACTGGCAGAATAATAGAAAATGGCGAAGGGGCTGTTTGCTACAGGACAGCCCCTTTGTTACCGTCCGCAGAACACCTGCAAACGGTAACTATGAGGAAGGACAGGCTTAAAACAGGTTATGAATAATATTGATAAACTCGTGGATTTGGAAAAGAAGATCCAGTATAAATTTCAGGATTTCGGACTGCTGGAGATGGCGATGCGCCATTCTTCCTACGCAAATGAGCACCATATGGAGCGCCTGGAGTGCAACGAGCGTCTGGAGTTCTTAGGAGATGCCGTGCTGGAAGTTGTATCCAGCGAATTTTTATACAAGACATTCCCGCGTCTCCCGGAGGGCGAGATGACGAAAAAACGCGCCAGCCTCGTCTGTGAACCGGCACTGGCATTCTGTGCCCGTGAGATTGACCTTGGCAGCTTTCTGCTCCTTGGAAAGGGCGAGGAGGCAACCGGCGGCCGTCACCGCGATTCCATCGTTTCGGATGCCATGGAGGCAACGATCGGTGCGATTTTCCTGGACGGCGGCTTTGAACCGGCAAAAACGTTCGTTCTGAACTATATCTTAAACGATATCGAACACAAACAGCTTTTCTACGACAGCAAAACGATTCTACAGGAGCTGATCCAGGGTGAGACGGATGAAGAGATTGTTTACACCATCTTAAAAGAAGAGGGACCGGATCACGACAAGAGCTTCTGGGCACAGGTCAGCGTCGGAAAGAAAGCGCTCGGTACCGGAAAGGGCAGAACGAAAAAAGCGGCAGAACAGGCAGCGGCATACGATGCAATTCTTGCCAGAAAAAAAGCGTAGGTGAATTATGTATCTCAAATCCATTGAAATGCAGGGATTTAAGTCGTTTGCCAACAAAACCATTCTGCAGTTCCACGACGGTATTACCGGCGTTGTAGGGCCGAACGGCAGTGGAAAGAGCAATGTTGGCGATGCGGTGCGCTGGGTGCTCGGCGAACAGAGCGCCAAGCAGCTCCGCGGCGGAAATATGCAGGATGTTATTTTCTCCGGAACCGAGACGAGAAAGCCGCTCGGCTACGCGTCGGTTGCAATTACACTCGACAATTCCGACCACAAGCTGAATGTCGATTTCGAGGAAGTCACGGTGACGAGACGGCTCTACCGCTCCGGTGAGAGCGAGTATCTGATGAATGGTGCATCGTGCCGGTTAAAGGACATCAACGAGCTGTTCTACGATACCGGTATCGGAAAAGAAGGCTATTCCATCATCGGACAGGGTCAGATTGATAAGATCTTAAGCGGTAAGCCGGAAGAGCGCCGGGAACTGTTTGACGAGGCGGCAGGAATTGTCAAATTCAAGAGAAGGAAGGCCGTGACCGAAAAGAAGCTGGCGGAAGAGCAGCAGAATCTGGTGCGCGTCAACGACATTCTCTCGGAACTGACAAGGCAGTTAGAGCCGCTGGAACGCCAGTCTGAGACGGCAAAGATTTATTTAAAGAAGAAAGAGGAATTAAAGATCCTCGATATCAATATGTTTCTGCTCGAGATGGAGCGCATCCGGAACGATCTCGCGAAAGTAGAAGACCGGTACCGGATTGCAGAAGAGCAGTTAAAGAGCACGAAAGAGGCTTTTGAGCATACGAAGCAGGAGTATGAAAAGCTGGAACAGGAGCAGGAAAAACTGGACCAGACGATTCTTTCTGCGCGCGATCAGGCGGGGGAGAATGCACTGAAACGCCAGCAGCTCGAAAACCAGATCGAGGTGTTGAACGAGCAGATTCATGCATCGGAGAGGAACAGCGACACATTAAGAGAACGTCTGGAGGCGATCCGCGCGGAGAGCCGCACAAAGACGGCAGAAAAAAATACATATCAGGCAGAAAAGGACGGGCTTCATGAAGCACTTCTTGCGTCAGAGACGGAAAAGAGTGAGAAAGAGGCCGCTCTCTCGGAATGCCAGGAGCAGATCCAGGCAGTCGAGCTGCAGAGTGAACAGGATAAGAGCGAAGTCATCGGCCTTCTGAACCAGCGGGGTTCCACGAAGGGAAAAATGCAGCGCTACGATGCGATGCTCGAGCAGATCGGCATCCGAAAGGCAGAATTAAGCCAGAGGGTGCTGCATTTAAAGACGAGCGAGTCCGAACAGAACGGGCAGATGGAAGAACTGCAGAACGCGTTTGAAGCGCTCGAAGAGACGGTAAGCAGCCTGAAACAGCAGTACCAGGGGGCAGATCAGAAGATCACCGCGCTGACGGCGGATCTCTCGAACCAGACGAAAGAGATGGAAGCCGGCCAGACCAATTACCACAGAGAAGCGTCAAGGCTCGAATCCTTAAAGAACATCACCGAGCGGTACGACGGCTATGGAAACAGTATTCGGAAGGTCATGGAGCAGAAAGACCGGAATCCCGGCATCCACGGCGTTGTGGCGGATCTTCTGCAGGCGGAGAAAAAGTACGAGACGGCGATCGAGACCGCACTTGGCGGCAGCATTCAGAATATTGTCACCGACAATGAGGCGACGGCGAAATACCTGATTGAATACCTGAAACGGGGCCATTTCGGCCGTGCGACGTTCCTTCCGCTCACCAGTATGCGCGGGAAAAAAACGCAGGTGAATGAGGATGCGGCAAGAGAAACCGGTGTGCTTGGTGTGGCAAATGCACTTGTTTCGTACGACCCGGTGTATGAGGGCCTTGTGGCACAGCTGCTTGGAAGAACGCTGGTGGTCGACACGATCGACCATGCCATTGTGATCCAGCGGAAATACCGTCAGACGCTCCGCATGGTAACCCTCGAGGGCGAGCTCTTGAGCCCGGGCGGTTCCATGACAGGAGGTTCGTTCCGGAACAACAGCAACCTGCTCGGAAGACGGCGTGAGATTGAGGAACTCGAAAAGAGCGTACAGGGTCTTGCGAAGGAACTGCGGGAAATCCAGCAGGAACTTGAAGAGAAGAAAAATAAGCGGAATGAAATCCGTGATCTCCGCACGGAGCTGAATGAAAAACTGCAGCGGCAGTACATCGAGCAGAATACGGTGCGCCTGAATCTGGAAAAAGCGCGCGAGAAAAAGACGGAAATCCGTCTGGATTTTGAAGCGCTTCAGAAGGAGAGTCTCGAGATTGAAAATCAGATCGCCGAGATTGAGCGGAACCGGAAAGTCATCGGTCAGGAAATGCAGGAATCGGTGGAGCGGGAAAGCACGCTGCAGGAGAATATCCAGAAGGCGCAGGAGGCGCTTACAGGGCTTCGCCGCCGGGAAGCAGAATATACGAAGGATCTTGAAGAAATCCGGTTAAATTACGCAAATCTGTCCCAGAAGGATGGATTCCTTGCCCAGAACATCCGCCGTCTTGAGGAAGAGACGGGAAAACTGGAAGCGGAAAGCCGCACCATGCTGGAAAAAGCGGCGGAGGAAAAAGACGATGTCAAAAAGAAACAGCAGGACATCGTGGAGATACAGAAGACGATTGCAGCGGCAGTGCAGGCAAAAGAAGAGGAAGACCGCCGGATTGTGGAACTGCAGGAGAAAAAAGAAGCATTAAGCGCAGATCACAAAGAATTTTTCGAGAAGCGGGATCAGCTCTCCGACCAGATTTCCCTGATGGACAAAGAGTGCTTCCGTCTGAACAGCCAGAAAGAAAAGCTGGAGGAGACAAAAGAGGCACAGACCTCGTATCTCTGGGAAGAGTACGAAGTGACACCGGGCCACGCAAGAGAGTTCCAGATGGAGGAGATTCCGGAGCGCAGTGAATTAAAGCGGCGTGTGCTGGAAGTAAAAGATGCGATCCGGAAACTTGGCTCTGTCAATGTGAATGCGATTGAGGAGTACAAAGAGATTTCGGAGCGCCACGCCTTTCTCGATGCACAGCACACCGATCTTGTCAAAGCGGCGGAGACACTGCAGGGCATCATCGATGAGCTGGATGCCGGTATGCGCAAGCAGTTCACGGAAAAATTCGAGGAGATCCGGAAAGAGTTTGACCGCGTGTTCCGCCAGCTGTTCGGCGGCGGAAAGGGAACGCTGGAGCTCGAGGAGGACACGGATGTACTCGAGGCAGGCATCCGCATCATTTCCCAGCCGCCGGGAAAGAAACTGCAGAATATGATGCAGCTCTCCGGAGGCGAGAAGGCACTGACCGCGATTGCGCTGCTTTTTGCAATCCAGAACTTAAAGCCGTCCCCGTTCTGTTTACTTGACGAGATCGAGGCGGCGCTCGACGATTCCAACGTAACGCGTTTTGCGCAGTATCTGCATAAGCTGACAAAAAATACCCAGTTCATCGTCATCACCCACAGGCGCGGTACGATGACGGCGGCAGACCGTCTGTACGGCATCACGATGCAGGAGAAGGGTGTTTCTACCCTTGTTTCTGTCGATTTGATCGAGGGAGAACTGGACAAATAGAAACGAATAAGATACAATACGAAAGAAGTAAGATAGAAAAGATAAAGGGAGGCGAACGGTATGGCGGAGGAGAAAGTAGGCTTTTTCAAACGTCTTGTCAACGGTCTGACGAAGACCCGAGACAGCATTGTAGCTGGAATTGATTCTATTTTCAGCGGCTATTCCAATATTGATGACGATTTTTATGAGGAGATCGAGGAGATTCTCGTCATGGGAGATATCGGCATCAATACAACGACCAAAATTATTGACCACTTAAAAGAGCGGGTGGCAGAAGAGCACATTACCGATCCGGCAGAGTGCAAACAGCTTCTGATCGAGAGCATCAAAAAACAGATGGATGTAGGCGATACAGCCTATGAATTTGAAAACCGGAAATCGGTAGTGCTGGTGATCGGTGTCAATGGAGTCGGAAAAACGACCTCCGTCGGAAAGCTGGCCGGCCTTCTGAAGGATCAGGGCAAAAAGGTTGTTCTTGCGGCAGCAGATACGTTCCGTGCAGCGGCAGGCGAGCAGCTCACGGAGTGGGCGCACCGCGCCGGCGTGGATATCATCGGCGGACAGAACGGAGCAGATCCGGCGTCCATCGTGTACGATGCAGTCGCAGCGGCAAAAGCCAGAAATGCGGATGTGCTGATCTGTGATACGGCAGGAAGACTTCACAACAAGAAGAACCTGATGGAAGAGCTCCACAAGATTTACCGGATTCTGGAAAAAGAGTACCCAGAGGCATACCTGGAAACGCTGGTGGTGCTGGATGGTACCACGGGCCAGAATGCGCTGCAGCAGGCAAGACAGTTTGCGGAAGTGGCAAATGTCACCGGTATCATTCTGACGAAGCTGGACGGAACTGCAAAGGGCGGTATCGCCGTTGCCATCCAGTCCGAGCTTGATATTCCGGTCAAATACATCGGCGTGGGCGAGAGCATCCACGATCTGCAGAAATTTGATGCAGACCAGTTTGTAAATGCACTGTTCCATACATCCGAAGAGAATGCTTAAAAAGACAACAAGGAGAAAAGACTATGGCAGAAGAAATGCTGACACTCCCGAAATTTGAGGAAGCGTCTGAAATTGTAAAAAAAGTAACACAGGAGACCAAACTGGTTTACAGCAAATATTTCAGCGAGCAGACGGGAAATAAAGTCTACTTAAAACCGGAAAATATGCAGCTGACCGGCGCCTATAAGCTGCGCGGTGCCTATTACAAAATCAGCACCTTAAGTGAAGAGGAGCGCGCAAAAGGACTGATCACCGCATCTGCAGGAAACCATGCACAGGGCGTTGCGTATGCGGCAAAATGCTACGGTGCAAAGGCTGTCATTGTGATGCCGACGACCACACCGCTCATCAAAGTAGAGCGTACCCAGAGCTACGGCGCTGAGGTTGTTCTGTACGGAGATGTGTACGATGAGGCATGTGCAAAAGCATACGAGCTTGCAGCAGAGCATGGCTATACCTTTATTCACCCGTTCGATGATCTGACCGTTGCAACCGGCCAGGGAACCATCGCTATGGAAGTGATTCAGGAGCTTCCGCTCGTAGATTATATCCTTGTTCCGATCGGAGGAGGCGGACTGGCTACCGGTGTTTCCACACTGGCAAAACTGCTGAAACCAAACATCAAAGTCATCGGTGTTGAGCCGTCCGGAGCAGCCTGTATGAAGGCTTCCTTTGAAAAAGGCGAGGTAACGACCGTATCTCCTGTCAGCACAATTGCAGACGGTACTGCAGTAAAACGTGTCGGAGACCGCATTTTCGAGTATGCAAAGAAGAACATCGACCAGATGCTGACTGTAGAAGATGATGAGCTTGTCGGAGCTTTCCTCGATATGGTCGAAAATCATAAAATGATTGTTGAGAATTCCGGACTGCTGACAGTTGCAGCACTCAAGCAGTTAGATTTGAAAGGAAAGAAGGCGGTTGCAATTTTAAGTGGAGGCAACATGGATGTTATCACAATGTCTTCCATTGTACAGCATGGACTGATTCAGAGAGACCGTATCTTTTCGGCATCTGTATTACTTCCGGATAAACCGGGACAGCTTGCGCTTGTTGCTCAGACGATTGCTGACGCCCAGGGAAATGTTATTAAACTGGAACATAACCAGTTCGTTAGCACCAACCGTAATGCTGCTGTGGAGCTTCGTATTACAATGGAAGCTTACGGTACAGAGCATAAGAACCAGATTATGAAAGCTCTGGAAGAAAAAGGATTCCGGCCAAGAGAGATCGGTGCAAAATTATATTAGCTGGGAGTCAATCCCCCAGCTGATATAGCCTCCGGCAGGATTGCAGAGGTGCGCAGTAGAAGTATGTCATGCAATTGCATGACGCGCACCTTGCAGCAAGAATGCCGAGGCATTCTTGAATAAAAATAGCATAGAAGAGAAAACCAGAAAGAGCAAGATTCAAAAAAAGTTTCGGGTTTTCTCTTTTTGCTATGGGATTTTTGAAGGATTTTTGTTTTGTCTCTTGACATATGAGATTGGATTGTATACAATTATACACGAAGTGCATTATATAAAAAGAAAGGTGACTTTTTAGTGTCAGAAAGATTCCAGAAGGTCACGAAGAAGGTTAAAATTATGGAAGAGTATCAGGACCGTTCTCTTAGAGGAAGGGTATTTGAAAAATTGAGGGAGGATATTTTATCCGGTGTCTATAAGGATTGTGATGAACTTAGGGAGATTACAATCGGTGAGGAGATGGGAGTCAGCAGGACTCCGGTCCGTGAGGCACTTAGGCAACTGGAACTGGAAGGACTTGTAAAGATTATTCCTAATAAAGGAGCCTATGTAACAGGTATTACGCCGAAAGACGTTCAGGATATTTACATGATTCGTTCTATATTGGAAGGTATGTGCGCCAGATGGGCGACAGAGCATATCACTCCAGAACAGATTGAGCAGCTGGAAGAAATTGTTCTTTTATCTGAGTTTCATTTGAAAAAGGATAAGGACAAAGTTGTTCAGGTGTCAGATCTTGACGGTAAATTCCATCATGTTCTATATGAAGCATCCAACAGCCGGATTATGGAACATACGTTATCGGACTTTCACAAATATGTAAAGATGGCACGTATGTTGTCTGTAGGCGCAAAAAACCGGGCTGAGAAGTCCATCGAGGAGCACAAGGCAATTTTGGAAGCAATCAAAAAAGGGGATGCTGATGAAGCGGAAAGACTTGCAAATCTGCACATCATGCATGTAATGGAAAATCTTCATATCGAAATTGAAGATTAATGTTTCAAATTGTAAGAATCATATAAGTAAAGTTTATATAGTGGCAGGAGGACAAAGACATGGCGAAAATTAAAATGACAACCCCATTAGTAGAGATGGACGGAGATGAGATGACAAGAATTCTCTGGAAGATGATCAAAAAACATCTTCTGAATCCATTTATTGAGTTAAATACAGATTATTATGATCTTGGACTTGAACATCGTAATGAGACGAATGATCAGGTTACATTTGATTCCGCAGAAGCAACAAAGAAGTACAAAGTAGCAGTAAAATGTGCAACAATTACACCGAATGCTGCGCGTATGCCAGAATATAATCTGAAGGAAATGTGGAAAAGCCCGAATGGTACCATCCGGGCAATTTTAGATGGAACTGTATTCCGTGCACCGATCGTTGTAAAAGGAATCGAGCCATGCGTTAAAAATTGGAAAAAGCCAATCACCATTGCAAGACATGCTTATGGTGATGTATATAAAAATACAGAAATCAAAGTTCCTGGACCTGGAAAGGTAGAGCTTGTGTATACAGGAGATGATGGAACACAGATCAAAGAACTTGTCCACAAATATGACGGACCAGGGGTTGCTCAGGGAATCCATAACCTCTGTGGTTCTATCGAGAGCTTTGCCAGAAGCTGCTTCAATTACGCATTAGACACAAAGCAGGATCTCTGGTTCGCAACAAAAGATACAATTTCTAAGAAATATGACCACACATTCAAAGACAT
>ENA-ORTB01002619-ORTB01002619.1-human-gut-metagenome-genome-assembly--contig:-NODE-2619-length-16191-cov-2.676376_pt1 | contig 16191 bp, 9 predicted proteins | sample MGYA00241905_ERZ509174 | MGnify/ENA primary metagenome ERZ509174 (study PRJEB26280, sample SAMEA2338851) | human gut metagenome | biome: human gut; feature: human-associated habitat; material: faeces... | reverse complement strand
AAATAGAGGGTAAACGTATGACACCCGAAGCACTTTGGGCAATGGGACGTATCGGGGGGATGAATGTATCTCCGGACGGACAGAAAGTAGTGTATACTGTAGCCTACTACAGCGTACCGGAAAACAGAAGTAATCGCGAAGTGTTTGTTATGAATGCAGACGGGACGGACAATAAGCAGATTACAAAAACGTCTTATTCCGAAAATGAAGCTGTTTGGATTAAAGGTGGAAAAAAAATCGCTTTCCTTTGCAATGAAAGCGGCAGCAGCCAGCTTTGGGAAATGAATCCGGATGGAAGCGACCGCAGACAGCTCTCTGAATATGAAGGGGATATCGAAGGTTTCGCCTTCTCTCCCGATGAGAAGAAAGTCCTGTTTATTTCACAGGTAAAGACAGTCAAAAGTACGGCAGATAAATATCCCGACCTGGATAAGGCTACTGGTATTATTGTCACAGACCTGATGTATAAACATTGGGATGAATGGGTAACAACAGCCCCGCATCCTTTTGTTGCTGATTTTGATGGTAAGGCAATCAGTAACCCTGTCGATATTATGGAAGGCGAACCGTTTGAAAGCCCGATGAAACCATTCGGAGGAATTGAGCAGTTGGCATGGAATACTACATCGGACAAGATTGCTTACACGAGTCGTAAAAAGACCGGAAAGGAATATGCGTTGTCCACCAATTCGGATATTTATGTGTATGACCTGAATACGAAAAAGACGGCCAATATCAGTGAAGGTATTATGGGGTATGACACGAATCCCCAATACTCTCCCGATGGCAAGTTCATCGCATGGCAGAGCATGGAGCGTGACGGTTATGAGTCAGACCAGAACCGCTTGATGGTCATGAACTTGGAAACAGGTGAAAAGATATTCGCCAGCAAGGATTTTGATTCCAACGTAGACGGGTTCGTTTGGAGTGCAGATGCAAAGGCTCTTTACTTTACGGGGGTATGGCATGGTGAGTCCCAAGTATATAAGATCGATCTGACGGATAGCAATAAAATCACGCCGCTTACTTCCGGAATGTACGATTATGCCGGTGTGGCTTTGTTGGGTGAACATAAGCTGATCGTGCAGCGCCATTCTTTGAGCATGGGAGATGAAATCTATTCGATCGATTTGGCTGATAATAATAAAATAGCCCAGTTGACAACAGAGAACAAGCATATCTATGATCAGTTGACAATCGGTAAGGTGGAAGGTCGTTGGATGAAAACGACAGATGGTAAACAGATGCTTACCTGGGTGATTTATCCTCCTCATTTCGATCCGAATAAGAAATATCCTACCTTGTTATTCTGCGAAGGTGGTCCTCAAAGCCCGGTAAGCCAATTCTGGTCTTACCGTTGGAATATGCAGATTATGGCTGCTAACGACTATATCGTGGTTGCCCCGAACCGCCGTGGCCTTCCCGGTTTCGGTATGGAGTGGAACGAACAGGTCAGCGGCGACTATGGAGGCCAGTGCATGAAAGACTATTTTACGGCTATTGACGAGATGGCGAAAGAGTCGTTTGTCGATAAGGATCGTCTGGGTTGTGTGGGAGCGAGCTTCGGAGGCTTCTCCGTTTATTGGTTGGCTGGTCACCACAACAAACGTTTCAAAGCCTTTATTGCACATGACGGTATTTTCAATATGGAAATGCAGTATCTGGAAACAGAAGAAATGTGGTTTGCTAATTGGGATATGGGTGGTGCTTACTGGGAAAAACAGAATGCGACGGCACAACGTACATTTGCCAATTCCCCGCACTTGTTTGTCGATAAATGGGATACACCGATTCTCTGCATCCACGGTGAAAAGGATTATCGAATTTTGGCTAACCAGGGTATGGCGGCGTTTAATGCAGCTGTCCTTCGAGGTGTTCCGGCCGAGTTGTTGATCTATCCCGACGAAAACCATTGGGTGCTGAAACCTCAGAATGGCGTGCTTTGGCAGCGTACATTCTTCGAATGGCTGGATATGTGGTTGAAGAAATAAGGATTTATTCATAAAAGAGAAAACGCCGTTCCGAATAGTCTGGGACGGCGTTTCTTTATTTATACTAAGCAATTGTGATTCCCGGGTCCAGATATACATCCTGTATGGTGTGCAGCAGCTCTACACCGTCTTTCATCGGACGTTGGAACGCTTTTCGCCCGCTGATCAGTCCCATACCGCCTGCCCGCTTATTGACGACAGCCGTGTAGACCGCATCTTTCAAGTCGGAAGCTCCGTGAGATTCACCACCAGAGTTGATGAGGCCGACACGTCCCATGTAGTTGTTGGCAACCTGGTAGCGACAGAGGTCAATCGGGTGTTCTGTAGCTAGTTCGGTGTACATCTTTTGGTCGATTTTGCCAAATTTGACAGCTGTGAATCCTCCGTTGTTTTCCGGTAGCTTCTGCTTTATGATATCTGCTTTGATCGTAACACCCAAATGGTTGGCTTGGCCTGTCAGGTCGGCTGCGGCATGATAGTCAACACCGTCTTTTTTGAATTCACTGTTGCGCAAGTAACACCATAAGATGGTGGCCATTCCTAGCTCGTGCGCATATTCAAAAGCCTCTGACACTTCGACCAACTGTCTTCTACTTTCTTCCGAACCGAAGTAGATGGTAGCGCCTACGGCTGCAGCTCCCATGTCCCAGGCTTCTTTTACGGAGCCGAACATGATCTGGTTGTATGAATTGGGATAAGTCAGTAATTCGTTATGATTCAGTTTGACCACAAACGGTATCTTATGCGCATATTTACGTGCTATGGAACCTAAGATTCCGAACGTAGAGGCTACTCCGTTACATCCTCCTTCAATAGCCAACCTGACGATGTTTTCCGGATCGAAATAGATCGGGTTCGGAGCGAAGGAAGCTCCCGCCGTATGTTCGATATCTTGGTCCACAGGCAGTATTGAGACGTATCCCGTATTTGCCAACCGTCCGCTTCCTAACAGGCGTTGCAGGTTGTTTAATGTTTGGATATTTCTATCCGAGCCGATCCATATACTGTCGATGACAGACGGTGAAGGAATGTGTATAAGTGATTTATCGATCGTTTTACAAGTGTGTCCCAACAGAAACTCGCTTTGTTCGCCCAGTAGGCTGATAATCTTTGAAGTGTCCATATTTATGAAAGTTTTTTAATATAACATGGGCCGTAAAGGATAGGTTTCATAGTTTTTATCAATTAACAGATAGAATAAATTTATGAGTTTTTGTAGGGCTTGTTTTAGAATGTTTCCCTACATTTGCAAAGAACAAATAACGAGTGTTACAACTATTTTAGATTATACAACCAATAAAAATTTACAAAGATGAAAAAGAAATGGATTTGCACAGTATGCGGTTATGTACACGAAGGTGATGAAGCTCCTGAATTCTGTCCTCAATGCAAGCAGCCGAAGAGTAAATTTAAAGAAATGGTAGAAACTACCGGTGCATTGACTTTTGCCGATGAACATGTGATCGGTGTTGCTAAAGGTTGTGATGAAGAAATGATTAAAGATTTGAACGCGCATTTCATGGGTGAATGTACTGAAGTCGGTATGTATCTGGCTATGAGTCGCCAAGCTGACCGTGAAGGTTATCCTGAAGTAGCAGAAGCATTCAAACGCTATGCTTGGGAAGAAGCAGAACACGCTGCTAAGTTTGCCGAACTGCTGGGTGATGTTGTTTGGGACACAAAAACAAACTTGGAGAAACGTAAAGACGCTGAATGCGGTGCTTGCGAAGATAAGAAACGTATTGCCACTCGTGCAAAACAATTAAACTTGGATGCTATCCACGACACAGTTCACGAAATGTGTAAGGACGAAGCTCGCCACGGTAAAGGATTTGAAGGTTTATACAACCGTTATTTCAAATAATTCGCAAATTCGTTAACAAAGGAAGGGCATTCTTTTAGGAGAGTGCCCTTTTTATTGGAAAAAAATGCTTTTGAGGGGACAACGAATTTAAATTTTCCCTACATTTGTACTCGCAAACGACGACCTAAGGAAAGCTGCCAGAGTGGTCGAATGGGCCGCACTCGAAATGCGGTGTACGGGCAACTGTACCGGGGGTTCGAATCCCTCGCTTTCCGCAGAAAAGAGGATGTGTCCACCAAATATCATGACACACCCTCTTTTTCTATGTCGTCACTGATTTAGTGCCGATATGGAACTGACAACTTCACACATACAGTTTATCAAAGAACATGCAACAGACGATTTAACCCGCCTGTTGCTTTCCGCTGCCAAGTATCCCGGAATGGATATTCCCTTTTTAGTCGATCAGATTGCTGTCCGAAGGCAGATCCGGGAGAAGTTGCCGTCGTGGTTTGAGAACGGACAATTGGTTTTTCCAGCTAAGATTGCGGCGGAACAGTGTTCATCTGAACAGACAGCAGCTTATAAACAGGAACTGATTGGTGAAAGTTGGACCATTTGCGACCTGACGGGAGGACTGGGAATCGATAGCTATTTTCTTTCCCGAAAGGCGAAACAATTGACTTATATAGAACGTTTTCCTGTTTATTGTGAAGCCGCGAAACATAATTTTTCTGTCTTGGAGGCCAACAATATAACGATCATAAATGCTGATGCCGCCCAAGTTGTTGATACCCTTCCGGAGGTCGATGCTTTCTATATCGATCCTGCACGCCGAGGAGAATCCAACAAGCGGGTTTTTGCTTTGCAGGATTGTGAACCTAACCTGCCCGGACTGTTGCCGGCGCTTCTGAAACGTTCCCCGCATGTCATTGCAAAGCTTTCGCCGATGGCAGATATACAAATGACTTTGGAGTTGTTGCCGGGGACGACATCCGTGCATGTCCTTTCGGTTAGGAACGAATGCAAGGAACTGCTTTTTGTGGTGGAACGAGAGGCGGATGGCAGAGAACCGTTAGTCCGGTGCATCAATTTCGGACTGGATGGAATGCAATCTTTCTCTTTTACATTAGAAGAGGAACGTAGCGCCGTATTGGTTCCTGCCGGTCAGGTAGGTACATATTTGTATGAACCGAATGCCTCGGTTTTAAAAGCCGGCGCATTTAAGCAGATTGCCGTCCGGACGGGAGTGAAGAAGTTGCAGGTGAACAGCCATCTATATACATCGGACCATTTAGTTTCCGACTTTCCCGGTCGCAGATTCCGAGTGGATGAAGTGCTGTCTTTTACCGGAAAACTCTGTAAAGGACTATCAAAGACAATCCCCCAAGCAAATATAACCGTGCGTAATTTTCCTCTCTCCGTAGAAGAACTGCGTAAGCGGACGAAGATCACCGACGGAGGCCATGTCTATCTCTTTGCAACTACCTTGGTGGATGGAGAAAAGGTGCTGGTCAAGTGTTCCAAAGCCTGATCGATCAGGTGAATAACATCAGCACCAATTGTGCTGAAATCACGCGGATAAACATTGAAAGCGGATAGACGGTGGCATAAGAAACGGAGGGTTCGTCGCCATCGACAGTCGTGTTGGCATAGTTTAATGCCATCGGGTTTGCCATACTTCCGCAGAGCATCCCCACGTTGTGTGCATAGTCGAGTTTGAAAAATTGCGAAGCTATGAAACCGACGATCAGCACCGGCACGATCGTCAGCAGAAATCCAAGCCCGATCCAAAGCAATCCTTCTGCCCGAAAAACCGTTTCGAAGAAATGTACACCCGAATCGATCCCCAATCCCGCTAAATAAATAATGATCCCCAGTTGACGAAGCATCAGGTTGGCACTCATTGTCGTGTAGGTTGTCAGGTGGAAACGAGGGCCGAATGCGCCCATCAGGATTCCGACGATGATCGGGCCTCCGGCGATCCCTAATTTGACTGGCGTACTCATCCCTGGTAACGTGATCGGCAATGCTCCTAACAGCATCCCCAGCGATATACCAATGAAGACAGCCAAGAGGTTCGGATTGTTTAACCGCTTGATCTCATCCCCTAAAATCTTTCCGACTGTGTTTACCGAATTCGCTTCTCCCACGATAGTCAACCGGTCACCGATTTGCAGGCGCAGGTCGGGAGAGGCCAGCAGGTCTATACCGGCACGGTTCACACGCGTAATATTGATACCGTAGAGGTTACGAAGGCGGAGAGAGCCTAATTTCACACCGTTCACCCGGTTGCGTGTCACCGCGATGCGGCGCGAGATCAGTTGGCTGTCAATGGCATTCCAGTCGATATCCGCCTTGTTCCAATCTACATTCTCCTGCTCGCCGAAAAGGACTTTAATATTTTCGACATCCGATTTAACGGAGATGATCAAAAGGTGGTCATGCTCGTGAAGTAAGGTGTCCGAAGTCGGAATGCTTACTTTACCGTTTCTCCATACACGTGAAATAACGAAATGCTTGTCCGTCAGCTTCATTACGTCCTTGATGCTCTTTTCGTAGATAGCCGGATTGCTTACATGAAACTCGGCGACATAGGTAGTCGTGTCGCGTTGTTCCTTTAAGTCTTTCTGTTTCTTGTCGGCAAACAAGGCTCTCAGGATAATAATCGCCAAGATCACGCCCACTACACCGAGCGGATAAGCGACGGCACACGCCAAAGCCATGTCCGTCACCCCTTTGGTATTGGTCGGATCTATCTGCAACAAAGCCTGTTGGGCGGCTCCCAAAGCAGGCGTGTTGGTAACGGCCCCACAAAGCAAACCGACCATATTGGAAAGGGAAACTCCTGTTACCCAGTGCAGACCGACTGTCATAATGAGTCCGAGCAGGATAACGCCTAACCCCATCATGTTCATAGCTACCCCTCCCTTCTTCAGCGAAGAGAAGAAACCGGGACCAACCTGTAACCCTAATGCATAGACGAAAAGGATCAAGCCGAAACTTTGAGCAAAATACAGCATATCCTTATTCACGACGATCCCTAAATGCCCGGCCAAGATACCGGCAAAGAATACAAATGTGATACCCAGTGAGATCCCGAATATCTTGATCCGTCCTAAATACAATCCAAGTGCAGAGACCAGTGAAATAATGATGACTGCCTGCACCATCGTAGGCTCTAAAAAGGCCTCTTGTAACCAATTCATAAAGTTCCCCTGTTTATTGACGGCACAAAGATAGGACAATAATTTGATTCGTCATCTATTTCTCTCGTTCCCGCGCTTGACACAGGCTCCCCTTATTGTCTTTGTTCGTTTGTTTCATTACCTTTATCCCCAAAATAAGATCAGATTCATATTTGTTAAATCTGGAAAAACATGTCATTGAAAATAATCCATACTGCCGACTGGCATCTTGGGCAAACCTTTTTCGGGTATGACCGTGATGAGGAACATGAGGCATTTCTTTCGTGGTTGATCGATATATTGACGCTACGGCAGACTGATGTCTTGCTGATAGCAGGCGATGTTTTCGATGTTGCCAATCCGTCGGCAGCCGCCCAACGCCGTTTTTTCCGTTTTTTGCGGGAAGCGAACCGGCGTAACCCACAATTGCAGATCGTGATTATCGCAGGTAATCATGATTCGGCAGCCCGTCTGGAGGCGCCGATACCCCTGTTGGAAGAACTGAATACGTCAATTGTAGGGGCTGTCCCGCGAACCGACCTGTGCAAGATCGATTTCGATTCGCTTCTGATTCCTTTATATAATAAGGAAGGAAAACGGGAAGCGATCTGTCTGGCTGTTCCCTATCTTCGTCAGGGAGATTATCCCGCTTCGAAAGAAGGGAAAGATACCTATGTGGAGGGCGTTACCCGAATGTATCGCCAGCTCTATGACTATGCCGACAGCCAAAGGCAACCGGGCGAGGCCCTGCTTGCGATGGGACACTTGCATGCGACTGGTGCTGAACTGTCGGAAGACGATCGGAGCGAACGGACTATCATGGGAGGACTTGAATCTATATCGGTAGAAGCCTTTAACGAGGACTTGGCCTATACGGCCCTCGGTCACATCCACAAGGCGCAACGGGTAGGGGGACGCGAGTCTGTACGCTATGCCGGCAGCCCGCTTCCGATGTCTTTCTCCGAACAGCATTATCACCATCAGGTTGTTGCCTTTACCCTCGAAAACGGATGCCTGTCGGATCTCGAAGCAGTGCCCATCCCACTCCGAACCGCCCTGCATCGGATTCCGGCGGAACCGGCGTCGCCTGCCGAAGTCCTTTTGTCGCTTTCCAACCTACCGTTGGCGGAAGAGGGAGCCGATCGCAGCCTATGGCCTTATCTGGAGGTGCAGGTACTGCTGACGGAGCCAGATCCGGGATTTCGGCATCGGGTGGAGGAGGCGCTGGCGGATAAGGCTGTACGCCTGACTTCCATCATCCCTTCTTATCCGAAAAAGGAGGGAGAGGAAGATTCTCGTCCTTTCTCTTATACGGATTTACAAAAGATCGCTCCGCTGGATATGCTTCGCCATACCTTTACGAACCGTTTCGGGGGAGATTTGCCGGAAGAGTTAGAGAAGATGTTTAACGATGTAATACGGGAGGTTTCCCTATGAAGATATTAGCGATACGAGGTCGTAACCTGGCCTCGTTGGAAGGTGATTTTGAAATAGATTTTACGGTGGAGCCGTTACTTTCAGCCGGGATCTTTGCTATTTCCGGGCCTACGGGAGCAGGTAAGTCTACCCTTTTGGATACGATGTGCTTAGCTCTGTTCGCCCGTACGCCTCGTACCGACCAGGCGAAAGAAAATAATGTCAAGCTTCAGGATGTCAGTAATGAACAATTGTCGCAGAGCGATCCTCGTTTCTTGCTGCGGCGGGGAACATCCTCCGGTTTTGCAGAAGTGGATTTCATGGCCTTGAACGGACACCGCTACCGGACACGCTGGTCGGTGGCGCGGGCACGCGACAAGGAAAACGGACGGTTGCAGAATCCGCGTTTGGCTCTGTATAACCTCGACAAGGAGGAGGAAGAGCAAGGGACGCGTTCCGATTTGCAAGCCCGTATTATCGATTTGATTGGCTTGACTTTCGAACAGTTTACGCGTTCCGTATTGCTGGCGCAGAACGATTTTTCCACTTTCCTGAAAGCCGAGCAGGGAGAAAAAGCTTCCTTGTTGGAGAAGTTGACCGGAACCGAACTCTATTCCGCCATTTCTCGCCAGATATTTGAAAGGAATGCGCGGGCGAAAGAAGCCTTCGACTTGATCCAAACGCGAATACAGGGTATCGAGCTATTGACGGATGAGGAAGAAAACGACTTGCGCACTCGCCTTGCCGGAACGGAAAAGGAGCTGCAGCGAGTCGAGAAAGCGAAAGCGGAGCAACAGGCCCTTCAAGAGGCCGTCCGTTCTATCGAACAGCAGATAACCATCCGCCAAAGACAACAAAAAGAGGCGGCCGATAAGTTGGTGCACGCAACGGAATTGTTGACGGTCGCTCGCCATGAATACGAAAAGGGAGTGGAGGAACAGCAACAGTCTGAGGCTCGTTTCAAATCCCTTCAACAGGAGATCTTGCAGGCGCGTAAACTGGATATCCAGTTGGATACAGCCATCCGTGACCTGTCACATTCGGAGCAGCAGTTGAAAAATGTAATGCTTCGGAAAGAAGAGGCCGAAAAGAAATATCAAGCTGCCGTCCTCCGCCGGAGACAGGGAGCGGAGGAGATTGCCCGTCTGACCGCTTGGCGCGAGCGTTATAAAAAGAAGGAACGTATTGCGGAGCAACTTTCAGCTTTGTTGTTGCACTTGGATGCAGCATCGGCCACCCGTTCAGGGATGGAGGCGGCTGTCCGTTCGATCGAAACGCTCCGGCAGGAGATGGCGGCGTTGAATAAACAACTTTCCGACCTGCAACAGACCAGTGCAAACAAACAGCAGGCGTTGAAGCGGGCTGAAGCGGATTACCGGAATCTGGAAGAGGAACTGAAAGCTGTCGATGCACCGGCTTTGGACAAACAGATCGAGAAACTTCGCCAGGAACGGGAACAATTGCTTATCGAACAGGCACGCTTGGAGGCTTCCGGTAACATAAAGGATTTACGTGGCAGGTTGCAGGATGGACAACCTTGTCCGGTTTGCGGGAGCACACATCATCCTTTTGCAAATCAGGTTCCTGTCGCTCCTGTTTCTGCTCTAACCCTTCAATTGCAGGATTTATCGAATAAAAAAGAAACCTATGTCGCTCATACCCGCCATCTTACCCGTTTGCAACAGCAGTTGCTCCAACTCCATAAAGAACTTGCAGATAGCGAGGCCGCCTGTAAGGAAATGGCTGGTAAGCAACAACTCGCTGCCAGTCGGCAAGAGAGGGAAGAAGCTATTGTAAAAGAGCAATCCACCCTGTTGACCCAGTCCCTTTCGGCTGCCGACCTGCTGTTCGGCAATAGTGAGTGGCAGAAAGCCTGGTTGCAGAATCCGGAAACTTTCCGTAAAACATTGACAGACTTCGCCCGTCAGTGGCATGAGAATACCGAGAAACTCCATCAACTGGAACGGCAGGAAAGCGCCCAAAAAGCCGAATGCGAATCTCTCGCCTCCTTCCTTCCTTCTCTCGAAAAGCAAGCCGAAGAATCCGGACAGCTCCACGAAAAGAACCGTGCCGCTTTTTCCTCTTTGCAGGCAGAACGAAAGAAACTTTTGAATGGCCGATCTGCAGATAGCGTAGAACAGGAGTACATCCGACGAATGGAAGAACTGAAAGAGCGTTTGAAAAAACTGTCGGCCACCCAGACTGAGCAATCCGGCATCGCCGACCAGACACGCGGCATTGCCGACCAGATTGCAAAAGACCTGACCGAGGCCTCTGCCGACCTACTCCGGAGAAAGGCGGCTTTAGATAAATGGACTGCCGGCTATTTGGCTTCTTCTGATGGACAGCCACTCGAAGCAACCCTGCTCCGCTTTACGCAGGAAAAGACGGAACTTGCTTTCCGGCTTCGTACTCAGACGGAGAACAAGGCGAAAGTTTCCGGTCTGCAGGAAGAATTGAATGTCCGGCGTACGGAAAGCGAACGTTGGGCGAAGCTGAACGAACTGGCCGGTTCTGCCGACGGCGCCAAGTTCCGTCGTATAGCGCAAGGATATACGCTCGATATACTGTTGAACTATGCCAATGTGCAACTGCGTGAATTGACAAGGCGCTATCGGCTGGAACGGGTTCCCGAAACACTAGCCTTGCAGGTGATCGACCGGGATATGTGCGATGAGGTGCGTACCGTCCATAGCCTTTCAGGGGGCGAATCGTTCCTTGTTTCGTTGGCACTGGCGCTTGGCCTGTCTTCCCTCTCATCCAACCGGATGCGGGTTGAAAGCCTTTTCATTGACGAAGGTTTTGGTTCTTTGGATGCCGAGACGCTTCGTGTGGCGATGGATGCTTTGGAAAGTTTGCGGACACAGGGACGCAAGATCGGAGTCATCTCGCATGTGCAGGAAATGACTGAGCGCATCCCTGTCCGCATCTGTGTGAATCGCGCCGGCAATGGACGCAGCTTTCTTGAAGTTTTGTAAAGTTCCAAAATCCCTTGTCCCCGCGTCAAGCGCGAGAATAGGGCTTTCGCCTTTACATATCTTCGACAATAATCCTAAAGCCGACGTTCATCGGCCGCTGCCAAGGCAGGTAGGCTTTGCGGACGGCCGATGTGGAGTATTTAGGACGTTCACGCCAGGAGCCGCCTCGTACAACTTTCTTCTCGGCAGTCTTTTTGTTTGCCTTTTCTTTTAAAGGATAAGGAATGTAATCGGAGGCTGTCCATTCCGCCACATTCCCGTTCATGTCGTACAATCCCCAGGGATTGGGCTGGTAAGAGGCAACAGGGCAACTGATCAGTTGGTGGTCGTTTACGTTCAGGATTTTCGGTAGGAAATCCCAGAACTTGCGCATGGGATCGTTTGCCCGCATCGGTTTCGGATCTACGCCTGTTACCGCCAGATCGACAGTCGTACTGTCTGCCAAGTTTTCGAAAGCACCGAAGTCGCTCTCCGTCGATCCGAACCAGAAATCATCTGCGCTTCCCGAGCGTGCTGCCCATTCCCATTGTGTTTCGGTAGGCAGAGAAACTGTATTGCCTGATATTTCGCTGATCTTTTGGCAGAAAGCATTCGCTTCGTCCCAACTGACGCGCACGACAGGCTGTTTTGGCCGGTTGGCTGCATAGCCGGGGGTAGTATGATCTTTCCAAGTCTGTCCGATGTACCGGCTGTCGTGTTCCGGGAAAAGTGCGCGGAACTGCTCGTTCGTGATTTCGGTCGTGCTCATCCAGAAGCCTTCCTTCACGTTTGCCTTGAATGCTGGCGAAGCGGAGGGAGTCCGGTTGTTACCCATCACAAAGCTGCCGGCGGGAATCCATACCAGGTCGATATGCACATCCGGAGTGATGGAGATGCGGCGGGTCGTTTCGCCTTGGGCGGCTTGCCGGGCAGTCGCTGTCTGCGTGTCGAACGGGAATCCCTTTACCTTGACCGGGCGGACCGGTTTGGTCGGCTTCTTTATTTCGACTGTTTCGCCGGTCGTTGCTCCGGTAATGCCGTCTGCCTTTTTGTTTTCTTTCAGCCAGTCGGCGTAGTCGGCAATCTCTTTTTGCCAGTCAACCTGTACACCGCTGTATTTCTCGGCCAGCTCCATACGGCGTTCCACCTGACCTTTGGGAGATTGAGGCTTCAGGTCTATTTGGGTGAAAGCCCCATAATAAGGCGCGTTGAGATCGATCCAGGCATAGAGCGTCCGCATGTCCTCTTCCGGAACCTCTACGCCGTGGTGTCCGGCTTGCAGGATGCGGATCAGTTCGCTGTTGCTCGCGTGAAACTCGGCCGGCTTGAGGACATAGATGTCTGATTCCGGTCCCTGGCGGTACACGTATGGGTGCAGGTTCAGATAGCTCTGGTCGTACTGCTTGTTGATTTTCGTCAAGATACCTCTCTTATATGTGACCATCTGATCCTTGCGGAAGTCCGGTTCGGCATTTTTCCCGTTGTGGCAAGAGACGCAGTTACGATCCAGTACCGGTTGCACTTCCAGGCGGAACGTGAATGGGCGGACACCTCCTTCCGGTGTTTCCAGCCGGCGTGCCTGCTTGGCCGAAGCAATCGTGCGTTTGGGAATGGGTATGCTGTTCTGATCTTCATGGCAACCGACGCAGGAGACGATCTCGCCCGGCATCCCTGTCAGCCAGCTGCGCATCCATTGGATGGCTGCCCCGTCTTTATCCAACGGCTGGATGGAAATCGGCGTGTTGGCGGGAATGGTGAATAGCGCGGAACCGTCTTCCTCGACCGGGACTGTTCCGAGTATACGTTTGATATCCCATCCACTCTGTATTCCCTGTGCATCGTGATCGGAAGGAGCTAAGATATAGGCATACTCATAAGCAAAGATACGGAGAGCCTTGATCGTGCCCCGGGGAACGCCCTGCGTACCTTCTCCTTCGTAGATATCCTGGATAAAGACCGTAGCCTCTTTGCTGTCCGGCTTGATCTTCGAAGGAATGACAGGAGGCGTTTCGCGTTTTACCAGCGGGATGGGAGCGGTCAGACCTTCCCCTTCCTGCTCGGCAATGAGTGTCAGGTTATCGAAAACGTCGACCAGGTAAATTCCCCAAAGTGCATCCTTGGCCGGTTTGCAGGCAACTAAAAAATATTTTTCGCTGAGCGGGTACGGCTTCATGAACTGAGGCCAGACGCCTTCGACCAATTCGTCCTTGATGATCGGGACGATCGGGCGGTCTTTGAACGGCAGTTCCTGTATCATCCCCTTTTCCTCTTTCCGGCTTTTGGCAGGATCGAAGATGACGAGCCGCCCTGAACGTGCCGTCCCGTGATGGCCGGAGATGATGCCGATGAAGCGGCTGCTGTGCTTGGAGAGCGGTTTCATGTCGAACGTACTGTTCGGGAAATAGGAGCCGCTGCCGTAGAGCGCTTTGTTTTCCGTCCCGTCGGGGTTCATGTGCATCACGATACGGGAGAAATAGTGTGTCAGGTCCGTATATTCCCAACGGGTGTACATGATGCGTCCGTTCGGGATCACGATAGGCGACCAGTTCCCGCCCTGGTCGAAGGTGAGGCGGCGCAAGGCACGCGTCTCGGGGTCAAAGGAGACAAGGTTGGCTACCACATCGTCGCCATGCACACAAGGAACGCCGTTGTAACCGATGTTGGTCGTCGCCACCACTTTCCCGTCCGGCAGGTAATTGGCGTCGCAGAATTCCAGATCCGGCTCATCAACGGTGATCTTTTGGTGAAGGTTGCTTCCGTCGATGTTCATTTCGTATATCTGCCACTTCCGGTTCTTGTCGAGCGAGGAGAAGAGGAGGCGGTCGGCATCCCAGTGGAGCTGTATGTCCGAAATGGGAACATCGGCTTCGGGTTTGTATATCCGGCTGCTTTCGATTTGTCCGCGCAAGCCCGTGAGCAAGTCGATCTCGGCATCGTAGCCTTTACGCGAGTTGGAAAATAGCGAGTTGTAGTTGGCTGTCGAAGTTCCCATCGACGGGCCCATCGCCTTACGGGCCTTGTTTCCCAAACGGTAACGGGCCACTATGATCTTGTCCATGTCCAGCAGCGGGTTGGCCAGGATGATCTCACGCTTCAAGGCAAGTATTTCTTGAGCTTGGCCAATTACTTCGTCGGTCGCGTTGCTGGAAACCTTATCGGAGAAGGCCTGCCGCACGCCGGGCAGAAGTGTTTCCAGACGGGATAGTTTTTCGTAAAGCGCGGGAGCTTTTCCTCCCAATGCTGTTTTTGTGTCGTCCAGATAGGCACGTATGGCAGTAGGATTTACCCATCGGATTTGCACTTCCAGATCGCTTAGCTGAATTTGGCGTATTGAATCTTGTCCGTTCGTTGCGGAAATACCGGATACGGAAAGAGAGAGGAACGTGAAGAGTAAACAAACTTTATGCTTCATATCATTATTATTTTTTCAAAATCTCTATCGCCTTCTTCAACTGTTTATCTGCCTTCTCATCTGTCTGGGCTTTTTTCCACTGCTTATCGCTCATTTTCACTTCCACATCCGGCTTGATTCCTTTTTCATGAATATCTGTACCTTTTGGTGTGTAATATTTGGCAATGGTAAACTTAAAGGCTGAACCATCTGTAAGAGGCAGAATAGTTTGTACAATTCCCTTTCCATAAGTTGTTGTACCTACAACCGTTGCTTTTTTGTAATCTTTTAAGCATCCTGTCATAATCTCGGAAGCACTCGCTGTATTTCCGTTTACCAATACAACCATCGGTACATCTACTGTTTTACCCGAATCACTCTTGAACTCTTCTTTTTTCCCCTTTTTATCTTTTGTATAAACAAGCATTTTATCCTTTGCAACCAGACGGGACAGCATATTGGTACAGGTAGTTAACAGTCCGCCTCCATCATCTCTTAAATCAATAATCAGACTCTTCATTCCCTGGCTTTCAAGGTCTGTTACTGCCTTATCAAACTGTTCGTCCGTATTTTCATGGAACTGGCTTACTGCAATATAGCCTATCTTATTCTTCCGCATTTTATAAGTAACACTATCTAATTCTACAGAAGTTTTTTCTACTGTATAATCTTTTGTTTTTTTATCTCTGTAAATAGTCAAAACGACTTTATCATTATCTTCGCTTCTAATGGCAGAAACAACATCCTGCAGTTCCATATCGGCAGTACTTTTTTGATCAATTGCCGTAATGAGATCTCCATTCTTAATACCTGCTTTATATGCCGGCTGATCTTTAAATACAGAAACGACCTCTGGATAATTCGTATCTGTGTCTTTTGCAATAGAAATTCCAATTCCATTATATTTTCCCGCATCTTCTTCCGACAATTGCTGATATTCTGATGGGGTATAATATTCTGCATAGGGGTCTTGTAAGCCCTTAGCAAACCCCTTATAAATATTGTTCTCCACATTCTCAGCATCTATTTTGTTGAGATAATAGTTACCCGCAAAAGCTTCTAACATACTTAGTTTGCGCAAAATCTTCCCATTATTAAGGCCGGTTCCATAAGCATTTGAAGTCATAACACTTTGTCTTCCTGCAAAGAAACTGAAACCGATGATAACGACAAGAACAAGCACACTTAAAACACGTTTAAAGCAGCCTTTTTTTCTTTTTGGGCTGCCTTCCTCTTTCTTTTTTTTATTATGTTCTGAATCCTGTTCCTTTAACTCAAGATTCATTTCTTTTTCCTTAAAATCCATTCTGTCTTCCTTTCTTTCTTCCTATGAAAATGTGTCTGCATTACTGACTCTTCGTTTCGTTTAAAGAACAATATTACTTCTTGCTAGAGCGTGTTTGAAAAATGCTTTCTGCAAGATGTACATCACAATTTGCGGGAG
>ENA-ORTB01002615-ORTB01002615.1-human-gut-metagenome-genome-assembly--contig:-NODE-2615-length-16235-cov-4.007911_pt1 | contig 16235 bp, 14 predicted proteins | sample MGYA00241905_ERZ509174 | MGnify/ENA primary metagenome ERZ509174 (study PRJEB26280, sample SAMEA2338851) | human gut metagenome | biome: human gut; feature: human-associated habitat; material: faeces... | reverse complement strand
CATGGCCTCGCGCTGCTGCGCCTGCTCGGCATAGCTTTCCTGAATCATGCGGGCGCGCTTTTCGCCGATGCCCGATACCTCCAGCAGCCTTTCCGGCTCGGAATAGAGCACGTCGAGCGTCTTTTCGCCGAAGGCGCGGATGTGCTCCGCCGCCGCGTCGAGCAGCGCGCCGTCGCGCGCCTCGGCATCGTCGCGCAGGCACTCGGCGTTCAGCCCCGGACCGTATTCCACGTGCTGCGCCGTGAAGCCGTACTTGTCGTGCAGCATCGTGAGGTATTCGTCCAGATGCGCAAGCTCCTTTGCGATCACGGTGTCCTTGCGCTTTTGCGTGCCGGAAAAATAGTGGATGCCCGCGATCGTCACGTTCGGGAACTCCGCGCGGCGCGCAACGAGATCCTCCAGCGCGGCGGGATCCATGCCGAACTGGCTGCCGGCGGTCAGACGCGGCAGCACGCGCACGTGCTTTCCCTGCGCGGCCGCGGCGGCGCAGATGAGATCAAAATGCAGCGTGCTCTCGGCCGTGAGCAGGTCTGCCCCCAGCGCGACGGCGCGCGCGACATCGTCCGCGCCCTTGTTCACGCCGGAGTAGAGGATGCGCTCGGGCGCGATGCCGAGCTTTTCGCAGATCGTCAGCTCGCCCGGGGAGCAGACCTCCACCCAGCGGAACACGTCCGGCAGGCCGCGCAGCACGAAGGGGTTGGCCTTCATGGAGTAGCAAAGCTGCACGTGAGAGCCGAACGCGGCGCGCACTTTTTCAGCGCGCGCCGTGAAAGCATCCAGATCAAACAGATACAGCGGCGTGCCGTATTTCGCGGCCGCCGTTTTCAGAGCAGTCCTGTCCATCAGTCCTCGTCCTGCAGGCGCTGCACCATGGCCAGCAGACTCTTGGCGGAGTTGAAGTTCTCCGGCACGAGATCCTTTGCGCCGATCTCGATGTCGAACGCGTCGTTGAGCGCCGCGACGAGCGACACGATGTCGAACGATTCGAGAATGTGGTCGTCGATGAGCGCGGTCTCGGTCTCAAAATCCACGTCCGGGCGCAGATCGGTCAGAATGTCCATCAGTTCCTGTTCCATAATAAAATACCTCCTGAAATGTGAGTAATGTAAGCGATTATCGGTGGGCGTCGGCGATGCGCCCGGCCAGCGCGCGCATATCCGTCTTGCCGTTGTCGAGCCGGGGCATGGCGTCAAGCTGCTCGATCTTGCGCGGCACCATAAAGCCCGGCAGGTCGGCGCGCAGCGCCACGGCGATGTCGCGCTTGGTCACGTCCGCGCCGGTGTAAAACAGCCAGATCTGCTCGTGCTCCTGATCGTAGAGCGCGCAGGCCTCCTCCACGCCGGGCACCTTCGCCGCGGCGAGGTCGATCTCGCCGAGCTCCACGCGGTGACCGAGGTGCTTGACCTGCCGGTCCTTGCGGCCATGGAACATGAGGTTGCCGTCGGGCGCGAAGTGCCCGAGGTCGCCGGTCTTGTAGATGCGCTCGTCGTAAGCGTGGTTGAGCGGGTTTTGCAGGAAGCTCTCGGCGGTCTTTTCGCGGCTGTTGTAGTAGCCGAGCGCGAGGATGGGCCCCTTGACGCAGATCTCGCCGATCTCGCCGTCGGGCACGGCCTCGTTTTGCTCCGAGAGCAGAAACACCTCATAGTGCGGGTACGGCTTGCCGATCGGCAGCACGTCGGTGTCCTCGACCAGACCGGGCACGACGTAATACGTGCACGAGGCGGTCGCCTCCGTCGGGCCGTACTGGTTGACGAAGCGTGCCTGCGGCAGCGCGAGCTGCCACTGGCGCAGGCAGCTGCACGGCATCACCGAGCCGGAGAAGCACACCTTGCGCAGGTGCTGCGGCACGCTGCACTCGAACGCGCCCAGCGCGGCCGGCACCGTCAGCGCCGAGACGCTCCAGCCAACGGCCGTCACACCCTTGTCGTTCATGTATGCGAACAGACGCTCCGGCGACATGAAAAGTTCCTTCGGGATGATGGCCGTCGTCGCGCCGAAGCGCAGCGGCAGATAAATGTCGCGCACGGCGGCGATGTAGTCCAGCGGCGACTGGTTGCCGAGCACGTCCTCGCGCACGATGCCCATCACGCCGGCGTAGTCCTCGATGTAGCACATGAGCGAGTGCTGCGCCGTGATGACGCCCTTGGGCGTACCGGTCGAGCCGGAGGTGAAGATGATGTACAGCGGGTCGAGTTCACGCGCGCGCGCGCGGCAGTCAGCCAGCAGCGCCGCGTCCTCGCAGCCCTCGAGCAGATCCTCCGCGATGAGGATCTCGCCGCCGAATTCCAGCGTCCTGGCCTTGTCGTAAAACGCGCGCTGCACGATCATCAGATCGGTGTCAAGCGTATTTAAAATAGAGTTGAGCCGGTGTACGGGCATCGTCCCGTCCATCGGTGCGTAGCAGCAGCCGGCGTACACCGCGCCGAGAAACACGGCCGGGGTGTGTGCGTTGCGCCCACTCATCACGGCGATGGGTGCCTTGCGTCCGGCGCGCAGCCTTGCCGCCGCCGTGCCGATGATGCGCGCCTCGCGCCGCACGTCGGCAAAGGTCACCGCGCCGTCCTCGTCAAGAAAGGCGGGCTTGTCCGGACAGGCTGCGGCGGTGACTTCCAGCCAGTCGAGCACGTTTGTATCCATGCGTGCAGCTCCTTCCTGTTATCTATCCATAATCGGCAATTATCCTATCATGTTTCCCCGCTAAAAACAAGCAAAACCGTGACAGTTTTAAGAAAAGGTAAGATTCCCGCGCGCCCGCGCTCCGCACTTGACGCACCCGCAGCCAAAACGTACAATGGGTGTTGGATAACTGTACAGCTTTTTGGACAGCAAAAGGAAAAGCTGTTTGATTTTTACAAAAATATCGCTGAAAGTTTGTGTATAATACCCCTATCGGTGTGCAATAAAACGTGGTATCCTTTTGGTTAGTAAGCGTGACGGCTGAAGTGGGGCGGGAAACTCCGAAGCGTTCCCGCCCCGCCCCGCCGTGCGCGTTTCCGGTTCGGACAGGCTGCGCTTCGGAGGTCTGCCCTCCGGCCGGGATCAACAGGGGGGATGCCCGCGAAGGGAAAGGAAGAACGAAGATGTCAAAACAGGTTCAGAAAGTGTGCAATGCCATCTCCACCGCTGCGGTGGTGCTGGTGGTCATTCTGGCGCTGCTTCTGGTGGGCGTGCGGCTGGTCGGTCTGCGGCCGATGTGCGTCCTGTCCGGCAGCATGGAGCCGACGTATCACACCGGCTCGCTGATCTATGTCAAGCCCTGTGCGCCCGAGGACGTGCAGGTCGGTGACGCGATCACGTTCGTACTCAATGAGGACTTGGATGTCGTCACACACCGCGTGATCTCCATCGATGCGGAAAACGAGCATTTCTACACGCAGGGAGACGCGAACGACGCGCCCGACGGCGCACCTGTCTATTTCAAGAACCTCATCGGCCGCCCGGTGTTCACCATCCCGTATCTGGGCTATGTTTCGCACTGGGTCTCGAACCCGCCGGGGATGTATCTGGCCATTGCGATCGCGATCGTGCTCATCGTTCTGGCGTTCCTGCCGGACATGCTGCGCAAGGCGGCTGAGGCCGATGCCCGCGATGCGGCGCGCCGAGCAGAGGCAGAAAACGTGGCAAAATGCACAGAAAATAGCGGCGAAAACCGTCAGATTTAAACATTTTCACGGGAGCATGAAATATTTTCAAATCTCCGTGCATTAACTCAATGAACGCTGACAGCGCACGTTGGACGCTGTTGGGACATGGTAAGTTCGGAACATGATGCTTTTGTAAGGGAGGATAACACGAAATGAAGAAGAAAACTTTGACGATCGCCATCGCGCTCGTGCTTGTCGTGGCGCTGGCGGTTGGCGCGACGTGGGCGTATCTGACGGCGCAGAGCGGCCCGGTTGTGAACACGTTCACGGTCGGCAAGCTGTTTGATCAGGGCGGCGCGTTGACGCTGAAAGAGCACAAGGCGGTTGCGCAGACTTCCGGCGAGTATTCTTACAAGGTCACCACTGAAGAGGCGACGGGCAATGAGTACAATCTGCTCCCCGGCACGAAGATCGAAAAAGACCCGTTTGTTAAGGTCACCGGCCTGAAAGCCGGCGCTTCCTGCTATCTTTATGTTGAGGTCGTGGCTTCGGACGCGAGTAGCGTTCTGAATTATAGTGTGGCCGATACGTGGGAGCAGCTTGCTGGTGTTACGGGCAAGAACGGCGGCGCGGTTTACGTTTACAAGACGAACGATGGCAACAGAGTGACTGCAGATGTCACTGCGACCAACATTCTGGCGAACAACCTTGTCGAGGTTAACGATTTTGACGTGAATTCGGATGCGACTGCCAGCCTGACGTTCTATGGCTATCTGTGCCAGTCCGCTGGTTTTGCGGATGCTGCGGCCGCGTTTGCCGGGTGCTTTTAAGTAACTCCCTCGCAGCTTTCCCTGAGCAGATCCCTTGAATATCTTGTACAGAGAGCTGTACACAAAAATAGAAAAGGAGAACGCTACTTATGAAGAAAAAATCCATTCTGATGGCTGCGATCGCAGTCATGCTCGTCGCGGTGCTGGTCGTCGGCGGCACGCTGGCGTACTTCACCGACACGAAGTCCGCGACCAATACGTTCACCATGGGCAATGTCAAGATTGCTCTGGATGAGCAGCAGAAGGGCGAAAACGGTCTTGAGGCTTTTGAACAGAACAAGACCCTTGTCCCCGGCAAGTCCAACGACGGCAATGCCGTTTCCAAGATCGTTACGGTTAAGAACACGGGCGCGAATGATGCTTGGGTTTGGGTCGAGCTTAAGATTCCTGCCTATCTTGTGAGCAAGGAATATCCCACCAACGAGAGCAAGAACGCTCTGCACTGGAACAGCTACGGCTGCTTCAACGTGGAGTACAACTCCGGAAATTATTGGGGCCTCGCGACCAACGACGGCATCGTTGATGCAAGCCACAAAGTTACCGACCCCAAAATGGTTGCTGTTGAAGATGGCCTCTGGAACGACTACAAGTATGTTGGCACTGAAACAATCGGTGGCATCGAGTATGTTGTAATCCGCACGACCATGGCAAAGACCCTGCCCGCTGGCAAGACCTCTCTGCCCTGCCTCGCTCAGGTCTACATGGATTGGCGCGTGACCACGAATGAAGATGGCACTCAGTACATCCTGCCCGCTGGCGATCCGATCTCTGCGGATGCTTCTTGGGAAGTCATCGTGACCGCTTACGCGATCCAGGCGGATGGTTTTAACACGGTGGATGAGGCTGTTGCTGCTTATAACAACAACGGCAAGTAATTCCCCAACATTTTGACCCCAAAGGGGCGGCGAAATCGCCGCCCCCATCGGGGACTCTGGCCCGGCTTCAATCCGGGCGCGGGCGGCGGTACTGCCGCTGTCCGCGCGCAGACTGAAAGAGAGAATCCCGCAAAAACAGTCCCGGCGCGCCTTCGGGCGCGGAAGAGAATCCCTGCGCACAGCGCAGAATAACCCCCGGCAAGGAGAAAGGTGGTTTGTGCATGAAGAAGAAGTGGACCATCGCGACGGTGCTCCTCCTGGCAGTGGCACTGCTGGCGGTCGGTACGTGGGCGTACTTTTCGGCCGTCGGCACGGCGGACAACGTCATCACGATGGGCTCGGTCAAGCTCGCGCTGCACGACGAGGACGGTAACGGCAATCCGTTCACGACCGTGCGCGTCATGCCCGGCAGCGTCGTGAACAAAGTGGTGTATGTGGAGAATGTCGGCACGGGTGCGTTTTACACCCGCGTGAAGATCACGCCCGAGATCCTCAACGCCGACAGCGAGCGCATGCCGCTCGACCCGAGCGAGCACCTGCTGGTGCTGGATCTGAACGATACCGACTGGATCGCCGGAGCGGACGGGTACTATTATTATAATGGTGCGGTCGATCCGAAGACGGCCACGACGCAGTTGTTCAGCCGCGTCACGTTCAGCACCAAAATGGGCAACGAATACCAGAATTCCACGGTGCACATCTATGTAACGGCGGAGGCCGTGCAGACGGCGAACCTTGAGCAGTACGCCGCCAATGATGTCAGAGATGTATGGAAGCACGTCGGAGCGGTCGAGGCGAGCACCTCGAGCACGCAGATCGACCCGATCCCGGCGCCCTGAGAAAGGAGGACGAAACCATGAAAAAACGCATTCTCTCGCTCGTCCTCTGTGCAGCCCTGCTCCTGAGCCTGTGCCTGTTCATGGGCGCCGGCGTGGCAGCGGCTGCGGCTGCGGATATGGCTGAGACCGCAGGAACGGTCGAGGACACGCAGTCGTCTCCGGCGGTGGGGCCGATTCTTCCGCTCGTGGTGACGCGGCCGCAGACGTCTCCTTACCGCGCCGCGCGCGCGCCGTCGCTTGCCGATACCGGTGAGACGCAGGATGATGGTCTGAAGCTGACTAAGACGGTTACGCCGAAAGCCGACGGCGGCTATACGGTGCATCTGGAAGCGTACACGACCGGCACGGTCACGACGAGCACCACAACGAAACCCTGTGACATTGTCCTTGTGCTCGACCAGTCCGGCTCGATGGCGGACAATTTCAACGGGAATACGGCGAACAAGGAAACGGACACTCGCCAGTACGCAATGAAGCAGGCCGTCAACACTTTCATTGACAATGTGGCAACAAAAGCCAAGGATGAAGGCGTGGAACACCGGATCGCGATCGTTAAGTTTGCGGGAAAATCCACGAACACGGTCGGCGATGATACGTATAAGGAAGACGGAAATCGTTATAATTTTTCTCAGGTCGTGAAAGAACTGACTGCGGTCAATGATGCCAGCGGAGCAAATGCGACCACGCTGAAAACGGCGGTTAACCAGCTGCAGGCTAAGGGCGGCACGCAGACGCAAAACGGCTTGAACCATGCGCAGAGGCTTCTGTCGAGTGTCGATTCCGCGCGCGACAGCAGCAAGGTCGTGATCGTGTTCACGGATGGCATGCCGGGCGATTATGGCTTCGAAGAGAGTGTTGCGACCAGCGCTATTGCAAGCGCAAAGTCGATGAAGGATGCAGGTGTGACCGTGTACACGGTTGGCATTTTCACCGGGGCGAACGTTGACCAGCTGTATGGCAACACCGGGTTCTCAAAAAACTCGAACGGAAGCGTTGGGAGTTATTGGGCCAACAAGAACACAAGCAATGGTATCGATGTTCCGGCTGGGAACCGCTTTTTGAACTATGTGTCCAGCAACTTCAAGGCTGCCTCGGAGATAGGGTTAAAGGTTTATGAAGATGAACACTGGTTCTCCGCCAGTTATTACGGCTGGGAAGTGACGCGAAACTTCACCCGCGACAAAACCGGCTATTATATGACGGCGAGCAACTCGACGGCGTTGAATAACATCTTTACCTCCATCAGCCAGACGATCGGCAGCGCCAATATTGACCTTGGCAGCGAGACGGTCATCAAAGACATCGTGACGCCATACTTTACGGTGCCGCAAAATGCCGGTGCTATTCGTCTCTCCACTGCAGCCTATAACGGCAGCGCATTTGGGGCTCCGGTCGCAGCCGATCCTTCGGTGACGGCAGCGATCGATCCGGCAACGCGGGCGGTCAATGTGACCGGCTTCGATTTCAACCAGAACTATGTCTCCACAAACGCTAAGGCGGATGGCACGTTCGGAAAGAAACTGATCATCGAGTTTGATGCCTCTGTGGAAGCTGGCTTCCTCGGCGGCAATCAGGTGCCAACGAATGATGGGCAGTCCGGCATCTATGCGAAGGGAATCATGATCAAGGCGTTCGATGTGCCGACGCAGGACGTGGAAGTAAAAAGCATCACGCCGACGGCGGATGACAAGACGATCTACCTTGGCGATTCTGCCAATTTGCAGGAGCTTGTGCACCAGAATGCCACATTTGACGGCACAAATAACGCTTTTGTGAACGTGACCTACACGGTCAAGGATGAAAACGGCGGAACGGTCGGCACGTACACGGTTCCTGCCGGAAGCAGCAGCGGAATATGGGAGTGGAGCGATGCGGCAAGCGGCGGCACCGTCGCCCCGGAGCAGACCACGACCTACACGGTGACGTGCACGGTTTCGCCTACGCAAAGTGGAACGTATGAGAGCGTTTCTAAAGATGCTGCGTTCACCATCACGGTCAACACCTGCAGCCTGACGATCTCCAAGGCCGTCACCGGCGACGGCGCGAACCCGAACCAGACGTTCGTGTTCGATGTCAAGGACAGCGCCGGTAAGGTCGTGACCACCATCGTGCTCAAGGACGGCGACAGCAAAACTATCACCGGTCTGGCCGTCGGCACGTACACGGTCACCGAGGATACAAACTGGTCGTGGAGCTACAGCATCGTTGGCGACAACAACAAGACGGCAACGCTCAGCAGCACAGTGCCCAGCGCCGAGGTCGCTGTCACCAACCATTACAATTCGCACAACTGGCTCACGAGCATTGCCGACGTGATCAACACTTGGATCAGCGGCAGTGCCGCGCAGAAAAACTGAACAGGAGGGATGACATATGAAACGTATCTTTAACGGTTCAGGCGGGAGAAAGACCGCGCTCATCCTCTCCCTGTGCCTGATCTTCGCACTGGCCGTCGGCACGACGTTCGCCCTGCTCAAGGCGAGCACCGCCCCCGTGGAGAACACCTTCACGGCGGCCAAGTCCGACATCAAGATTGATGAGGACGTGACAGGCGGACAGAAAAAGAGCATCATCGTCAAAAACACCGGCACGGCCGTGTCCTATGTCCGCGTCAAGCTGGTCATGAACTGGGTCAGCGGAGATGGAAAGACTATCTCCGGCGAGCCCGTGAACATTGACGTCACATACGACACGACCAAGTGGTTCGAGCAGGACGGCATCTACTACTACAAGATGCCGGTCGCGGCGAAAGGTGAAACGACCAACCTGCTGAAAACGCCCATCACGCAGGACGCTGCACCCGAGGGTTACCACCTTGAGGTGACGGTGCTGGCCGAGAGCATTCAGGCCGCACCGAGCAAGGCTGTGACAGATAGCTGGGGCGTGGGCGTTGACAGCAACGGCTATCTGACGCAGCAGACCACGACACCATAAGGAGGGCAGCGGTATGAAACACAAAAAGTTTACCATGATCGTCGCCCTCGTGCTGGTGGTCGCGCTGGCCGCGGGGCTGGGCATCTGGGCGACGGGCGAGGAAAAGCTCCCCACCGTCACCTATTATGACGGCAACGACGGCAACAACGCGCGCTTTGCCTTTACCAACACCGGCAAGGGCTCGGCGACGGACCTGTTTGCAAACTTCTCCAACTGCATGCCCGGCGACAGCCTCACGCAGACCATCTGCGTCAAGGCCGACAGCGCCAACGGTGCGCAGGGCGCGAAGGTCTACCTCCGCGCCGAGATCGACGGCGACACCTCCGCCAAGGAGGGCACCGCCATCAAGTACGACGATGTGCTCAGCCACATCCACATGACCGTGTCGCAGGACGGCAAGGTGCTCGCGACCAACAAGAACGCGAGCCTCTTCGACCAGCTCGACGCGGCCGACGGACTCAAGAGCGACGTCCTCGTTGCCGAGGTCTTTCCGAAGGCAGACCCGGTCAAGCTGGACGTGACCGTTGAGATCGACCCCGCGATGGGCAACGCCTTCCAGGAAGCGGCCGCGCACATCAAGTTCGTCTTCTCCGCAGAGGACAACGAGCTGCCGCCTCCGCCGCTGGAGCGCGATAACCACGACTCGTACATCGCCGGTTATCCGGACGGTACGGTCGCACCGGGCAGACCGATCACGCGCGCCGAGGTCGCCGCGATCTTCTACCGCATCCTGAGAGATGACGGCCGTGAGGAGATCTGGACCACCAAGTGCTCGTACTCGGATGTCCCGGCTCAGAGCTGGTACACCAGTCAGGTCGCCACGCTCACCAACGGCGGCATCCTCGCCGGCTACAAGGACGGCACATTCCGCCCGCAGCAGTACATCACCCGCGCAGAGTTTGCGACGATCGCGGCGCTGTTCTTCCATGCGCCGGAGGTCGAGGACGACGCCTTCACCGATATCTCCGACAGCTGGGCGCGCGACTACATCAACCGCGCGGCGAAGCTCGGTCTGGTCAGCGGCTATGAGGACGGCACGTTCCGCCCGCAGAACCAGATCACCCGCGCCGAGGTCATGGAGATCATCAACAACGTCCTCTTCCGTACCCCGGATAAGGATCATCTGCTGCCGGACATGATCGTCTGGCCGGACAACAGCAACAAGACGGCGTGGTACTACGCAGCCGTGCAGGAGGCCACCAACGGCCACGAGTACGAGCGCGTGGACAACACCTCGCCCGAGACGTGGACGGAGCTCAGACCGCCGCGCGACTGGGATGCGCTGGAGGCAGAGCTGTCGCAGAAGTATCCCGACCGGTAAGCGCGCTGCGCTGACGGTTGGAAAAATACCATAGCGGACACCCCCTGTGCTGCGGCACAGGGGGTGTTTTATGCCGACAAAATATTGCCCTTTTGCCATGAGAGCGGCCGGCTGCGCGCAATATTTGCGCGCGGAGGTAGAATTGTTCACAATTTCTGCGGTATAACTTGCATGCACAAAAAGAGTATTATCAGAATTTGCCGCGTTTCGCCTTGCGGCAGCGCAAAAGCTGCAGAGCAGAAGGCGAATGAGGTTTTTTGGCGGCAGAGGCAGTACAGAAGGAGCAACCATGTTAAAGTTGGGGAAAAAATCTTCGGTCGACCTGCTTTCCGGCGACGAAGGATGGGCGATTTTCAAGTTTTCCGTACCGATCATCCTCTCGTATTTGCTGCAGCAGATCTATACGATCAGCGATGCTGCGATCTGCGGGCAGACGCTCGGCGTTGATGACATTGCGGGCGTGAACGATGTGTTTCCGATCCTGTTCATCTTCCTGCAGTTCGCGGTCGGCTGCACCGCCGGATTTTCGGTCATCACATCCATCGCGGCGGGGCGCGGCGATCAGGCCAGAGTCCGCAGATCCTTTGCGGCGCAGCTTGTTCTCGGCGGTGTCCTGTCGCTCGCGCTGACCGGTGCCGCCGTGCTGACGCTCAAGCCCCTGCTCCGGTTCATCGGCCTGTCCGAGGCAAACCCCGGCGTCTGGAGGGCGGCATATCAGTACTCGCTGGTCATTTTCCTCGGGATCTTTGCGCAGCTTTACTACAATTTGATCTGCTCCGTTTTGCGCAGTCTGGGCGATTCGACCACGCCGCTCATCTTCCTGCTGTTTTCCACCGTGCTGAACATCGGGCTCGACCTGCTGTTCATCCTTGTGTTCCGGCTCGGGGTCATCGGCGCGGCGGCTGCCACCGTGCTGGCGCAGGCGGTGAGCGCGCTCCTGTGCCTGATGTACGCCTTCGGCAAATATCCGGAGCTCCACCTCTCCGGACAGGATTTTCGCGCGGAGTTCTCCGTGTATGCGCAGCACCTGAGTCAGGGGCTGCCGATGGGACTTCAGTTTTCGGTGCTGGCGATCGGCATCATCGTGATGCAGCGCGCGCTCGTCGGCTTCGACATCGGGCCGGACGGCATCATGGCGGCCGGAAACCCCGCGCAGAACGGCTTCGGCGCCGCCAATAAGCTCAACAACTTCCTGATGTGCCCGATGAATGCGCTCAGCACTGCGATCGTCAGCTTCAACGCGCAGAATCTGGGCGCGGGCAGACACGACAGGATCCGGCGCGGAACGGTCAAGAGCCTGCTGATCGGGCTCGCCATGTATCTGATCCTCGGCGGCATCGGTATGCTCCTGACGATCCGGGGCGCATACCAGTACCTGTTTATGAGCGCGGACAAGATCACGGAGGCCACGATCCGCTACGGGAACCTGTATCTGTACGTGGATCTGTCCATGTACTTTGCGCTGATGGTCCTGTTCGTCTTCCGCTCCGGCGTGCAGGGCGTGGGGCACGCGGAGTTTACGCTGGTCGCCGGCTGCGCCGAGCTGATCGCGCGCGTTTTGATCTGCGCCTTCCTGCCGAAGCTCGTCAACGGCGGGGCGATCGATTCCTCGGCCTCCGTGGGTGCATACATTGCGCTGTGCTTTGGCGATCCGGGCGCGTGGGTCCTGGCGGTCGTTTCGCTGATCTATCCGGTCGTGCGGTATCTGTTCGGCGGCGCGCGCAAAAAGCAAAGCGAGCATGCCGCCTGAAAACCGGCGCTGCTGCGCAGGCCGGATGCACAGATGCCCGCAAGCGCCCGATCCCGTTGACAGGCGCTCCGCGGCTGCGTATAATACAAACGGTGCATACCTGTCGGCAGTCAGGCAAAAAGCCTGACTGCCGTCTTTATACCGACAGGAACAGGATCGGAGGGACTCTGTGTGAATATTACGGTCTATCTCGGCGCAAACGAAGGCAATGATCCGGCTTTGCGGGAAGCGGTTCAGGAGCTTGGCACATGGATCGGCACAAGCGGAAATGCGCTGGTCTACGGCGGCTCCAGATCCGGCTTGATGGGCGCGATCGCGGACAGCGTTTTGCGCTCCGGCGGAGAGGTGACCGGCGTCGAGCCGCGGTGTTTTATCGAGAGCGAATTCCAGCACGACGGCCTGACCAGGCTGATCGTGACCGAGGACATGGCGGAGCGCAAGCGCAAGATGATCGAGCTCGGCGATGCTTTTATCGCCTTCCCCGGCGGCACGGGTACACTGGAGGAGATCGCAGAGGTCATGTCCAAGGTGTCTCTGAAGCATCTGGACGCGCCGTGCATCCTCTACAACCTGAACGGTTACTACCGTGCGCTGCAGGCGCTTTTGGAGCAGATGATCGAAAAGGGACTCTCGTCCGAGGAGCGGCAGGAGGGCATTTACTTTGCCGACAACCTCGAGGAGATCCGGCGCATCCTGAGCCCCGCGTGATTTCCGGCCGGCCGTCTCCCGGATATGCAAAGATCCCCTCCGTATGCGGAAAAGCATACGGAGGGGATTTGTTGTTTGGCTCGATGCCGGCTGCTGCGCGCTGGCTCAGCCGAGATACTGCTTGTCGTAGTTATTCTGGATGCAGGAGATGACCTGCGTGATGACGGTGTTGAACGGGGTGGGCACGCCCAGCCGCGCGCCGTAGCGCGCGATCGCGCCGTTGAGCACCGAGATCTCCGTCTGGCGCTGGTGCAGCACGGCGTCCTGCGCCATGGACGGGTAGTAGTTGCCGAGGTTTGCGACGATGTTCGGCTCCTCCTTTTCCATCAGCGGCCAGAGGTCGCCGATGCCGAGCGCCTGCGCGACGGCGCAGCCCTCTTTCCAGACGTGCATGACGATGTCGTGCCCGTAGGGGTCGGCGAACGTCTCCTTCACCTTCAGGCGCATGACGGCGCTCACGCCGTTGTAGCCGCTGTTGGCGATGACTTTTTTCCAGATGTACGGGCGCACGTCTTCGTCAAAGCTCGCGTTGCAGCCGCCCGCGCGGAAGCACGCCTCGAGCGCCTTGCCGGCGGCGTCGGCCTTCGGGTTGTTGCGCACGGCGCCGAAGTGCATCTGGATGCCCTTTTCCGGCTTGCTCACGCACACACCGGGGCCGGCCAGCTCCGTGCCGATCAGGCCGCTGCCGTAGAGGATGCGGTCGGCGTCCACGAACTGCGCGAGCACCTCGTCGTTGCCGAGGCCGTTTTGCAGCGACACGACCGCCGTCTCCGGTCCGATGCAGGGCATGGTGTCGGCCATGACGTCCTCCGTCTGCGTGGCCTTGACCATGAGGATGACCATGTCCATCGTGCCGATGTCGCGCGCGGTCGCGCTCGTGTGAAAGCCCGTGAGCACCTCTTCGCCCTCCGGCGTGCGGAAGACCAGCCCGTCAGCTGCGATCTTGTCCATGTGCGCCTTGTATTTGTCGACGAGCCAGAGCTCGGCGCCGCCCTTGCGCAGGTAGGCGGCAAAGACGCTGCCGGCAGCGCCGGAGCCGATCATTGCGATTTTCATGCGGTTGCCTCCTTAGCAAACTGCCGGCCGGTTGGTGCCCGGCCGGCAGCGAAAAAACGGGGTGAACTTACTTCAGGTACTGCTTGTCGTAGTTGCCCTGGATGCAGCGCACGACCTGAGACAGAACCTTGCACACCGGGGTGTCGATTCCCAGCTGCTCGCCGTACTCGGCGATCTTGCCGTTGAGCACGTCGATCTCGGTCTGGCGGTGGTTGAAGAGCATATCCTGGCACATGGACGGATAGTAGTCGGCGATGTTGGTGACGATGTCCTGATGATCGTGGGCGATGAACTCGTCCGCGTCCATCGGCACGCCCTTGGCGGTCGCGACCGCGCAGGTCTCGCGGATGACGCTGTGGAACAGCCACTGGCCGAACGGATCCGCCTCGACCTCGCCGATCTTCAGGCGCAGGACGGCGCACACGGTGTTGACGGTGGCGTTCACGCAGACCTTTTTCCAGATGAACTTGTAGATGTTGTTGTCGGTGCCCGGCTCGCCGTCGCGCCAGTAGGCGTCGCAGCCGCCGTCACGGTAGCACTTGAGCATCTCGGCGCAGGCCGCGTCGTTGAGCTCCGAGCGGACCGCACCGCCGAAGTTCATCTGCACGCCGCCGGCCGGGGTGGACACGCAGTGCGCGGGCTCGGGCAGAGCCGTGCCCAGCACGCCGGAGCCAATGATGCAGCGCTCTTTCGGGAAGACCTTGAAGAGGTTGTCATCGTTGCCGAGGCCGTTGATGAGGGAGACCGCGACGGTGCTGTCGCCGACGACGGGCAGGGAGTCCTGAATGGCCTGCTCGAGCTGGGTCGCCTTGGTCATGTAGATGATGACATCGACCTTGCCCTCCGCTGCGGCCGCATCGGCAGCGGTGATGTAGGTGCGGAAGCCCTTGAGCTGGTAATCGTAATCCTTGTAGCCGCCGTCTTCCTCCTGATGGATGGTGAAGTGCATGCCTTCCTCGGCGACCTTCTTCATGTGTGCCTCGTAGCGGTCGATGAGGATGATGTCCGCACCGCCCTTGCGCAGGTAAGAAGCGAAGACGCTGCCGGCAGCGCCGGAACCATACATAGCAAATTTCATAGTGATGTCTCCTTTTTCTGATTCTGTCTGTTTGCGATATCTTCGGCCGTCGCAGGCATTGCCTGACGCCGGATTACCGAACGGTGTTGGTGAGGGTGCCGATGCCCTCGATGCTGCAGGCGACCTCGTCGCCCGGGCGCAGCCATTTCGGCGGGTCAAAGCCCATGCCCACGCCGGCGGGCGTGCCCATGGAGATGATCGTGCCGGGGAGCAGGGTCATGCCGCGGCTGAGCTCGGCGATGACATAGGCAACGTGAAAGATCATCAAATCCGTGGTGCTGTCCTGCCGCAGCTCGCCGTTGACGCGGCTCCGGATGCAGTGCGGCTCGCGCACGTCAAATTCCTCCGGTGTCACGATCCACGGGCCCATCGGCGTGAAGCCGTCGAGACTCTTGCCGCGGTACCACTGCTTGTGCTGGTTCTGGATCGTGCGCGCGCTCACATCATTTAAAATGGTGTAGCCGAATACGTACTCGAGTGCCTCCGCCTCGCTGACGTTGTATGCGCGTCTGCCGATCACGACGGCCAGCTCCGCCTCATAGTCGAGGTCAGCGACGATGTCGCTGTGGCTGTCGATGTCGCCGCCGGGGGCGACGGCCTCGTGCACGCGCTTGGAAAAATAGATCGGGAACGTGTCCGGCGCTTTCGCACCCTTGCCGGTGACGCGCTCGCTCTCTTTGGCGTGGTCAAAATAATTGATGCCCAGGCAGATAACATCCTGCGCCGGGGCCGGGATGGGGCTTTCCAGCGTGACGGCCTCCACAGGCAGAGCGGGAATGCCCGCAATGGCCAGCGACAGCCCATACCGCACCTGCGGGGTCAGAAACGGGATGGCCTCGCTCAGGGTCTCATAGCTCAGGCCCAGCCAGCTCAGCGGCCAGACCTGTCGTCCATCCTCCGATAAAATCGCCGGGTCTTCCACGCCGTCCGGCAAACGGCAGGTAATAAAGCGCATACCGTATCCCCTTTCTCAGTGCCGATACGCAATGGCGTTCCGGATACGCTCCGCCTCGGCCTGACCGGCCAGCTGGCGCACCAGTTCCAGTGCAAAGGGGATGGCACCGCCCAGCCCATAGCTGGTGGTGATGTTGCCATCCACCACGACCTCTTCATCGTGGACGATGGCACCGGCCAGCTGATCCTGGAAGCCAGCGTGGGCGGTGGCGTTCCTGCCCTCCAGCAGGCCAAGAGAGGCCAGGATGCTGGGGGCGGCACAGATGGCGGCCACCTTCCGGCCCGCCTTGGCAAAGGCGGCACAGG
>ENA-ORTB01002611-ORTB01002611.1-human-gut-metagenome-genome-assembly--contig:-NODE-2611-length-16250-cov-7.329114_pt1 | contig 16250 bp, 10 predicted proteins | sample MGYA00241905_ERZ509174 | MGnify/ENA primary metagenome ERZ509174 (study PRJEB26280, sample SAMEA2338851) | human gut metagenome | biome: human gut; feature: human-associated habitat; material: faeces... | reverse complement strand
GCCATCCCGGTGCTGTTGGGGGACAACATCGGCACCACCGTCACGGCGGTGCTGGCATCGGTGGGGCAGAGCCGGGACGCCAAACGTCTGGCGGCGGCCCACGCCCTGTTCAACCTGTCCGGGGCAGCGGTGTGCTGGCTGCTGCTGCCCCAGTTCACCGCGCTGGTGCGGCTGGTCTCGCCCCACGGGCCGGAGAGCGCCGTGCTGGCCCGGCAGATCGCCAACGCCCACACCCTGTTCAATCTGGGCTGCACGGTGCTGTGGCTGCCCCTGACCCCTTGCATGGTGCGCATCGTGTGCATTCTTTTGCCGGAGAAGCACGCCCCCTGAGTTGAAATGAACGCCTTAAAATGGTATAATGACAATGTATCGAACAAATTTTGTGACGCTTTTGTTGCACAAATGATAAACGGACCCTTCTGTGGGCCTGCAGCGGTGTGCGGCTGCCAGGGCACAGAGCGAACCAAGAGGACGTGTTTACTATGAAGGATATCATCAACGGGTTGATCGAGCGGTTCCGCAGGCAGCATGTACAGGCCCGGCGCTATGTGGCCATGATGCTGGTGCTGGCCCTGCTCACCACCCTGTTCGTCAACTGGCAGCTCCATGGGGTGGGCATCTCCATGACTGCCGACTACCACTGCGGCTACGAGGAGCACCAGCACACGGCGGCCTGCTACGAAAAAGTGCTCACCTGCGGTTACGAGGAGGGCGAGCCGGAAACGCCCGTCACCTCTTCGGACAGCAGCACCGATCTGGTGTCCGCCTACAGCGCGGAAGAGCCGGAAGAGCCGGAAGAGCCGGTGCAGACCGAGCCGGAGACCATCTGGGTGCCCCATGAGCACACCGATGCCTGCTACGAGGAGCACCGGGTGCTGACCTGCTATCAGGAAGAGCACGAGCACACCGACGACTGCTTTGACGAGTACGGTGCGCTCATCTGCGGCGAGTTCGAGCATATCCACGACGACAGCTGCTACACCACCGAGTATGAGCTGGTGTGCGGCCTGGATGAGGGCGAACTGGTGGAGGAGCCCAACCCCGCCTATCAGGAAATGCCTGCCAGCCGCCCCGTGGTGGACCTGCCCACTGAGCCGGTCGAGACCACCCCGGACGAGCCGGTGCTGCATCATCACACCGACGCCTGCTACACCGAGGAGCTGGTGTGCACCATCCCGGAGCACCACCACACCGTGGAGTGCCTGGCCGATACCCAGGCCGATGTGGAGACTGCCGAGGAATGGCAGGCCGCGGCCAACGTGGCCCTGAACGGCAACTGGGCCGAGGACCTGCTCACCGTGGCAAAGTCCCAGCTGGACTACCAGCAGAGCGACAAGAACTTCAAGCTGGATGTGGAGGACCAGCAGGTGCTGCGCGGCTACTCCCGCTATGGTGCCTGGTACGGCAACCCCTACGGCGCCTGGGACGTGATGTTCCTGTCCTACTGCCTGCACTTTGCGGGTGTGCCCCAGACGGTGGTGCCCCAGCGTGCGGGCGTGATGGCCCTGCACAGTGACCTGCGCGGCTCCCAGTGGCTCACCGACGCCGACGGCTCCACCGCAAGGCCCGGCGATATCGTCATCTACAACACCCTCACCACCGAGCAGGTGGCCGTGGACGAGAGCTCCTATGGCATCGCCCTGCTGGACCTGGACGAGGACCCCGACACCGCCGCCCAGCTCACGGCTTCCGAGCCGCAGGTGGACACCCGCACCGTGACCACCGAGACGGTGGGCGTCGTGTCCGCCGTGGACCCCGACGCCGGGACCCTGACCGTGATCTCCGGCAACGTGGACGGCAAGGTGGCCGAGGTGCCCGTTGCCATGTCCGACGTGACCAGTGTCATCTCGGTGACCGGCGCCTATGCCGCCGAGACCACCGCTGTGGCTCCGGAGGACCCGGCAGGCTCCCAGGAGGAGCTGGACGGCAGCTATGCGCTGCTGGAAGATGAGGGCGCCTTTGGTGCCACCGTGGACTGGGTGGGTGACGCCGACCCCTACGGCATCGCCCTGCTGGCTGCCGGGGACAACCATGATCTGAACACCTGGATCACGGATGTCAATTATGAAAAGACGACCGACGGGAAAACATGGACGTCTATCGGCGCGGGCAGCGTGACCGTGGACAGCGGCACCCGCGTCCGCGTGAACCTGAAGTATACCGTGAATGCCGGTGTGCTGACGCCCACCCACAATACCCTGACCTACCAGCTGCCCAAAGGCCTGCCCATGCCGGATGTGACGACGGGCAACATCGTGGATGAGTCCGACAAGGACGAGGCCGGCAATGCAAAGGTCGTGGGCAGCTTCACCGTTGACACCGACGGCGAAGTGACCCTGACCTTTACGGACGAAAAGTTCATCGGCACCGACGAGAAGGGCGGCCTGCCATTCACCGGTACCTTCAAGGCCGCCGTTACGGCGAGCGCCGACAACTTTGAGGACGAGAAGGAGATCAAATTCAAGGACGACTGCATCCTGACCATCAAGAAGAAAACGGCAGATATAAAGATCAGCAAAGGGAGTGGGTCTCCGCTGATTACGGACCGTAAGGACGGCACCTTTGTAAATAATTACAAGGTGACGGTGGAGACCACCAACGGCACCAAAGACCCGGTGATCCTTACGGATACCCTGAACACGAATAGGAATGGCGAAAACCGTAGCGACTACCTGAAGGGCGGAAAATATCTGGTAGACTCCTTTAAACTTTACAAGGTGGATGCTTCGGGCACAAAAACGGAGATTGACGTCCCTGCGCATGAACTGAAAACCGACGGCAACGGCAACCCCCAGGTGGTCCTTGCTCCGCTGCCTGCATTGGAGGCCGGAGAGAAGTACATCTGGAACTACGACGTTCAGCGGGACTATGCGGACTTTGACAAGATGCCCAACGGCGTCGCTATCATCAACAACATGGCGAAAGCCGAGGCAGGGTGCAATGTAAAAGATGCGGCTGACGCATGGTACACATGTAAAACCTCTCGCATTGAGAAGAAGGGCGAGTACGACCCCAAAACAGGCCGCATCCAGTGGACGATCACTGTAAAGGTACCCCATTCTTTCCTGGGGCCCTATCTCCTGCAGGGCTGCAAGATCACAGATGACTTGCCAGACGGTGTGAAAATCGTAGGGGATGTAAAGGTAGGCGACGATACGATATCGGCAGAGGAATTTCTGCAAAACGGTTATACCATCCCGGCAGACCCGAAAAAGTTTAGTGGAACAGAGCTGAAGATCACCTTTGAGACCACCACCCCCATCGGCGGCGGCTCGGTGACCAACAAGGCACAGATCCTGACCAAGAGCAACCATACCTTTGAGGCCTCGGATACTGTGAACATCGGGAAGGGCGATTGGAGCCTGAGCAAATCCATTGCCACCAGGGGCGAGACGCCCACCTGGAACCTCTCGGCCACCAACAAGGCCGGTGAAGCGGAGTTTACCCTGTGGGATGTGCTGGACGACGCTGAGAACGACCAAGGCGAGACAAAAGAGGACACCCACTATGCCATTGCAAAAGAGCTGGATGACGCCATCAAGGCCAATCTGACCCTGACCATGCACGACAACACGAAGCTGACCTATGAGCAGGCCTTCGCGAAGGGCAACACCATCGAGATGACCTACTACGCCGACAGAGACGGCACAACACAGGTAAACGCAGGTAACTCGTCCATCCGTGTGCGCAGCTTTACCATCCATGTGAAAGCCGGGGACAACCAGAACCCCGTGCGCAGCATCTCGGTGACCGGCATCCCCACCCACGAGAAGCGCGACGACGTGCCCACCGGTGAGGTGTGGACCTATAAGAACACCATCCATATCGACGGCGTGAACGGCAAGGCCTCGGACACCGATACCTACCGCAGCTACAAGAAGTTTGAAAAGGGTGTGGCCGCAACGAGCAGCGGCAACGAGACCGGTTATCTGACCGGCAACAACACCTTTGAAAAGAACGACCTCGGCGGCCACAAGCTGCGCTACCAGCTGGTACTGCAGACCGATCAGGACGATGCGGATGCCATCGAAGTCACCGATATCCTGCCGGAAAATGTGGACTTCGCAATCAACAGCGTGCAGATCTCGCTGGACGAGGACGCCTTTGTAAAGCCTGATAAGCTGACCACGGCCACGGCCACGGCAGCCTATGACCCGGTCACGCGGCAGCTTACCGTCAATATCAAGGACTATAACCCGGGTGCCAACAAGCCGCACCGCATCCGCATCCGGTACGAGGTGGATGTGGGAACAGATACGCAGTTTGCGTGGAAGAACCCCTCGGTGGGCAAGCTGACCTACACCAACACCGCCACCTGGGGCGAGCTGACCGAGACCACCACCACCACCGTCACCCGCGATGTGGAGCAGGTGAAAAAGACCGGCTGGCAGGACCCCGGCAACGACCGGAAGCTGCACTATCAGGTGGTCATCAACCCGGCCGGCGAGGATCTGTCGGCCGGGCAGACCAGAGCGGAGAAGATCGAGCTGTGGGATAACATCAGCACCACCAATGGTGCCATCGCCACCGGCGATGTCAACTCGGTCAAGTTGTATTTTTACGATTACGACGAAACAGTCGGCGTGACCACCGGCAAAGAGGTGCCGCGCAACATGTACCGCATCCTGGAAGCGGACAAGGGCGGCTGGCTCCATATGGAGATCCCCAATATGGCGGCCCTGATCCTTGTGTATGACTGCAATGTGAAGGATGGCAGTGCTGCCGCCAGCTACCAGGTGAGCAACACCGTGACCCTGAGCAACGGCAGCAAATCCAGCGACAGCGGCATCACCTACCAGGTCAAGGCGGATGCAACGGCCACCACCGCACAGTTTGTGCTGCGCAAGAAGGACAGCTACTCCGGCGTGTCGCTGAAGGGCGCGGAGTTCACCATTTACCAGTACGATACGGTAAGCGGGCAGTTCGTCCCGTGGACCGGCAACGGCACGGGCACCCTGACCACGGACGAAAACGGTCAGGCCAGTCTGGCTGTGCTGAATAGTGAGACTGCAAGCTGCCTGAAACCGGACGTGCTGTATAAGCTCGTGGAGACCAAAGCACCCACGGACTATCAGCTGGATGCCACCCCGCACTACCTGCTGTTCCGCAATAACGCCAGCGCGGAGAACGAGCAGCAGGCCTTTGCAAAGGCCACAGGCGTGGCTGAAGGCACCACCATCTTGACCGTGAATGACGAGACGGTGGACCTGAACAGCAATGTGCAGGTGGGCAGCGACGCCGGCACCACCACTGCTGAGTACAGCAACGTGTACAGCAACCTGACCGTCAGAAAGTTCTGGCTGGATGCCGATACCCGCCAGCCGGTGGAACCGGCGGTGGACAGCATCCGCATCAAGGTCTGGCAGTACACCGACAATGACAAGGACAGAACGTTGTTTGCCGAAGCCGACCTGACCGCACCGGCGTGGACCTGGTCCAAGTCGGGGACCGATCTGCCCCTGACAGACCCTGCCAGCGGCAAGGCATACCACTACCTGGTGGAGGAAGAGACCACCGGCAACTGGAACGTGTACATTGACAACAACGGCGTGCAGACCGGCAATATCACGGTGCAGAACTACGTTTACACCGGCTACGAGCTGCCGTCCACCGGCGGCATGGGCACGGCACCCTTCGGGGTGCTGGGCGGCGCACTGGCCGCTGCAGCAGCCCTGCTGCTGGTCCGCAAACGGAAACAGAACGAGGAGGAGTGAGCAGCCATGAAACAAAACAAAAACAACCGGTTTGCCGCTCTTCTGCTGGCGCTGTGCATGGCCGTGTGCTGTGCACTGCCCGCGCTGGCAGCCCCCGCGGCCAGCGCCAACATCGACCTGAGCCGCACCGGCAGCATGGACGTGACCCTGTACGACCACCAGAACGACGTCCCCCTGCGGGGCGGCGCACTCACCGTGTACAAGGTGGCGGACGTGGCCCGCACCAACGGCGACCTGCACTTTGTGTACACCGCCGACTTTACGGGCTGCGGCATCGCGCTGGGCGACCTGACGGACAGCACGCTGGCTTCCAGGCTGGAAGCCAAGCTGCCCGCCCGCGCCGCCGGCACCACCCATAAGATCAGCGAGCAGGGCACCGTCTCCTTTGACGCGCTGCCGCTGGGCCTGTACCTCGTGGTGCAGACCGAGAACTCCAAGGGCTACGAGGCCATCAATTCCTTCCTGGTGTCGCTGCCCATGGCGGACGAAAGCGGCTGGCTCTACACCGTGGACGCCACCCCCAAGGTGGGCGCGCCCACGCAGGAGGTGACCCCGCCCGAACCGGAAAAGCCCTCGGAGCCGGACAAACCGTCCGAGCCGGAGAAGCCTTCGGAGCCGGACAAGCCCACCCAGCCCGACACCCCGGATGAGCCGGACAACCCGGACATGCCGGTGGACCCCAACGACCCCAACCGCCCGGTGTCGCCCGGTACGCCGGATAACCCGGTGAACCCCGGCAACCCGGACAACCCCGTGGCCCCCGGCAACCCGGACAACCCGGTGGCTCCGGGCCGCCCGGACGGCAATGCACTGCCCCAGAGCGGCCAGCTGAACTGGCCCATCCCGTTCATGGCCTGCAGCGGCGTGCTGCTGTTTGCCGTCGGCTGGGTGCTGGACCGGAAGGAGACGCTGGCATGAACACAAAGCAGAAGATCGGCCGCGCCTGCATGATCGTGGGCATCCTGCTCATTCTGGGCGCACTGGCCCTGCTGGGCTATAACCAGTGGGATGCCAACCGCGCCGACAAGGCCTCCCAGGACGCCCTGGGCAAGCTGGAAGAGACCCTGACCGAGACCATTGAGGACAAGACGAAGGACGAAGAGCCGGTGGTCCAGCCGGAGTTGGACCCGGAGCAGGAGATGACTGTCACCGACATCGACGGCTGGGGCTACATCGGCTACCTGTCCATCCCGTCCATCGGGCTGGAACTGCCCGTGATGAGCGAGTGGAGCTATGCCGGCCTCAAGGTGGCCCCGGGCCGCTACTCCGGCTCCACCTACGCCGACAACATGGTGGTCTGCGCCCACAACTACGCCAAGCATTTCAGCCCCATCAAGTGGCTGGCCCTGGGCAGCGAGGTGTACTTTACCGACATGGACGGCCAGCGCTGGAGCTATGAGGTGTCCAACGTGGAGACCATCCAGCCCACGGACATCGACAAGATGATCACGGCCAGCGACGAGGACGCCTGGGACCTGACCCTGTTCACCTGCACCACCGGCGGCCGCGCCCGCTGCGCCGTGCGCTGCACCCGCACCGGTTACCCGGTCTTGGAGACCAGCGCGGCAGGGCGGATCACGGAGTAAGCAGGACGATTTGGAATTGCCTCCGCTTTGCTCTGGCAATATCAGCGGAAAATTATTTTTAAAGATATGCAATCCCGGAAAATCTGCGGATTTTCCGGGATTGTTTTTTCACGGATGGGCGTTAAGGAAAGTGGCCTGTTCTCTGGAAGGCAAACGATTTAGAATGCCCTCCGCTTTGCTCGGGGCATAAATAGCAGAAAAATTATTTTAGATTTTGCAAATCCGGCAGGGCTGCGGCCCCGCCGGATTTGCTTTTTCACGGGAGGGGTCGCAGAGGGGAGCAGCATCCATCCCCTCCAAAAGACATTCTTTTGCCGCTTTAAAAAACAAGGTTCTGCACCGGTTTTTGGTTTTATTTTTCGTTTTGTGAAGCGGGTTCAACTTTTCGTTTGTTTTTTTGAAACATTTTCTGCTTTTCCGCTCTTGTAAATCCCCCGGCAAAGCTCTATAATAATAAAGCGTAAGCAGTCTGCACTGCGGACTGCCGGTGTAAGCGTGGAAATCCGGGGCCGCCCGGAGCCGGTGACGGTTCCCTGCACGCATTGTGGCGGGCAGAGCGGCCTCGTCTTTTTCAAAATTTATAGAGTAATTGGGAAAAAGGAGTATTCTACTATGCTGACGAATGAATACCTGAAGCGCGTGTACGACGGCCTGGCAAAGCGCAATGCCAACGAGCCGGAATTCCTGCAGGCTGTGCGTGAGGTGCTGGAGAGCATCCAGCCCGTGGTGGAAAAGCACCCCGAGTACGAGAAGGCCGCCCTCATCGAGCGTCTGGTGGAGCCGGAGCGCATCATCAGCTTCCGTGTGCCCTGGGTCGATGATCAGGGCAAGGTGCAGGTGAACCGTGGCTACCGTGTGCAGTTCAACAGCGCCATCGGCCCCTACAAGGGCGGCCTGCGCTTCCATCCCTCTGTCAACCAGGGCATCCTGAAGTTCCTGGGCTTTGAGCAGACCTTCAAGAACAGCCTGACCACCCTGCCCATGGGCGGCGGCAAGGGCGGCTCTGACTTTGACCCCCACGGCAAGAGCGACATGGAAGTGATGCGCTTCTGCCAGAGCTTCATGACCGAGCTGTACCGCCACATCGGCCAGTTCGTGGACTGCCCCGCCGGTGATATCGGCGTCGGCGGCCGTGAGGTCGGCTATCTGTTCGGCCAGTACAAGCGCCTGACCAACAGCTTCCAGGGCGGCATGCTCACCGGCAAGGGCCTGACCTTTGGTGGTTCTCTGGCTCGTACCCAGGCTACCGGCTACGGCCTGTGCTACTTCACCGCTGAGGCCCTGAAGTGCATGCGCAACGACAGCCTCCAGGGCAAGACCGTGGTGATCTCCGGCTCCGGCAACGTGGCCATCTACGCCTGCGAGAAGGCTACCCAGATGGGCGCCAAGGTCGTGACCATGTCCGACTCCAACGGCTACGTCTACGACCCCAACGGCATCGACCTGGCCTATGTGAAGGACCTGAAGGAAGTGCGCCGCGGCCGCATCAAGGAGTACGCCGAGACCCACAAGGGTGCTACCTATGTGGCTGATTGCACCCAGGTGTGGACGGTCCCCTGCGACATCGCCCTGCCCTGCGCTACCCAGAACGAGATCAACAAGGAGTCTGCCGAGGCTCTGGTAAAGGGCGGCTGCACCGTGGTCTGCGAGGGCGCCAACATGCCCAGCACCCCGGAGGCCATCGAGGTCTACCTGTCCAACGGCATCCTGTACGGACCCGCCAAGGCTTCCAACGCCGGCGGCGTGGCTACCTCCGGCCTGGAGATGAGCCAGAACTCCGAGCGCCTGAGCTGGACCTTCGAGGAAGTCGATGCCAAGCTGAAGGGCATCATGGAGGGCATCTTCCACGCTTCCTACGACGCTTCCGTCGCTGCCGGTTCCGAGGGCAACCTGATGGTCGGTGCAAACTGCGCCGGCTTCCTGAAGGTTGCTACCGCCATGATGGCACAGGGCATCACCTACTAAGTCATACTGCATCGTCCAAGAGCCGCGCCCGCAGGGGTGCGGCTCTTTTTGGGTATAACCCCGCCCCGCTCTGCCCACACTGGCAGTATCTTATGGCAGAAAGGGAGTTTTGTATGGACGAGCAGATGTTTTGTTTTCAGTGTGAGCAGGCGGCGGGCTGCACCGCCTGCACCGGCGCAGCGGGGGTGTGCGGCAAGTCGGCTGAGACAGCCGCCGCACAGGACCGGCTCACCGGGGCGCTCATCGCGTTTGCCGGGCAGCTCATCGCGGCGGGGCGCGGCCCGGCCCCGGAACAGGCCCGGCTGCTGATGCAGGGGCTGTTCACCACCATTACCAACGTGAACTTTGACCCCGCCGCCGTGGACGCGCTGACCCGCCGGGTGCACGACGCCAGCCCCGGCACCGGCCCGGACTACGACATGCAGGCCCTCTGGCGGGAACCGGACGCCGACCGGCGCAGCCTGAAATGCTTTGTGCTGTTCAGCCTGCGGGGCATGGCCGCCTACAACTACCACGCCCGGGTGCTGGGCCGCATCGACCCGGAGCTGGACCGGTTCTTCTGTACCGCCCTGCAGGCCGTGGGCGACCCCGGCCAGACCACCGACGCCCTGTGGCAGCTGGTGCAGGCCACAGGAGAAGCCAGCTACCGCTGCATGGAGCTGCTGGACGCGGCCAACACCGGCGCGTTTGGCGATCCGGAACCGGTGCAGGTGCCCCTGACCATTGAAAAGGGGCCGTTCATCGTGATTTCCGGCCACGACCTCTACGACGCACAGCAGCTGCTGGAACAGACCGCAGGCCGGGGCGTCAACGTCTACACCCACTCGGAGATGCTGCCCGCCCACGGCTACCCGGAGCTGAAGCGCCGCTACCCCCACCTCAAGGGCAACTTTGGCACCGCATGGCAGAACCAGCAGCGGGAGTTCGAGGACATCCCCGCGCCCATCCTGTTCACCACCAACTGCATCATGCCCCTGCGCGCCAGCTACGCCGACCGGGTGTTCACCACCTCGGTGGTGGCTTACCCCGGCGTGCCCCACATCGACGAAGGGCGCGACTTTTCCCCGGTGATCGAAAAGGCGCTGGAGCTGGGCGGCTACGCGCAGGACACCCTGCTGCCCGGCCTGAACGGCGGCTCCACGGTGACCACCGGTTTTGCCCGCACCGCCGTGCTGCAGCACGCGGACGAGATCGTGCAGGCGGTGCGGGACGGTAAGCTGCGGCACTTCTTTCTGGTGGGCGGCTGCGACGGCACCCGGCCCAGCCGCCGCTACTACACCGAGTTTGCCCGCCTTACCCCGCCCGACACCATCCTGCTGACCCTGGCCTGCGGCAAGTTCCGCCTGAACGACCTGCCCCTTGGCACCGTGCCGGGCACCGGCCTGCCCCGCATCCTGGACGTGGGCCAGTGCAACGACGCCTACAGCGCCATCCGCATCGCATTGGCGCTGGCCGACGCCTTTGGCTGCGGCGTCAACGACCTGCCCCTCTCGCTGGTGCTGTGCTGGTTTGAGCAGAAGGCCGTGTGCATCCTCATCGCGCTGCTGGCGCTGGGCATCCGGAACATCCGGCTGGGGCCTACCCTGCCCCCGTTCCTCTCGCCGGGGGTGGTGCGTACCCTGCAGGAACGGTACGGCCTCAAGCCCATTGCCACCCCGGAAGCCGACCTGCGGGCCATTCTGGGCGGGTGAGGTTTCGTTTGGTTATTTTGCAACAAACCCGCAATTTAAAATTAGCGATTCTGCCCAAGGAATTTTTCCGGTTTTTATTCACTCCACCAAAAAATGGCGGTGGGGCTTGCATTCCATCCCCGCCATGCATATTATAATAGTAGGAATTCTTATGAAAGGGGGACAAGGCTATGAAGTGCAGAATGTTTGCGCTCTCGCTGGCACTGGGTGCCCTGCTTTGTCTCGCCCCGTCGGCCGCCGCGCTGGAACCCCAGCCGGAGGTCCCCGCCCCGGACACTGCTGCCGCATCGCAGACCGACACCCCCGCCGCTCCCGCTGAGGAAGCCGCTGCCGAGTAATGAGACGTTTCGTCTCGACCCCTATCTAAAAAACATCTTACAATTAGGAGGCTTATCAAAATGTCCGAGAAAGTTACTGCTATGATCGAAGAGATCAAGGGTCTGACCGTTCTGGAGCTCAGCGAGCTGGTTCACGCTCTGGAGGAAGAGTTCGGCGTTTCCGCCGCTGCTATGGCTGCTCCCGCTGCTGGTGCTGCTGCTCCCGCTGCTGAGGAGAAGACCGATTTCGACGTGGTCCTGACCGGCTTCGACGCTGCTGCCAAGATCAAGGTCATCAAGGTTGTCCGCGAGATCACCGGCCAGGGCCTGGCTGAGGCTAAGGCTACTGTCGAGGGCGCTCCTTCCACTCTGAAGGAAGCTGTCAGCAAGGACGAGGCCGAGGCTCTGAAGAAGCAGCTGGAAGAGGCTGGCGCCAAGGTCGAGCTGAAGTAAGCAAGACTTTCTGCAACATAAAAAGCTCCGTGTCCATGGACACGGAGCTTTTTTGCAGCTTGAAACGTGTTTTTCGAGGGAAAAAGCTCACTTTTGCAGAAAAAATCAGCGAAGGCGGCACATGGCCCAGACGGCATTGTGGTCCGACAGCTCTGCCCCCTGAAAGCGTTCCAGAGCGGAGCCGGGCTTGGCATAGGTGAGATCCTCCTTGGCGGTGGAGATCATCCGGCTTTCCGACGCGGTGACGCCCTTCAGCAGGATCCAGTCCAGACGCAGGGGCAGGGAATCACCGTTGGGCAGGGGCTTGCGGCGGGTGAGACGGGGCTCCTTCGGAACGATCTCGTAGCCGTCGGCAGCGCACAGGGGCAGCAGAGGCTCAAAGCTGCCCACATCCTCTAAGCAGCGGCGGCGCAGAGCGGGATCGGCAGCGATGGCGCCGATGTCCTCCTTGGCCCGGCCATCGAAGGTGTTGGTGTTCAGATCGCCGCCTAAGATCAGGGGCATATCGGGCAGCTCCTTACGGACGGCCTCCAGAATGGCGGCCATCTGGGCCTTGCGGCCCTCGCCGTGGGTGCGGTTTTCCAAGTGGATGGACACAGCGCCCACCGGCTGTCCGCCTACGTCCAGCTCCGCAAAGACGGCCAGCCGTCCGCCGATGCGCTTCTGGCGGTCGAAGTACCAGTTATACTGCTCGGGCAGGCGGATCACACCGGCGCGGCGGATGGGCCAGCGGGAGAAAACAGCGTTGCCATGGAAGCCCTTGGCGTTTTCATCATTCACCAGCTCGATGAATTCAAGGCCCCAGGCGTAGTTCAAACCAAACGCCTGTGCCAGTTCACGGGCGGTGTTCTTGTTGCCGGAGCGGGCGCAGCCGTCATCCAGCTCGTTGGCCAGGATCACGTCAAAGGGCTGAATATCCGGGCAATCCCGCAGAAATTCCTGAATTTCCGGCAGGTTCACGCCCCGTTCCATGTTGAACATCAGGACGCCCAGGGCCTCCGGGATCTGTGCGGGCGGCGCGACAAAGTTATCAGTCTCCGCCTGGGAAAACTGGGGGATCATGGCCATGACCTCCGTCTGCGGCCGGTCATCTAACAGCGCCCCCAGACGCTTGCGTTCATTCAGCGGGATACCTTGCATGTATTCATTAACTCCTTTTCCTGCAAAATTTTACGGTAGGGAAGGGCTTGGAGCAAGTCTGCGGACCACAAAATAAAAGGGTAGCACAGACAAAAAACGCAACATGTGTAAACGTTTACGATATTAGATTAACAAGATTTGTAGAAAAGGTCAAGAAAAATCTGAAAATTCTCCGAAATAGTCAAAAATAGCGGACAAGTTTAGACAGATGCACAAGCCGCTTGGGGACAGAGCTGCCAAGGCTTCCTTTTTGGGGCGGAATGTGGTATATTGGAAAAAAACATTGAGGAGGCATTATGACCGCAATGAAAGAACAGCCCTCCGCACGGCAGATCTACGGGACCATCGGACCGGCCTGTGCGGATGTGGAGACGCTGGAAGCCATGTTCCGGGCCGGGATGACCGGCATCCGGCTGAACCTCTCCCATGTGACGCTGGCTCAGGCGGCGGATCAGGTGGACGCGCTGCATAAGGCGGCGCAGCGCTGCGGAAAGCAGGCGGAGCTGCTCATTGATATGCAGGGACCGGAGCTGCGGGTAGGCGTATTGGCGGAGCCGATGACGCTGAATGAGGGTGAAGTACTTGAATTAGGCGGCAAGGGAATTCCCTTGCCGGATATTGCGATTCCTGCGCTATTGCCCGGCCAGGAGGTGCTTTTGGATGACGGCAAGCTGCTGCTGCGGGTCACGGAGCAGACTGAGACCGGCGCGGTGGCAGAGGTCCTTCGAGGCGGCGTTCTGCGGGGACGAAAGAGTCTGGCTCTGCCGGGAGCGGATCTGGAACCGCCGACGATGACGGCATCCGATGTGGAGAATATCCGCATTGCGGCGTCCTGCGGCGTCACCGGCGTTATGCAGCCCTTTGTGCGCAGCCGACGGGATCTGGAAACCGTCCGGCAGGCGTTGGACGAAAACGGCGGAGCGAATATCCGGCTGTTCGCCAAGATTGAAAACCAGACAGGGCTGGAACGGCTCCCGGAATTTCTGGAAACGGCGGATGAGATCGTCATTGCCAGAGGGGATCTGGGGAACGCCATGCCCCTGTGGGAGCTGCCGGCGGCCCAGAAGCGGATCGAGGCCCAGTGCCGCAAGGCAGGGAAGCCCTTCATGGTGGTGACGCAGATGCTGGCGTCCATGGAGCAGAATCCGGTGCCCACCCGGGCGGAGGTCAGCGATATTTTCAACGCTGTGGCAGATGGCGCCGCTGCGGTGATGGTCACCGGAGAAACGGCGGTTGGAAAGTGGCCGGTGGAGGTCATCCGGTATCTCAGCAATACGGTCCAAGCCGCAGAGCGATTTCTGCGAGAGGGATAAAAACGGCCCCGAATCTGTTTGCAGGCAGATTCGGGGCTGTTTTTTTACTTTTTGGCGGCTTTTGCCAACAGGGCCTGTCCTTCGGGGGATTTTAAGACGTCCAGTACGGTCTCCCGCACCAACGCCTTGAAGGAGTCGCTTTTCAGCAGGGCGCTGAACACGGCGCCGTCGCTCCTGCCGCTGTCGCCGGACTGGGCCACCACTGCGGCTGTTGCCTTCCGGACGGCCTTGGGCAGCACTACGTCCTCCTGGGGGACGGCACCGCTGAGCCAGTTGTCCATACTGGTGGGATCGTCGGTCTCGCCCCGGAGATAGGGGAGGGACACGCCGAAGGCCCCTGCCAGCTTTTGCTGCTGCTCCTGAGAGGGCGTCTGGCGGCCGGTTTCAAACTTTTCGATGGACAGGCGGGGCAGTCCCAGCGCCGCCGCCAGCGCGGGGCGGCTGAGGCCCTTTTCCGTCCGAAGTGCTTCGATCCTCTGTGCCATAGTTACCATGATGGGATGATTCCTCCTTATGCTTGACCGGGTTTCCGGTCCAGATCCGGCAGCAGGACGATCTCGCCTGATGCCAGTGTTTTTTTCATGTCGATGAGTCGTTGATTGCTGGACCCTCGGAACCGCAGGGAGATGTCCTTCAAGGCCTCCACAAAGCGGCCGTCCACCAGCACGTCCAGCATGGACAGCAGCTCGTCCGTCGCCTCGCAGCGGGGATGGCTGCCCTCGGTCCGCAGCTCCTCCAGTGTGAACCCGGAGAAGGCCCACACGGTCTTTTGCGGGTAGGTTTCCCGCACCCGGCGGACAAAGGGGACCAGTACCCGTTGATTTTCCGGCTCGAAGGGCTCGCCGCCCAGCAGGGTCAGTCCCTGAATGTAAGAGGGGGCCAGCAGGTCTAAAAGCTGCTGCTCTGTTTCTGATGTGAAGGGCTGACCATAGTCAAAGTCCCACGTCTGGGGCTGAAAGCAGTGCTCACAGTGGTTGGTGCAGCCGGAGACGAACAGCGTGACCCGGACGCCCTCGCCATTGGCAATATCGCAGTTTTTGATCTCACCGTAGTGCATACAATACCTCCCCGCGGTGAAACAGGGGCGGTCCACCGCCCCTGCTTTTGGATGATCCGCTGAATTTCAAGGAAAGAAAACCGTCTGGCGGTCTCTTCAACAGCCGTATTATAGCAAAGAATAAAAAGAAATGCAATCGTGGGAAACACGGGACGAACTGCGGGATTTTTTGCAAAAATAAACGAAAACTGTTGAAATCAACACGATATAAAGCGATAATCCTTTACAGGAATGATGTTACAGATCGCATTTTCCACGGGCCAGATACATGCCTGCCGGGACGGTGTCCAGCACCTTGCCGTTCTCCACGGTCTTGCGGCCACGGAGCCAGACCTCCCGGATGCCGCCTGCGGTGACAAAGCCCTCGTAGGGGTTGTAGTCCACGTTGGCGACGCAGTCCTCCGCACGGATCACATGGCTGTCACCGGGATCGTAGATCACGATGTCGGCATCGCTGCCGGGGGCCAGAACGCCCTTGCGGGGATAGAGACCGTACAGCTTGGCGGGGTTCTCACTCAGCACCCGGCACATCTGGGCCAGAGAGAGCTTCTTGGCGGCCACGCCGTAGGAATAGATCAACTCGCCTCGGGTCTCTACACCGGGGAGACCGCCGGGGATCTTGGTGAAGTCCTCCCGGCCCGCGTCCTTCTGTGCCAGCGTGAAGGAGCAGTGGTCGGTGGAGATTGTCTGGATCTCGCCCCGGCGCAGGCCCCGCCACAGAACCTCCTGATTGGCCTTTTCCCGGATGGGGGGCGCGCAGATGTACCGGGCCGCCTGAGAGTAGTCGGGAGCGTAATAAACGCTTTCGTCCAGCAGAAGATACTGGGGACAGGTCTCCACATAGACCTTCTGGCCCCGCTTCCGGGCGTGCTCCACCTCCTTGAGAGCCTCCTCGTTGGTCAGGTGGACGATGACCACGGGGCAGTCCGCCGCCTGGGCGATCCGCAGAAGGCGGCTGACGGACTCGGCCTCCAGATAGGGAGGACGGGTCTCCGGATGACTGGAGGGACCCAT
>ENA-ORTB01002599-ORTB01002599.1-human-gut-metagenome-genome-assembly--contig:-NODE-2599-length-16312-cov-4.142031_pt1 | contig 16312 bp, 10 predicted proteins | sample MGYA00241905_ERZ509174 | MGnify/ENA primary metagenome ERZ509174 (study PRJEB26280, sample SAMEA2338851) | human gut metagenome | biome: human gut; feature: human-associated habitat; material: faeces... | reverse complement strand
TTCTCAAGTTATCGCGGCAGTCGCCAAGGTCTCGTGCAAGCACGGACTTTGACTCATTGCTCGCGTAAATAAAAGGGACAGAAATCTCCGTCCCTCTTCTCTATTTATTTTATTCTAAAAAATCCACAATTTAAACGGCACAAATCTTCCGATCACTACAATCGCGATCAGATATCCCAATGTGATTGCATAAGCAAGTCTGTCCTGATAATGATATTTCAAAGGCTTCATCTTTGTACGCCCCTCGCCACCATGATAACAGCGGGCTTCCATTGCCATTGCCAGATCATTCGCTCTTCGGAACGCAGACACGAAAAGCGGAACAAGGATCGGAATCATTGCCTTTGCTCTCTGGATAATATTTCCTGATTCAAAATCAGCTCCTCTTGCGATCTGCGCCTTCATGATCTTGTCTGTCTCTTCCAGCAGAATCGGAATAAAACGCAGTGCAATAGACATCATCATCGAAATTTCGTGTACCGGTACATGGATTCGGTTCAGTGGATGAAGCAGCTTCTCCAGTCCATCCGTCAGTCCGTTCGGAGTCGTTGTAAATGTCATCAAAGAAGATCCTGCAACAAGCAATACAAGACGAACTGCCATGAACACAGAAGTACGAAGTCCTGTCTCTGTGATCGTAATGATTCCCCAATGGAATAATACTGCGCCGCCTCTTGTAAGGAACAAGTTCATAGCCACTGTAAACAATAACAAGATCACAATCGGCTTAAGTCCTTTTCCGATAAACTTTGCCGGGACTTTAGAAACATGAATCATGCACGCAAGAAATACAAATGCCAATGCATATCCAAGCACACTGTTCTGCACAAATAAAGAAATCAAAAAGATCAGTGTGCAGACAATCTTCACACGCGGATCCAGTCTGTGAATCGGACTCTGCGCCGGATAATACTGTCCTATCGTAATATCTCTGATCATGACTGCACCTCCTGTCTCTTCTTCAGGAAGTTGTAGATCTCGTCCGCAGCCTCTTCCACAGTTGTCGCATCTGCTGATACATCAAATCCTTTTTCTTTCAGATCATGCATTACATATGTCACCTGTGGTGCTGCCAGTCCGACAGCCTCAAGCTCTTTATAATGGCGGAACACTTCTTCCGGTGTACCGTCAAGCATCTTTTCTCCATCATTCATCACGATCAGGCGCTCCACATATTTCGCAACATCTTCCATGCTATGGGAAACAAGAATTACTGTCATTCCAGTCTTCTCATGAAGCAATTTTACCTGATCTAAAATCTCATCTCGTCCCTTCGGATCCAATCCGGCAGTCGGCTCATCCAGAACAAGTACCTTCGGATGCATTGCAAGAATTCCCGCGATTGCCACACGACGCTTCTGACCTCCGGATAATTCAAATGGAGACTGCTTATAATATTTCTCCGGAAATCCTACAAGCTTCAAGGCTTCTCTTGCCTGCTTCTCGCACTCTTCCTTGGAAAGTCCCTGGTTCTTCGGTCCAAAACACACATCGCTTAACACATCAACTTCAAACAACTGATACTCCGGATACTGGAACACAAGTCCTACCTGTGTACGCAGTTTCTTCATATCATATCCGTCCTCGTAAATGTTCTGTCCCTCATAAAGTAATTTCCCTGAGGTTGCTTTCATCAGACCGTTCAAATGCTGGATCAAAGTTGATTTTCCCGAACCCGTGTGTCCAATGATTCCGACGAACTGTCCCTGCGGGATCTCAAGACTGACATCCTTCAGCGCATGATGCTCATATGCAGTTCCCGGGCTATATACATAACTGATATTTTCTAACTTAATTGACATAAGGCATCCACCAATTCTTCCCTTCTAAGAATTCCTTTCGGCAGCGGAACTCCTTTTTGAATCAATGCGTCTGCCAGCATTGTCACCTGTGGTACATCCATACGGTACTTCTTGAGTTCATCCACCCGGCTGAAGATTTCTTTCGGTGTACCATGCATCACCACATGCCCTTCATCCATTACAAATACCTGATCCGCATCGATCACTTCTTCCATATAATGTGTGATCAGGATCACCGTAACATTCTTCTCTTTTCGAAGCTGCTCTACCGCTTCGATCACTTCTTTTCGTCCATTCGGGTCAAGCATCGCTGTCGGCTCATCAAGCACGATACACTTCGGCTCCATCGCGATCACCCCCGCGATTGCAACTCTCTGCTTCTGGCCGCCGGACAGTTTATTCGGAGAATCCTTTCTGCGCTCCAGCATACCGACTGCGCGCAGACTGTTTTCTACCCGTTTCCAGATTTCATCCGTAGGAACTCCTAAGTTCTCCGGACCGAATCCTACTTCCTCTTCCACAACAGTTCCGATAATCTGGTTATCCGGATTCTGAAATACCATACCGGCGCTCTGTCTGATGTTCCAAAGCTCATTCGGATCTTTCGTATCTCTTCCGTCCACCCACATCGTTCCACCTGTCGGGACAAGAATCGCATTCATATGCTTCGCCAGGGTAGACTTTCCTGAACCGTTGTGTCCAAGAATCGCCACAAAAGACCCCTGCGGGACATCAATGTCAACTCCGTCAATGGCGCGATGGGATCCGATCACATTACCTTCTTCGTCTCGTTTATCATATTCAAATACAAGCTTTTCAGCACGTATCATTCCCATGGAATATACCGCCTTTCTTATTATAAAAATGCATAAGAAAATAAAACTTTCTAATGTCTCTGTATCGTTATTAGTTGCATAAGGCGAACTGCTGAAAAGCAATTCAAAATTTATTTTACGGTATCACAAAAAGATTTGCAAGCATGCATACAGTAAAATACAGTAAAATGCGAAAATTTAGTTATTACAGCACCTTTCGTCCATTGAACCCACCTTCCGATTATGATATTCTTATCTTATTAGAATATAGAACAGAACGAACCTCGATTATCACATTTCCGGTTACTGTTCACACGATGTGCGACCAGCAACCATTTCTGTTCTGAGTAATACTAGAATGAGGAGGCACATATTATGTCAAAATACGTTATGGCATTAGATGCCGGAACCACAAGTAACCGCTGCATTTTATTTAATAAAAAAGGGGAAATCTGCAGCGTCACACAGAGAGAATTCACACAACATTTTCCGAAACCGGGCTGGGTTGAGCACGATGCGGATGAAATCTGGGCAAGCATGCTCGGAGTTGCTGTGGAGGCTATGAACATCATCGGCGCAGAACCTTCTGATATCGCTGCAATCGGTATCACGAACCAGCGCGAGACAACGATCGTATGGGATAAAAATACCGGCGATCCTATCTGCCACGCAATCGTCTGGCAGTGTCGTCGTACTGCTGAATTCTGCGATTCTTTGAAGGAAAAAGGACTGACAGAAAAGTTCCGTCAGAAAACCGGCCTTGTACTTGATGCTTATTTCTCAGGAACAAAGATCCGCTGGATTCTCGACAACGTTCCGAAAGCAAGAGAACGTGCCGAGCGCGGAGAACTGCTCTTTGGTACAGTAGAGACCTGGCTGATCTGGAAACTGACGAAAGGCGCAGTACATGTTACAGACTACTCCAACGCATCACGAACCATGCTTTTCAATATCAATACATTAGACTGGGATGACGAGATTCTCGAAGAACTTCAGATCCCACGCTGTATGCTTCCGACACCGAAGCCTTCCAGCTGCATTTACGGAGAGACAGATCCTTCCGTCCTCGGCGGAGCGATCCCGATCGCCGGTGCTGCCGGAGATCAGCAGTCTGCACTTTTCGGTCAGACCTGCTTTAAACCGGGCGATGCGAAGAATACTTACGGAACCGGATGCTTCCTTCTGATGAACACCGGAGAGAAACCTGTCTTTTCCAACAATGGGCTGGTCACCACGATTGCCTGGGGACTTGACGGAAAGGTTACATATGCTCTGGAAGGTTCTATCTTTGTCGCCGGTGCGGCAATCCAGTGGCTTCGTGATGAACTGCGCCTGATTGATTCCGCTGACGACTGCGAATATATGGCAAAGAAAGTGAAAAATACAAATGGCTGTTATGTTGTGCCTGCTTTCACCGGACTCGGTGCTCCATATTGGGATCAGTATGCCCGCGGAACGATCGTGGGCCTGACACGCGGAGTAAATAAATACCATATCATCCGTGCAACCCTCGAGTCTCTCGCTTATCAGGCATATGACGTCCTGACTGCCATGAAGGCAGATTCCGACATTGACCTCGCCTCTCTGAAAGTAGATGGCGGCGCAAGCGCAAATAACTTCCTGATGCAGACACAGGCTGATCTGATCAACGCACCTGTCCACCGTCCGGTCTGCGTTGAGACGACTGCTATGGGAGCTGCTTATCTGGCTGGTCTTGCAGTCGGCTATTGGAACAGTCTTGAAGAAATCAAAGAGAACTGGGCGATCGATCAGGTCTTTGAACCTTCGATTGATCCGGAAGTCCGCGAAAAGAAACTGAAAGGCTGGCACAAGGCTGTCAAATATTCCTTCGACTGGGCGAAAGAAGATTAACATTTTTATATCTTTGAAAACGAATCTCTTCATAAAGAGCATATAGAAAAACTGCTGTCCGTCTGTTGTTCACGAGTCCCGCAAGCAACAGTTCAGACAGCAGCTTTTTCTATTTCATATTCTTCTCTTTTATTTACAACTCATCAAGACTTTCCTTGAATCCCTCTCCAAGCACCTCACTCGTCTCAGTGAACATTACAAACGCAGAGTCATCTACCTGGTAAACTGCATTTTTCACAAGATACGCTTCTGACTTGGAACATGCACAGAGCAGAACATTTCTCTTACTCTTTGTATAAGTACCCATTCCTTCCAAAGATGTCACACCACGGTCGGTGATTCTTCCAATCTCTTCCGCTGTTTCCTCTCCCTTCGATGTGACAATGATTGCAAGTGTTCCTGCACCGATTCCGTAAAGAATCTTGTCAATTACCACAGAGCAGACAAATACTGCGATCAATCCATAAAGAACTGAGTCAACATCACCGAATACCGGCCATCCAATTAAAATAATGATCAAGTCGATCAACAATGTCAGTCGACCAAGAGACATATGTGGTCTCTTCTTTTTGATCGTCATCGTCAGGAAATCTGCTCCGCCCGAAGAAGAACCTCTCATATAGAAAAGAACCATCCCAAGTCCAAGCAATGCTCCCGAGTAAATCGCTGCAAGCAGACGCTGTCCTGTATAGTATGGGAACATCGGAAATACAAGATCGACAAAAATGGTTGAAATAATCATTGTCCTCGCAGTCTTCATCAAAAACCGCTTTCCTACTGTTTTGTAACTGATGATGACCAGTGGAATATTCAGGATTAGCGTCATTGTACCGACCGGAAGATTCCATAACTTGTTCATAATCAAGGCAATACCTGAAATTCCTCCAGGCGCAAAATTTCCACCCTCTGCAAATGTATAGATTCCGGCACCAAACAAAATACTTCCTATAATATCATACAAAATATCCACTGCAAGCTCTTTCTTCGGATGCTCAGCCCGCATCTTTTTATTCTCCATCATACCATTTCCCTCTCGTTTACATCTTATTTTCTATTCTGTCGCTTTTGCGTTCGGATAAATCTTCTCCATCTTCGCATCATCGTAATGCTCATCTGCCCATTTCTGAATGCTGTTTTCCGCTACAACGCCCTTTCCACGTTCGTCATAACGAACAAGTGCAATACATGACACAGCCACATTGCAGACCATGAAGATGATCAAAAACCAGGTGAGCATCTTCCCTGTCAGCATCGGGATTTTCTCAATCCATGCGGAAATGTACGGATAGATCTTCTTAAACCAGACAACTGCCGCAATTCCCCAGAAGAAGCAGTATAATAAGTTGATTCGGCCTCCTAAGTTAAATGGAATCTCGCTATAGTCCCAAAATACTTTCCCGAATACAATTTCGGTAAACACACTACAAAGATATTCATACGCTCCACCGAGCAATGTACCGATGATAAATAAGAAGCTGTCACTCTTATCTTTATATTTGTAAAGCATTGCTGTCACAAGTGCGATCGCCAGTCCCCAGACAATACTGAATGGTCCCCAGACCACACTGGAGCGACTCATCCACACACCTGCCGTAATCCTGCAGAAAATCGTCTCTGTAATATCTCCAAGAAATGCTCCGACAAAGAACAACAGCACAATCTTATAGAACCCACAGCCTGCGGCAAATACTTTCCCCTTCCCCGCTTCCTCTTCCTTGCGGATCAGTTCCATCGCTTTTGGATACGCTTTTTGGATACGTTTCCCGACCCATCTGGAAATCGCACTTTCAAGCTTATTGCTGACTTTATCCAGACCTTCATTCGTAGCTTCCCACCGCGCGAGGTTCTTTCCTTTTCCACGAAGCAGCAGATAAGATCCGAGGATATCCACAACTAACACTCCAAGAAGAACCAATACAAGGATCTTCATCAGGAACAGAGGCAACATTTTAAATACTATGATCGCAAATCTGTTTCCCCAGCGGATTCCGAGATATCCAAGAGCCCCCCAGACAAGAGAAGCCGGGATACAGATATATCCATCCAGATTCCATTTGATCTTGGAGTAATCCCACCATCTGGCTTTAAATGCCTTCTCGATCAAATGCCCTGCAACCCATTCGATCACTGTCGCATAAATCGCCGCAAATAAAAAAAGCCAGACTCCTCTTAGCTCCTGTAATCCAAATGTCATGAACAGAGCGGCGATACCGTAGATCACACAGAACGGTCCATTCACCAGACCTCTGTTCGCAAACTTCTTCTGTTTTACTGTTGCGGCCGCTGTCTCCAGCACCCATCCTAAGAAAGAATAGATGAAAAACAGCCAAAGCAGTTCATACCATGTAAAACGAATCATTGCTCCATCTCCTTTGTACCATGTTTTCATTCACATCTTTCTTAGTATAACGCATCTCAATGCTTTTTCCTAGGGATAAATCCAAAAATAATTAATACTCCGATCAGCCCGATTCCCGCATAACCGGCTTTCCTCCATAACGTATCTCTCGCGATCAGACGCTGATCTTCCTCTATCGCTTCCGTTCTGTTCTGCTCGGAAGTGGTGATAATCTCTTGCTGGCTGCTGTCCGCCTCTTCTGCTGCATCAACTGCTGCCTCCGGCTGTGTTCCAACCTCATCACAATACACAACATATCTTCTGGAATTCTGCGTATAAGGATGACATGTCATCAAAGTCACCATATTCCGCCCCGGCTGAATCATGATCTTGTCACTCTCATCCGGCAGGATAATCTCAATCTCAGACACACGATACGTCAATGTTTCCTGACAGTTTTGTATCGTCAGTTCATCTCCGATCTCCAACCGCTCAATCTCGCGGAACATCGGAATCCCCTTCCATCCTCTGTGCGCTGCGATCACACAATTACTGTCCGTGCCCTGCACCGGAAATGAAGTCTGTCCAAGCATGACCGCACCTTTCGCCATCTTCTCCTGCGTTGCGCCGAGATATAACGGCAATGTCACATCCATCTTCGGAATATCAAGAATCCCGATCATCCCGTCATCAATCCCATACTTGGACAGATCCAATGTCTCCTGCTCGTAAGACCATGGATCAGTCAGTCCTGACTGACCATCAGAAAAGATCTGCTGATTATATGCCTGCATCTCCTGGTAGAGCGAGGCGTTCTTTGGAATCTGATTGGAATCGGCAGAGGTAGAGTCTGTCTCTTCACTACTTTTATCCTGCTGGCTTCCTTCCACCTCTTCTTTAAAATGTTCCACTGCTTTCTCGTTTTCCTTCTGCAATACAATCTTTTGTAAATCTGGGATTGCATACACAAACAAACCTCCAAGATACAGAATTATCAGCATAATCGCCATCAGCGTTCTGTTCTTTTGCTTTTTCTTCTCCTTCTTTTTCCTGCTTTTTTGCATGGTTTCTTTTCCTTCTTCTCTTTTTCATCATAAATCGCAACTTCTGATTTATTCTTTTTCCCAAACTTGCGCACAATCACATTGATCAGAACAACCAGAATCACTGCAAAAAGAATGCCTTCTATAATGGCTTTTTCGTACATTGCTTTCCAGCCACCGCCATCCGGACCTTCCTCTGCCTGTCCTGCTGCCTCATCACTCACATCCTGCGTATATTCTGTTCGAATGCCTCTTACCAAAAGACGATGTGAATTAATCCCATAAGGTGTACACGTCACCAATGTTGCATAATCATACCCCGGAACGATTTTCAAATCATCTGTTTCCGATGGCTCAACAACCTTAATCTGATCCACCTTATATGCCAATGTCTCATTCAGCACATGAATAAGAAAAATATCCCCTTCTTTTACAGATTCCAGCTTCGTAAATATTTCCGCTTCCGGAAGTCCTGTATGCCCGGAAAGTACTGTATGTGTACTCTCTCCACCAATTGGAAGAGATGTCCCCTCCAGGTGACCAACACCTTTCGCCAACACTTCTTCTGATGTTCCATGGTACACCGGCTCATACACATCAATCCTTGGAATCTCAATATACGCCATAATTCCATTTTTCTCAAGATTCAATGCTGAAATATAATCTGCTGACATATCATCTGCCGCATCCGGATCAAATGGATCCGATATAACAACTGTATTGCTCAAACTGTCATTGTACTGCTTTGCTTTTTCTTTCGCATCCTCAATCTCTGCATCTGACAGCTTCTCCATCTCTTCATTATATTCTGTAAGAATCTGATCCTGTTTTCTATCCTGTAATATATTACTGATAAACGGATAACTCAAAACGCCGATTCCACAAAGCAGAATCAGCACAAGAAAGATATTAATTATTTTATTTTTCATTTTCCTGCTCCTTCCCTGTATTTGAAAACAAGAAATGTGCTTTCTCACTTTCAAATACAGGGAAACAGTCATTTCTGTTTCCCTGTGTAGTATTAATTATGTATATGAGAGCATCTAATTAATTATTTGGATCTTTTTCTCATGAATAAGAGTGATCCTGCAGCTGCAACGATTGTGATACCTGCGATTGTGAAGAGTGCAATACCTCTTCCACCTGTAGCCGGAAGGTCAAATCCCTTGCTGTTGACTACTGTGAGTGGTACTTCAGCTGTAGCACTGTCTTTGTTATTCTGATCAGAATTCATTGTGACAGCTTTATCGCCTACAGTTGCTGTTGCAGCTCCTGTTTCAGCGTTAGTCTGAGTAATTACAATCACTACTGGATTTTTCAGAAGTACATAGCCTGCGTTAGTTTTTGTCTCTATCAGTTTGTATGTACCTGGTTTTAAACCTCTGATATAGATTTTTCCTTGGTCGTCTGTTGTTACTGTGTTTGAACTTCCACCTGGTGTATAGAATGTATTAGAATCATTTTTCTTAACGTTAACAGCTTTATCTGTGTTATCTGTTAAAGTAAATTCTACTCCTTTAAGTACCTTATTTGTACCTTCGCCCTTTTTCAGAAGGTCGATTCCGTATGTGAATACTTTAACCTCTTTATCTGGATCTGGTGTTTTTGTTTTACTATCTGTTTCACCATGATTTGTATATACTAACTCAACTTTATTTTTGTTTCCTGCCTGTCCAAGAACTGCACTCTCGTTTAATTTAACTTTGTAAGTAATTGTAAACTCTTCTGTTGAATTCTTCTGTAATGAATTTAAATATTTATTAAAATTGATAGTTACTTTATTATTTGTTTCATCTAAAGATACTTCATAGTCTGTATTATAAGTAAGTTCTTTTTCTGTACCAGTTGCTTCTACTTTATCATCTTTTACAGTAATATTACTTGCATTATTTGTAAATGTAAGTCCTTTATCCATTGTATCAACGATCTTCAGCTCTGTTAAACCATTTTCTGGAACTGGAACAGAATATGTCACTTTATAAATAATCTCATCACCAATATTTGCATTTGCTTGCTTACCATTTATAGCTGATGTGCCTACTGAATCAATCTTTTTATCAATATCCACGTTACCTGTTGAGTTCTTTGGATATGCATAAATATCTGTTACAGAATTTCCATTTGCATCTGTAAACGGAAGTGACACAAAAAACGGAACAGACACCTTAGTAACTGCTACTGCTGTACCATCTAACTTCTTTGCTGCTGAAGCATCTATCTCTGCAAAGAGATATAATTTCTCTAATGACAGATCTGAAAATTTAACTGTTCCATTATTCGTTGTTGGTGCTTCATGATTTCCAGTTGCTTTTTTCACTAAATCAATTGCTTGATTTTTGTGACCTCTGATGGCTGCATCCAATGTAGACATTCTGTAATATGTCTTATTATTTTCTACAACTTTGTCTGATTCTTGCAAGCCAAGTGCAGTAACTGCTTTATCTGACAATGTATAAAGCATCTCTGTTGTTGTTTTTTCACTATCCTGAACATCTACCTGAACACGATTTCCAACTTCTATATAAGCAAACTTGACATTTTGTAACTTTTCTCCTGGAACTGAAGTTTGTTCTTCTCCATAATGTGTTTCAAGAGTCTCATAATCCTGAGTGCTTCCCATATACTTCGTAATCGTAACGCTTCCTTTTTCTTCTGTGCCTGTTGCCGCATCTGCCGCAAATGCCATCACTGACATGCTGCTCATTACTGTTGCCGCCGCAAGTGCTGCCGCCGCAAATTTTTTCAAAACATTTTTCTTCATTGCTCTCTTCTCCTTCTTTTTTTTTCTAAATCTATTCAAAGGGACTCCCTATTCCCTACGAATACTGGTTCATTGATTCTTTTAGCCTCTCCTTGGAACTCTCTTCTTTCTGCTTTTCTTTCTTGCTGTTAACAAGTAACCACCCACCAGAACTGCTGTAATTCCGATTACGATAAATTTGAAAATTCCTTTATTTCCACTTGCCGGAAGATCGAATGCTTTATCATTAATGATAGTGTAAGTAAGGTTCCATGTCACGCCACTTTCCGTTACTTTATTTCCATTCACTATATCTCCCTCATTATACTTATATGGAAGTGTTATCTGAATCGGCTCTTTTAAGAGCACATAACCGGCTTTTGTCTTTACTTCTTTCAGATAATATGTAATCGGAGTTTCTTCCGTTCCAGCTTTAATGTTATTGAAGACTAACTCCCCATTTTCTCCGGTAGTACCTGTTAGCTCATTTCCTGAGTGGTCTTTTGCAACTTGCGTTGTATTAGAATCTGTATAAAGCGTAAACTCTGCACCTTGTAAGAAGCCATTTTTTCCGGTTTTCTTTATAATTTTCAATGTACCAGTTTTTTTATTTGTAATATCAAAACTGCCATCTTTATATTCCGGATAATATCCTGCTATTTGCTTTATATGTTCTCGATTCTGTGGATCTGGTGTAGTAGGCTTAAGTTCCTCCGAACTTTTTAAAGTTCCCAATTCTACAACCTTGTACTTATATTCTTTTTTATCTTTCGCTGTATAATCCACATATTTCAATAATCCTGTAAATGTATACTTCCAATCAGTATCAATATTAACAACCTGATTTGGAATTGGATTTCCTGACTTATCTTTTGCTTGTTCATATTTATTAGTAGTAGGATTTAAACGCTGAATCTGAACAACAATATTTCTCGGTGTATCTGCTGTCACTCTGCCTTCCCAAGTCTTTGTTCCGGAAATGGAAATCAATGGTGTAACTGTATTCACAAATCTAACCGCTGTATCAGTTGAATTAGCATCATCATCTGCTACTACCATTCCTGTAACGACATTGTTCTCTGCTTTGACATTCTTGTCGTTTCCAGGAACTGTAACTTCAACTTTTTCCAGACTATAATCGGCATTATCTGGTATTACTTCATAAATCGTATAATCAGTACCTGCCGGAATTCCTTGAATTGTTGTATCTTTTCCTGCTTCCAATTCAATTGTCTGCTTAATAACATCTTTTCCTATATTTGCTTCCAGTTTCATCCCTGCAACATTTCGGTATTCGATTATAAACTTATACTTTCTTCCTGCTTTAGATTCTGTCTCGCCCTCGCTTAATGACTTTTTCAGAGAAATAGAACCTGTCCGCAGCTTATTCACATATTTTGCTTTCAGATCAATTACTGCAGTAGTACTATCAGGATTAGCATAACTTCGAAATACAATCGTTGATTCATTAGGTTTTGTTACTGTCTCGCTCTGCTCTTTTCTTCCGTCATTTACCTCATATCCTGATTGATTTTCAACAGATGTCTGACCGCTACCGGTTACCTTGTCAGTTGTTTTACTCAAATCATTTGCTTTTACAATTGCTCCATTTTCATACAATGACCATGTTGTAGTAAATACATCCGGTGAAACATTTTTCTCGGCAATGGAAAGATAACTTCCTCTTCGGAACTGATCGCTGAATATTGCACTTTCTTTATTTCCAATACTAAGAAGTCCATCACTGTAGATGATTGTATCTCCCTTTGTATTCTGATAATATGAACCATTCACTGGTTCTAGCTTCTTTGAATTAATTGAACCATAATCCGGAATGTCTTTTTGTTCTGTTGTAAACCCTGTCTTCTCACCGCTGGCCGGCTTTACAAATGAAAACTTATCAAGATAAATCGTCACATCATTCCAGTAAGCAAATTGGATTTCTTTCACTTTGCTGAAATCAAAGCCTCTTTTATCTCCAACATCTAATATTTTTTCTTTTAATTTTTCGAGATCGATTCGTATTGTCTTCCAGGTTTGTTTATCAATATTGTTATTTCGTCCATTGTAAGTAAGGAAGCTTGCCCATGCACCTATCCTTGTTCCATCGTCATCAACTAATGCAACAAATGGATCTGTTCCCGATGCATTTGCGTCCATGTTATATACATCAAACTGTAAATATTTATACCCTTTTGAATCTAATGCATCAAATGTAATACCATCTTTTGCCTGGATTTTTACCAATCTTTCATCTGTTTTTGATTGAGGATCTGTTGCATTCTTTTTGCCCGGATAATAGCTGGTTATAATGTTTCCTTTCCCGCTATTTGTAGGATCATCAATCACTTCAACTTTTGAGTTGTACCCCCCTGTTCCAGAAATACTCGTGTTATCTAAATAGTCATTAAATACTTTCTTTACCTCCGGGCTGCTAGGCTCAGACACATCTTTAGGATCTCCACTTGTTGCAAGATTTTTTATCTCAAAATCAAATGTTCCGACATCTGCTAAGGCATTTTTGAAAATCTCATTTGCTCCTGTTGTATCAACTTCTTTTTCTACAGTGAGCTTATTCTCCTGTGGGAAGTTGAAAGTGATTTTCATATTTGATTCCCAAAGTCCACGCTCCATGTAAAACATGGTGAGTGTATGTTCTTTTGTAAAATAATCTTCTGTATCGAGTGCATTAGGAAAAGAAGTTTCTACATTTTCCTGAAATTTTTCTACATTTGACTGAGATTCATTAGAAGAAGCGTTCTTTACCTTACTAACCGTAGCCTTTTTCTCAACAAAATCAATTTTTCCTGTTACCACACCGTGATCTCCACCGATATCAAGAACTAATTGACCATCGATAAATACCCATACATCATCATCACCTGAGAAATCAAATTTGATATTTTCTTTCTTATTATTATCAGGATTAACCACTTTTCCATCTGATGTAAGCCGGAACTTCAAATCAAACTTTTGTCCAAATCCATAATTTAATTTAGAAGCATCACCTGATTGATCTCTAGAAGCATCACCTGATTGATCGCTTGAATTCAATGGGAAGTAGTTTCCATCCTTTGTTTGTTCTGTCGTTGTACATCCCTTTACTGGGTTAGTATTTGATTGTAAGAAATATTTATCTGTATCATCATATTTTAATTGAAGATTTTTATTGGCTGCCGTGTTATCAGCACTGTCAAAAGTCCAGTACATTCCATTTTTTACAAATGGAAATGTTACATTTTCATATACTTTTCCAAGTACTGTATTTTTAGAATTATTTCCATTTAAAAAATCTTTGTCAAAAAATGGAGCTAGTACCGTTCCATTACTTTCTGTTTCTAATTGTAGACTATTATTATTTAACTGATTTGCAACCAATCCCTGGGTGGCATTATTTCCATTTGGTAATGGGTTTTTTGAATCCCATCTTCCCCACATAGAGTTATTCTCGTAAAAGAATTTTTCGTTACTGCTATTAATATTGTAACCAAACAACCCCATTGTTTCAGCAATATCATTAAAATGTGAATCTGAATAATTCTGAAAATTTCCCCAGTATAATGGTGACTTTGCTTGATTTTTTTGATAATAATCACTCAACGCCATGTTGAACTGACGGAACGGCTGATAGATTCTGTTATTTGTTACATCACCTTGTTTTGGATAGTTATCTCTGTTTTTTCCGTTCAGTTCATAATCTGAGTAGTAATCATAAATTGTCGTATTTACATATAAATTATCAGCATCTCTTTTTTCTGTTGCATTTGGTACATCTACAACCGTTGCATTCTTCTTTCCCCTTTCCGCATCTCTTACTGTATATGCCTCTCCCCAGTAACCGCCACGGTTTCCTGAAGCGTCTTGATAGATAATGTCGTCACTTGAATCTCCGTAATAACATGGTTTTGTCATTTTTTCCGGAATATCTACTAAATCTGTCGCATCACCATTTGCTGCTACCTCCGTATTATTTACTGGATATGCAGCAAATCGTATTTTTATATATCCCTTTGGAAGAGTTACTTTATATACATCTTTATAATTTCCATCTGATGCTATTTCCATTGTTCCTGTATAAGGTGTAGCACCAGTATCCTTTGTAGCATAGAAGTAAATTTGACCCTTCTCTGAATGTGGAATTCCTTCTCCAGTCCCCTTTACATTTTCTGTCTTAGCATAAGATAATTTAGATAATGTAGCGTCATAATATACTGTTATTCCATCTGCAGCAAGTGGTGTTTCTTTGTACTCAAACGGAGTATCTACTTTCTTTCTATTATCCGATGCAGCATCACCTCTCAATTTATAACATGGTGAATTCAGGCTCCAATCAATCTGTATATCCTCTGTTTGGTTAAAAAAACCCGACCAGTCGTCACCTGTTAAAAAGATTACATGTGTCCATTCCTTATCAAACGTGATTTTCCAAATATTCTTTGAATCTGATTCAGGTACTTTATACATCTGCAGAACGCCCGTGTTGTCATTATTACTAAATGCATATACAGAAATTTGTGTTGCATTATCCCAAGCAGAGTGAGGGTCATCTATTGTATTTTGCTCAAAATACAATGTATATACTCCTGTTTCTGACACCGTATTAATATTATTTTCTCCGTCCGCATCCTCATCCGCAGCTTCGCTTTCTGGTTGACTTACTGCCTGACCTTCCCAGACAACTGTCGTTTCATTCTCTTTGCTCTCGTCTGCTCTCTTAGCTGCTTCTGTGATATCCTGCTCCTCTTCGAATGCCTTCGCCTCAACCAGCACTTTCTTTGTATAGCTTGCTTCATCTGTACGATACTGAAGCTGCATATCAAAGTTTATTGCTGTTGCATCTGCTGGCATTGTGATCTGCAGATATTTAGAAGTAACTGTTCCATTCTCGTCCTTGTCGTTCTTCCACTCTGCTTTCGGACTCGTCTTTGTTCCATCATTAAGAGTCACTGAGTCTTTCAGTGTCTCATCTATTGTTTTCTGTGTGTTTTTATCTGTAAGCTGATCGCTTGTCAGAAGATTGACTGCATCTATATCTGTTGCCGCAGATCCGTCCTCGTTTTTTAGGTATACATTCAGACAGACTGATTGCGAGCACTGCCCCTGCGCAGTCACATGAATTGTCTGTGCAACATTCTGTTCCACAGTTTGTTCAGAATCTTTAGAAATGTTAATTTTTATCCGATCTTGTTCGTCACTGCTCTCTCCTGTTGCAAATACAGTATTTCCTGTTAATGCTGTTCCGAGTACCATTGTCACTACAAGTATCAGACTAACTCTCTGTTTTGCCTTTCCTCTCATTTTTCGAACTCCATCCCTTTTCTATAAACCGATAATATACTTCTGTCTCTCCTCTGCTGTCTATCGGCATTCTCTTGTCTTTGTTTCATACACTATATTAACATAACTTTCCAATTTAATGAATATTAAATTTTCATGATTTATAACACAATTTCATGATTTATAACACAATTTCAAGATTTATAACACAATTTCAAGAAGTTACGTGTTTTATCCCCAAAAAATAACCCAGAATCAACTGATAAATTTTCTCTTTTATCAATTAATTCTGGATTATTTCATAGTAATAGCGTAAACTATTCACAGTTTACGTAATAGTAACGCCTGTTGAGTGTTTGTATTTTTATAGAAGTTCAATGTAGCACTTCTAGTTTTTGCAAGAAAAAAACAGCGCTTTCGCACTG
>ENA-ORTB01002596-ORTB01002596.1-human-gut-metagenome-genome-assembly--contig:-NODE-2596-length-16356-cov-10.746089_pt1 | contig 16356 bp, 15 predicted proteins | sample MGYA00241905_ERZ509174 | MGnify/ENA primary metagenome ERZ509174 (study PRJEB26280, sample SAMEA2338851) | human gut metagenome | biome: human gut; feature: human-associated habitat; material: faeces... | reverse complement strand
CGAGCAGTTCACGGAAGAAAGCTACGATCACCAGGATCAGGCCGTACCCCAAACCGTTACCGATACCATCTAACAAAGAAGGCCAGGGTTTATTGGCGAGGGCGAAAGCTTCGATACGTCCCATGATGATACAGTTGGTGATGATCAATCCGACATATACGGACAGCTGTTTGCTGACATCGTAAGCGAAAGCTTTCAACAGCTGATCGACGATGATTACAAGAGCGGCCACAACGACCAATTGTACGATGATACGGATACGGGTCGGAATGGTATTTCGCATCAGCGAAAGGATCACATTCGAGAAAGCGGTTACGGCCGTTACCGAAAGCCCCATTACGATGGCAGGCTCCAGCTTGGCAGTAACAGCAAGGGCAGAACAAATACCCAGGACCTGTACGATAACCGGGTTGTTCTTACTCAGAGGACCGAGCAGGAATTCCCGGTTCTTAGCTGAAAATAATGCGCTCATTTTATTTTTGTTTTAAAAACGGTTCGTAATAGGTTAAGTAATTCTTGATCATGGTCTCTACTCCTTTGGAAGTGATCGTACCTCCGGATATGGCATCGACTTCATTCGCCCCGGAAGCATTCCCGCCTTTTACGACCAGAATTCCAACCAACTGATTCCCGGAGAAAATCTGTTTGTTCCGGAATTCTTTATTGAATTCAGGCGTGGTAATTTCAGCTCCCAACCCCGGAGTTTCTCCCTGGTGGTCGAAGAAAGTACCGTAAACGGTATCTTTGTTGTCGTCCAGGGAGATATATCCCCAGATAGGGCCCCATAAACCGGCTCCGTAAATCGGTAGGATGTATTTGGTGGCTCCGTCGACATTGGCGACAAATACGGGAAGTTCCCGTTTTTCAACCGGTAGGTTGTATTGTTTTTCGATGTTTACGTCAAAGGCCTTGCCTTCGATTCTATCTCCTTTGCTGTTTATAATAAACTGCTCCTTGATATATTTGTCGAAGAGTTCTGCAGAATTGGCAGCAGTGGAGGAAATGTGTATCGCACTCAGTATGTTCTGTCTCTTTTCGTTTTGGCGGTTTTCATTCTGCCGGGGTTGCAGGGAAAGAGATACGATGGATAGTAGCGCTGCAACAACGACTACCAGAACAACTGAATAGAGGAATGTATAGGTATTTCCTTGTTTATTCATATCTTTTAAATCTATGATTGCTTAAATCTTAAATCGTCAATTCGCAACGGCTTTCGCTCTTTTCAGTCTGCGTTTGATGTTTGCCTGTACGACGAACCAGTCGATCAGGGGAGCGAACGTGTTCATCAGCAGGATTGCCAGCATCATGCCTTCGGGATAACCCGGGTTGATGCAACGGATGATCACAGCCATCGCTCCGATCAACAGACCGTAAACATATTTACCTGTATTGGTTTGAGCGGAAGTTACCGGGTCGGTAGCCATAAATACCGCTCCGAAAGCAAAACCGCCCATTAACAGTTGCTGATAGGCTTCGACACCGGAAATCGGCTGGAATATGAGCGCCATGAGATAACCTCCGACAAAAACCGAAATCATGGTGCGCCAACTGGCGACGTTGGTCAATAACAGAATCACAGCTCCGATCAGAATACAGAAGGCCGAGGTTTCACCGACCGAACCGGGAATAAATCCCCAGAACATGTCTGCCGTACTGTAAGTCAGGGGTTGGCCCAGAGCCATTTGTGCCAGTGGAGTGGCTTGTGAGATGGCATCGGCTGTGTCTCCGGCAATCCATACTTTATCTCCTGAAATCATAGAAGGATAGGAGAAGAAAAAGAAAGCACGGGCCAACAGGGCTGGATTCCAGATGTTCATACCTGTACCTCCGAAAATTTCTTTACCGATGATTACTGCGAAGGCTGTCGATAAAGCCACCATCCATAACGGAGCTTCGACAGGCATAATCATGGGGATCAGTAAACCGGAAACCAGAAAACCTTCATTGATTTCATGTCCCTTCATTTGGGCGACTGCAAATTCGATGCCCAATCCAACGACATAAGATACGATGATCATGGGGAGCACTTTCCACAAACCGTAGAAGAACAGTTGGAAGAAAGTGGTGTCTGCCAGGCCGCCGACAGCATTGAAATGCTGATAACCTACGTTGTATATCCCGAAAAGAAGTGCCGGAATCAAAGCAAGTACCACGATGATCATGGTTCTCTTCAGATCGACGGCATCCCGGATATGAGCTCCGCTGGAAGTGGTCGTATTCGGCACGAAAAGAAAAGACTCGAAACCGGTGAAAACGGAGTGGAATTTTTCCAGCTTACCTCCTTTTTCAAATTTGGGTTTCTGCTTATCCAGATAATTTCGTAAAAAGTTCATTTTATTAATTTTAGATTTTAAATTTTAGATGTTAGCTCCGATACCTCCCTATTGGGTGATGATCGGAAATCTTCCATCGTAAATTAATTCGTTTCTTTCATCATCAGTTCGATTCCGTCGCTCAGGATTTTCTGAACAGGCGTCTTCGAGGTACAGACAAATTCACATAAAGCCATGTCTTCGGGCACAACTTCGTAGATACCGAGTTGTTCCATGCGGTCGATATCCTGGGCGAGGACAGCTTTCAGCAAATATACCGGATAGATGTCCATCGGAAATACTTTTTCATATTGTCCGGTAACGACGAAGGCCCGGCGTTCACCGTGGTAATTGGTGTCCAGGGTGTAATGTTTCTTCGGACATAAAAAGGACGGGAATAATCTGGAAGCCGAGAATTTATTGAAACCCGGGGCCGCCCAGCCTAAAAATTCGTAGTTATTGCCTTCCGGGATGACGGTGATTTGATTGTCGTAATAGCCCAGATGACCTTCCGGAACGACTCGGGTTCCGGTGAGTACGTTGCCGGAAATGATCCGTTGTTCTACTGCATTTTTTAATTTTCCTGCGGTGAGATCCTGAATAGAAGCACCCAAAATACTGTGATAATACTGGGGTTTTGTCACTTCAGAACCGGCCAGGGCGATAATTTTACGTGCATCGAACCGGCCTTCATTGAACAGGCGGCCGATGATAGCGACATCCTGAATGTTGACCACCCATACTTGTTCTCCTTTGTTGATCGGATTCAGGTGATGAATCTGAACACCTACGTTGCCAGCCGGATGCGGACCGGCAAAATAATTGATATCTACATGCTGTAGTTTGGTAAATACAGAAGCGGAGGGAGTATTTTTCTGCAAGCCCAGATTTACATTTTTATTGCAGAGTTTGCAAAGGCAATCGATACCGGTTTGAAGATCTTTGCTCTGATTGTTCAGGATCAGGTCGTAATCCGGAGCCAGAGGAGCAGAATCGAAGGCCGACACGAAAACGGCTTTCGGTGTACTCATCGGGTCTGCAATGATGTCGTAAGGACGTTGTTTGATCAGAGGCCAAACGCCGCTTTCCAACAGCCTGTCGATGATTTCATCCCGATTCAGTTTGCTGACTTCTGTTTTTCCGAAATCCCGGTACCGGGTCTCGGCATCTGCCTTGACTACGACTTCCAGTAATTTACGTCTTTCGCCTCGGTTGATGGCTTCAATGGTACCACTTACCGGTGTTGTGAATTTAATTTCGGGATGTGTTTTGTCGATAAATAAGACATCTCCCGCTTTCACTTCATCGCCGACCTTGACTGCTAGTTTCGGAGTCATAGCCCGGAAATCCGTCGGTTTTAACGCACAACTGGTTATTTTACCAGCAGGTTGCACCACTTTTTCCGCTTCTCCGTTTAACTTGATATCAAGGCCTTTTTTTAATTTGATTACCTTGGACATGTGTTTTAATTATTAATAATTAAGTATTTACAATTACTGACCACATAACTTTTTACCTCGCCCCGATAAGGGGCTTGCAAAAATATGAAGTGTTATAGTTTTCCTAAAATTAAGACACAAATATACAAACCAATTACGTAATTTTGTCGTTAATTAGATTTTAATTTATTGGGGATGAAGTTTTTTTTGAATCTATCGGTTTTTATCCTGGGGATAGGGAATATGATACCGGCGCAAAGCCAGATCAGAACCGTTCAGTGTTACCCTGTCGGCAGTCCTTTTGCCGAACCGGTTATCGAGTTGGGGAGTGGACAGCAGCTTTTTTTTAGTTTCGACGATCTGAGTAGCGAGACGAACTCATATACCTATAAAATTGTTCATTGCGATCCTGATTGGAATAATTCCAATTTGAGCAGTTTTACTTATTTGACCGGATTTTTCAGTAATCCGCTGGATAATTACGAATACTCTTTCAATACGGTTGTGCCTTACACCCGGTTTACCTTGAATTTGCCGAATGAAGAAGTGGGTATCAAATTGTCCGGGAACTATTTATTACAGGTATACAACGATCAGAATCCGGATAGTGCGGTTGTTTCACAACGTTTTGCTGTCGTGGAAAATAAGGTCGGTATCGCTGCATCTGTGGTGAATAGCACGAATCCTACTTTTTTGTACACTTCCCGGCAACTGAATTTTACAGTGAACTATACCGGTTTGCAGATCTATAATCCGGTGCGGGATACCCGGGTGTATGTGACTCAAAACCAGGATCCGAATTCCCGCAGAAATTTTACTCCCACTTTTGTCCGGCAAAACCAATTGGTATATGGCAACGGGAGCGATAATATTTTCAACGGTTTGTCTCCTTTTCGTAATTTCCAATGTTCCAGTTTGGTTTATTATACCCGTTATGTGAAAGATGTATTGAAGGGACCGGAAGGGAGATATAATTTCATCCTGGTACCTGGTACCGTTCCTCAGCGTTATATTCCGACCCCTGATCGGGGGGGGAATTTTTACATCGAGGCAGAGAATGTACAAAATTCTGATCTGGAAGCCGATTATATCGTCGCCCATTTTGCTATTCTTTATCCGGAACCTATTCCCGGAGCGGAAGTTTATATCTATGGGAAATTTGCAGACTGGCAGTTGCTGCCTGAATTAAAAATGGACTATGATGCGAAGAATAAAGCGTATGTCGGGCAGGCCGAGCTGAAACAGGGATATTATGATTATATGTTCGCTGTAGTCCCTTCGAAGGAGAAAAAACCTGATTTGGTGACTATGCAAAATAATTTTTATCAGACGCCGGACGAATATAATATCCGCTTCTATATGTATGATTATAATGTTATGTGTTTTAGATTGTTAGGGTATCAGACCGTAGGCGCGAAACCAATGGGAAGCTAAAGAGGGAGAAGAACATAACGGATTATGTTGGCATGATATTTGCTGAAAAAGAAATGATATATTAAGGGATACCATTGTATCGTTTGCTATGGTATTTTAAGTTTAATAGTTTAAATTGAAAAGGAAAAAGCCATGAAAAGTTTTTTACTCGTGTTATGTGTTGCGTTATCTGTTGTCGGATGTAACTCTTCGAAAAATATGGCGAAGTTGAGTGGAGTGAAATGGGTATTGCAAACGCTTAACGATAAAGAATTGAGCTTGACCGATCCCAATAGCGAGATTTTTATTCAGTTTAATGAAGCCGAACACCGGGTGAACGGAAGGGGGGGCTGTAACCGTTTTTTCGGTAATTATGAAATGGAGTCGAGCCGTTTGAAATTTTCTCCGATGGGAGCGACGCGGATGGCTTGTCCCGACCTACAGACCGAAACGGAATTTTTCCAAATGCTGGATGGTGTAGACGGTTATTCGATCAAAGACAACAAACTTTCTTTCCTGTCTAAAAATAAGGTAGTCGCTGTATTTAAAAAGGCCGAAGAAGCTAAGTAAAGGTTTTCCGGCTGGCCGGAAAAACGATCGGCGAACTCCTGTCTCTGATTGATGTTTCGTGGCTTGACATTTCTGTGGCTGATAAGCGAAATAGCCTTCCTGATGAAATTTTTCCCGGAATCGAAGATTGCGCCAATCAGGAAGGCCTAAAGGTGGGAGGCTGACCGGCACTCCGCTTACATTGCTTTCTTGTCTCGGTTTTGGGGTGTTTCGATTTCGCCGGCAAAAACGAATTCGGCAGGACCTTCCAGCCAAATGTCTGTGAAATGGTTGTCTGCCAGTTGTTTGAAACTTACTTTCAATATACCTCCTTTGGTTTGTAACGTATAGGTCCCGGAGTGGTCGTGATTTAACAGGGCTGCGGAAAGGGCAGCGGCTACACAACCGGTCCCGCAGGCAAGGGTTTCGTCTTCGACTCCTCGCTCATAGGTAGCGATTCGGATACATGCCGGAGTGGGGGTAATGAAGTTTACGTTGGTGCCTCCGGGTTGGAAAGAAGGGGCATAACGGATCATACGGCCTGCTGTGACGACGTCCGTCTGAAATGCATCGGCTACTACTTTTACATAATGGGGAGAGCCGGTATCCAGGAAGAAATAATCGGGGGTCACCGTAATTCGGGATACATCGTTCATTTTAACCCGTACGCCCTGGAGGGTAATTTCGCCCTGATGTTCACCGTCTGCTGCCAGGAAACGGGTGGTTTGCAGAAACAGGCCCAAGCGATGGGCATAGGCAACGATGCATCTGCTGCCGTTACCGCACAGACTGGCTTCCCTGCCATCGGAGTTGAAATACCGCATCTTGAAATCGTAACCCGGACAAGTTTCTAATAACATCAGGCCATCGGCTCCGATACCGAATTTGCGATCACAGAAATACTCAACAATTTCTCTTGTAAATTCGTATACCTGATTGCGATTATCAATGATAATGAAGTCATTGCCAGCACCTTGAAATTTTTGAAACTTAATAATCATAGTGTGATGTTAAGCTTTGCTAATTAAGAAATTATTAATAAACACTTGGCAAAGATATTGTTACTATTGTAAACGACAAAGATAATTGGAAATTGTAACAATTTAATCAGGAAGAGAATATGAAAATAACAAAGTTTATTATTCCGTTGGTGTTAGGGCTTGCAGGCGGCCTGATTGCTTATTTTATAGCTGATAATTTCGGTTCGAAAACCATACAACCTACCCTGCAACACCAAATTGTAGGTCCGGGCGCTGTGCGTCCTGTCGTTCATAAATCTGAAAATGACGTACTTAATGACAGTGCTGGGCCGGTAGACCTGCGAATGGCTGCCAAAAAGACAGTACCTGCTGTGGTCAATGTGATGACCGTACAGATGAGAAAGGAGTATTATGGAAATCCTTTGGAATTTTGGTTTGGAGGAGTACAACCCCAGATGCGTGAAGTGCCCCGGAATATGGGAATCGGATCGGGAGTGATCATTACGGAAGATGGTTATATCATTACCAATAATCACGTGATCGACCGGAGTGATAAGGTGATGGTTACTTTGAACGATAAGCGTGAATTCGAAGCAAAGGTAATCGGAACCGATCCCGATACGGATATAGCCCTGTTGAAAATCGATGCGAACGGTTTACAGCCTATCGAATACGGTAATTCGGATGATGTGGTTTTAGGAGAATGGGTACTGGCTGTCGGTAATCCTTACAATCTGACTTCTACGGTTACGGCAGGAATCATCAGTGCCAAGGCTCGTCAGCTGGGGGGAAAAATGAACCTGGAATCTTTCTTACAAACGGATGCTGCGGTGAATCCCGGAAATAGCGGTGGTGCCTTGGTGAATGCGAAAGGAGAGTTGATCGGTATCAATACGGCTATTCAGTCACCTACCGGGAGCTATTCGGGATATTCGTTTGCAGTGCCGGTGAATGTAGCACGTAAAGTGGTCAGTGACCTGAAAGAATACGGTAAGGTACAGCGGGCAATGATCGGTATCAAGATGCAGGAATTGACTCCGGCCTTAGCGAAAGAATACAAGTTGAAAGAGCAATCGGGTATTTATGTGGCGGAAGTGATTCCGGGTGGAGCTGCTGAAAAGGCCGGAGTGAAAGTCGGGGATGTTATTTTGCAGTTGAATGGCTATGAAGCGAAGACTTTTGCACAGTTGCAGGAACAGTTGGCCCAATATACCCCCGGGAATACGATTCAGATGACTTTGAGCCGGGATGGAAAAGAGAAGGTTGCAGATGTTGTTTTGCAAAATAGTTATGGAGATGTCAGCCTGAAGACCGGTTCCGGAATTTTGGGAGCTGAGGTGCAACCCTTGACGCAGGCAGAACGTTATCGCTATCGGCTGAATAAAGGGGTTAAGATTACCGATTTGAAAAATGGTAAATTAAAATCAGCTGGGTTGACCGAAGGTTATATTATTGTTAAAATTAACGACATGGTCATCTACGATAGCGAGGATTTGGAGAGGGCTCTGAAAGCAGCCGGAGATGAGGGAGTTTTCGTTACTGCAGTGAGTCCGAGGGGAAGAGTTGAATATTTCGCTTTTTCGCTGCTGGATTAAAAAATGTTAATCTACTAAGATTGGACAATTTTACAAATTGCTTAATGAATAAAAAACCATACCTTTGCAGGACGTTTGCAGTGGTATATAAAAGATAGTATGAGACAACTAAAAATCACAAAATCAATAACCAACAGGGAAAGTGCATCTCTGGATAAGTATTTGCAGGAAATTGGTAAAGAGGATCTGATAACCGTTGAAGAAGAAGTTGAGCTGGCTCAGCGGATCCGGAAGGGAGACCAGAAAGCACTGGAGAAATTGACGAGGGCGAATCTGCGGTTTGTAGTGTCTGTGGCCAAGCAGTATCAGAATCAAGGCTTGAGCTTGCCGGACTTGATAAACGAGGGGAACCTCGGTTTGATCAAAGCTGCAGAAAAATTCGACGAAACCCGTGGGTTTAAGTTTATATCTTATGCAGTGTGGTGGATTCGTCAGTCTATCCTGCAGGCTTTGGCAGAACAGTCGCGTATTGTTCGTTTGCCTTTGAATCAGGTTGGTTCATTGAATAAAATCAACAAGGCTTTTTCGCGTTTCGAACAAGAGAACGAACGTCGTCCTTCGCCTGAAGAATTGGCTGATTCATTGGATTTGCCCGCAGAAAAAGTGGCCGATACGTTAAGGGTATCCGGACGTCATATTTCAGTGGATGCTCCTTTCGTCGAGGGAGAAGATAATAGTTTGCTGGATGTATTGGTAAATGACGATTCGCCTATCGCTGACCGTACGTTGATCAACGAATCGCTTTCTACCGAAGTAGAAAGAGCTTTGTCTACTTTGACCGAAAGGGAAAGGGATATTATCAAATTATTCTTCGGGATCAATACCCAGGAAATGACTTTGGAAGAGATCGGCGAGAAGTTCGGTCTGACCCGTGAAAGGGTGCGGCAGATTAAAGAGAAGGCCATTCGTCGTTTAAGACACTCTTCAAGAAGTAAATTGTTGAAAACATATTTAGGATAATGAAAACGCCCTTCGGGGCGTTTTTTCGCTTATATATTGATACTCAAAGAGGCCGGGTCCTTTCGGTCCTGATCCGATCTGCCCTTCCTGTTTAGCGTATTGGAAGGATTTCTCCCCCTGGTGCAGATAAAAGATTTAGCTCGGAATGATATTCCTAACCGGCATTGAAAATACTTCGATCGGCCGGTTACAGACGAGATTGTAGACTAAAGTGTGTCTGTAAAGTTAATTATTTTATTTACTTGACACACTTTAGTCTACAATCAGGGCGACCGCACCAAAATTCCTCTAAAAAGTTTATCATTGCAAAATGAATACCTCTAATTATTTTTCAGAAGTGACAGATCCTCGTGTAACAGGTCGCTGTCTACCTTTGTTGTCAGATATATTAATGATAGGTTTGTGTACTTATCTGACAGGCGGAACAGATTATGAAGATATGCGTCTGTTTGCTTTAGAGCGTGGAGAAATGTTGAATGATTTGCTTTCTCTACCAAACGGTGTACCATCGGAAGATACGTTTGAGCGTGTATTCCAGCGTATTGAACCATCAGAATTGGAACATTGTCTTCGCAGTTATGGTAAATCACTCCTGTCTGATTTATCAGAAAAGCAGATTGTTATAGATGGAAAGAAACAAGGTGGGACATCTCCGACTTCCACAGGAAATAAAGGTCTGTATATCCTGAATGCTTGGGTAATCGAGAATAGGTTCTGTATCTCTCAAGGAAAGGTAGAAGACCAGTCTAATGAGATAACAGCCATCCCTGCTGTCTTGTCGGAGATTGACATTGAAGAGGCGATTGTCTCCATAGATGCCATGGGGACACAGCGAGAGATCGTTGACTTAATACTTGATAAGAAAGGCCATTATTTGTTGTCGGTAAAGGGCAATCAGAAATCTCTGTATGAAGATATTGAATGTGCATTTAAAGTAAACGGCGGCCTTGATAAAGATACGAGCGTAGATAAAGATCATGGAAGGATAGAGGTCAGGAAGTGCTGCATTCTTCCTGCAAGGGAATATCTGCTTGCGGAAACTATTCGATCCTGGAGGGGACCGGGCACGATTATAAAAATAGAGTCAAGTCGGGAAATAAACGGGAAGACAACCAATGAAACCAGATATTATATCAGTGATGAGATCGGATTAAGCGCGTCTTACTTTCAAAAGCTGATAAGGGGACACCGGAGCATTGAAAACCAACTTCATTGGCACCTGGATGTTACTTTTAAAGAGGATAATTGCAGGGCAAGGAAAGGATACTCCTCGCAAAACTTGTCAGTGCTTAGAAAAGTAGCTTTACATATCGTATCAGAACAAAAAGACAAACTGAGTCTAAAAAGAAGACTTTACAAAGCAGCCTTGGATATTAACTATTTAAGAAAATTATTGGGATACTAATCTGATTTTCTAAATCATAAAAAGAGGCCTCTTTATGGAAAGAGACCTCTTATAAGATCTCACGAATCATAGTCAAGAGACTTTGGTTTGCAAAATCTTCACGTAAAAAATCCAGTCGTTAAGGTTCTATTTTCATATGTTAAGACTTTTCTATCTGCAAGATTACCTTTATTCCCCAATTACACAACTTTTTTTGAAATATTTTAATGATTTATGCCACAAAACATATTTTAATAGAAATTTTGGTGCGGTTGCCCTGGCACGGAACAGGAAGACGGAAATCCTTTGGATTTTCTTTGGAATACATACGGCTAATGCCATACTGATGATAGATAAGATCAGGAACAGAACGGTGAAATCAGCATGATATGATTTTTCCGAAAAAATCAGAAGAGGTCGTCAGACTTCTTCCGGGACGTCATGTCATGCCGATAAGAGTATATGAGAAAATTCAGAAAAATGACAATAAAAATGGCATATGAAGTGATTATACTGGGTCATCTTCATATGCCATTGTATTTTTTAGAGACATTTGTTAGTACTCAATTTAGGGCATACCCCTTTAATAGGCACTTTTGCAAGTGCCTATACATTGAGTTGTTAAAATTTCATCTTGATTATTAACTATTGGCATATTGCCAATCCGATTTTGTCTGGCCGCAGACTGAAAAAATCCCTGCAACCGTTAAATATTTTAGTAAAAAACTTACCTAGGTATTCCCATGCAGACCGTCCTTGCATCTTTACCGTACTTATTATACTATGATAGGTTGCGGCCATTTCTGCACCTTCATCGCTACCAAAGTGAAGCATCGCATTGCGTTGGGTTGTCAGAGGGCGAATAACACGTTCAGCCAAGTTGTTGTCTATGGGAAGACTTCCGTCATTAAGAAAAGCAAACAGGTTATCCCAATATTTGTCGAGGTAATTCAAGGCTTTCAGCAAAGAAGGAGTTATCTCTGACGGATCTTTATCAAGTTCAATTTTAAGATGCTGCCTAAGAGTTATCAGAACTTCCTTTGATTCCAAGTCTTGACGACGCTTACATATCTCTTCTGGTGTAAGCCCCTCTTCGTAATATTGGCGCTCTCTCCTATAATAGAAACGAATGCCCTCTAAAAATGGATACGCATGAACATCGCCAGCTTGTTCACAAGCCATTTCCAACTTACCCTTAAGATGAGCAAGACATACCTGATGTATGGCTTTATTTAGATTAGGACTTTTATCTACGACATTAAGTTCGTCACCTATAAATACATAGGCATTATAACCATCGGTCATAACACTCTTTAATTCTGCATCACCAATAAAGTTAGTCAAAACATCACGACCACGAGAACCATCCTCATAGAAGAAGATGACCGTATGCTCAGCCTTGTTTACCAAAACCCATATGTAACATTTCTTGTAATGGTCATACTTACGGACCTTGCACCAAGTCTCATCACAGTTTACTATCGAGTCTTTCTCTAAAGCCACTTCCTTCAGTACCTTGACTAGTTCGTCAAGATACTTCTTGCCTTTCTTCAACCAGTTACGTAATGTATTGGCTGATACCTTCATGCCCAAGTCGGTAAGCCAACGATGAAGCAGACCGAAAGTGACATTCTTAACATAGACCTCGTATGCTATAGCCTGAAGGAATTCAGGTGTTGCCTTGGTTCCGTCAAACTTGGTAACAATCTGCGGATTACCTGCAGCAGGGAAATAACCCCACTTGGGTTTCTTGCCTTTCTCAACATAATGAACCATCTCAAACCGTTCCTCCACAAGGTTTACCTCAAGATGGAAAACGGGAATCATCTTTCTTTCAAGTATACGTCCCGGGACTTTTGACAAGTCTGACTTATACTCTTTGGAAGCGCCATGGACTCCCATGGTATTATAGGTGTCGGGGCGATTTGACAAGTCGCGAGGTCTCTTTTCTTGAGTGGCGGTTGCCGGTGATGACTCTGACTCCTTGTTGGCTATAGAGTTTTCCGGCAAAGAGGAAGATGTTCCATCAAAATCATCCTTGTCTTTGGTACGGTCGGACTCATCATCTGATTTCTTTTTCTTTGAGCCATAACTTTTATCACCAAAGCGGTTCTTGTTTGCAAACTTTAATTTTGCCTTCAAGTCATCTACCTTACGCTCTGCAGTCTTGCGTCTCTTTATCTCATCCTTTAATGAAGATTCCAGAGAATCAACACGAGAAAGCACAGCGTCCAATTTTGACAAGCGTTCGTCGTATTCCTTCTGCTTATCAAGAAAATCTTGAAGAACAAGGTCACGGGCACGTAAGCCTAAATCCGCCTCACGAACCCGCTCGGCAAGGTAATTGATATAACGTTTTTGTTCTTCTGCTGTCATACCTTCACTGTAATCAAGAGCATGGCGCGAGATTGATTCCCGTGCCAGAAGCTCTTGCTTTTGTTCTATGATATGTTGCAGTTCTTTCATCCGTAATGCTCTGATTTTCAATTACAAAGATAGTGAAAATATATGAGAAAAACGAACGAATAAGCAACATAATTATTTGAGTTTCAATGTATTAACTATTGGATTTTCCAATAATAACACCACATCTTTCCAGTCTATTCTGTAAACTCGTTCATCCCCATTATGATATACTTTCATAAACTGATGACCAGCTACAAACTTCTTCTCAAACAGAGTATATGAACGGTTGTCATAAGTGAACAGTCTTACTATACGACGGTCACGAGACATGACGATAAACACATCTCCGTCAGACGGCTCACGGTGGAGTTGTTCACGTATGATGGATAACACCCGGCTATGCTTGCATCGCATATCCGTAAAGTCACGGAGATAATAGAAGCGGTTTATACCGGTAACACTCAGCATAGGCCCTCCAGTTTCTCTATCAGTCGCTTCAACTCTTGATAGCTTAGATTCTTCTGGAAGATATGCAGCCCATTGGTCATTCGCAACTCCACGAGGATACGAACACCGGAAGGCTTCGTTACTGTAGAAGATGGTTCTTGAGAAGGGATTTCCTTCTTCGGATATTCCTGAGCCGAGGTAGGAAGACCATCCACTTTTACTTCCACAATCTTGTTGCGTGTATCCTTGTACCATTTGTAGAATATGTTATAAGGTACTTTATTACGTGAACAGAACTGCTCTATGGAAACGCCAGTCGGCATTGCCTCTGTTTGGTACTGGAAATAGAATCTTTCCAAATCTTCACTGCTGTACATAATTTTATCTTTAAAGTTCAGCGGCGAAGATACTTTTTTCAAAATATAGCCCTAATTTGAGTACTTACAATAGTTTATTTCTTTGTAAGATCATTAGCTTAACCAATCTTCACCTCTACTTACATCAAACCATTGTATAACTCTATATATTTCTCAAAACATTTATCTTTTTCAAAATAATCCTCTGCACGTTTACGACAATCAGCTGAAGAAAGAGGATTTTCTTTCATCTTTTGTATAGCCACAGCTAATCCATTTATATCACCTTGTTCTACAACAACACCCGTCTTTTCGTCTAATGCTTCAGGACTTCCGCCTGTACGATATGTAATTACAGGAGTTCCACAAGCAAGTGCTTCAAGATTTACAGTTGGGAAATTATCTGCATATGTGGGATTTATAAAAACATCAACTTTAGAATACAAGGCTACAAGTTCGTGCACATTTTGAGTTCGCTCAATACCAACAATCCCCTGAGGCAAAGAATTAAGTTGTTGTTTCGTTACACCAACAATAGTAATTTCGTACTCATTTGAAAGAATCTCTCTCAACTTTAGAATATCATCAAATCCCTTATCCTTATTCCATACATTAGATACAGCTAAGACATGAAATGATTTTTTATTAGTATCTAAACTCTCTGAATCCTTAAAAACATTCAAGTCTACGCCATTATTGATAACATAAATAGGCTTATCCTTAAGAAAGGACTGACGTACAAAGTTTGCAATCCATTCTGAGCAAGCTATAATTGTCAAATTATTATTTGCTCCGAATAAATTCTTTTTCATCGTGTAATTCTTTCTGGAACGATCAAAAAACGTCTTAGGGTATTCGTGTTGTAATGGACAATCAAAACACCCTGATTTCCATCGCTCACAACCTTTTGTTATAAAATGGAAACAATGACCAGTAAAAGCCCAACAGTCATGAAATGTCCAGACTACCTTTATGTCTGTTTTATTGAGATATTCAAATAACAATCGATAGTTCAAATAGTGATCATGAATATTGTGCAACTGAATTACATCAGGTTTTATTTCATTTATCCTTTTTATAAACTCTTTGGTTGCTCTGCTAGAACATAATCCTTCATTATCAAGAATTCTCTGCTCTGCATAATGTTGATACATATCCAATTTGTTACCTATTTTTATAAGGTGCGATTGAGAGGGGTTATACCAACGTCCATAGGCAATATAAGAATCCCATCCATGAGCTATAGCACATTGTCCTATCTGCTCTGCAATTTTACCTGTACTCCCCCAATTGGCAGTGACGTTTATTTGCAATAATACTTTAGTTTTCATATTGGATAAGCCTTACTACAAGGTCCATCAATTGGCAAAGTATTGTTACCGCCTTGTAACATTTTAACTAATTTCAAAAAATTGTTTGCTGCATTTTCAGGAGACCACACATCACGCATTGTTTGATAAGCATTTGCAGCAATTTGCAATCTTTTTTCAGGATTGTCTAACAGCCATTCTACCTTTTCACAAAGAGAATTCAATTTGCAAGATTCAAAGACACAGCCATTAACTCCATCGTTTACAAGAAAAGGAATACTACCAATAGCATCAGAAGCTACTATTGCACATCCATTACTCATTGACTCATTAGCAACAGCCCCCCACCCTTCATTCTTATCAGATGTAAAAAGGAACAACTCATGCTCTCGCATAGCTTTCAATATATCACCATTTGACATATTCCCTTTGAAGTTAACAACATCTTCCACGTTTAAATTCTTTGCTAGAACTTTAGTTGGTTCAAATTCTTCACCAGAGCCATACATGTCAAGCACAAACTTATATCCTTTCTCTTTTAATCGAACCGCCATTTGTATAGGTAACTCAGGGTGTTTCAACTTCAAGAATCTAGCACACCACATAATTGAATGTAAAGTTTCTGAAGTAGAAACGCTAAAAGACGCTCCAACTGGATTACATTTATCTACTTTAGTAAAGTAGCCCCATTTATAACATTTATTTTTGAAACTATGCAATTTGTAATGGTCACCACAAGCAAATGCACTTGAACAAAGTTTATAGACATTCTTACGAGCTAACACAGTATAATAATACCAAAAGTACTTCAACAACCTTGGTGATGCTAAATTCAACCATCCTCGCTTCAACCAGCGTTCGCTAACATCAAACGTAAGTTTGCCTGTCTTTGCACGCAACGCCTCATATTTCCATGATTCAGGGCAACTAAACAATGCAACATCTGCACTATACAAAAGCTCCATCGCTCTATCCATATTTTCTTTGTTCTTCCATGCCTGTAAAACGTAAGGACGCGAAGATAAATCTGAATAGCCTCCTTTAAGCAGCCATTCATAAATAGGACATAATTCAACAAATGTATAATTACAATTGGTTAGTTTATATAATTCATCAGCAACGTTTGCTTGATGATGATTTATAAAATTTGAAAACCTCAAATCCGCAACTACGCGCCTAATATGATACAGAAGCGAAAATAATCT
>ENA-ORTB01002578-ORTB01002578.1-human-gut-metagenome-genome-assembly--contig:-NODE-2578-length-16422-cov-26.863567_pt1 | contig 16422 bp, 12 predicted proteins | sample MGYA00241905_ERZ509174 | MGnify/ENA primary metagenome ERZ509174 (study PRJEB26280, sample SAMEA2338851) | human gut metagenome | biome: human gut; feature: human-associated habitat; material: faeces... | reverse complement strand
AGATTATTTTCGCTTCTGTATCATATTAGGCGCGTAGTTGCGGATTTGAGGATTTACAATAACAGTTATCATTCATAGTGCAAATATAGAGGTTTCTTTCTATTATTTTGCTAAATCATACAATAAAATAAATTTCTTATGGAATAGTTTTTTCTTATAAAAAAAAGGAATACTTTCGTGGCGCTATTGAAAAAATCAGGGAAATATCTTAGAATAAAATATTTGTTAATATATAAAGAATCACTATGGAACAGAATTTGTCTAAAACACGTATTGAGAGCGACTTAATCGGTAGCCGCGAAGTACCCGAAAGTGCATTATATGGAGTACAAACCCTTCGTGGTATCGAAAACTTCAACATCAGTAAGTTTCATCTGAACGAATATCCTTTGTTTATCCAAGGTTTGGCTATCACCAAGATGGGTGCAGCTATGGCTAACCGTGAACTCGACCTGCTGACTGAAGAACAAGCTAACGCTATCATAGAAGCATGTAAGGAAATTCTTGACGGCAAACACCACGACCAGTTCCCGGTAGACATGATTCAAGGCGGTGCAGGTACTACTACCAACATGAACGCCAACGAAGTTATTGCCAACCGTGCTCTTGAGTTGATGGGTCATCAAAGAGGAGAATATCAGTTCTGCTCTCCTAACGACGCTGTTAACCGCTCACAATCTACAAACGACGCTTATCCTACAGCTATACACATCGGTCTGTATTATACTCACCTTAAACTGGTAGAACATTTCAAGGCTCTTATCGCTTCTTTCCGTAAGAAAGCAGAAGAGATGGCTCACATCGTTAAGATGGGACGTACTCAGTTGGAAGATGCAGTTCCTATGACTTTAGGACAGACATTCAACGGCTTTGCAAGCATCTTGGAACAAGAGGTAGCCAACTTGAACTACGCTGCTCAAGACTTCCTGACCGTTAACATGGGTGCTACAGCTATCGGTACAGGTATCACTGCCGAACCGGGATATGCTGAGAAGTGTGTTGCCGCATTGCGCCAAATCACAGGATTGGAAATCCGCTTGGCAGAAGACTTGGTAGGTGCTACTTCGGATACTTCTTGCATGGTAGGTTACTCTGGCGCTATGCGTCGCATCGCAGTTAAGATGAACAAGATTTGTAACGACTTGCGTTTGTTGGCTTCAGGTCCACGCTGCGGATTCGGCGAAATCAACCTTCCGGCTATGCAACCGGGTTCTTCTATCATGCCGGGTAAAGTTAATCCGGTTATCCCTGAAGTGATGAACCAGATTTCTTACAAGGTTATAGGTAACGACCTCTGCGTAACCATGAGTGGCGAAGCTGCTCAGATGGAGCTTAACGCTATGGAACCGGTAATGGCTCAGTGCTGCTTTGAATCGGCCGACTTGTTCATGAATGGTTTCGATACACTGCGTACATTATGTATTGACGGTATCACTGCCAACGAAGACAGATGTCGTCAGGAAGTACACGACAGTATAGGTGTAGTTACTGCTCTTAACCCGGTTATCGGTTATAAGAACTCTACTAAGATTGCCAAGGAAGCTCAGCAGACTGGTAAAGGTGTATATGAATTGGTATTAGAACATGATATCCTTTCTAAGGAGGACTTGGATACTATCTTGAAACCGGAAAATATGATTAAGCCGGTTAAGTTGGATATTCATCCTAATCATTAATAATATCCTAAACTGATTAATTTAGCGATTAATTTTACGTCGATATGACGTAGTAAGTTCAAGGTTTAAAAAAGCCGACTGTCAAGCAAACGCAGTGTTTGTTGATGGTCGGCTTTTTTAGTGTATGTACTAGCTTAACAACGGCTTTGTTAGAAAACATTGCGATGATTGATATGAAACAATGCGATGGTTCAAACAAAACAATGCGATGTTTAACATCAATCATCGCATTGTTTTCATGCTATTACACTCTCGATGCGATGTGCCTTCTGTATATATTCAGATTGTTTTCTGTAAGCACGCTGCGTATGTGCCCCAAACGCTGACGCTGAGTAACCGAATCGTCTTTAAAGTTATTGTCCTCCTTAAGGTAAATCATGCCGCTTCCGGTTACGGGTAGGTATTCATCCCAATATACCGGGACATGATGCAGATTACCGTCGCCTCCCCATTTACTTACATACTCCAAATGTTGCTCTGTACGATAGCCGTAGGCGTTTACCTTAATGGTGGAGTTATCGCCGATGGTCTGTAATTGCTCTGTCTTCAAGATACAATTGGTAACGCAGGACGGGTGCTTGAAACGGCCCTGTCCCCAAAAGTTTGCCAACGCCTCATGCTCCCAGAAAGAGCTGTGTTGCTGCATGTTTCGTCCGTAAATATCTTCCTGCGGACGTATCTGCTGATACATAGGCACGCACAGCAATGGGGCGAAACAAAAATATATAGCACGGAAATAACGGGAGTTGATGGCGTAGAAATCGGCTTCTGCCTTATCGTAATCAAAACCTTTGTATTGCTGCGGATTCATATCAAGATTAAGCGACTGCATGTGATTTGAGAAGATGACGTTTATCATCCGCTGCTTGCCGAAATCAAAATCGTCGCCGAATCCTACCTTATCATCTTTAAGCAGATTCATCATGCTTTCTTGGGCAAGAGGCGTAAAGAGCAGAGCGTACTGCTGATTGTTGTTACGGTTACTTGTATCGAAGGCTACCTCGAATTCCTCGTTGGTCATCATAGCGAAATCGGCGTTGCTAAGGTCTCTCGATTTCTTACGTAAGGAGTGTCGCTTCATCTTGAACTTAAGCGAGCCTTCACTATCTGCCAATCCGCTTTGCTTACGGTAGAAAATCAAATCGGGAGCCGCCGTATTGCCATAGATAAGACGAGTCTTCTCAAAGTACTCCGGATAAGGAGCCGTAACGCTGGCTACAAGTGTTTCCGAGTGATGAACAGTACGTGTTTTTCCGTCAGAGTCGGTTTCTTCCGTAGTCCAGTGAATGGTTTTCTCGCCGTAATAGGTCTTGGTACCCATTTCCATTTTACGGGTACGGCATATCACGAACGGATTTCCGTTAATCAGTCCGGAGTGCGAATATACCACCGAGCGTCCGGCGTTAAACGAGTCGCTCCATCCGTAAGTTGCCTTCAAATCGGCTAAACGCTGAGTGGTGAAATATGGATCGAACTCCAGTCGGGGTACGGTTTTAGTCATCATGCGTGTAAGCACATCCCAGTCGTACAAGTTATTTAGCGGAGCCATCTGCTGCCAAGCTTCCTTTTTCAGCTTGTCTACCTTGGCAGTCAGTTTGTCGCGTTCCGACTTCATCTCCTTAATTTTAGGATTTATATCAGTGAAAAGTAATCCCAATGCACCGAATATAACAAAGCCCACGATTAGAAGGTCTACGTAATCTAACACATCATACATGGTGAAGCCCACTATGAAACCTACAGCCACGCACAGCCATAGCAAGACACGCCACACCTTTTGCCATCGGATGCTCGTCATCACCTTAGACAATGAGTTCTCTTCCGAATAAATCCGTCGGCAAGTCTCACGGTTTTTCTCGACATCGACCTGCGCTTCTGCCGCCAATTCGGCAAAAGTCTTCTCCGCTACCTCTTTAAACTTGTGGCGATAGACGTTTACATACTCTTTCAGCGGATCGTAGATATCCTTCTGCATAGACTAATAATCAGAAAAATTTGCTTCTCGCTTGTTCGCGTACCTCTGCCGATGCGGTGAACGGTATACGTGTGGTATATCCCTGACGGGCAGCTACAATCATCTTGGTGGGCCAAGCAAAGATATCTGTGTTCCACTGCGTTACACGGCTATTATACACTGTGCGAGCGGCAGTAATCTCACGCTGAAGATAGCTGTTCTGCTGCATGGCATCGGCAATGGCGTTATGCGCTTTAAGCTCAGGATAGGCTTCTACCTGAGGGAACAAACGTGCGAACGCTGTACTTACCTGCTGGTTTACGGCATTTCTGTTTGAGTCGTTCACGCTTCCTCCGCGAAGTGCGGCTACAGTTTTCATCACGTCTTTATCCAACTCTACAGCACGTTCTACCAGTCCCACTACGTTCTGCAATATTTGCACGCGCTGCTCCAGATAGTTATCGATATTAGAAGCCTCAGCCTGAATGCGCTGTTCCAGTTGCTGAAAATAATTTCGTGCCGAGATTTTCATAAATATGAATATCACGCCAGGCAATATTCCTAACAAACAACCTACTACGCCCACCAGCATAGGGTCGGTCAAAGTATGTCCCATAAGCAACACATAGAGCAGCACAAGCACCGGGATAGTAACCCACAGCGCTATCTCGAACAGTGTAGAACCGAAGCCTACCACCACCGGAAGCTGACGATTGATAACGTGTATGTCCTGCCCCTGATTGTTTACCGGACCTGTAAGTTCATCTAATTGATTTGCCATAATAAGTACCTTTTTAATGATTTCTTTTCGTTATTTGCAAATATATAGTTTTACAATGAAAAACAAACACACAAGCCCATTCCAGAAAGGAAATATTTCATTTATATGATTCTAATTAGAATATTCAATGAATTTTGCTAAATTTGCGACACATTAAAGAAAAACGGAACTTAAAACAATTATAAATTATGTTCGATTCGTCTGTATACATTAACCGCCGCAAAGCACTTAGAGAAAAAGTGAGCAGCGGACTGATTCTGATTTTAGGAAACAATGAGGCTCCGGCCAACTTCCCGGACAATACGTATAAATTCCGACAAGACAGTACATTCCTTTATTTCTTCGGACATAACCACCCGGGATATGCCGGCGTGATTGACGTGGAATCTGGAGAAGACATGTTCTTCGGTGACGACGTTACAATGGACGACATCATCTGGATGGGTCCGCAGCCCAGCGTAAAGGACTTGGCAGCAAGAGTGGGCGTAAGCAAAAGCGCACCTTTCGCACGACTGAAAGAGGTGGTGGGCAAGGCTATCTCACAGCGCCGTAAAATACACTTCCTCCCGCCTTATCGCCACGATAACATGATGCTTCTGGAAGACCTGACAGGTATTCGCGCTTCTATGACTCGCCAGCACGCATCGGTAGAGCTGATTAAGGCTGTAGTAGCACTGCGCTCGGTAAAAGAGGCGTGCGAAATAGAAGAGATAGACAAGGCTTGCAACATCGGTTACGAAATGCATACCGCTGCAATGCGCCTGTGCAAACCGGGAGTATCAGAACAGTACATCGCCGGAATATTGGATGGCATAGCTTCGTCTTACGGAAACATGGTTTCGTTCGCTACTATCCTTACTCAGAACGGACAGACTCTGCATAACCACGACCATAGTCACATTCTTGAAGCAGGACGACTGATGCTGACCGACGCAGGTGCGGAAAGCGTAACCAACTATTGCTCTGACCACACACGTACAGTACCCGTAGGCGGAAAGTTCACTCCTCGCCAACTGGATGTATACAATATAGTATTGGCTTGCCACGGCAAGGCTCTCGAAATGGCTCGTCCGGGCGTTACTTACAAATCTGTACACTTGGAGGTATGTAAGGTATTGGCACAAGGACTGAAAGACCTCGGCTTGATGAAAGGCAATGTAGACGAGGCTGTAGCAGCCGGAGCACACGCATTGTTCCTACCTCACGGATTAGGCCATATGATGGGCATTGACGTACACGATATGGAAGACCTGGGACAGATTTACGTAGGCTATGACGATGAGATTCGTCCGTCAGACCAATTCGGATTGGCTTCACTGCGTATGGGACGCCGCCTGCAAGAAGGATTCGTCATCACCGACGAACCGGGATGCTACTTCATACCTGCCCTGATAGACAAATGGAGAGCAGAAAAGACTTGCGCCGACTTCCTCGACTTTGACGCTATCGACAAGTACAAAGACTTCGGAGGCATCCGCTTGGAAGACGACTTGCTCATCACCGCCAACGGCTCACGCTTCGCCGGCGAAAAGCATATTCCTATCACTCCTGAAGAGGTAGAGAAGATAATGAACGAATAATCATTAAAAACAAAACCATAAAAAACAACCTAAAAAACCAAAACCAATGAACAAACTCATCGCTATTTTAGCATTAGGTATCTGCTTTGGCAACGCATACGCCAAGACTCCTAAAAAGACCGACAAGGCAAACGAAGGCTTTGTATTCACTACAGTGAAAGAGAACCCTATCACATCAATAAAGAACCAAAACCGTTCTAGCACATGCTGGTCGTTCTCAAGCGTAGGTTTCTTTGAATCAGAATTGCTCCGTCTTGGCAAAGGCGAATTCGACCTCTCTGAAATGTTCATCGTACACAAAACAATGGAAGACCGCGCCGTTAACTACGTACGCTATCACGGATCTTCTTCTTTCGCTCCGGGCGGAAGCTTCGAAGATTTCGTAGCTTGCTACAGTCAATACGGTATGGTACCGCAGGAAGCTATGCCGGGTATCATGTACGGCGACTCTATGCACGTGCACAACGAACTTGACGCTGTAGCCGACGGTTATGTAAACGCTATCGCTAAAGGCAAGTTCAGCAAACTTACTCCGGTATGGAAAAAAGGTTTGTCGTCTATCTATGACACTTACTTGGGAGAATGCCCGAAAGAATTTACTTATAAAGGCAAGACTTATACTCCGAGAACTTTCGCTGACCAAGTGTTGGGCTTGAACATGGACGACTATGTATCGCTTACTTCATTCTCTCACCACCCATTCTACAAACCGTTCATCATCGAGGTAGAAGACAACTGGCGTAACGCTCCGGGATACAACTTGCCTCTCGATGAGTTTATGGAAGTAATGGACAGCGCCGTAAGAAACGGTTACACATTCGCATGGGGTGCCGACGTAAGTGAAGCAGGTTTCTCACGCAACGGTATCGCTGTATGCCCTGACATGGAAAAGGGTGCTGACTTGGCTGGCTCTGATATGGCACGCTGGTTGGGTATGAGCAAAACCGACAAAGTGAAAGAAATGACAAGCAAACCAATGCCTGAAATGACTATCACTCAGGAAATGCGTCAGACTGCATTCGACAACTGGGAAACTACCGACGACCACGGTATGATGATTTATGGTTTAGCTAAAGACCAGACTGGCAAAGAATACTTCATGGTGAAGAACTCTTGGGGTACTTCTGGTAAATACAAAGGCATCTGGTACGTATCAAAAGCATTCGTGGCTTACAAAACCATGAACATCTTGATTCACAAAGACGCTATCCCTGCAGCTATCGCTAAGAAACTCGGTCTCTAATAACGAAAAGTTAGACGGATTCTAAATAAAAAGGACTGATTGCCTAAAATAAATCGGCAATCAGTCCTTTTTTCGTTTCTTTTTTCTTAATTTTACAAACTGGATAGGTCTACTACTCATAGGTCAGAGCGACGTAACATTCCGCACAGGCCACACAGACGCACATCCACATACGCAGGAAAAAAGAAAAAAACATATATAATGAATTACAAATGGAATTACCAACCTCCTACACAAGAAGAAAGAGAAGCGGCCAGAGCACTATCTAAAGAGATAGGCATAAGCCCCATTCTATGCCGCTTGCTGCAAGAAAGAGGCATAGACTCGGCAGCCGAAGCCAAGCGGTTTTTCCGCCCGCAGCTTAATGAGCTGATAGACCCGTTCATGATGAAAGATATGGACATAGCGGTAGACAGACTCAATCAGGCTATGGGTCGTAAAGAACGCATCCTGGTGTATGGAGACTATGATGTAGACGGCACAACAGCCGTAGCACTGGTGTATAAGTTCATACAGCAATTCTATTCTAACATCGACTACTACATACCCGACCGTTACAACGAGGGTTATGGAGTGTCGACTAAAGGTATAGACTATGCCGCCGAAACAGGCGTGACGCTTATCATTGTGTTAGACTGTGGCATTAAGGCGGTAGAAGAGATAGCTTACGCCAAAGAGAGAGGCATAGACTTCATTATCTGCGACCATCATGTGCCCGATGAGGTTCTACCACCGGCAGTGGCCATTCTTAACCCCAAACGCTTCGACTCTACTTATCCTTACAATCACTTGTCGGGATGCGGTGTAGGTTTCAAATTGATGCAGGCGTTTGCCAAGAGCAACGGCATCGACTTCCATCAGCTTACTCCCCTGCTCGACTTGGTGGCGGTTAGCATCGCTTCGGACATTGTGCCTATCATGGGCGAAAACCGTGTGTTGGCTTATCACGGACTGAAGCAGCTCAACTCTAACCCGAGCATCGGACTGAAGGCTATAATAGATGTGTGCGGACTGGCAGAGCGCGAAATCACCATGAGCGACATCGTGTTTAAGATAGGTCCACGCATCAACGCTTCAGGACGCATACAAAATGGTAAAGAGGCGGTAGACTTGCTCATTGAAAAAGATTTCAAGCAAGCGTTGGAAAAGAGTAACCGCATTAACCGATATAACGAAACCCGAAAGGACCTCGACAAGAACATGACCGAAGAGGCCAACAAGATTGTGGAGAGCATAGAGCACCTTAACGAGCAACGCTCTATAGTGATATTCAACGAGGCTTGGCACAAAGGAGTGATAGGTATAGTGGCTTCGCGCCTGACGGAGATTTATTACCGCCCGGCAGTGGTACTTACACGCACCGACGACTTGGCTACAGGCTCTGCACGCTCGGTTTCCGGATTCGACGTGTATAAGGCCATAGAGAGTTGCCGCGACTTGCTTGAGAACTTTGGCGGACATACGTATGCTGCGGGACTATCGATGAAGGTAGAGAACGTGCCCGAATTCAGAAAGCGTTTCGAAGAGTACGTTACGAATCATATTCTACCCGAGCAGACTAACGCTACTATTAACATAGATGCGCAGCTCGACTTCAGAGACATTACTCCGAAGTTCTTCTTCGACCTGAAGAAGTTTAACCCCTTCGGTCCTGATAACCTGAAGCCTGTATTCGCTACGCTAAACGTGTACGACTACGGTACAAGTAAGGTGGTAGGCAGAGACCAGGAGCACATCAAGCTGGAGTTGGTAGACAACAAATCGAACAACGTGATGAACGGCATCGCCTTCGGACAAAGCTCGCAGGCACGCTACATCAAGACCAAACAGTCGTTCAACATCTGCTACACCATAGAAGAAAACACCCACAAACGTGGCGACGTGCAGCTACAGATAGAAGACATAAAACCAAGCCGTCACTAAGGAGATACACCACATGGCTGCCGACGCTTCTGTCTATAAAGATATACTGAAACAGTACTGGGGATATGATAGCTTCCGCGGAATACAGGAAGACATCATTTGCAGTATCGGCAATGGCCAAGACACTCTGGGACTGATGCCTACGGGAGGCGGAAAGTCAATCACATTCCAGGTGCCGGCTCTTGCCAAGCCTGGGCTGTGCCTTGTGGTGACGCCCCTCATAGCCTTGATGAAAGACCAGGTGCAGAACCTAAAGAGCAGAGGCATAAAGGCTACTGCTGTATACTCTGGCATGACGCGTGAGGAGATTGTAATAACGCTAGAAAACTGCATCTTCGGCGACTATAAGTTTCTGTATATTTCGCCCGAACGACTCGACACCGAGATTTTTCGCACCAAGCTGAAAAGCATGAACGTAAGCATGATTACGGTCGATGAGTCGCACTGCATATCGCAATGGGGATACGACTTCCGTCCGGCTTACCTAAAGATATCTCAGATTAGAGACATGCTGCCCGGTGTGCCAGTACTGGCACTGACAGCTACTGCTACCCCCGAAGTGGTAGACGACATACAGAAGCAACTCGGCTTCAGTACGCCCAATGTGTTCCGCATGAGTTTTGAGCGGAAAAACTTGGCGTACATAGTTCGCCGCACCGACAACAAGGCCGAAGAACTGCTGCACATACTACAGAGCGTAACAGGCTCTGCCATCGTCTACACCCGAAGCCGGAAAAGAACCAAAGAAACCGCACAGTGGCTCAACACCAACGGCATATCCGCCACTTTCTACCATGCCGGACTCAGCAACAACGATAAAGACATCCGACAGAAGAGTTGGGTTAGCGGACAACAGCGAGTAATGGTAGCCACCAACGCCTTCGGTATGGGTATCGACAAACCCGACGTGCGACTCGTTGTACACATAGATATGCCCGACTCGCCCGAAGCATATTTCCAAGAAGCCGGAAGAGCCGGACGCGACGGACTGAAAGCGTATGCCGTACTGCTATACGCCAAGACCGACAAGGGCATAATGAGCAAACGAATAGCAGACACCTTCCCCGAAAAAGATTACATCCGCAAAGTATACGAGCAGATAAACTACTACTATCAGATGGCGATGGGCGACGGACTGGGATGCACCAAAGCGTTCAACATCGACGAGTTCTGTCGTAACTTCAAGCACTTCCCCATACAAGTAGACAGCGCACTTAAGATACTCACCCGTGCCGGATATCTGGAATATACCGACGAACAAGACAACGCCTCGCGAGTGATATTCACCCTGCGCCGAGACGAGCTGTACTACATAAACGAGAAAGACCCCGACACAGAGAAACTTATCCGCGTGATACTGCGTTCGTACACAGGGCTGTTCAGCGACTATGCCTACATAGACGAAGATACACTGGCCAAACGCAGCGGACTTACACGGCAGCAGGTGTACAGCATACTCATCACCCTAACCCGACAGCACGTGCTGCACTACATCCCCGGAAAGAAGACACCTTATATTATATACACGCGCGAACGCCAAGACAGCGACCGCATAGTACTAAGCAAAGAGGTGTACGAAGACCGTAAGGCAAGTTACGAAAAGCGCATCAAGGCGATGATAGACTATGCCGATACCGACGACAAGTGCCGTAACCGCATGTTGCTGTATTACTTCGGAGAGAAGAACGAGCACAACTGCGGTCAGTGCGATGTATGTCTAAAGAAACACGAGTCGGGCTTACGCTTGGGAGTATTCGAAGACGTAAGAGACGAGATATTCCGTCTACTGGAAACCGAGGGCGCACAAACGCCCAAGCAGTTGGTAGAATCCGTCACCATAGACTACAAAGACGCAGTACAAGAGGTACTATCGTTTTTGATGTCGGAAAACCAAATAGAGCAAACCGACGGTAAGTTACATCTTCCGGACTGTAAAAAGTAAAATTACTAATTAACCCCACTACCTCGGCGCATCAAGGGATAGTCATATCCCAATAACGATGACACACGCCGAGGTAGTCCGTTTCCGGACGAGTGCCGAACACCAAGGCGTAGAACGAAGTGCCTGCACGCTTCAGCCGCTCTATCTTGCCGGTGTATTCATCAGATAGCGGAGGCATCTCGAAATCGGAAATCCATACTATGTTCGAACGCTTCCAACCGTTGTTGTCTACCAAGCGAATCGACTCGTCGATGGCGGGAAACAGGTTAGTTCCTCCGTCGAAGCGTTGGTTCAGGAAGTCTACAAGCGATGGCATACCCGAACGTAAATCACGGATTATCATTGTCTGAATCTCTTCGGCGAAATTGATTACCACACACTTGCGGTGCGTGTTCTCCGTAAGACGAGCTATGGCAAGCACTGCCGACTTTGCCAAACGCTCTCGCTCGCCGTTCATTGAGCCGGATGTATCTATGCAGACTATGTAAGGCCCCTGTCCGCTCACGGCACGCTTGCCCTGACGAAGTGACACAGGCTCTTCGTGCGAACGGCTGTCGAACACCTGAAGCCGTTTCTCTACATAGCGCAGAGCGAATTCTGGATACAGAGCCTCATCCGAAAGACTACAGTACTCTACCGGAAGCAGATGGTTCAAATCATCTCCCAAACCGATGCCCTCTATATCACTGGGCACACCACGACGCACAAGCTGCTCTTTCTGTATCCCCGATAACGCCTCGAACCGAAGCTTCTCTCCCCTACCGTTCCGCCCAAGAACCTCAACCAACTGACGTATCTGGCGGTTGCTCTCCATCGTCTTCTCATAAGGCACTATCTGCCTGTACAGCGCAGGATTATCAAGCAACAAATAACGGATGCGGGTACCCGTCAAGTTCTTGTCGCCAGGCTTAAAGTCGTGGTTCTCACCTTTCAGCAACTCGAACTCGGCGCACAGTTCACCTATATGGCGATACTGATAATCGAACTCCTTGGTAGTTAGCAGAGCATGCCATTTATCGAGAAACCACTCGCGCAGCTGCTCCACCTCAGCACGGCGAGACAAGGCATTAGTCATCCGCCCTATGTAGTACGGCACATCCAGCTCCATGCGTGTATAATGACGTGAAAAAGTAGAATCGTAACGCTTCAGAAAACCGATGAATTCCACCGGCTGAGAGTCCTCGTGTTCATAGAAAATCTCCCACTCAGAGGTGTAGCGCGAATAATACTCCTGAAGCGATGGCGACGTATGTCTGTAGTAAGTCCATATCATATCCTCCAGCTCGCCCTGCGTCATCAGTCGCTGGCGCAGAGGCTCCTCATAGCGGCGTTCACACCGCTTGCGCAACTCATCCAAATAAGTTGCCTTCAGGTCCTTCAGTCGGATATTCCTCGTTCTCTTTTCTATAGGCATGTTTCAGTTCGTTAAGTTCGTTACGCCAACGCGCTATGCCCGATTGATGCGAACTCAGCATACCGAGCATCGCCTTACGCTGACGTGCGTCAAGAAACAGATGACGCGAGCAGTAATCTTCCTCACAGCCTGCCCATCCGTCGCATCCCGACTCCGCCCTGTCGAGCATCGCTCCAACCTGACGAAAACGCTCGTCTATATCGTCGGCACGGTTTGGCACTATGGCAGGAAGCGGCAGACATCCGGGCACACACACCAGCGGATATTCATAGTCGTTTATAAACACCGACCTGCTGCCCTTGCGAAGCGAGTAAAGCTTGTTCTGCGCCACCTTGGTACGCATAGACACATCGTACTTCTTCAGTATAAAACACTGTGTCTTGTACTTATCCTTATGCAGATAAAACATTTTTGGAGCTTCAGTAAGAGCATAATAATCGGAAGCGAAGAGCAACAACCGTCCGGGCATACGGGTCTTGTCCACCTGATAATAATATGAATCGATGAGCTGCAGTCCCGGGTCTTCGCTCTCTCGCAACGACGCATCCGAGCCGAGTTCTTCTTTCAGCGAACGAATCTCGCTGGCTATATTATCAGTATTAAGCAGATAGCCTCCGGCCGACTTCTGTATGGCCTTCTCCACCATATCGCGCACCAAGTCTATCTGAGCCACGCTGCTCCACAGACAATGCATCAGCAGCATACAGTCGGATAAGCGTACCGCCTCGCTACCGTTCAGGAAAGCCGATGTGCGAAGCATGTTCACCGCCTTCTTCCAGCGTCTATCCGACACGTACAGCGGCTCATCGGCAGAGTCATCGTTCTGCAGTTTATGATTATAATCTTCTATCTGCTCACGTATGGAGTGAATCACATCGAGCACCACATAATCTATACGTACTCTAGCTGTTTCATTTCGCCACCGAGAATACTCTTCACTGCTGATGGATAACCCATCGGGCCCCGTAGGGTCAGTATCATCGGTAGAAGAAATCATACGGTCGAAATCGCCCGCATCTTCTATCCCCTCCACCCAAAGACGAATCAAGAAGCGGTCCCACAAAGCATCGAGTCCCTGCCCTTGTGCCGGCAACTCGTTAGAAGCAGCTATCAGTCCCTTGAGCGGCACTTGCAGTACATCCCTTCCGTTGCGGAACGTCTTTTCGTTCAATATAGTAAGCAAGGCATTCTGTATGGCAGGTCCCGCCTTCCAAATCTCGTCGAGGAAAGCCACCGTAGCATCGGGCAGATAGCCCTCGGTGATGCGTTCGTACACATCGCGCTCCTTCAGCTTCGAGATAGAAACCGGGCCGAACAACTCATCGGGCGTGCTGAACCTCGACATCAGATACTCGAACGAGGTACCTTCGGCAAACGCCAGCTTCAGCCTTCGCGCCACCATACTCTTTGCCACACCCGGAGGGCCGAGCAAAAACACACTCTCGCCCGCCACAGCCGACAGCAATGCCAACGCTACTACCTGCTCCTTGCCGTATATGCGCTCATTCATGCACTGCAGCAGTTGCGCCACACGCTCACTTACTTTCTCCATCCGCTTAGACAGAAATTTATTTCACCACCTTAACCAGCAGCGTCTTGGCAGCCAGTTTACCCTTTGTGTCGTACGCTTCAGACTTCACCAGTCCCACGCCCACGGCATACCATTCAGTCACTCTCCAGGTAGTGGTTTTCAGCACCACCTTTTTACGGTGCAGATACGAAATTTTCAAACAGTTGAACTTACCGGCAGTAGTGCTCACCATCTCCGTACCCATATAAGCCGCGCCCGACACGTTAATTTCATTACGCAGACTGTTCAAGATAGCCGAGAAAGAACGATCTGGCATAGTCATACCCGGTTTCGCCTCATTGCTTAGCGTAAACGAGTTATCGCCCTCGTACTTCATCTCCTCACGATACACAGTACGCGCCGCCGTGTCATACTTCTCCGGATCAGAGTTACCCTTGATATACGGTCCGTACGCCAAGTCCTCCATGCACACCGTGTTAGTGCCGTCGTAACTCCAGTCGAACAACGTATACGATGTATTATTCTTAGCCTTATTATTTACAATCTTGGTAAGGTACTGAGCCTTCTTCATAGAGCCTTCATTGCTCACGTTTACCACCGTAGCCGTTTCGTTCGACACGCTCTGTCCCGATCCGTCATAGTTCACGTAGTGCAACTGCGCCCCGTTTTCCGAGCAGAAGTACTGAGCCTGCATAGTGTGGCATGCCACTAAAGCCATTACCGTAAATATCAGTTTTTTCATAACCGTTAGTTTTTATGTGTTATTCTTTTGCTTGTTACTGCAAAGATAAAGTAATTCTGGAAATATCGTTATGGTTTGTGGGTTATGAAAATAATATTTCTTATTCTGTTACCACTTCCCAATGCCCAGTCTTATTACTGCCTACATACTTGATTAGATGCATATCACGAATAATATACAACTCGCGTTTGATAGTCCTTGTACTTACACCAATTGCCTCAGACAACATTTGGGTATTTATCGTGCCATTTTTTATCAACTCGTATATTTCATGTTGTCTATCAGTTAGTTTAGCAATGTTTGTAGGATCCTTTAATTGAGCGTTTATCGACTCATTTTGAATATGAAAAGTTTCAATCATATATTTTTGCTGTTGAAACGAAAAATACCTTGCAAAAATCAACGGCATACAATAAATCTATGTAACTTTAGACTTTCGGAACATAGTGGTATTATAATTTGGTACTATAATTAATATTATTACTTATTTTAAACACAGCTTATGAAGAACTTTTTATGCACTCTCATCTTGGCATTTTCATTGAATATAGCCAATGCACAACCCCAAAGCAAACAGATTGAAAAACAGACACTAATCCAAAGGCTCGATTCTTTAGAACACAATTTGGATTATTTAAAAATAGATTATGACTTAAAAACAATCAATACTGATCTAACTACATTAGTAAACGAGATAAACATAAAAATTCTATCAATTCAATTAGACATATATACTAAAAATTTCTCCTTTAGTCTATTAAATATATTTAAAGATTACCATGATGCAACTCTTCATCAGAAAGAAACACTCTACACTTTAGCTGAAGCCAAAAAGGAACTCTGTATGCTTAAATTAACGACATATCCATTTTCAGAGCTTGAAAGAAATACGTTAACAGCAAGTTATAATTTAATCGATAAAAGATTCAGCCGCTTGGAAACATATATTAATGCACTAAAGGAAATTATTGACGTATATAAAAGTTTTATATGATAATCAAAAATAGGATTTGATTCACCGATTCTTTGGTAAGCATTCAATAAGCATAGACATAAAACAATTTTATAACAACAAAAGCGGCTGTAACTATAAACCAAATAGTTGCAGCCGCTTTTGTTATATTGACCTATACGTTACAGTTGAGTTGGTTATTTGAAAATAGACAATTGCTTGTCATTGACAAAATTTACATCAACACAAAATCTTATGTGATTCTAAACCGCTTTCTGTTGCATTGCTTCGTGACAGCTTCATTAGTATTTCCTATAGCAATCTTTACCATGCGCTTGCAAGCGAAGTGATTTCTCCAACAAACACTCGCTACCTAAAAAACATCAGAAAACATTGCGATGTTTCAAACCATTCATTGCGATGGTTCAAATCAATCATCGCAATGTTTTATTTTACATACCGTATTCTTTTTTCAGGTCTTACACAGCCTAATAATGCGTAATAAGATTTTTTGCAGGTGTTACCATAAACGGTAGCACTTGCTACCTTTACATGGTGTATCTTTGTGGTGAACATTAAACGAAACCCTGTATTTATATGACGCTAAAAATGAAATTCACCCAAGACCCCCAACTTGAATTTTTTGAAAAAAAATCGAGTTGTTTTATTATTGTTATAATTTAT
>ENA-ORTB01002572-ORTB01002572.1-human-gut-metagenome-genome-assembly--contig:-NODE-2572-length-16452-cov-6.226688_pt1 | contig 16452 bp, 17 predicted proteins | sample MGYA00241905_ERZ509174 | MGnify/ENA primary metagenome ERZ509174 (study PRJEB26280, sample SAMEA2338851) | human gut metagenome | biome: human gut; feature: human-associated habitat; material: faeces... | reverse complement strand
GCGGTGCCGCTGTCCCCGCGCGCAGCGGTGGAGCAGGTCTACGACGCGGCGGTCAAGGCCGGCAAGGGCGGCAGCGTGGTCATCAACGCCGTCCCCGCGGCGCAGAGCGTGAAAGGCGGCAAGGTGGGCGCGCTGCGCGAGCTGACGCAGGACGAGCTGAGCGCGTATTTGAACGACAGCGCCGTGCAGAAATCGCACTCGAACCGCTTCGACAGCTCGTACCTTCTCTGTAAGGAAAAGGACGGCTCCACGATCGTCGTCTGGTACGAGAGCGAGGCGGACATCGCTGAAAAGACCAAGCTCTGCGCGCTGCTCGGCATCAAGAACGTCTACGTGCTGAAGTAAAACAAAAAATGACAGAGGGATATCTCATGCGAGATATCCCTCTTTTTTGCTGCGTTCAGAAGTTGTCGTTCCAGGAGTCGAAGTGCGGCGGCTCGTTTACCTGCGGCGCGGTGGCAAGCAGGTAGAAGCGGCAGATGGAAAGATTCAGATACGGTGTCAGGTAAACGCCCACACCGGCGGCGAGCACGCTCAGCAGCAGCGAGCCAAACATGATGCCGAGGAAGCTGTCGGGCAGGAGGGCGGCGACGAGCAGCTCGTAGATGAGGAAAATGCCCAGCACCAGCAGCGACCAGCCGATGAAGCTGAGCTGGAGCACAAATAGCTGCCACTTGTAGCCGAAGGTCTGCCGCTTGCTCAGGTTCAATGCCTCCATCACGCCGAGCTCGGGATTTTCGCACAAGTTGAGCATGGCGAACGAGTAGCGGTAGGCCGCGATGATGCCGGGGATGACGAAAAGCATCGACCACAGGAAGATGAAAACGCCCTCGACGATGGAAAGCAGGATGACCTTCCCGGCGAAGGGGAACGCGTCAAAAAGGCTCTCATACGGCATTTCCTCACGGCGTAGGATGCCGAAGCAGTAGCAGTAATACCCTGCGTTCAGAACGAGTGCGACGAGGCCGACGAGGATGCTCACAAAGCTGAACGAGAGCACTGTGAAGCCGCCGGCAGAGTCGATCATATAGCTTACGCCCGAGTTGATCATATCGAGCACAAGGGTGATGAGAAGATAGAAAAGCGTCATCCGGAAGGGGTTGACACTGCCGGTGCGCAGAAGCGAGCGCGATTCTGCCTTGATCGCGCCGGTATCGAGCTGCATGGGCATAAAAAAGCTCCTTTCTTGCCGGAACGGGGAAAAACAGACGGCAATGTGCGGAAAATGCACGAAATTCATAAAAATAATAATACATAATTATAGCATCGCGTCCGGGACACGTCAAGAAGCGGAAAAATGGGTTATTCCCTCCGCGGGCCGCCGAAAGGCGAATTGTTTGGCAAAATGCTGTTTTTGCGAGAAAATGACGGCGAAATCTGATAAATTATGTAGGAAAATGATGGTCATGAAGAATATTTTCTGGACAAGAGAAAAGAAAGGGGATATAATCTATCCGATTATGGAGCAGTGTTTCCGCTGCTCTGGCAGTATAAAGATGAGGTGAAGACTATGGCACAAGCTTTCTTTGGCGGCGTTCATCCCAATGATATGAAGGCTGCTACCAATGAAAAGGCCATCGAGCAGTTACAAGCCCCTGCTCAGGTGGTGATCCCCATGTCGATGCACTTCGGCGCACCCTGCACCCCGACGGTCTCCAAGGGCGACTATGTCAAGCTTGGACAGAAGATCGGCGAATTCAAAGGTCTCGGCGCTCCCATTCACGCAAGCGTATCCGGTACGGTCGCTGCGGTGGAGCCCCGTCCCTATTCCATGGGCGGCAAGGTCATGTCCGTTGTCATCGACAATGACTTCAAGGACGACTTGAGCGAGGAAGTCCATGCTCCGGCCGACCCCGACGCGCTGAGCGTGGAGGAAATGGTCGAAATGGTCAAGCAGGCCGGTATCGTCGGTATGGGCGGCGCAACGTTCCCCACGCACACGAAGATCTCCAGCGGCATCGGCAAGGTCGATACCGTCATCATCAACGGCGCGGAGTGCGAGCCCTACATCACCGGCGACCATCGCGCGATGCTTGAGCGCCCCGCTGAGATCATCGGCGGCTGCTGCTACCTCGCCAAGATGTTCGGCGTGAGCAAGGTCGTCATCGGCGTGGAGGACAACAAGAAAAACGGCATCGAGGCCCTCAACAAGGTCATCGCCGAGCAGAAGGCTCCCGTCGTGGTCGAATCGCTGCGCTGCCGCTACCCCCAGGGCGGTGAAAAGCAGCTCTGCCAGGCCATCACCGGCAAGCAGGTGCCCTCGGGCGGTCTTCCCGCGAACATCGGCTGCGCCGTGTTCAACATCAACACCACCATCGCCATCTACCATGCCATCAAGGACGGCATGCCCGTGGTGCGCAAGGTCGTCACCGTGTCCGGCAGCGGCGTTGTGGAGCCGAAGAACCTCGAGTGCCCGATCGGCACGCCCGTTTCGCTCCTGTTCGACGCCTGCGGCGGCTTGAAGGACGAGACGTTCAAGCTCATCGCCGGCGGCCCGATGATGGGTATGGCGCAGGCCTCCGCCGACTTCCCCGTGGCCAAGGGCACGGGCGCGGTGCTGGCGTTCGCCGCGAATGAGAACAAGGTCTCCGAGGACCCGACCTGCATCCGCTGCGGCCGCTGCGTTGAGGCGTGCCCCATGCACCTCGAGCCCCTGTACCTCTATTTATATGTGCAGAAGAACCGCATCGAGGATCTCGAGGCGGCGCACGTCATGGACTGCATCGAGTGCGGCGCGTGTTCTTACATCTGCCCGGGCCGCCTGCACCTGACGCATTCGTTCAAGGTCGGCAAGCAGAAGGTCAAGGAAGCCGCCGCCAAGGCCAAGGCCGCGGCTGAGGCTGCCAAGGCTGCTGAAGAAGCAAAGAAGGAGGCTTAAGAGATGCTGAATGATTATAAGGGTCTGAAGCTCATCGCTTCCTCCAACCCCCATATCCGCAACAATGAAGACACGCGCTCGATCATGCTCGACGTGATCATCGCGCTGTGCCCCGCGCTCATCATGAGCGTCATCCGTTTCGGTTTCCGCGCGCTGATCTCCGTGCTCGTGAGCGTGGTTTCCGCGATGTTTTTCGAGTGGCTCTACCGTAAGCTGATGCACAAGACGCAGACGCTCGGCGACCTGTCCGCCGCCGTCACCGGTGTCCTGCTCGCGTTCGTCTGCCCCGTGACGCTTCCCTACTGGATGCTGATCGTCGGCAACTTCTTCGCGATCTTCCTTGTCAAGCAGCTCTACGGCGGCCTTGGCAAGAACTTCCTGAACCCCGCGCTGGCCGGCCGTGCCGCGCTCGTCGCGTGCTACACGAGCCAGATGACCTCCTGGATCGACCCGGCCTCCGGCAAGGCTCCGCTCTTCGGCGGCGCTGACGTCGTGACCGCGGCCACTCCGCTTGCGATGATGAAGGGCGGCGAGTTTGCCGAGGTGACGGCACAGTACAGCCTGTCCGATATGTTCATCGGCAACATCGGCGGCTCTCTCGGTGAGATCTCCGCGATGATGCTGCTCATCGGCGGATTGTACTTAATTTTCCGCAAGGTCATCTCCTGGCAGATCCCCGTTGCCTACATCGGCACGGTGGCAGTCCTCACGTTCCTCTTCCCCCAGGGCAACGACGCGATGAGCTGGATGCTCTACAACGTGCTCGGCGGCGGCCTGTTCCTCGGCGCGTTCTTCATGGCCACCGACTATGTCACCTCGCCCGTCACGAAGAAGGGCCAGCTGATCTTCGGCATCGGCTGCGGTCTCATCACGGTGTTCATCCGCTACTTCGGCTCCTATCCCGAGGGCGTTTGCTATTCCATCCTTGTGATGAACTGCTGCACCTGGATCATTGACAAGTACACCAAGCCCACCCGCTTCGGCGTAGATAAGAAAGCAGCGAAGGAGGCGGCAAAGAAATGAAGATCGAAGGTAAATTCATTTTCAAGGTAGCCGGTACGCTGACGGCGATCTCGCTGGTCGTCGCGCTGCTGCTGGGCCTGACCAACATGCTGACCGCGGACAAGATCGCGGCCATCAACAAGCAAAAGACCGAAGAGGCGCTCGCCAAGGTCGTCTCCGCGGCCGACTGCGAGTTCCCCCCGATGGAGGAGATCCCGCAGGCCATGATCGACGCCGCCAACGAACAGGGCGGCAAGCTGAGCGAGGTCTATGAGGTGCAGTCCGGCGGCGACACCATCGGCTATGCCTTCAAGGTCACCGCGAGCGGCTCTCAGGGCAACATCGTGATGATCGTCGGCGTGGACACCGACCTCACCGTCACGGGCGTTTCCATCGTCAAGGCTTCCGAGACCGCAGGCATCGGCTCCAAGGTCATCGACAATGAAGCGACCTCCGCAGGCACCGGCGCGCTCGATCAGTTCGTCGGCAAGTCCGGCGCGGGCACGCTCGTCGTCAAGCAGAACATCGACGCCGTCACCGGCGCGACGGTCTCCACCAAGGGCGTGACCAAGGGCGTCAACGCCGCTCTGGCTGCCGCCGAGGCCATGAACTGAGAAAGGGGGAACGATCTATGAATTTCAACAAACAGCTCAAAGACGGTCTGATCTACCAAAACCCCGTTCTGGTGCAGGTGCTCGGTATGTGCTCCACCATGGCCATCACCACGAGTGTTGCAAACGGCTTTGGTATGGGCATCTCCGTTCTCATCATCCTGACGCTTTCCAACATCTTTATTTCCCTTCTGCGCAAGATCATCCCCAACGAAGTGCGTATCGCGTGCTACATCGTCGTCATCGCGGGCTTCGTTACGATCGTTGATCTGTGCCTGCAGGCGTTTGTCCCTGACATCGCCGAGAGCCTTGGCGTGTTCATCCCGCTGATCGTCGTCAACTGCATCATCCTCGGCCGCGCCGAGGCCTTTGCCAGCAAGAACTCCGTTGCCGCCTCCGCGGTGGACGGCATCTGCCAGGGCATCGGCTACACGGTGGTGCTGCTGATCCTGAGCGCGTTCCGCGAGCTCTTGGGCGCGGGCACGCTGCTCGGCATCCAGGTCATGCCTTCTTCCTATGTCCCCGCCGGTATGCTCACGCTGCCCGTCGGCGGCTTCCTCTGCCTCGGCACGCTGATCGCCATCATGCAGTGGGCGCTTGCCAGAAGCGAGAAGAAGAACGCGGAAAAGAAAGAAACGGAGGGTAAATAAAAATGAGTGTGACTAAGTTACTTGCTATTTCCCTCGGCGCGATCCTGACGAATAACTTCATCTTCTCGCAGTTCTTGGGTATCTGCCCGTTCCTCGGCGTGTCGAAAAAGAGCGACACCGCCATCGGTATGGGCCTTGCCGTTACGTTCGTCATGGGCCTTGCCTCGGCGTTCTGCTACGGCGTGAACATCATCCTCGTCAAGCTCGGCCTTGACTACATGCAGACCGTCGCCTTCATTCTCGTGGTGGCGAGCCTCGTGCAGTTCATCGAGATGTTCCTCAAAAAGTCCATGCCGACGCTCTACACGGCCCTCGGCGTGTACCTGCCGCTGATCACCACCAACTGCGCCGTTCTCGGCGTGGTGCTGCTCAACGTGCAGAACGACTACAACTTCATCGAATCCGTGGTTTACGGCATCACCGGCGGCCTTGGCTTCCTGCTGGCGATCTACCTGTTCTCCACGGTGCGCGAGCGCCTGGAGTTTGCCGACTATCCCAAGGCATTTGAAGGCTTCCCCATCGCGCTGATCACCGCAGGCCTGATCGCCCTTGCATTCATGGGCTTCTCCGGCCTGCAGGTGTGGCCCATGTAAGGAGGGGACGAAATTATGATTACGAACGTTATTTACGCTGTCCTCGTGCTGGGCGTGATCGCCGTCGTGTTCGGCCTGATCCTGTCCGTTGCGGCCAAGGCCTTTGAGGTCAAGGTCGATGAGCGCCTGCCCAAGATCCAGGCCTGCCTCGCCGGCGCAAACTGCGGCGGCTGCGGCTATCCCGGCTGCGCGGGCTGCGCCGAGGCAATTCTTGCCGGTAAGGCTCCCGTCACCGCCTGCGCTCCTGCGGGCGCGGAGGGTGCCGCCAAGATCGCTGAGATCATGGGCATGGAAGCCCCCAGCGGCGAAAAGCAGGTCGCGCACGTGCTGTGCAACGGCGGCGAGGCCTCTGTGAAGAATTTCGAGTATGTCGGTCTTCACGACTGCGTCGCCGCGACGAAGGTCGCCGGCGGTCCGACCGCCTGCTCCTTTGGCTGCATGGGCTTTGGCACCTGCGTTGCCGCCTGCCAGTTCGACGCCATTCATATCAATGAGCAGGGCGTCGCCGAGGTCGACAAGGAGAAGTGCACCAACTGCGGCGCCTGCCGCGAGGCCTGCCCGCGCAAGCTGATCGTCGAGGTGCCCTACAAGCAGAAGGTCTTCGTCAACTGCTCGAACAAGGAGAAGGGCCCCGCCGTTACGAAGGTGTGCGCCAACTCCTGCATCGCCTGCGGCATGTGCGAGCGCACCTGTAAGTTCGACGCCATCCACGTCGTCAACAACGTGGCCGTCATCGACTACACCAAGTGCAAAAACTGCACCATGTGCGCCAAGGCCTGCCCGCGCAATGCCATCGAGCCCATCCCGACCCCCGAGGAGAAGGAGAAGTTCAAGGCCGCGCAGAAGGCTGCCGCCGAGCGCAAGGCCGCTGCCGCCAAGGCAGCCGCCGAAGCTAAGGCTGCCGAAGCCGCGAAAGCCGCCGAAGCGCCCAAGGCCGAATAAAGGTTCTTAAAAAAAGAGGAACGCGAAAGCGTTCCTCTTTTTTTATTCTTCCAAAAGCGGCGCTGCCGCTTTTGGAGAAGGTTTGCACTGCGCTGCATGCACGCGCCAAAGGCGCGCACACTCCGCTCCGTGAGAAGTGTAAATCGCCACGCGCCGTTCGCGGCGATTTACGATTTTAATTTTTCCGTGCCTGCGGGCACGGAATTCTGCGAAGCTGCCGTGAAATGGGAAAGCGTCGCAGACTTTTACCCACAAGGGGTACGCGGCATCCGTAAGGCAGCGAAGCTGCCAACGGCTGCCCAGGACTGCCGCGCACGGCGGCAAATAATGTTGAATCTTTTTTGGCGCGACAGAAAGTGAATTGCCGCAGAGCAGCAAGAGAAGCCGCCCTGGGGCGTGTGCGTGCCAAAAAACTCTTCTCGCGCAGCGAGTGTCGAGCCGTAGGCGAGGCACAGAGCGGAGTGAAAACGCTTCAAAAGGCAGGCCTTGGCCTGACTTTTGCGTAGTTCACAAACTGTTTACACTGCCTCCTATTGACAATGGGAAATGTCGGTGGTACACTGCGTTTAGCACTCAGGGGAAAGGAGTGCTAAAGCTACGAAAGGAGCGCGGCGTATGGACTTGACCGAGCGCAAAAAGCAGATTCTCAAGCGCGTTGTCGAGGATTACATCGCCGCGGCTGAGCCGGTCGGCTCCAAGGCGCTGGCCGAGGAGATGGGCGGTTCGGTGAGCTCCGCGACCATCCGCAACGAGCTTGCGGACCTGGTCGAAATGGGCTACCTTGAGCAGCCGCACACGTCCGCCGGACGCGTGCCGTCGCCGAAAGGTTACCGCTTGTACGTCAACGAGCTGATGGAAAAGCGCGAGGTCTCCGAAACAGAAGCGGAGGAGATCAACGAGCAGCTAAAGTCCAAGCTCAGCGGCACGGACAGCGTGATCGCCAAGGCGGGGCAGATGGTGTCGAGCATCGTCAATTACCCCGTGTACAGCGTGACGGGCGGACGGCGCGAGGCGAGCGTCAAGCGCTTCGAGCTCATCGCGGTCGATGAAATGAGCTTCATCGTCGTGGTGATGGGCGAGGATAACCGCGTGAAGAGTCAGCTCCAGCGCTCGGACCTCCCGTTCGACAGCCAGCGGCTTGCGGACGTCAAGGAGCTTTTGAACACGCACTTCACCGGCCGGAGCGCCGATGAGATGAGTGCAAGGCTGATGAGCCTTTCCGAGCAGCTTTCGCCCGAGCTATTTTTAGTGGTGTCCAAGGCGGTCGAATATGCGATCGGTGTGCTCGAGCAGAGCGCGCAGCGCAATGTGGAGACCGCGGGCGCGAGCCAGATCTTGAAAATGCCTGAGTACCGCGATGTCGACAAGGCGCACGATCTCGTGACATTCCTTGTGGATAACAAGGAAGAGCTTCCCGTGCCGGATGACGGCGCGCCGCTCAAGATCCTGATCGGGCCGGAAAACGTGAACGAGGCGCTCAAGGAAACGAGCGTGGTCGTCGCCAGCTACGATATCGGCGACGGGATGCGCGGCCTCGTCGGTGTGGTGGGTCCTACCAGAATGGACTACGCCACCGTGACGGCGCGGCTGAGTTATTTTGCAGACAGCCTGACGCGGATGTTCGGCAAGAACGAGCTTCCGCCCAAGGAAGAAGATAAGGAGTAAGAAATGGGTAAGAAAGACAAGCAGAACGCGGCGGAGAGCACGCCGGAAAAGAACACGGCGCAGCAGCCGACAGCAGACGAGGCGGCCAAGACCGCAGAAACTGCCAAGGCTGACGAGACCGCCGAAAAGAGCGCGGAGCCCGAGACCTTCACCGTCACGCGCGAGCAGATGGAGAAGATGGAAGGCCTTGCCAAGTCGCTTGCCGACGAGCAGGACAAATACCTGCGCCTTGCCGCCGAGTACGACAACTACCGCAAGCGCACCGCGAAGGAAAAGGAAAGCCTTTACGCCGACGCGAAGATCGACACGATCAAGGCGCTGCTGGGCGTTTACGATAACCTCGAGCGCGGCCTTGCCCAGTATGGCGACGAGGAGTCGCCCCACCGCAAGGGCCTTGAAATGGTGTTCAACCAGTTCAAAGAGAGCCTCAAAAAGCTGGGCGTTGAAACGATGGACGCCGCCGGAAAGCCCTTTGACCCTGAAAAGCACAACGCCGTGATGCATGTGGAAGACGAAAACTACGGGGAAAACACCGTGGTCGAGGTGCTCCAGCAGGGCTTCACGTTGGGCGATAAGGTGCTGCGATTTGCCATTGTAAAAGTGGCCAATTAAAAGTTCCTCAAAAATGTGTGGCACACATTTTTGAAAGGGCTTGCAGCCCTGTGCAGCGCACTCGCTGCGCTCGCACGTTTCAGGGCTGAGATGTGTTTTTTCTGACGCGCACGCCCCAGGGCGGCTTCTCTTGCCGCTTTGCGGCAATTCACCTTCTGTCGTCAGAAAAAACGATTTGGATTTGTTTCGCGTCTGCGGACGCGAAATGAACATATAAAGTGGTTAACAAAGAAATTAAGATAGATCTTAGGAGGACAACATTATGTCTAAAGTTATCGGTATTGACCTTGGTACTACCAACTCTTGTGTGGCCGTGATGGAAGGCGGCGAAGCCGTCGTCATCGCCAATGCCGAAGGCAACCGCACCACCCCGTCCGTCGTCGCGTTCTCGAAGACCGGCGAGCGTATGGTCGGCCAGGTCGCAAAGCGTCAGGCCATCACCAACCCCGAGCGCACGATCTCTTCGATCAAGCGCGAGATGGGCTCTGATTATAAAGTCGAAGTCGACGGCAAGAAGTACACCCCGCAGGAGATCAGCGCGATGATCCTGCAGAAGCTCAAGAGCGACGCTGAGGCTTACCTCGGCGGCCCCGTGAGCGAAGCCGTCATCACCGTTCCCGCTTACTTCACCGATGCGCAGCGTCAGGCGACCAAGGACGCCGGTAAGATCGCCGGCCTCGAGGTCAAGCGTATCATCAACGAGCCGACGGCCGCAGCCCTCGCCTACGGCGTCGACAAGGAGCAGAGCCAGAAGGTCATGGTCTACGACCTCGGCGGCGGTACGTTCGATGTCTCCATCCTCGATATCGACGACGGCGTTATTGAGGTTCTGGCCACCGCGGGCAACAACCGCCTCGGCGGCGACGACTTCGATGAGTGCATCATGAAGTGGATGGTCAGCGAGTTCAAGCGTACCGACGGCGTCGACCTCAGCGGCGACAAGGTCGCCATGCAGCGCTTGAAGGAAGCTGCCGAGAAGGCCAAGATCGAGCTCTCCGGCGTGACCTCCACCAACATCAACCTCCCGTATATCACCGCTGACGCCACCGGCCCGAAGCACCTCGACCTGACCCTCACGCGCGCTAAGTTCAACGAGCTGACCGCGCACCTGGTCGAAGCCACTGCCGGCCCTGTCCGTCAGGCGCTCAGCGATGCGGGCCTCACCGGCAACGACATCCACAAGGTCCTGATGGTCGGCGGCTCCAGCCGTATCCCCGCCGTGCAGGAAATGGTCAAGAAGCTCACCGGCAAGGAAGGCTTCAAGGGCATCAACCCCGATGAGTGCGTCGCCATGGGCGCTGCTCTTCAGGCTGGCGTTCTGACCGGCGATGTCAAGGGCCTGCTGCTGCTCGACGTCACCCCGCTGTCCCTCGGCATTGAGACCATGGGCGGCGTTTGCACCAAGCTCATCGACCGCAACACCACCATCCCCGTGAAGAAGAGCCAGATCTTCTCCACCGCCGCCGACAACCAGACGAGCGTTGAAGTCAACGTTCTGCAGGGCGAGCGTGAGATGGCCGCTGCCAACAAGAGCCTCGGCCGCTTCCACCTCGATGGCATCGCTCCGGCCCGCCGCGGCGTGCCTCAGATCGAGGTCACATTCGATATCGACGCCAACGGCATCGTGAACGTCAGCGCGAAGGACCTCGGCACCGGCACCGAGCAGCACATCACCATCACCTCTTCCTCCAACATGAGCAAGGAGGATATCGAAAAGGCCGTCAAGGACGCCGAGCAGTACGCCGCTGAGGACGCCAAGATCAAGGAAAAGGTCGAAGTCCGCAACCAGGCCGACCAGATGGTCTACCAGAGCGAGAAGACCCTCGGCGAAGTGGGCGACAAGATCCCCGCGGACGAGAAGGCCAAGGTCCAGAGTGGTATCGACAAGCTGAAGGAAGTCCTCAAGGGCGACGACACCGACGCCATCAAGAGCGCGACCGAAGAGCTGACCCAGATGTTCTACCAGATGAGCGAGAAGCTCTATCAGCAGGCGAACCCGCAGGGCGGCGCACAGGCCGGTCCTGACATGGGCGGCCAGAACGGCGGCGCGCAGACCGGCCCGAACGGTCAGCAGTATTATGATGCTGACTACAAGGTCGTGGATGACGACGACAACAACAAGAAGTAATTTGAAACCGATCGACGCAGCGGGGACAGTTTATACTGCCCCCGATTGCGGCGTTTTTAGGAGCGTAGTCTATGGCTGAAAATAAAAGAGACTATTACGAGGTGCTCGGCGTTTCCAAGGGCGCTTCGGAAGAAGAGATCAAAAAAGCATACAAAAAGCTCGCACGCAAGTATCATCCCGACATGAACCCCGGCGACAAGGAAGCCGAGGAGAAGTTCAAGGAGATCAACGAGGCGAACGAGGTTTTGAGCGACCCAGACAAGAAGGCGCGCTACGACCAGTTCGGCTTTGCGGGCGTTGACCCGAATTACGGCGCAGGCGCCGGTGGCGGCGCTTACAGCGCGGGCGGGTTCGACTTCGGCGACCTCGGCGATATCTTCGGCAGCTTCTTCGGCGGGGGCTTCGGCGGCGCGCGCGCGAACCCCAACGCGCCCCAGCGCGGCGAAAGCCTGCGCACGAGCGTGAACATCAGCTTTGAAGAGGCGGCCTTCGGCTGCGAGAAGGAAGTCAGCATCGACCGCATCGAGCAGTGTCCTGACTGCCGCGGCTCGGGCTGCGCCAAGGGCACGACCGCCGAGGTATGTCCTGACTGCCGCGGCAGCGGCGTGGTCCAGCAGCGCCGCCAGACGCCGCTGGGCTATATGTCGACGTCGGCCCCCTGCCAGCGCTGCGGAGGCAAGGGTAAGATCATCCACCAGCCCTGCCCCAAGTGCGGCGGCAAGGGCATGATCCGCCACCGCAAGACCATCAAGGTCAGCATTCCCGCGGGCATCGACAACGGGCAGACCATTTCACTGCGCGCGCAGGGCAACGCGGGCAAGAACGGCGGCCCCGCGGGCGACCTTCTGATTGTCGTGTCCGTGCGTCCGCACGAGATCTTCCGCCGCGAGGGCACGAGCGTCCTGTGCGAAGCGCCCATCACGTTCACGCAGGCGGTACTCGGCGCGGAGCTTGAGATCCCGACGATCGACGGCAAGGTGAAGTACACCATTCCCGAGGGAACGCAGAGCGGCACAACGTTCCGCCTGAAGGGCAAGGGCATCCCCGGCCTCAACGGCCGCGGCCGCGGCGACCAGTACGTCACCGTGTATATCGAGACGCCGCGCAACCTGAACCGCGAGCAGAAGGAAGCGCTCAAGAAGTTCAGCGAGTCGCTCGGCGAGAAGAATTATGAGGAACACAAGAGCTTTTTCGGAAAGTTCAAGCTGTAACGAATAGAAGATGTATTTATCCGATTATCACACCCACTGTTCGCTTTCGTTCGACTCGAAAACGCCGGTGGAAGACATGGTGCGCGCGGGCATCGCGCAGGGTTTGCAGGAAATGTGCCTGACCGACCATGTAGACCTGTTCCGCCCGAGGGAGACGGCGCACTGGGAGCACGATTTTTCGAATCGTGAAGAGATCTTTGCGCGCGCCGACCAGGCGGCGGACGGGAAGATCATCGTCCGCCGCGGTATCGAGCTCGGCGAGGCGATGCGCGACTTTGCCTACGCAGACGAGCTGCTCTCGCGTTTGCCGGAGCTCGACTTTGTCATCGGCTCGCAGCATCAGCTGTCGGAAAAGTACGATTGGAACGACCTCTACTTCATGCCCGAGGCCACGGAGCAGGAGGCGCGCAAGCAGATCGCGGACTATTTAACGCTCGTTCTGGAGACGGCCAAGTGGGGGAAGTTCTCCGTGCTCGGCCACCTGACGCTGCCGCTTCGCTACATGAACGAGAACCACGGTATGCACATGAGTTTCGACGGTTTTGAGGACGAGGTGGCGCAGGTGTTCCGCGCGCTCATTGAAAATGGCTGCGGCATCGAGTGCAACGTCAACCGCGGCAACACGCCGCTGACGGACGCCAAATGGCTGAGGCTCTATCACGAGCTCGGCGGCGAGATCATCACCATCGGCACCGACGCGCACACGCCGGAATTCGTCGGCATGCGCGCCCGCGAGACGCAGGAATTACTCAAGAGCTGCGGCCTCAACTATGTGTGCACGTTTGAAAAGAAAAAACCGGTCTTTCACAAAATCTGACTGACAAAAGGAGAAACACTATGAAGATCGCATTGGGCTGTGACCACGGCGGATACGCCATGAAGGAAGACATCAAAAAGCAGCTGGAGGGCCTGGGCCACGAGGTCAAGGACTGCGGCACCTATTCCACCGAGAGCTGCGACTATCCCATTTTCGGCGAGGCCGCCGCGCGCGCCGTCGCGAGCGGAGAGTGCGAGTACGGTATCGTCGTGTGCACGACGGGCATCGGCATCTCCATTGCGGCGAACAAGGTCAAGGGCATCCGCTGCGCGCACTGCGCCGATACGCTCGAGGTGCAGCTCTGCCGCCAGCACAACAACGCGAACATGATGGCCATCGGTGCGGGCTTCACAGGCCCGAAGCTGGCCGCGGCCATGGTTGAGACGTTCCTCTCCACCGCGTTTGAGGGCGGCCGCCACGCCCGCCGCGTCGCGCTGATGGACGTTATCGAGGGCTAAAGCATACAAAAACGGAAAATCAACAAAAACCGAAAGGTTTTTGTTGATTTTTTTGCTCTCAAAAGGTAAACTGTTGCACGAGAAAAAGGAGGCGGATGCAGACAATGGCAAGAAGATCGAGCGGAACGAAGGGCTATACCGGTTATCGCGGGCGCAGGCGCGGCAGAGGTGTGCTGGCCGTGGTGCTGGTGGTCATTTTGCTGCTGGCGTGCGGCTTTTTGTTTGCGCAGCGCTATATGGTATACGATGCGGACGGCTCGGTCCGCTTTGAGTTCCCCTGGATAAAGAAGACCCCACAGGACGACACCGCAAATGGCGGCGACAGCGGCGACGATAAGAAGCAGGACGACCTTGAGATCACGGTGCAAAAGCCCGTCATCAAGGATACCTACGCAGTCGAGCTGGGTGAGGACGCGCTCGGCAGCGATTGGCAGGCAGCGCTCGATGGCCTTGATAAGGACGTGAACGCCGTGGCGGTCGAGCTCAAGGACGCGAGCGGCAAGATCCATTACGGCTCTAAGGTGCAGGGCGCGATCGACTGCGGCGCGGTGGCTGGCGGCAGCGCATCGGATGCGGCCATTCAGGGCCTTGTCGACTCGGACTATTACACGATCGGCCGCATCAGCACGCTGCACGACAGCCTGTACGCCTACGAGCACATGACGGACGCCGCCGTGTGCCAGCTGACGGGCTTTGTCTGGTACGATACGAACAGCACGCACTGGCTCGCGCCCGAAAAGCAGGCCGCGCGGGCATATGTGACCGATATCGTCACGGAATGCGCACAGATGGGCTTTGACGAGCTGCTGCTCGACGATTTCCACTACCCGCGCGAGGGGCGCATGAGCCGCATCAAGACGGACGAGCGCACCATGACGCAGCAGGAGGCGCTTGCGCTGCTCGCCGACGATATCCACACCGCGCTTGAGCAGGCGGGCTACAAGGGCAAGCTCTCCGTCAGTGTGGACGCGGACATCGCGCTTGCGGGCAGCGAGGCAAACTCCGGCATCGTGATGAGCGAGCTCACGGAAAAGTTCGACCGCGTGTACGTCAAGGTCACGGCAGACCAGCTCGAGAGCGTCACCGAGGCGATGAAGGCCTACGACGTCGAGCTCGTCCCCATCGTGACGGAGGCGACGGACAGCGGCAGCTATCTCATTGAAAAGTGAAAAGGCGAAGGGCGGGCCGCTGATACCTCAGCGGCCCGTTTTTTGCGCAAAAAGGGAAAAGGGCACGGGGCAGCGAAGGCTGTCCCGTGCCTTTTTTTGATGTGGAGAAAGACGAAGGGGGACGCCCCGTTCGAGCGTTGGAAAAAGCGTTGATAACCGCTTTGAGACATAATGTACAAAAGTTGAATGAATTCGACATAATTTAAACGCTTGATTTTGTGCAAATAGATAGTATACTGTTGCCCATACCAAAAAAAGGGCCCTCGAGGGCCGTTGCGCCCGCGCGGGAAAGAATATGCCAGAGGGCGAAAAAGAGGATATGAGACGCCCGCTCTCCGGTGAGTGAGAGACCTGCCGCAGCGCACAGAGCGGCGGAAACGGGCCAATACGGAACATACAGCAAATTCTGCACAGGAGATAGAACATCATGCTTGAAAACAACCACACGATTCACCTGACGCTCAACGGAGAGAGCCGCGCGTTCACGGTGGAGCCGCAGGAGACGCTTCTGCACGTGCTGCGCGAGCGCGCGCACCTGACGGGCGCGAAGAAGGGCTGTGACCTTGGCGAATGCGGCGCCTGCACGGTCATCATGGACGGGCGCGCGGTCAACTCGTGCTGTGTGTTCGCCATCGAGGCGGACGGCAGTACGGTCGAGACCATCGAGGGCATCGGCACCGCCGACGAGCCGCACCCGCTGCAGCAGGCGTTGCTCGACCGCGATCCCCATCCCACGCGCGGGGAGATCCACGCCGCCATGTCCGGCAACCTCTGCCGCTGCACGGGCTACACGAAGATCGAGGAGGCCGTCGTCGCGGCCTCCAGGGTCATTGACCAGTACGCGAACGGAAAGGGGGCGCAGCAGTGATGGAGCAGCATCATTTCGACATTGTCAACCACGCCACGCCGCGCCTTGAGTCCATGGATAAGGCGCTGGGCCGCGGCAAGTATACCGACGACTTAGAGCTTCCCAACATGGCCTACGCCGCGCTCGTGCGCTGCCCGTATTCCCACGCCAAGGTGCTGAGCATCGATGTGAGCGAGGCGGAAAAGGTTCCCGGTTTTCTTGGCTGCGCCCTGCCGGAGGAGGCCCCGCAGGTCTACTTCAACTGCTCGGGCAACCCGCCCTCTCCGCTTCTGATGGCGGATGAAAAGGTGCTGACGACCGAGCCGCTGACCATCGGCCATCGCGCAGCCGTCGTCGCTGACGGCGTCCCCGCAGATCAGAAACATCGCCACCGTCGGCGGCAACATCATGCAGGACCGCCGCTGCATCTACTTCAACCACCGCACCTGTGGCGCAGCGGCCTTGCCTGCCACGAGCACCTGCCCATCCTCGTCACGCGCTTTTTCGTCCCCGCGGCGGAAGAGGGCGAACGCAGCGGCTTTTATAAGTACGCGATGCGCACGACGATCGACTTCCCGATCATCAACTTCGCGCTCCGCTGCGGCGGCAATCGCCCCGCGCGTCTGGCCGCGGGCGCGGTCGCGCCCCATCCGGTCGTGATGGCCGAGACGGCGGCGAAGATCGACTCCGTCGCTACGGATGACGAGGTCATCGCGCAGGCCGAGGACGAGCTCAGAAAGCTCGCCATGCCCATCAAGGAGGCCTGCATGACCCCCGCAGTCAAGAGAAGTCTCTATCGCCACGTCGCGATGCTGCTGAATCTGAGAAAATAAGCAAAAAAAGAACCGTCCGATCGGACGGTTCTTTTT
>ENA-ORTB01002560-ORTB01002560.1-human-gut-metagenome-genome-assembly--contig:-NODE-2560-length-16504-cov-12.035261_pt1 | contig 16504 bp, 13 predicted proteins | sample MGYA00241905_ERZ509174 | MGnify/ENA primary metagenome ERZ509174 (study PRJEB26280, sample SAMEA2338851) | human gut metagenome | biome: human gut; feature: human-associated habitat; material: faeces... | reverse complement strand
AGGCTATATACTTCTACTGCTGATGATTTACGAGCAATTGTTTTATGATATTCATCTGAACGAATAGAAGCTTGAGTGGCAATTACACCAATTTTGTTTGTTTTTGTTTGACTTTCGAATTGCTATTTTTCAGGAAAGAGTATATGATAACAGTATAAAAATTTAATTAACCTAAGAGATGATTATATTGAGAAAGTGGTATCGGATATATCAATATCGTCTGACCACCAAGAGGTGTGTAATGAAAAAGATCCTCATCATTGTAATTTGGCTTCTGTCCATGTGCTGTGCTTTTTTTGCAGGAGGTTGGACTAATCAATTTGCCAAAGATCAGTACACTATGCAAGATATCGCGTCTATGATGACCACATCATTTGGGTGGACAATTCAAAGTTCAAAAGATGTTAATGCATATCAGATATCCCTACAAGATTTTTGTGAAATGTACAACCACCTAACAAATGAAGATAATTCCTCAGGTCTAGCCAAGTCTAGCGGTAATATAAAAGGTATAGACCCGCACTTTCTGCAAGAAAGCAATATCCATATCGCTGGTGAATCAAAGAAAGCTGTATATGTATATGAATTTCCGCTTGAATTCAAAATGCCTGAAGGTGCTCATCTTCAGAGTATTGTTGCCTTTACTGACGGGGAAATATGTATGTCTGCTATTCATGTACAGCTGGATCTGGATATTATTGATCAAGTGGATAACCGCTTAAGCCATGATGAAGTGGCAGAAGCGGAACTATTTCCATCAACATGGCCGCTAAATGTTGACAAGCAAGTCGTTCATAGCTGGGGACAATCTTTTGATAAGTTGATGAGGAAATAATCTTAATTTCAACACAATGACTACATTCATAAAATCCCACTTGATCTCACAAAGTTCAAGTGGGATTTTTCATTACAATTTTGAAGTTATTAGTCCTCTATATCTGAAATTGGGCTTGGACTCGGAAAAACATATTAACCCGAAAAGCCTGCAATATATCATGGGACATTCGGATATCAACATTCATTCTGGGATAAAGAATCGCTTAAAGCCTTGTTAAGCAATGTACCTGATGATAAAATGATTATCATTGATTTGGGCAATGATTATCCGAAATGGGTGTGGAACACCGAGCAAACATGGAAAGTACATGATGGATTTTACGGAAAGAAATGGATATTCAGCTATGTACCCAACTTTGGCGGGAAAAACACCATGACAGGAGACTTGGACATGTATGCTAGTTCCTCGGTCAAAGCATTACGTGCCGCAAATAAAGGTAACTTGATTGGGTTCGGTTCTGCCCCTGAAGGACTCGAAAACAATGAGGTTGTTTACGAACTGTTAGCCGATATGGGATGGTCATCAGATAGTATCGACCTGGACGATTGGATGAAGATATACTGCGAGGCCCGTTATGGAGGATATCCCGATGCCATGGAGGAAGCTTGGAAGCTTTTTCGGAAAACAGCATATAGCTCTTTATATTCATACCCCCGTTTTACCTGGCAAACTGTAGTACCCGATCAACGGCGGATCAGTAAAATCGACCTTAGTGATGATTACTTGCAGGCTATACGTTTGTATGCTAGTTGCGCTGACGAACTGAAAGGCTCTGAATTATACAGAAACGACCTCATAGAGTTTGTTTCGTATTATGTAGCGGCTAAAGCTGAAAATTTTTATAAGCAGGCCCTGAAAGATGATTCGGAGAATCGTGTTCTCGCAGCGCAACGTAATCTGCAACAAACTGTTGATTTGTTGATGGACGTTGACAGGCTATTGGCTTCTCATCCTTTATATCGATTAGAAGAATGGGTGGAACTTGCGCGCAATAGCGGAACAACTCTTCAGGAAAAAGATGCTTATGAAGCAAATGCCAAACGCTTGATTACAAGTTGGGGTGGTATTCAGGAAGATTATGCTGCCCGTTTCTGGAGCGGGCTGATTAAAGACTACTATATCCCTCGTATACAGCTCTATTTCACAAAAGACCGGAATAAAATCCGAGAATGGGAGGAGCAATGGATTACATCTCCCTGGAGCAACAGTACGACTCCGTTTGATGACCCGGTCGAGGCTGCATTGAATTTAATAGAGAAAACAAATAAGTGATAGCTTTTATGAAAAAGATTGTATTGGCATTCGACTCGTTTAAAGGTTCGGTCGGTTCTTTCGAGATAGCGAAAGCTGCCGAAAAAGCGATTCAGGAGGAATTACCCGACTGTCAGATTATACGTTTCCCCATAGCTGATGGCGGCGAAGGGACTACAGAAGCTCTATGCTCTGCCCTTCATGCTCAAACGGTGTCATGTCGGGTGCATGATCCATTTATGAAGCCAATTGAAGTATCGTATGGCATCGTAAACAATGGTGCGATGGCTATTATCGAAATGGCCTCGGCCTGCGGTCTGCCATTGATTGATTCAAATCGAAGAAATCCCATGAAGACTACGACTTATGGAGTTGGAGAAATGGTTGCTGACGCATTAAAACGCGGGTGTCGGGAATTCATTATCGGGATCGGCGGAAGTGCTACGAATGATGCGGGAATTGGTATGCTAAAGGCTTTAGGTGCACGCTTTTTAGATAACGGAAACGGTGAGTTGGAGCCTGTCGGCGAAAATCTGATAAAAGTCCATCAAATAGATATTTCCCAATTAAATCCGGCATTGAAGGAAAGTCGTTTTACGATCGCTTGTGATGTTAGTAATCCATTTTTTGGAAAAGAGGGTGCGGCCTATGTATATGCTCCCCAAAAAGGGGCAACTATGTTGCAAGTGATAGAGTTGGACAATGGGTTGCGGCATTATGCACAGGTGATAAAGGAATATACAAATATGGATATATCCCAGCTTCCCGGTGCTGGAGCAGCCGGAGGAATGGGAGGCGGCTTGCTTCCGTTTTTGAATGCAGAATTGCAATCCGGAATAGAAGTTATATTGAAAACGCTTCGTTTCGAGGAGGTCGTCCGACAGGCAGACCTGATACTGACCGGAGAGGGGAAACTGGATCGCCAGACTGGTATGGGAAAGGCGCTGGACGGAATTTTACGTGTCGGTGAGAAATGTCAGGTTCCGGTGATAGCGTTGGGGGGAGCGGTCGAAGCCACCGAAGCGCTTAATAGGATGGGGTTTACTGCCGTACTGCCTATTCAACCTTTTCCGGTAACACTTGAAGAAGCGATGCAACCGGAGTTTACGAAAGAAAACATAGAGAGAACGGTGCGACAGGTGGTGAGAATCATAAAACAATTTACTAAATAATACTCAATGACAGCGATAGGCGCATTAATCGGGCTTTCATTATCCATACTGTTAATCATAAGAAAGCTTTCTCCAACATACAGTCTGATTATTGGAGCGATAGTCGGAGGGTTGTTGGGAGGACTATCTTTAAATGAGACTGTTACGGTGATGACCGAAGGGGTGAAAGAGGTCACCCCGGCGGTATTGCGGATTCTGACAGCCGGAGTCTTGTCAGGCATATTAATACAAACCGGGGCTACCACGGTCATCTCCAATGCGATTATAAACAAAATGGGTGAAAAACGGGTATTTATGGCATTGGCACTCGCAACGATGTTGCTTTGTACGGTAGGCGTCTTTATTGATGTGGCTGTGATAACCGTTGCGCCGGTGGCTCTTTCGATAGGCAAGCGTCTAAACCTGTCTCCATCTGTGTTACTTATTGCTATGATCGGAGGAGGTAAGTGTGGAAATATCATATCACCTAACCCGAACACCATTATAGCAGCCGGAAATTTTAATGCAGATCTATCGGCTGTAATGTTTGCCAATATTTTACCGGCGGTGATCGGTTTGTTTTTCACTGTTTTCGTTATTGTCCGTCTGATGCCTCAAACAGTGAAAAACAAAAAAACGATGATGCAAACAGAGGATAAAGAGGGAGAGAGAAATCTGCCGTCGTTAAGAACAAGTCTGATTGCTCCTGTTGTTACGATTGTTTTATTGGCATTACGTCCTGTGGCAGGAATTAATATCGATCCTTTGATAGCTTTGCCGGTAGGTGGTTTATGTGGTGCTATCTGTATGAAACAATGGAAAAATATTCTTCCGAGTATAGCGTATGGACTGCAAAAGATGTCTGTGGTAGCTATTCTGTTGATAGGAACCGGAACTATTGCCGGCATCATAAAGAACTCTTCTTTGAAAGATTGGATTCTTACAGGATTGGATCATGCTCATATGAGTGATGCATTGATTGCTCCTATATCAGGCGCGTTGATGTCGGCGGCTACCGCATCGACAACAGCCGGAGCGACACTGGCTTCTTCTTCGTTCGCTGAAACGATATTGGCTATAGGCATTTCTGCAATTTGGGGAGCGGCTATGATTAATTCCGGAGCTACAGTTCTTGACCATTTGCCACATGGTTCGTTCTTTCATGCGACAGGAGGCGTATGCGAACTCAATTTTAAGGAACGTCTGAAGCTGATACCTTATGAATCGCTTATAGGGATAGTGTTAGCTGCCGGAACGACTATTTTATATATAATAAGTAATTAAAAGAATCAAATATTATGAATCCGAACAAACGGTTACTTTCGCTTGATGTACTTCGGGGTATTACTGTTGCCGGGATGATCTTGGTCAACAATACAGGAAAGTGCGGGTATAACTTTGCCGCTTTTGCACATGCCAAGTGGGATGGCTTTTCGCCGGCCGATTTGGTATTCCCGATGTTTATGTTTCTGATGGGTATTTCGACCTACATCTCCTTGTGTAAGTATAACTTCCAGTGTCGACCGGCCATTGCGAAAATCATAAAAAGAAGTCTCTTATTAATATTTATAGGTCTGGTTATGGAGTGGTTCATTACATCAATCGATAGTGGTAACTATTTTGATTTGAGTCAGCTCCGGTTGATGGGAGTTATGCAACGGCTTGGGATTTGTTATGGTATTACAGCCTTATTAGCTGTAACAATACCGCATAAGCGGTTTATGCCATTAGCCATCATTTTGCTGGCTGTTTATTTTATTTTTCAGTTATTTGGAAACGGATTTGAGAAAAGTGCGGATAATATCGTCGGCATGATTGATTCGGCTATTTTAGGATCTAACCACATGTATCTTCAGGGCCGCCAGTTTGTCGATCCCGAAGGGATACTTAGTACGATTCCTGCTGTGTCTCAAGTGATGATCGGTTTTGTTTGCGGAAAGATAATCATTGACATTAAAGACAATGACCGCCGGATGCTGAATCTATTTCTTATAGGTACCACTCTGTTGTTTGTCGGCTATTTGTTAAGCTATGCCTGTCCTTTGAATAAACGTTTGTGGTCTCCTTCGTTCGTTTTGCTTACTTGCGGGATTGCGGCATTGTCATTGGCATTGTTGCTCTATATCATTGATGTGAAGCAGAATAAAAAGTGGTTTTCGTTTTTCGAAGCATTTGGAGCGAATCCGCTTGTAATTTATGTGTTTAGTTGCATAGCCGGAGGATTGCTTGTGCATTGGCATATCCATACGGCTGTATTCAATAATTTGCTTAACCCGTTATTCGGAAATTATTTCGGTTCATTTATGTACGGTGTATTTTTCCTGTTGTTCAATGGGCTGTTGGGATATATTTTGTTAAAAAGAAAAATCTATATAAAATTATAAATCAGAATGAAAAGAAAAAGTGTATACACGTGTCTGGTTATGCTGCTTATGTCGTTGGCTCTTCAGGCTAAAGACAAAGACGTAGCTGTTGCGGAAGCATTATTGAAACGTTTGCTGCCGTCATACATCGAGAGTTTTCAGTTTCAAAAGTTAAAAGGAGAGAAAGACTGCTTTACGATAGAGTCCGTAAAAGATAAAATTGTAATCGGTGGAAACAACGCCAATTCAATGGCGATGGGACTGAACCATTACTTGAAATATTACTGTCTCACTACAGTGTCATGGTATGCGGATATAGCCGTTGAAATTCCTGAAGAATTGCCGATGGTTGGTGAGAAGGTGGTTTCGGAAGCGAGAGTGGATACTCGCTTTTTCCTGAATTACTGCACGTATGGTTACACGATGCCTTGGTGGCAATGGAAAGAATGGGAACGTTTTATTGACTGGATGGCCCTTAATGGTATAAATATGCCTTTGGCAATTACCGGACAGGAAGCTGTGTGGTATAAAGTTTGGTCGAAAATGGGAATGTCGGACATCGAAATACGCTCTTACTTCACGGGACCGCCGTATCTGCCCTGGCATCGGATGGCTAACATAGATCGCTGGAACGGTCCGTTGCCGATGGAATGGCTGGAACACCAGGTAAGCTTGCAAAAAAAAATACTCGCACGTGAGCGTGAATTGAATATGAAGCCCGTATTACCAGCCTTCGCCGGACATGTACCTGCCGATTTAAAACGGATCTATCCCGAGGCCGATATTCAACATTTGGGCAAATGGGCCGGCTTTGCTGATGCATATCGTTGTAACTTTCTGAACCCTAACGATGCTTTGTTTGCGAAAATTCAGAAACTATTTCTTGATGAACAAAAAAAACTTTTCGGAACCGATCATATTTATGGTTTAGATCCTTTCAACGAGGTTGACCCGCCCAGTTTCGAACTCGAATATTTGCGGAAGATAGCATCGGATATGTACGCTACATTGACGGCTGCCGATCCCAAAGCCCAATGGATGCAAATGACGTGGATGTTTTATTTTGATAAAGATAAATGGACTTCCGAGCGAATGAAGGCTTTGCTGACAGGAGTGCCACAGAATAAAATGATATTACTTGATTATCATTGTGAAAATGTTGAATTATGGAAAAGAACAGAGCATTTTCATGATCAGCCCTATATTTGGTGTTATCTGGGCAATTTCGGGGGAAACACGACTTTGACAGGTAACGTCAAAGAAAGTGGCGAACGACTTGAGAATGCTCTCATTAACGGTGGAGGTAACCTTAAAGGAATCGGCTCTACGCTGGAAGGATTGGATGTGATGCAGTTTCCCTACGAATACATTCTTGAGAAAGCATGGAATCTGAATGTAGATGATGATAAATGGATTGAATGTCTGGCTGACAGACATGTGGGATGCGTGTCGCAGCCTGTGCGCGATGCTTGGAAACGATTATTCAATGACATTTATGTACAGGTGCCGCGCACATTGGGTACCTTACCCGGGTATCGCCCTGCATTGAATAGGAACAGTGAAAAACGGACAAGTAATGTGTACAGCAATGTTGAACTACTAGAGGTCTGGAGAAAATTGAATGAGGCACCTTCTGACCGGAGAGATGCTTTTCGCCTGGATTTGATTACTGTAGGCAGACAGGTGCTTGGAAACTACTTTCTTGATGTGAAAGTGGAGTTTGACAGGATGGTTGAAGCTAAAGACCATCAGGCTTTGAAAGCTTGTGGCGAGAAAATGAAAGAGATATTGAATGATTTGGATAAGCTGAATGCCTTTCATCCTTACTGTTCGTTGGATAAATGGATTGATGATGCACGGAAGATGGGGGATTCTCCCCAGTTGAAAGACTATTATGAAAAGAATGCTCGCAACTTGATTACTACTTGGGGTGGAAGCCTGAACGATTATGCCAGCCGTTCGTGGGCAGGACTGATAAGTGATTATTATGCAAAGCGCTGGGAGGTGTATATCAATACATTCATCAAAGCGGTCGGGGAAGGTGTAGAGGTGGATCAGAAGCAACTTGAAGATGAATTAAAAGAAATAGAAGAAGGTTGGGTAAATGCAACTGATCGGAAGGATACTCGAAAAGATGTTCATTCAACAACTGACGGATTATTATCATTCTCCACCTTTTTATTCAGCAAATATCAAAGACTGGTGAAATAAATAAGAGGCCTGTTTTATTTGTTGCTCGCGATTCATGCTATATCAGAAAGAATTAATATATTTGAAAATAAGGACTTAATATAATAAGTTTTTTATTTTCATATTTAAAATGATTAAGATGTCCCAGAAATACTCACAGGATGAAGCCCAAGCTTTGGTTAAGGCTCTGAAAGAGGGGAACCAGCTGGCATTTAGTATTGTATACAAGACGTATGCGGCGCAGACCTTTTCTTTGGCATTTAAATATTTGCTGAATAAAGAATTGGCTGAAGATGCTGTGCAGAACTTATTCTTAAAACTCTGGCTGAAAAAAGAAGAAATCGACGAGACAAAACCTATAAACAGATACCTTTTTACAATGTTGAAGAACGATCTGCTCAATACGTTGAGAGACTCAAAGAAAAATATCTATTTACTTGAGGATTGCCTTTCAATGGTTTTGGAATTGGAAGACAATTCTCAAAACGAAAACCTTAAACAAGAACAAATGAACATCATACAGCAAGCTCTTGAGCAACTTTCGCCACAACGCCGCAAGGTTTTTGAAATGAAAGTTTCGGGAAAATACTCCAATCAGGAAATAGCCGATAAACTTAATCTTTCGATCAATACAATTAAATTTCAATATAGCCAATCTTTGAAGCAGATTCGCGCGACAGTGGGAGAGCTTAGCCTATTGTTGCTTTATTGTATGATGTAGTTTTATCACTTTTTGCTGATATGGAACGTTCTTTTGAATTAACGCGGTTTAACGTAGTCTGTATAATACTTTTTTGTAACAGTGTGTATTACTAATAGATATTGAAATATGAAATCAAAAAAGAAACATACAAATCAGGACTTTGAAGTAGTTGACGGCATCGGGAAATATATGGATGACGACATTCAGAGGATAATAGAAGGCAAACAGCTCGAATTGGGCGACAGAGAATTGCCTCCTTTTGATGAATATCGCATTTATAAGAATATTCAGGCAGCCGTGATGCGGGAAGAAAAACGAAAGAACAGGAGAATAAGGATGCCATTGTTCTTTAAGTGGACGGTAGCCTGTGCAATTGTTTTGCTAGTGATAGGTGTGGGATATAATTTCTATCAAAGTCATAATGAGGCAAACCTTGTTTATCGGGAGGTCTGTGCTGTAAGGGGGGAGAAGCTACTCGTATTACTTCCTGATGGTAGCCGGGTGTGGTTAAATGCCGATTCTAAATTGACCTATCCGGAACAGTTTGCAAAATACAACAGGAATGTTACGCTGGAAGGAGAGGCTTATTTTGAGATAGCAGAAAACAAGAAATCCCCTTTTCAGGTGCTTGCCGAGAATGTGAAAATACAAGTGACGGGAACGTGTTTCAATGTAAAAGCATACGCTTCGGATAAGGTAATCAAAACTACACTCGACGAAGGAAGTATAAATATCGGGCATATGCAAAGCCGCAGGCCTATGCAGCAAATGCTTCCCGGACAAACTGCAGTTTATGAAAAAAGGAGTAATGTAATAAAAATAAAAACTGATAGATATCACGATGATGCTTCGAGTTGGAAAAGCAACCGGCTTATTTTCAGAAATGCATCACTGAAAGAGGTGCTTACAACACTCTCGCGTCATTTTGATATAGAGATTACAGTTAAAAACGAAAAGATTGCTTCGTTTACGTACGACTTCGTTTGTAAAGGGAACGATTTGAACTATGTGTTGGAGGTGATGCAATCCATAACACCGGTTAGCTTTAAAAAAATATCAGAATATACATATACCGTTGAATAAGTAAACTTAATCTAATAACAAAAACAAATTTATGAAAGCACTTTTAAAGCCCATTGTATGGGTATGCCTTTTCTTCTTTGCGTATCAAAGTACGTATGCGCAGGCTCTTAAAATAATGAGCTATAATTGCCGGATGTCCGGGGAAATGACCGGTTACTCGGTGAAGGAGTATGCTGTATTTATCAGGAAATACAATCCGGATGTTGTAATGTTGCAAGAGATAGATTACAACACAAAAAGGAACAAAAATCAGGATTTCACCACTCAACTGGCTGCGGAGTTGGGATTGTTTTCCGTATTCGGGAAAGCGATGGATACTGGGGGGGGGAGAATATGGAGTAGCTATCCTTTCAAAATATCCTTTTGTTTATATCAATAACAAAACTTTTGAAGGTATAGACGGAGCCAAAGAACCCCGGACGCTATTATATGTAGATATTCAGGAGCCGGGAACTTCAGACGTAATCAGGATAGGAACGACTCACTTGGATCATTCGACAGACCTGATAAGGAGTGCGATGGCCGAACAGATTAATGAGCGGATTGGTACGGGAGATACCCCGACACTGCTGGGGGGAGATTTTAATGCCCGGACCGACTCTAATGTGATTTGTGAGGTAATGAAGAATTGGCAGAGAATCTGCGATGATACATTCACCTATCCGGCAGATCAGCCGACAATCAAGATTGATTATATATTCGGACTTCCACAGAATAAGTGGAAAGTGAAATCGTTTAAAGTTTTATCTAATCCGGAGGTTTCTGACCATAGGGCTTTGTTTGCTGAAGTTGAATTTGTAAAATGAATGAAATATGAAATCAAACTATCTATATCTGCTATTTATATGTGTCATCTCTTGCCTGTTCGTTTCGTGTAGTGATGAGGATAATAAGGGAGAAGAAATTCCGGAATGGAACCGGTTCAGAACAACTAACGTATTGGTTTATGCGCACTTGTCAGAGCAAAATTTATTTAGCTCTTGCAGTTATAAAGAGGTGGCGTCATCTATCAGAAACACTGTTCATTCAGTGGCATTGCTGGACAGGACGAACGCTGTCTATGGGCAAACAGCAATCATAAATACGGGTACGGAGACTGCTAGAGAGAGCAAGAAAGTGCCGGTGTTTGTACCTGTCAGCTATAGTAACGGAGAGAAAAAGATAATCGGTAGTACGGTTCTTTTTCCTTCTACTATTTCCGAGATGACACAATATGTAGTAAAAAACGATTGCAGATATCTTGAAACAAAAACAGAAGCAGTGAACGGAATAGATATGCTCTTCTGTTCTGTATCATTAAATAGTGAAGACCTGATAGCTCCGGCTGTCGACGTTTTCAAGAAAAAGGTAAACGAACAGACGGTTCTGGTAGGCACTGTTAAACGTGCGTTATTGCCTAATCTTGAGTCGGCAATTACTTCTAACTTAACTTCTGATACCTATTCTTTTGTAGAAGTGGAAAATAGAAATAGAGACTCCGAGTATTGTATATTTGTCCTGACTTCACACAAATGGGTTTTTAGGGGGGGAACCGAAACAAGTGTAAGCGGAGATTTACATTGTTTTCAATTACAAATTGAATCTTTAAAATAAAAAATGAACGGTCATGAAGCAATATATCAAAAATATAATGATCCTGATACTTGCCCTTCCATGGGGTTTGTTGTTGACAAATTGTAGTGATAGTGAGTCCGATTATTCGGACGACAACGCATATCCGCCACCTACTGTAGAGCTCACTTCTCCTTCTGAAATAGATGTGGTGGAGTATAACTCGACGGTGACTGTATCTGCCAGAAGTTTCTCTGCTGTGGGTATACACAGTATATATGCTACCTTGTTGAAGATGGATGAAAATGGAGAATATGAAGAGATAAACGCGACTGAACGTCAACGTTTAAAGATAGATACCTTGCAAACTGATATGACACTTGAATTTGACTTGAATGTCAAGGTCAATACGCGTGAAGCAGCCGGGATACTGGTAACATCAACGGACGTTTTGACAAAAACGGCACAAAAGGTAATACCTATTAAAAAGATAACCAAACTTCCATCCCAGATATTTACCGAACCATCAGATTTCCCTGTTTTAGTACCCGATGAAGAGGTTTCTCTGTCTGTAGTGATTCGTTCAGCTGTGGGCATTAAGTCTATAAAACATACGTTGTGTAATAAAGTACTGGGTGACCTGAAGGAATATACGACTATTCCGGTATCAGGCAATCCGTTGGAAATGGAATTTATCCTGAAAACTGTCGTAGACAATAAAGAGACCAATGGAATCAAGATCGTGGTGGAAGATATAGAAGGGTTGAAAGAGGAAAAGATTATCAATGTCGAAGGTCTTGAGGGTGTTGACAATAATGTTGCGCTTGTTTTCAACGATATCGAAATGGCACCTGAATGGGAACATTCAACAGAACCGGATCAACCTTATATTTTCTCCATAGAGGGAATAATGATACGGGGTGTGCAGAAACATGTATTAAGCTTGAAGGAAATTAAAGGATATGGCTCAAAGGCAAATAGCGTAGACTTTGCTTTCATCAATATATGGAGAAATCCGAGCTTTGTTGCCGTTAAAAACAGAGGTTTCTCTTATGTCAGTGCGTCAAGAATTAATGGAGGGCCGATAGGGAGAGCTTATGATGTGAATGACTGGATCAAACCGGCAGGTGTTGCTACCAACAAAACGTTGTTTACTCTTATACCTGATGATAAGGTTACTGATCTTGGTATTGATGTGATGATGGCGAACGCGGCTTCGGACGTCAAGACTTTTGAGGCGTTGAATGTATTGGAAAGTATAGCTAAAGGAGGTGCCGATATGTTAATGCAAAGAGTCAATGCGTCTGATGGATATCCGAATGATCCTTGTAGTTTGCAGATAAAAGACGGTTCTTATATTGCCTTTGTTACTGCGGCGGGCAAATATGGTGTCATTCATGTCATTGAAGCCGCAAATGATACCGATGCGTTAGTTGCCGGAGGATGTAAAATAGCTACTCCTACAGGAGTGGTAGGAAGCCAGGGGCCAGCCTACTCGGGAGCTGGCATAACCGGACTCACCTATGACGGTGTGGCATTACTTTACGGACGTACCTGTAAGTTGAAAATTGTGGTTCAAAAGTAAGGTTATTATAAATTAAGGAATAAAGAACAATACATTTATATTTTGATGTAAAAGTAAAGAAAGGTCGGCTCATAAAAGAAAATGAGCCGGCCTTGTTTTTAGATGTTTCTTTAAATATTGGTTATAATAGTTTTGATGTTATCTCATTAATTTGCGTATCAAACACGAAAATATTATTTTCCTTTATGCTTTTTGCCGGAAAAGCTATAACTTCGAAGCACTTTTTAATTTGAATAATAAATGTTAGATTTGAAGCAGCTTACAACTGATGTATGCCGGATTGCTACCGAAGTTGGATGTTTTTTGAAAGAAGAACGAAAGAACTTCCGTCGTGAGCGTGTGGTGGAAAAACATGCACACGATTATGTGTCTTATGTGGATAAAGAATCTGAAGTGCGAGTGGTGAAAGCCCTTACTGCTTTATTGCCTGAAGCGGGATTCATTACAGAAGAAGGCTCTGCCACTTATCAGGATGAACCCTACTGTTGGGTGATTGACCCCTTGGATGGAACCACGAATTATATTCATGATGAGGCTCCTTATTGTGTGTCCATCGCTTTACGTAGCCGTACCGAACTTCTTTTAGGCGTCGTTTATGAGGTTTGCCGGGATGAATGTTTTTATGCCTGGAAAGGCGGAAAAGCGTTTATGAATGGCGAAGAAATTCATGTGTCGAACGTTGAAAACATCAAAGATGCATTCGTCATTACAGAATTGCCTTATAATCATCTGCAATATAAACAGACCGCTCTTCATCTCATCGATCAGCTTTATGGAGTAGTGGGTGGTATTCGAATGAATGGCTCGGCTGCTGCCGCAATCTGCTATGTGGCTATTGGACGTTTTGATGCATGGATGGAAGCATTTCTCGGAAAATGGGATTATTCTGCAGCGGCACTGATTGTTCAGGAGGCGGGAGGAAAGGTGACTGACTTTTATGGTGAGGATCATTTCATAGAAGGACATCATATTATCGCAACGAACGGGAATCTTCATCCTTTCTTTCAGAAGCTCCTGGCAGAAGTCCCTCCATTGAATATGTAGGTGCTATTGTAACTTCAAATTGCTATTATTATGAAACACACACTTCTTATCAAAGACTGGCTTAGTTCTTTCTTATCTTTGCTATTTCCCCATTGCTGCGTTGTTTGCGGCCGGCCGTTAGCAAAGGGTGAAGAATGTATCTGTACAGTATGTAATATCAATCTACCCCGTACTAATTATCATCTTCGAAAAGATAATCCGGTAGAACGGCTCTTCTGGGGACAAATCCCTTTGGAACGGGCTACTTCTTTTTTCTTTTATGAGAAAGGAAGCGACTTCCGGTTGATTCTTCATCGGTTGAAATATGGTGGACAAAAGGAAATAGGTGCAATTATGGGGCGGTATATGGCTGCCGAACTTTTGTCTTCCAATTTTTTTCAGGGAATTGATGTGATAATCCCCATACCGCTTCATAAGAAAAAACAGCAAATCCGTGGTTATAATCAGAGTGAGTGGATTGCCCGTGGTATTGCTGCTGTAACAGGAATCCCCATCGATACAGAATCAATATTACGTAAGAAAAATACGGAAACGCAAACGCGTAAATCTGTGTTTGAACGTCGGGATAATGTGGAAGGTATCTTCGAGCTTCAGCATCCCGAAACACTTGCAGGGAAACACATACTGATAGTTGATGATGTGTTGACCACTGGTTCTACTACTCTGGCATGTGCTTCCTGCCTAGTGAATGTGGAAGGAATACGGATTAGTATATTGACGTTGGCAACGGCTTAAATTTGTTTCAAGAATGTATAAAGGGCTTCTCAAAGATGACTTTTTATAAAAAAAACGAGATTGAGAACCGAATGAATTAATAATTTCTTATATTTGCACTGTCGTAGATCGACATGTTTTTATGTTTTTGAAGAAAAAAAGCGTTTAGCTGATTTCTGTGCAAGCGAAAAGTCGAAAATTCAAATGTGCACATGAAACAGTAAAATGCTCCTTGCGATATGCGGGGGGTGTTTCCTGTTTGTGCACATAGGGCTTCGACTCCCTCGCTTGCGGATAGGCAAATGCCCTACCGCTTTTTTTGTATATATAGGGTTTGTAATAGGGCGCAAACCATCATTTGTTATAAATGGAAAGAACAAAAAAGATATGCCCGCTTTCTCCTCAAAGCAATCGTGTGATTTGCTTGAGAATCCCCCTCTTGGCTGCATTGCCATACAATCAAGAAATCTCTGGCTGGACATCTCTTATGGTATTCTTTCCTTCTTTCATGTATATAAACCGATTTGAAATGAATGAAGATAGAGAAATAAACAGGTTCGGCTAAGACCCCAAGACGAGGTGGTTTATATCCAAACGGTAGGACTGCCTCGTCTATTTTTTCATTAAACAAATGAAGTGTCACGGCGAATCCATAGCAGCCAGTTGGTTGTGGTTTGCTATTTTTCGCCAAGATTTAATGTTATTTAAACTTTAAAGGCAAGTCAAATGGGACAGAGTGGTGTCTGACGGCTAAAAGGTCGAAAACATTACATTTATGTGTAACTACTTGCCTTTATCAAGAAACGATGAGGTACGACCAGTATCAGAGGGGGACTAATGGATTTATCCGGGAGGTTCCCCTTATTCTTTCGTCTTTGTTCTCAAACTGATCCCCAAATCCCCAATATTCAGACTAAGCCGCCGTTTTCAAACTGAACCGCTGTCTTTGGAGTAGTAGCAAATCAGCGGGGATAAATTTTAGATTAGTCCGAAAAATCGGGGAACAGTTTAAAAGTTTGGGTAATGTGCTTCAGGGCAGCCTATACCAAAAAAGTTCGTTCCTGCACAGTTTTGAGCTAAACGGATGCATGCCTCGCCACCGTATCTCCGTTAGGTGTGCCAATAAGACTTTTTTAATTGCCCAAACAAATTATCTTTATTGCCTAGTCAGATTATCTCAATTAGCTACTTTTACTTCGTCCCACTATAATGGAACGCAAAAGTAACTATAGTGTCCCTTACGTTCTACTATAGTTTCCCGTAAAGAACACTATAGTGGAACGAAATAAAAATAGCAAGTGGAACGAATCTGGATAGGCAAACGGATAAATAGAAATGCCCAATTAAAATCATTTCCTATGAATAGACGATTCGACTCATTCCATATGGGTTTTGAACAATTCGATGCTCTTTTCTATAACATGTTCAATTCTTCCAGCTCCTTTACTTTTCTTCTGTATTGCCGATAAACAAGGAGTTTGCAGGTGAATAGCCGCCCCTTCACCTTCTCTTCATCGTGAATCAAGTCAAATTGCTACTTTCAGATTCCACCATTGAGCAAGATTAGTAAAGCTATTTTGTAATTAGTTTCAACCCTATTTGAAACTAGATGTTTCTCGGTGTGAAACGGATTGTTTCAAGCCTTAAAACAATTTTTGAAACTAATCGCTACAGGAGAAGAGATGGTGAAGTTGTTACCCTTCACCCGCAAATTCCTTGTTTATCGGAGAGACAGAGAAAAGATGAAGGGGGACATGGAAAAATGGAAAATAAATATCCAATAAGAGAATTTATTCGATTCTGTTGTGATTCAATACCACACCGGTTAATCACTATTTAATTCCTTTTTGTACCGATATGATGTACCTACTTTTAGAGATATGGTTGTTCTGAGCCAAATCCCACAAGATATATTATTAGTCCTTTGGATGATAAGAAAGGTGAATAAATAGAAAAGCCACCCTTCTAGGTGGCTTCTTTTTTGCTCTTCCTCTTGGACTTGAACCAAGGACCCTCTGATTAACAGTCAGA
>ENA-ORTB01002557-ORTB01002557.1-human-gut-metagenome-genome-assembly--contig:-NODE-2557-length-16513-cov-6.438510_pt1 | contig 16513 bp, 17 predicted proteins | sample MGYA00241905_ERZ509174 | MGnify/ENA primary metagenome ERZ509174 (study PRJEB26280, sample SAMEA2338851) | human gut metagenome | biome: human gut; feature: human-associated habitat; material: faeces... | reverse complement strand
GGCGTACTTGTAATAAAGTTTCTTGCAGATTTTCGACAAAGTTCTAAATCTACTTGCAAACGGTGACTATAAGGTCTATAGTCGGTTCAACATTATAAGGACTCCTTTCTTTTTTCCAACTAGAGTCTACATGTTGGACCTTTTTTGTTAAGAAATTGAAACTATATTTCAACTAGCACCACGCGCATGATATTATCCCATTATACAACATGCGGCCTTCACAAAAAAGTTTAAGTCGTTTTTAATCTATTTCCATGGATCAAATTTCCTTAACATTTATCTGTTTGAGTAATTTCCGCCTAAATTTAGGCAAATTCAGCGATTTTTCTTCTCCGCTTCTTTACAATAGATAATAAATAGATGTACAAATTCATCATCTAGCAATATAGAAAGGAAGTTATAGATGATCGACAATCAAGCTCACTCAGTTAAGGCCTACTTAGCCGGCGTCAACCTTGACGATCCCAACTTTGACTACTCCATGACTGAACTGGCCAATTTAGCAGAAGCCAATAATTTCACCGTTGTCGGCTCCAGTCAGCAGAAGGCGGAAAACATCGTTGCCTCCAGCTACCTGGGCAAGGGTAAGGTAGCCGAAATCAAAGACCTGGCCCAAGGACTCGGGGCCTCCGTCCTCATAGTCAACGATGAACTGACCCCAGTCCAAATCCGTAACCTGGAACACATGACCAAACTCCGCGTCATCGACCGGACCGAACTCATCCTGGAAATCTTCTCTTCCCGGGCCCGGACCAAGCAAGCAAAGCTGCAGGTCCAATTAGCGCGCCTGCAGTATGAACTGCCCCGCCTGCACCCGTCTGAAAACAACCTCGACCAGCAGCACGGCAGCGGCGGTTCCACCGGCGGGGGCTTCGCCAACCGCGGGGCCGGGGAATCCAAACTGGAAATGAACCGGCGGACCATCGGCAAGCAGATCTCCGCTATCAAACATGAATTAAAGGAAATCTCCGGTCAGGAAGAAATCAAGGCTGCCCGCCGCAACCAGAGCCAGCTGCCTAAGGTCGCCCTGGTCGGCTACACCAACGCCGGCAAGTCTACCACCATGAACGGCCTGCTTAAGGCCTTTGGAGCTGGCAATGAAGACAAGCAGGTCATGGCCAAGGACATGCTCTTTGCGACCCTGGACACCTCTGTCCGCCGGATTGACCTGGACGGCTTCTCCTTTATCCTGTCTGACACGGTCGGCTTCGTCTCCAAGCTCCCCCACAAGCTGGTCGACTCTTTCAAGGCGACCCTGCAGGAAGCCAAAGACGCTGACCTTTTGATCAATGTCGTTGACGCTGCTGACCCGAATATGAATCAGATGATCAAGACCACTCTGGAAGTCTTGGACGAAATCGGCGTCAAGGACCTGCCAATGATCACGGCCTACAACAAGGCTGACTTGACAGACCGTAACTACCCGCAGATTGAAGGGGGCGACCTTCTTTACAGCGCGGTTGACCCAGCTTCCATCCAGGCCCTGGCCAAGCTGATCACGACCCGCCTTTTCAGCAATTACCAGATCACTGGCCTCCGCCTGCCGCTAACAGCCGGCAAAGACCTGGCCTACCTGCACCAGCACTCCCGGGTCTTAAAGGAAGACTACCAAGCTGACGGAATCGAAGTTTCCGCCCGCCTGTCGCCCCAAGACCGGGCACGTTTTAGCGCCTACCAAATCTAACACACGTAAAAAGCCAGACTCTATCTCTAGAGCCTGGCTTTCCTATTGCTATAGGACTCTTCTTGCCCGACTAGGCCAGAAGTAGGTGGACAGGCTCGCTTGTATGACACCCTGCTGGTCTCCAGCAGCGGTAACGTACTTCCCGTCCCCCACGTAAATGGCTACATTATATGGTTTATTCTTGGAACCCCAAAAGAGCAGGTCTCCTTCCGCAAAGCCAGAACTTGGATCAACCGCGATCCCCTTCTTGACCTGGCTCTTGGTGCTGGAACCTGTATTGACGCCAGCTGCCTGCTTGTAGACATAAGCAACCAAACTGGCATTGTCAAAGGCATTCGGGCCCTTGGAGCCCTTGACATAGGCCTTGCCGACCTGCTGCTTAGCCAAAGACACGACTGCCTTAGCCCGGGCCTTAGACCCCATCGGGGCAGACCAAGAGGCTGCCAAACTGGCAGCACTGCGGGCCTTCTTAACCGTCTTCTTAGATTTAGCCTTGGTCTTCTTGGCCTTCACGGCCTTCTTGGCAGACTTGACCTGGTTAAAGTACTTGGCCATGACCCATTCCTTCTTGCCAATCCGGTACCACAGATTGCCCATGGAGTCAGTTGCCGTCTGGTAGACGAAGTGACTGCTACCCTTCTTTAAATGAGTCGCAACATGCCGCCCCTTCTGGTAGTTGGTCCAGACAGTGACAGATTGCTTGCTGATAACCTTGATCCGCTTGCTGGCGGCCTGGACCGGTTGCTTGACCGGCTTGACCCCTGTCGCTGAGATCCCTAAGAAAGTCAGCGCTGCAGCAAAGAACTTGATCATATTAGACTTCTTCATGCTCATTTCCTCCCTTACACCGCTAACTCTATTTTAACACGGAAACTAGAGAATCCGCCGGGCCGTTGTTGGCCAGAAGTAACTGCTGATGGTTGCCAAGATAATCCCTTGCTGCTCATCAGCGGCGGAAACATATTGATCATTACCAACATAAATTGCAACGTGATATGGCGCTGCCACATCCCCCCAGAAGAGGAGGTCCCCCGGCTGCAGGCTGGCCGTTGATACCGGCACAGCTACGCCTTCCTTAACCTGGGTATAGGTAGTCCGGGAAACAGTTTGCCCAATCGCGGTCTTGTAAACCCATTGGACTAAGCCTGAGCAGTCAAAGCTGCTTGGACCGGTCGCGCCCCAGACATAAGCCTTGCCGACTTGCGCATTTGCCAAAGCAACTACCTTCTTTTGCTTAGCCGCCTTAGCAGCCTTAGCCTTAATTGAAGCGTACTTCTTAGTCGTGACTGTGTTAGTCCCCAGAATCCACTTGCTGTCCTTGATCCGGTACCAGGTCCGGCCCTTGTACTGGGCTTGACCCGTAGCCGTGAACTTGTAGCCGGACTTAACCTGGCCAACCAATTTCTTGCCGGTCCCGTAAGTGGTCCAGGTGTTGACCTTGTTACCCTTATTGTAGGCTACCCGGGTCTTCTTCACGATCGTAATATTGCTGTCCTGGCTGTCCGTTGCCGCGTAGGCGGGCTGCGCCCAGCCAAGCTGCCAGCAGTAAAAGGACTAAACTGAATTTCCGCTTCATTATAACTGTTTTCTCCTAAATTGAATTCGCTTTTTCTAGTGTAAACAAGTTGTGTTACAGAAAGGTTACAGAAAAATACAGTTGTTTTTTAATAACAAAAGGCAAAAGAAAAAGGACGCCAGCTGGCGTCCTATATATAAGGATATTTCTCAATTAAATCAAGCGCTTGGCAGTTGATGGCCAGAAGTAGTAGCTCAGGCTCTGCTTGATCACGCCCTGGCTTGGAGTAGCCGCGTGAACAAACTTGCCGCCGCCCACGTAAATCCCCACGTGGTACGGTGAAGACTTGGAACCCCAGAAAAGCAGGTCCCCCTTCTTCAAAGTTGCCGTAGAGACAGCAACCGTCTTGCCTTGGTGCACTTGCGTGTAAGTGGTTCGGGTAATGTACTTGCCCAGGGCCCGACTGTAAACGTAGCTGGTCAAGCCGGAGCAGTCAAAGCTGTAAGGACCAGCAGCGCCCCAAACGTAAGGCTTGCCCACTTGGGCCTTGGCCAAGGCAACAACCTTGTTCTGCTTGTTCTGCTTGCTCTTAGATACCTTCTTGGCTGCCACAGCCTTCTTAGCTGCCTTGGCAGCGGCCTTCTTAGCAACTGCTGCCTTCTTGGCCCAGGCTTTATGACTCAAAGTGTAAGAAGCCAGAATCCATTCGTTGTCAGCGATCTTGTACCAGGTTCGCTTCTTGTACTTAACTTCGCCAACCACCGTCAAAGTAGTCCCGTGCTTGAAGCTGATGCCAGTGTCATTGGCCGCGCCAAGCTTAACCTTGTAATTCTTCCAGGCCTTAACGCTGTAGCCAGATACGTAGTTGACCACAACCTGCTTGTTAACAGCCTTAACAGTAGCTGCCTGGGCGGCCGGAGCTTGGGCGCTGGCGGCAACAGGTGCGACCAGGGCCAGGGCCATTAAAACTTTGACTAATAAACTCTTGAACTTCAAAACTTGATATCCTTTTCTATTCTAATTTTTTACACAGGTTCTATAATAAGTTACCGATGTTACAAGAATGTTACAAAAAGAATACTAGATTGTTAAAATTAAATCTAATTTAAAAAGGCCAGCGCTTTTTGCCGCGCTGACCTTCTTTTTTATCGTTATTATCGTAATTTTAGCAGGTAATGATAAATTAGATAACCCGCTTGGCGGTTGATGGCCAGAAGTAGGAGCTCAAGTACTGCTTGCGGACACCTTGGCTTGGAGTAGCCGCGTGCACGTACTGGCCGCCGCCCACGTAAATCCCAACGTGGTATGGGGAAGACTTGGAGCCCCAGAAGAGGAGGTCACCCTTCTTCAAGCTGGCAGTTGAAACCTTAACAGTCTTGCCTCGGTAAACTTGGCTGTAAGTAGTCCGGCTGATGTACTTGCCAATGGCGTGGCTGTAGACGTATGAAGTCAAGCCTGAGCAGTCAAAGGCGTTAGGACCGGTTGCCCCGTAAACATAGCGCTTGCCGACTTGCTTCTTGGCCAGCTTAACGACCTTGTTCCGCTTGGTCGTCACGCTTGCTGCCTGGGCCTGGTGGCTGTTTTCCTGAACGGCGATTGGCACAACCAGGGCCAGGGCTAAGGTCAATTTTACTAAGATCTGCTTAAACTGCTTCATTACGTTGTAACCCTCTTTCTCTTTTCTCGATGCTTATATCATAGCCGATGAGTGTTACAAGAAATTTAAAGACCGTTTGCAGTTTCTTTAATAATCCTTTTCAGTTTTTTAACATCCTGCAATTTTTTCGTAAAAAAAAGGCCCTGGCAAAGAGCCAGAACCTTAATTTATTAAGCCCGCAGCTTCTCAGATGCGGAAGTGGAGCTTTCCGGTGCAGCCACGACTTCATTGCGGGCATCAACTGCCCCCTCAGTGGCCATGTTATGGAAATTGTTAAATGACAAGGAGATCATGTCTTCCAAGGCTGGTTCAGTAAAGGAGCCCATGTGCGGAGTCAAGAGCACCCGCGGGTAAAGATCCATCAAGGACTGGACTTCCTGGTCCGGCACGTCGCTTTCACAGTCAAAATTGTGGCCCATGATCTTCTTTTCATTGGAAACCACATCAGCGCCGTAGCCAGACAGGTGGTTACTGGAGACAGCAGCGGCGATGGCTGCTTCATCAGCCAGTTCGCCCCGGGCCGTGTTGACCAAGACTGCCCCTTCCTTCATCTTAGCGATGAATTCAGCGTTCATCAGCTTGTCGTTCTCGCCTGGGAAGTATGGCACGTGAACGGAAACGATGTCACAAGTTGCCAGCAGTTCGTCTTCTGTTACAAAAGTGCAGTACTGCTTGGCGAAGTCAGATGGGAATGGGTCATAGGCATAAACTTCAGCGCCCAGAGCCTGCCACATCTTGCCTTCAACCGCCCCGATCTTGCCGGCCCCGTAGATGCCGACCTTCAAACGGTTGAATTCCGTAGCGAAGTAGTCCGAATGCATCCCAAAGTCATGTTCATGGACATGATGGGCAGCTTCACCAACGTGTCTTGACAAAGTCAAACCCAAGGTAAAGGCCAGGTTGGCTACCGCGTATGGGGAGTAGTTTGGCACCCGGGCAACGGAGATGCCCAAGTCCTTAGCGGCTTCCAGGTCGAAGTGGTCCACGCCGACTGACCGGGTGAAGACCCAGGAGATCCCGTAGTTCTTAAACTGTTCCAGGTTTGTCCGGTCACAGAGGCAGTTGCCCCGGACCAGGACGGCGTCGCAGTCTTCTGCTTGTACTACGTTTTCCCGGTTCAAGTATTCAGGAATGAGCTTCAAGTCGTAGTCATACTTGTTCAGTTTTTCAAAATAACTTCTTTCAAGCGGCCTAACGCCGTAACATGCAATTCTCATCTTGAATACCTTCTTTTCTAGTACTTCACTTTATTTCTTTCAATAATTGCCCCTATTTTATTTAATTCCTTTCTCATTTTCAACCCTTTCCTTCAACTTCTTAACTATTTAATTTTCTCCCGCCTTTCCAGGCCAAGTAAGGGCTGACAGACTTTGCTTTCCGTAAATCCTTCCCTTAAAAGTCCAGCTTTTGCTTTTAATCTACAGGCCAAAAAGGCAAAGAAAAACGCCCCTGAGGCGGGTGCCTCAAGGACGCTGATTTGATCATTTTGAAGTTTGCTAATTAGATAACCCGCTTGGCAGCTGATGGCCAGAAGTAGGAGCTCAGGTATTGCTTACGGACACCCTGGCTTGGCGTAGCGGCGTGCACGTATTGGCCGCCCCCAACGTAGATGCCCACGTGGTATGGGGAGGACTTGGAACCCCAGAAGAGGAGGTCACCCTTCTTCAAGCTGACAGTTGAAACCTTAACAGTCTTGCCTTGGTAAACTTGGCTGTAAGTAGTCCGGCTGATGTACTTGCCAATGGCGTGGCTGTAGACGTATGAAGTCAAGCCTGAGCAGTCAAAGGCGTTAGGACCGGTTGCCCCGTAAACGTAAGGCTTGCCGACTTGCTTCTTGGCCAGGGAGACGACCTTGTTGCGCTGGCTGGTCTTAGAAGCAGCTTGGACAGTGTTGTTTTGAGTGTTAACAGTATTTACGGCAACGAAACCGGCGAAGGCCAGGGATACGGCTGCGACTACTTTGGCTAATGACTTCTTGAACTTCAAAATGATTTACTTCCTTTCCTTAACTTGATGTTTTTCTTAACTTGATGTTTAACATCTTACAGGAGAAATATTTCAATTCTGTTTCAAAAAGGTCACGCCTTTTTTACAATCTATGAGGAAAAGCTTAATTTTGTAATTTTCTCACCAAACTGTCCAAGCTGGCATAGGTCGCTTGCAGGTCGTCATTGACCAGGACATGGGCGCAAGAAGCCAAATCTTCCGGCAATTCGTTCAACTCGCTGCCGGTCAGCCGCTTCTTGATCTGGTCACTTGCATCACCCCGGTCAGCCATTCTTTGCGCCAAGGTATCCAGGCTGCAAGTCACATAAAGGAAGTAAACCTGGTCACCTAAAGCTTCCAGGTAGGACCGGGCTCCCTTGATGTCCACGATCAAGCTGACCAGGTCGTTCTTGGCCCAGGCTCTTTCCAGCCCTTCTTTACTGGACCCGTACTGGTAGTCCCCGTATTTGACATGTTCAAAGAAGTGCAGTTGGGCAAAAGAATCATCGTCTTCAAAATAATAGGCTGACCCGCTTTCCCCAGACCGCTTTGGCCGGGTGGTATGGGTAATCACCCGGGGGATCTGGTAGCGGTCGGTCAGGTATTCAGATATAGTCGTCTTGCCCGCCCCGCTGGGACCGGCAATCAAGATAATTTTTTTAGCCAAAAAGGGATCTCCTAACTTGAAAATTTTCGCTCTATACTATATCATAGCCTAGACTATATCATAGCCTAGTTGAAATTTTAACCATTTGCGAATTAAGGAGATTGCCATGAAGAAAGCCGATGTTGAATTAGGTGCCGTCGTTAACGCCAAGTCAGAAGAAGAACTGAAGAAGCAGTTCCAAGGCACGGTGGAAAAGATCTATGAAAACTCCGCCCTCCTGGCCATCACTTCCTTTGACGACGTTGATGCTGCTGCCGTCAGCGACCTGAACTACAAGCTGGTCGTCAGCTTCAAGAACATGAAGCCGGCCCGGGCAGCCAAGAAGGCCAAGGCCCTCTCCACCAACAACGTGACCATCGAAAAGGTGGCCCCAACCATAAAGGCTGACGACAAGGATAAGGACAAGAAGGAAAAGAAGGCTCCGGCCAAGAAGAGCAAGTAAGAGAACTCCGTGGTTATCCCGCGGAGTTTTTGGTTAAGATAGTAGAGAAAGCGAGTTGACAACATGAAAGAAAAAACTAAAAGCCTCCTCTACTGGTTCATCCTCCTCCAGCCCTTCCTGGATTTGGACTTCTTCTACCGGGGGAAGCTGGCCACCATCCTGCCCTTCACCATCCCGACCATCATCCGGATCGCCGGTGTCATCGTCTTGGTGGGCCTGCTTGTCTGGGGGCAAAAGCAGCTGCCTCCGGCCTGGCTCTGGGCCTACCTGGCCCTCTTGACCCTCTACGGGATCTTCCACCTCTGGCACATGCAGAACTTCAAGAGCCTCAGCCCGAACGATTATGGCTACTCGAATTTCGGGGAGATTTTTTACCTCTTCAGAATGCTCCTGCCCCTGGCCTTGATCTGGGTGACCAAGAAACTGGAAATCAGCCAGGACTTCTTATTAAAAGCCTTCGCCTGGGTCAGTGGCCTCTTCACCGGCACGATCGTCTTGAGCAACCTCTTCGTGGTCTCTTTGAAGTCCTACGAAACTGGGGTAATCTCCGGCAACATCTTCACCTGGTTCATGGGGCCGCTTTACGGCTACTCCCACAGCGCCTCCAAGGGTTTCTTCTACTTTACCAACACCTTGAGCGCCATCCTCTTGATGCTGGCCCCGGTCGTCTTCTACCTGCTTCTTGAGCGCTTCTCCTGGAAGACCGGCCTTTTGGCCCTCAGCCAGACTTTGGCTATGCTGGAAGTCGGCACTAAGGTCGCCCTCTACGGCTTAGCCGGAACCCTGGCCGTCAGCTTGATTGCCTGGCTGGTCCACCTGTTTTGCTTAAAAAACATCAAGTTTTCTAAAGGCGGCCTGGTCACCCTTTTGGCCTTAGCCGGGATCACCGGGGTCTGCTGGCAGGTCTCCCCGGCTGTCCAGCGCTACAAGTACGAGATCTACTGGGCAAACAGCCATGACTCCAAGATCGACCAGAAAAACGCGCTCTTAAAGGCGGGCCTGGCCAAGTACAAGAATGACCCGGACAAGCTGAAAGAGTTTGAGAAGGACTTTTTGGCCAAATATTACCAGAAGTACGCCTTAAACAAGCGCTTCATTACCAAGTCCTACCCATATAAGTACGACCCGCAGTTCTGGATCGACCTGCTTAAAGAGCCGGCCAGCGTCCGTTTAGCCAACCGCAAGGTCGAAGAGGCCATGCTTAAGCAAGTGGTCAAGTATGACAATGATCCTTTGGACAAGTGGCTGGGGATCGGTTATATGCGGCAGACCAACATCTTCAACCTGGAGCGGGACTTCACGGCCCAGTACTACTCTCTGGGGCTAGTCGGCGCCTTCCTTTACCTGGCCTTTTACCCGTCCATCATCCTCTATGGGGCCTTTGAGTGGCTGAAGGAAAAAGCCTGCCGGACCTTTTACTTAACCAGCCTCTTGATCGCTAGCGCCCTGCTACTGGGGGCCAGCTACATGTCGGGCAATGTCCTGGACTTCCCGACCTCTAACCTGCTTTTAGCCTTCCTAGGTGGCGGCCTCCTGGCTTACATCAAGGAAGAAAAAGGCCGAAGCACCGGACTCCGAATCGTCAGATTTGAGAAAAAGTAATACCAAAAAATCGTCTTCTTTAATTAGAAGGCGATTTTTACTTTGTTTTCAATTCTTACTTGCTTTCCTTATCAATAAAGGAACTGTCCGGCACCCGGATTAGGTAGAAGCGCTTGGCCCGGCGGCCGGCATGGAGGCCGATCCCGTTAGCCGCGGTGTTCTTGTACTTGGCCGTGTAGATGGCCACGTAGGCCTGCTGGTAGCGGGAATCTTCCTTCTTCAGCTCCTTGCGGCTGAAAGGCAGGGCTGAGGCGGTCACGTTGATCGGGTCCTTTTCATAAGAGACCGTAGCCAGGTAGCTAGGCACGGTATACTTTTTCCCCTTCAGGTAAAAAATATACTGCTGGCTCAAATCCCGGTTCTTGGTGGACTTGACCTGGACATAGTAGCTCTGGCTGGCGCTAGGCTGCAGGACCAGGGGCTTGTAGGTCACGGATGAAGTAATCCGGGAAGTATCCGTCAAGTTCGGGTCGTCAAAGAGGCTGACAGCTAAGAGCCAGCCGGCCAAAAGGCAGAAGCTGGCGACTTCCAGCAGGCTGATCAGGAAGTTGCCCCATTCAAATTTATGCTGGCGCTGGATGATCATCTTCAGCCGCCGGCGCCGGATATTTTGCACGATAAAGACCAGGTAAACGATGGCTCCCACCCAGAGAGCCACCCCCAGTACGTTCCAGCTCCACATAATTATGCCTCTTTCTTCGTCTTGGCCTTGGCTTCTTTGGCAGCTTCCTTGGCGGCTGCTTCGCCTTCCTTGACCTGCTTGATCTTCTCGCTCATGGCATCAGCCAGGCGGTCGGCTGCCCCTTCAACATCGGCTACTAATTCGTCGCCATCCATGAAGAGGTCGATCCGGAAGTGGGAAGCGTTCAGGTATTCGCTGGCCGTTTCAAAGTAGACCTTGACCGGCTGGGCTTCTTCTTCGTCAAAGAAGTTGATCAGCTTCTTGTAGTTGGCCAGGGGCAGGTTGATGATGTTGGTTTCCAGGGCAAAAGTGATAGGGTTCTTCCCCTCCAAAACCAGCTGGACCTGCATGAGCCGGTCTTTATTCAAGGCCGTGGCCACTTCCTGGACCATGGTCAAGGCGTGTTCACGCAGCTTCTTCTTGCTCCGGGAGACTTCGGAATATTTGATGGTCTCCATGTCAGACAGGTAGGTCTGTTCTTCGATTGCTTTAGTTAAGTCTTTCAGGTTGATCTGCATTTGTTGTCACCGTCCAATTATGTCTGTATCTACATTAACTAAAAAAGTCCCCGGGTGCAAGCGAAAAAAAGAGCCGGCCAGGGGGGGCCGGTTCTCATTAGGATTAATAGGAAATGTAGGTTGTCACCAGTACTCGACTGATTTATAACCTCCGGGGCGGCGATAACATGGGGAAAACACCGCCGCTCCGGGAAATAGAGCCTGCCGCGCGGCAAGTTCTCTATTACTCTGCTATTTTACCATATCCATCCTCAAGAATCTCTCATGATATGCGATCTCAGTGAAAAAATCTTCGGCTATAGCTAAATTATTAGCCAGCTATTCTGGCCAGAAGAGGTCGTTTAGTGTTTTATCCAAGGCCTTAATGAATAATCTCTCTAGCGCGTGAATTTTCCACGTGCTTTTTGTTGGAATATGCTGATTTTTTGATAAGGGGATTATAATCGGAAGAAGATTGACAAGGGCGACGCTAACCTCCCTTATTACAAGGAAGTCACGGTCCGCCGGAGCGGGATGGGCTGGAAGGTCACCGTTTCTGATTCGATTGGGCAAGAGGAAAGCAATTATAGCGTGAAATGACAAAAAAGCCGCCAGAAGCGTACTTGCTTCTAGCGGCTTTCTCAACTCAAGGCACTTGCCAAACGGCAAATGTGACTCCTTCTCGTTCACATCAAGGGTGTGTCAGCATCGACGCTTCCCGCGTCTGGCCAAAGGCCTGATGCCCTCTATCTTAAAAATACGCACCTTTGCGTTTTCCTCGACTCGTCGATATTTGATTATACGCTCTTTCCCAGGCCTTGTAAAGCTACTTTTTCAACTTCTCCCGCAGCTTGAGCCGCTTGATGTACTTGTTCCAAGCTTCCTGGAACAGGGTTGACAGCAAGAAGCCCAAAGCGATCGACACAGTCACGATAGCCACCCGCATCATCATCTGATGGGCAGCAATATACTTGCCATCAATCAGCCGTCTGACCACCATATAAGCCGGCGCTCCCGGCACCAGCGGCACCAGGCCCGGTACGCTGAAAAGGGTGACGGGGCACTTTTTCCACTTAGCCAAAACCACCGCGACCAAGCCCACGGCAAAGGCCCCCAGGGTGTTGGAAATCATCCGCCCGCCAGAAGCCTCCGTCACCAGCCAGTAGACCATCCAGCCCGCGCAACCGCAGATCCCGCTCCAGTGAATCACCCGGTGGGGAATATTCACCGTCAAGGCAAAACCCACCGTGGCAATGTATGAAAAGACCAAGTTGATCAAGACGTCCCAGATGTTGAAACTAACCTGCATCCCCAGCATGACTAAGCTCCTAAAAATCTAATCACGATCCCGACGCCGCCGCCCAGGGCAATCGCCGTCATCGCCGCCTCACATATGCGCACGATCCCTGACACCCAGTCGCCCATAAACAAGTCTCTCAAGGCGTTGGTCAAGGCCAGGCCGGGCACCAGAGTCATCAAGGCCCCAGTCAAAATATTGTTTACATTGCAGGCCGGAAGAATCCCATTAATGATAATGGTGAGTAGCCCCATCCCCATGGCCGCGATCATTTCCGCCAGGAAGCGGATCTTGGTGTGGCCCTTAAGCCAGGAGTCCATCAAATAGCCGCTGGCCCCGATCAGCCCGGCAACCGGGAAGTCGATCCAGTCATAAACACCCAAAAAGAGAACCATCAAGGTGGCACTCAAGATCCCGGCCCCGATGACCTGCAGCCATAAAGGAAAAGTCGGGGCGTTCTCCTCGATTTCCCGCAGCTTCTCTTCCAGCTCCTCCAGGTCAATCCGCTTGTCGGCGAATTTCCGGGAGAATTCATTGACCTGGTCGACCAGTTCCAGGTTGATGGCCCGCTTCTTTACGGTTTCCAGTTCCGTCACCGTGCTGCATTCCCCATCATCCAGGCTGACGAAGAGGCCGGTTGGCATGGCAAAAACATTGACCTCCTTGATGCCGGCGTTGACAGCGATCCGGCGCATGGTGTCCTCCACCCGGTACATTTCGCTACCGCCGGCCAGCATGAGGCGGCCAGCCTTCAAACAAGTATGAACGACTCTTTTCATGTACGCGTCTGTGCTCATTTTTTTCACCGCGAGCCTGCCTAAAGGCAGCTAAATCAATTATTCATGGCTTCAATATCGACGACCTTGTCGACCCAGTCACCTCTGAAAAAGTCCTGCTCGTGACTGACGATGATGACCCCGCCCGGGAAGTTGACGATGGACTTCCGCAGGCTGTCCTTAGTTTCATTGTCCAGGTGGTTGGTCGGTTCGTCAAGAAAAAGCAGGTTGGCCGGCTCAAACTGCATCTTAGCCAGCTTCACCTTCTCCTGCTCGCCCCCGGACAATTCCTTAAGTGGACTCATGACCAATTGGGCGGTCAGCCCCATCCGGGCTAAAGCCTGCCGTAATTCCTTGGGCTTCTTCTGGTCAAATTCACTCTCTAAGTACTGCAGAGGCGTCATATTCTGGTTGGGCCAGGTCAAGTCCTGCTTGAAGTAGGCCAGCTTAGCCGTAGCCGACAGGTCAAAGCCCCCGTAGATCGGCGGAATCTGCCCCAAGAGGGTCTTCAGCAGGGTGGTCTTGCCGATCCCGTTAAAACCGGTGATGGCGACCTTTTCCCCATTGCCAACGGAGAAGTTGAAGGCTTCCTTAACCAAAGCCTGGTCGTAGCCGATCACCAGGTCCTGCGTCTGCAAAAGCAAGTTAGAGGCCGTTTCCACGTATGGGAAGTCAAATTTGGCCTTCTTGCCGTTTTGCGGGGGCGTCAAAACTTCCATTCTGTCCAGCTGCTTTTGCCGGGACCGGGCACTTTTGGCCCGGGTGCCGGCTTTATTTTTTCTGATATAGGCTTCAGTCTTGGCGATCTGCCGCTGCTGGTTGGCATAGGCCTTCATATAAGTCTGCCGGTTGGCTTCCTTTTGCCGCATGGCTTGCTTTAATGTACCGGTATAGCGGGTGATGGTCCCGAAGTCGATGTCGATAATACAGTTGGTTATCCGGCCTAAAAAGTCGTAGTCGTGGCTGACAACGATAAAAGCGCCGGTAAAATCATTCAAGTAGTCGACCAGCCAGTCGATGTGGCCGACGTCTAAGTAGTTGGTTGGTTCGTCCAAGACCAGGACTTGAGGCTGCTCTAAGAGGAGCTTGGCCAGGATCAGCTTGGACCGCTGGCCCCCGGAAAGCTGGGATACGTCCCGGTCAAAGCCCAGTTCAGCCAGGCCTAAGCCGCTGGCCACCCGGTCGATTTCTGTGTCCAGGTCGTAGAAGTTGTTTTCTTCCAGGTAGGTCTGCAAACGCCCGGCTTTAGTTAAAAGGGACTCATCGCCGCTTTCGCTGTAATCGATGTAAAGCTGGTTCAACCGGGCTTCATCTTGGTAGAGCTGGTCAAAGGCAGTTTTTAAAAAGTCCCGCATGGTCAGACCGGGCGTCAGTTTGGCGTACTGGTCCAGGTAGCCGACGGAGAGCTTGTTTTGCCACTTGACTGACCCTTCATCGGGGAGGATTTCCCCGGTCAGGATTTTGATCAAGGTGGACTTGCCGACCCCGTTTTGGCCGGTGACCCCCATGTGGTCTTCCTTGTTTAAAACGAAATTGGCGTCTTCATAGAGGGTCTTTTCCGCAAAGCCCTGGGTCAAGCCGCTAACGGTCAGTAAACTCAAATTTTTTTCCTTTCTTACAGGTGAAAGTTTTCCGCCTGCTTGCGCTCATGGTCGTACTTCTGCAGGGTCTTGAGGATTCGCGGCCAGAGATAGCGCGGGGCGGTCAAGTGCAGGTGGTCGTCAGCCACCCGGAAGTAGCTGGGACTGAGCTTGGTTAAGCCGGAGAGGAATTCCTCATCCAGGTGGTACTTGTCAGAGATTCGCTGGATTTCGGCAATCGCGTATTCGGTGTAAGACGAGCTCACGAAGACCAGGATGGCGCCGATGATGCCCCAGACCAGGGACTGGGTATTGGTTAAGGCGAAAGAGTGCCGGCAGATGTAGAACATGGCGATGAAAGTCATTACGCCGGCAATCCCGCCGTAGATGTATGGATAATAGCGTTTTTTCACGAAAATTCCTCCTAATTCTATCAACTATCTTAACGTATTTTGCCCCCTGGATAGTAGGAAAATTATTGCTGAAAGGGAAAAAATACCCCTAGCTAAGCTAGAGGCATGATTGTCAACACTACCAAGAATCACTGCTTCTTGGCGTAATTGAGTTGGCTTCATAAATCGTGTAGTTGGTGATGGTCTCATTGCTGGAGAAGTCGACCCCGTTATAGGTCTCGTTCAGACTGTTCTGCCGGGTTTCCTGGTTGGTCAAAGTCTGCGGGGACAGGCCCAGGCTCTTTCTCAGCTTGTTGGACCACTTCTGCAATTCTTCAGTTGACGCGATCTGGAGGCTGGTTCCGGAAATCGTCGCGTCGTGGCCCTGGATGTAGCCGCTGGAGATGTTGCTGGCCGCGCTTCTGTAGTTGATGGCCAGGCTGGTCATGTCGCCAAAAGTCAAATTGGTCTTGACGTACTTGGCAAAAACCTTGAGCAGCTTCTGGTAGTTGACTAAACCGTTGACGGACAAGCCCTTCTTGACCACGGCCTGGATGATCTGCCGCTGCCGCAGCTGCCGGCCGTAGTCCCCCCGGGGGTCGTCATAGCGCATCCGGGCATAAGCGATGGCGTGGCGGCCATCCAGGTGCTGCTTGCCCTTCTTAAAGTCACACCAGTCATAGCTGAAGCTGAACGGCACGTTGACGTCAACCCCGCCTAAAGCGTTGACCAGGCTCTCCAAGGCCTTCATGTTAACTTCCACATAATAGTTGATCGGCACGTTGAGCATGGCCGAAACCGTCTTGACCGACCCGCTGCTGCCCCCAAACTGGTAGGCCGAGTTGACCTTGAACATGTAGTAGCTAGTGTTGCTCGTTTCACCCAGAATTTCCGTCAAGGTATCCCGGGGAATCGAAGTCATGGTCGCCTTCTTGGTCGTTGGGTTGACGGTCACCAGGATGATGGTGTCCGAGTTCCCCTTGTCATTTCTCCCCTCAAGCCCCTGGTCGACCCCTAAAACCAGAATCGAGATCGGCTTCTTGGCCGCGATCCGGGCACTGGTCGCCGTGCTGCCGTTATTGCCGTTCATGCTCACCAAGGCTGAATGCAAGGAGAAGTAGGCATGCGCCCCCCAGGTCGCCGCGATCATGACGGCAAAGGTCACCAAGAGGCCAATGATGGTCGGCAGGGGACGGCGGGACTTTTTCAAAAAGCCAGCCTGGACAAGAGTCACATTACGAAAAATTTTCTGTTGTCTTCTGCTGTGTTGCTCTTCCATGGACTAACCCCTTTAGTAATTTGCTATTATTTATTTTCGCATGAAAAAGGCATTTAATAAACCAGGCGTGGTAATATTTAGACTATCTTATTTTTTTGGCAAAAGGCCGCTTTGAGAGGACAATACTAGTGGCGAAAAACGTACTTAATGTGTTTGATTATATGTAAGAGATAACAGGTAGGTTCTAAGTTCAATTAATCTAGGGAAATCCGGAACTTTGCTTTAGGATAGATCCCAGCTTTCACCCACACTTCAAAAACGTATGTTTGGAAATCAGCAGGAATACCTGCTAAAATATTCCTCGAAACAAAGATATAATTCTGAAAGGCGGTGAAATCAAATGGCGGAACAGGTAAAAGAAGCACCGGCAGAATTAATTCAGACAAGAGTCTATGAACTACGTCCCAACAAGACTATGAGAAAAGTTTTGGATGAAGCTTGTGACTACCGTCGTTA
>ENA-ORTB01002545-ORTB01002545.1-human-gut-metagenome-genome-assembly--contig:-NODE-2545-length-16583-cov-2.926670_pt1 | contig 16583 bp, 14 predicted proteins | sample MGYA00241905_ERZ509174 | MGnify/ENA primary metagenome ERZ509174 (study PRJEB26280, sample SAMEA2338851) | human gut metagenome | biome: human gut; feature: human-associated habitat; material: faeces... | reverse complement strand
AACTATTGAATTTTCAAGGTACAAGCCCACTTTTGTAAGTGGGAAGTTTAAGTTAGTAAACAAAAAATGACTCTTTTTTCAAAGAGTCATTTCCTGCTATTTACTTGTCTGCCTAAATTCTTTACTGATTATGCTTATCTCTTACTTCTTCCAGTTTAAGTCACTGTTTTTATCAGCTTCAGTGATTTCCCGGATAACCCGGCAAGGATTGCCAGCGGCTACGGAGTTGGCCGGGACATCTTTAACAACGCGCTGCCGGCGCCGATCACGGAATTGTCACCGATTGTGACGCCAGGCACCACCCGGACTCCCCCGCCGATCCAGACGTTATTGCCAACAGTAATCGGGTAGGCATATTCCAGGCCGGTATTTCTTCTGGCCGCGTCCAACGGGTGGCCGGAGGTGTAGAAGCTGCAGTCAGGGCCGATGAAGACATTGTCACCAAAGGTCACTCCCCCAGCATCCAGGACGGTCAAATTATGGTTGGCGTAGAAGTTGTCGCCTACTTTAATATTCCAGCCATAGTCGCACCAGAAGTTGGGTTCGATGTGGCAGTTTTCCCCGCTTTGGCCAGTATTTCCTTTATGAGTTCCTTCTTTTCTGCTCCAGACGGCAATTGGTTGTAGCGGAGGCACTTGGCCTTGCAGGCCGTCAGTTCCGTCACCAGTTCTTCGTCTTGACCAGGATTATAGACCTGACCAGCCAGCGTTTTTTCTTTTTCGGTCGGCATTTCTTTCCTCCAGTCCCTGCCAAATCTTTTTTGCTTGTTACTTTACTCTAAGAGTTATTTTTGATCAATTAGCTATTTGGCCAAAGGAAGCTAATCGCCGTCTTTAAGACTTGCGGGTTCTCCCGCAAGCGGCTGTGCTGGGCCATTGGGCCGGTAAATTTCTTTTCTTTGTAGCTTTTTACCTTTGGACTGACCAGGTAGCGCAGAGATTTGGAGGAAGAATTCTTGACCCGGCCGTCTGAGTGACTGCCGTCTTCCAAGTCTCCGTAAACATTCAGCACCTTGGCATGCGGGTAGAGCTTCCTGAGAACCAGCTGCCGCTTGTAGTTGTCGTTCATGTGAATTGGCTTACCGTTCTTGTGGTTGGCCGAGACATACATCTCATTTATTCCCTTGTTCTATCTTTTTCACGTTTAAAGCTAATTCGCTTCTATTAAGCCAGCAGACCTTTTGCTAACATTGTTTTGTCGGGCGCGGCGAAGCCGCGCAATGTGTGTTATAATTATTGTAGTAACAATTAGGACACTTAAAAGAGTGGTTAAAAAGAAAGGAGCATGTCATGTATCCCCACCAGGAAGGTTTTGAGAATTGGTGCCGGGGTCCGCAAAGACTCAGCCCCAAGTCAATTGAGAACGCCGATTACTGTTTGGACCACTTCTTTACCTATGCAGAAGTGAATTTCCCATCCAGTGACGTTAATGAAATCACGGCCAGCAATGTCCGTGACTACCTGCAGCAGTTGGCGACTAAGGAAAATTTGCAGGTCACGACCGTCAACAAGTATGTCTCCTACATTAAAAAGTACTTCTACTACCTGGCCCTGGCTGGAATTACCCCAAGCTATCGTTTACTAGACCTCAAGGGCTACTCTTTTGAGCGGCGGAAGACCTATGTAATCGACTGGCCAGAGCATTTGCCTGCCCTTATCCCCTATGTCAAGCAGCCGGTGACTCTCTGGCTGCTGCAGCTTTTTGCCCTGGGCTATCAGGCTAAGGAACTCTTAGGGATTCGCTATAGCGAGGTGAAAGACAATTTGGGCGAGATGACTGACTACCTGACTGGCACACTTTCCTTTGAAAAGAACCCGGATCCTTATATTTTCGCCTCCAGGTCCGGTGAACCATATGCCAGTACCAACAATATCATGCAGCTGGTCAAGGTCGACAAGGACCTCCTCTCCCCGATGCCGATCACTTTGACCAATCTCCGCCTTTCTTATGTCTATTCCTTGATCAGCCAGCAGAAGTATTCTGACAAGGAACTGCTGAAGATTTTTCGTTGCCCGCCAAAGCGCCTGGCCTACTACCAGTACAACGCTGCCCAGTGCAATCTCATTCCATTTTCTGAAGAGATGCTAAAAAAGGCCGGCCCAGACGCCGCCCCTGCAAGAAAATAGGCTATAATAAGTTAATAGTCAGTAAAAGGAGATTTTTATCAAATGAAGAAAAAGAATAAGCAAGCAGCTGAAGAAGAAAGCTGGGGCAAGTTTTTCAGGGACGTCTTAGTCATGTTCCTCGTCTTCGTCTCAATCTACTATGTCGTCTTCTCCTTCTTCTTAGCCAATGAAGTGGTGTCCGGCCCATCCATGCAGCCGACCTTTGAAGACGGTGACCGCTTGATCGCCGTCCGCCACTTTACACCAAAGAGAAACGACGTTGTCATCATCAAAGCTCCTAACCAGCCAGGAGCTATGTACATCAAGCGCTTGATCGGCCTGCCTGGTGACACGGTCCAGTCCAAGAATGACGTCCTCTACATCAACGGCAAGAAGGTTGCCCAGCCGTATTTGAACAATAAATATCAGAAAGCTGACCGTTTAGCCGGCGTAAATTATACTAATAACTTCAAGGTCAAGCTGAAGAAGAACCAGTACTGGGTCATGGGTGACCACCGGGATGTCTCTAACGACTCCCGCCGCTTCGGGCCGGTCTCTAGGAGCTCTATCTTGAGCAAGGTGGTTCTGCGCTACTGGCCAGTTACCCAGATCGGCACTAACTTTTACTAAAAAATTCTGAAGCTCCCTCAACAACTTTTCAAAAAATGGTAAAATGAAGTTATTAAGGAGTGAAGATCAATGAAACCAGAAGAACTTTCGGATGCAATTATCGAGTTTCAGAGCAAGCACGCTGTGAGCGATACTACCCTGGCCTTTGCCAGTCACCTCTCAGTGGAAAAGGTGCACGCCATGAAGCAAGGGCGGGGCAACTTTACCAGCGATGAAATCAACCAGATGCTGGACTATCTCCAGAGCTATCTCTAGAGCTAAATGTAAGCAACCGGGCCAAACGGCCCGGTTTTCTTTTGCCCTTTTTTCTCTGCTTTTCCCTCTCTCATTTCTTTTTATCACTTCATTGTTTCACGCTAACCATTTTACATTTTGTATAAAGTTTAAAATAGTAAGAAGCCTGTTATGTAAAGGACAACGGCTATTATTTCTTAACAGCTGCCATTTTTATCATTTAACTTTAACCCGCTATTGCAAGCGATAAAGCTTGCTATTACAGCATTTCTCTTTCTAGCTCTGTAAGCCTTTTTCTCCGATTTTTGTTCCACGGTCTCTTTTTACCCTATCCCCGGCCAAGTTATTCACAGGCAAAAAATAAGAGCCACCCTAGAGCAGCTCTTATCCTTTATATTTAAGTTATCTTGTCTTACTTGTTCCGTTCAGCTTGCAGTTCAGCCATCTTGATCATGACGTCAACAGCCTTCCACATTGATTCCAGAACCGTGTATTCGTAGCGGCCGTGCATGTTTTCTTCCCCGGCAAAGAGGTTCGGGCATGGCAGACCCATGTAAGTCAGTTGTGACCCGTCCGTACCCCCTCTGACTGGTTCTTCATTGATTTCAGTCAAGCCGCAGGCTCTGTAAGCATCCCGGGCCAGGTCAATGATTTCCATGTGCTTGGCCAGTTCATCAGCCATGTTGTAGTACTGGTCCCACATCTTCAGCTTGATTCTTTCCCCATACTTGGCGTTAAGTTCAGCCACCTTTTCCTTGACCAGGTTCTTCCGGGCTTCCAGGCCGTCGCGCTTGAAGTCACGGATGATGTAGGCCAGGTGGGCGTTGTCAACCGTACCAGAGAAGTCCATCAAGTGGTAGAAGCCTTCTTCGCCCTCAGTCTTTTCCGGCACTTCGTCTTGCGGCAGGGAGTTCTGGAAGTCGATCCCGACTTGAATGGCGTTGATCATCTGCCCCTTGGCTACAGCTGGGTGCACGTTAACGCCTTGGATGTCCAGTTCAAACTGAGCTGCTGAGAAGGTCCCCCAGTCCAGCTTGCCCGGGCCCTCCCCGTCAACCGTAAAGGCAAAGGCAGCGTTGAAGTCTTCCACGTCAAAATGCTGAGCACCAGTGCCGATTTCTTCGTCTGGCGTGAAGCCCAGGCGGATTTCCCCGTGCTTGATTTCCGGGTGAGCCAGGAGGTATTCAGCAAAGGTGACCAGTTCGGCATCCCCACACTTGTCGTCCCCGCCCAAAAGGGTGTCACCGGAAGCAGAGATAATGGTCTGCCCCTTGTACTTCTTCAAGTTCGGGAAGACGGCCGGGTCCAGGTAGAATTCGCTGTCGCCCAATTGGATCTTGCTTTCCCCGTCGTAGTTTTTAGTAATCTGCGGCTTAACGTTTTCTGAATTGAAATCAGCCGTGTCGCAGTGAGCCAAGAAGCCCATAACCGGCACGTCCCAGTCAACGTTGGAAGGAATAGTTGCGATGACCGTACCAGCCTTTTCATTGTAGTGAACGTCACTTAAGCCCAGTTCTTCCAGTTCCTTCATGATGACCATTTGGTAGTCCACTTCTCTTTGGGTGGATGGGAAGCGGTCAGCATGTTCATCTGACCGGGAGTTGATCTTGACGTACTTCAAAAATCTTGGCAGCAAAGTTGGGTATTCCATCTTTTTCTCCTTACTTCTTTACATAAACAAAAATATTTCACTTACTAAAAAATGTTCTGGAAAGGATCGGTTGATTCAGCGCTGATTAAGCACTCTACGCTCCAGCCCTCTTCCTTCTGCCAGGCACTGAGCCGTTTGGCAGCTTCATACTTGAAGAGCTTCTCCGTATAGTGGCCCGGATCAACTACTACCAAGCCTGATGAAATCATGTCATGGCCAGTGTGGTAGTAGACGTCACCGGTGATGTAGGCGTCGCATTTGTCAGCTAAGGCCTGTTTCCAGAACTTGTTCCCGTCCCCGCAGACGAAGGCAACAGTTTCCACCATTTTATCCTGGTCAGCGCAGATCAGGCGAACCATGTCCACCCCCATCTTTTCCTTGACGTAGTGGGCAAAGTCGATCGCCTTCATTGCTTCTGGCAGGCGGCCCTTGCGGCCAATGGCGATGCCGTCCTCGTCTGGGGCAAAGCCGGTTACGTCCAAAAGGCCAAGTTCTTCAGCCTGCCAGTCGCTTGACCCGTCCTGGGCCTTGTCGGAATTAGTATGAATGGAGTAAACGGTGATGCCGTTAGCAATTATCTTGGCGTACATGGCCTTTTGCGGGTCGCTGTAGTCCAAGTTGTTAACCGGACGGAAGATCAAGGGGTGGTGGCTGACGATGAGGTCAGCGCCTCTCCTGATGGCTTCATCAACCACATTTGGCCGGACGTCTAAAGTCACTAGGATCTTGTGGACTGGTGCTTCCAGGCTGCCGATCTGCAGGCCGACCGGGTCACCGGCACTGGCGATACTTTCCGGGAAAGTTTCATTCAGTTTAGCTACAATGTCTTTTACTTTAGTCATTTTCCCCACCTAATTCTGTCTTGATCATATCCAGCAAGTTTTCGACTTCCTTGATCCGGGTCAGGTCCTTTTCCCGGGCCTTGTTGAGGTTAGCCAGCAGCTTTTGGTAGTAGGCTTCCTGTCCCTGCCACTTCTTATAGAAAATATCAGTCTTATTCTTTAAGAGCAAGGGACCAAATTCCTGCTCGCGGACAGTCAATTCGTGAACCTGGTCAGTTAAACGGGCCTTGATCAGCTCATAGATGTGGCCTGCTTCATAGACGATGTCTTCAGCGACGATCTCGTACTTGTTGGCCATCAGCCAACGGCGGACGGTGTTTTCCCCAATATTGGCTTCAAGGACCAGGCTTGGGTAGTAAACGCCCCGGGAGGCGGCTTCAGAGAGCAGGTTGACCATCAATTTGCCGCCCATGCCGGCGATGACGACCGTGTCGATTTGATCGCTTTCCTTAATGGTTTCCAGGCCTGAACCCAGCCGGGTTTCAATCTGGTCAGAAAGTCCCGCGGCGGCGATGTCCGTTTTCGCGTTCTCTAAGGGGCCAGCCGCAACGTCACTGGCGATAGCGTGACTGATCTTGCCGCTTTCTACCAGGAGGATCGGCAGGTAGGCGTGGTCGGTGCCGATATCGGCCAGGCGGCTGCCTGGATCAACCATCTCGGCAAGTCTGTTAAGTCTTAAATTCATTAGTAAAACGCTCCTTTATCCAAAAGTAAATTCTATCATATGCCAGCAAGCAAAAGACAGTTTCTGCAAAAAATAATCCACGTGCTATAATTAATTGTATTTTTGTCAGTTTTTTTGATGACAGGAGGAAAGAAAGACAAGACATGGACCGGACGGAGCCTACTACTTTAACTAATATGTGCATGATCGTGGACAAAGACCGGGTTCTGACGATCGACCGGGAGGACCCGGTTTGGCCAGGCCTGGCTTTTCCAGGCGGCCATATTGAAAAGCATGAGTCATTTCATGATTCAGTCATTCGCGAGGTCAAGGAAGAGACCAACCTGGACATAGTCAGTCCCCGCCTGGTCGGCTTCAAGCAGTTTTTTGACAAGCTGGACCGGCGTTACCTGGTCTTCTTCTACCGGGCCGACCAGTTCTCAGGAAGTCTCCACGCTTCAAGGGAAGGCAAACTGGAATGGGTCAAGATCAGCGATTTACCTAAGCGGCAGTTAGCCTACAACTTTGACCGAGACCTGGAAGTCTTTTTAAAGAGTGACCTTGATGAGCATGTATTGTTGGACAAGAAGGACTTTTTATATTAATGAGCAAGAAAAAGAAAAAGAAAAATAATAAGAAAAGCAAGCGGATTTGGGGCAGAGTCGTGACGGTGGCACTTTTTGCTGCCCTCTTCGCTTTCGCAGCCGTGTATATCAAGAATTATCCAGTGGAAAAGGATGTCAAGCTGGTCGCCACCCAGCCTAAGGCCTTGAAGGCCAAGAAGACGGTAGCTGAAAAGGACATCTGGGGCTATCCATTCGCCAAGTGCTACACCAAGAAGATCAAATACCTGTCGGGCCAGCGCTATGGGAAGACCGACGTCTGCCGGCGGGTCTACCCGAAGAAGTCCTACTTCCATGACGGCTGGGACTTTGGCTGGAGCGAGGTCGGCAACAAGGCGGCTGTTTTGGCTATTCACCCGGGGACGGTGAAGAAAGTTGCCTACTACACGGGTCTGGGCTGGTACATCTGGGTCGTTTCTCCAGACTGCTATGTTGAAGTCTACCAGGAAGGTTTCGCCAACCGGTCAGACATTACGGTTAAGGCCGGTCAGAAGGTTAAGCTAGGCGACAAGCTCGGCCGGCTGACTGACTCCCACCTGCACCTGGGGATCACCAAGACCAGCGCTGACTACATCAGCAAACACGGTCACCCTTACAAGAACTACTGGCGGGACAACGACACCTGGCTGAACCCGATGAAGATGATTACTGACAGCTTGCAGTTGCAAGAGGATGTCAAGGAATACAACGCTAAGGCAGCCAGCTACAATGCCAAGGCAGCCAGCTACAACGAGAAGCTGGCAGCTAAGAAGAAAAAGCTGAAGGTGGAAGAAAGCAAGCACCCCTACCACTACTTGAAGTCATTTATCAAATAGACAGAGAGAAAAAGACGACTGAAATTAAGCAGCCGTCTTTTTTGCTCACTTTTTTGTCCCGCCCTTCTCGAGGTCAAGGAGAAGTTTTTTAGCTGCAAGGCCAGCGGCGTAGCCGGTAAGGCTGCCGTCGGCCCCGATGACCCGGTGGCAAGGAATTAAGATCAAGATCGGGTTGCAGTTGTTGGCCAGGCCGATTGCCCGGCTGGCATTCTTGTCGCCGGTCATTTCAGCCAGCTGCTGGTAGCTTCTGGTCTCTCCGTAAGGAATCTGCTGGAGCTGCTGCCAGACCTTTTGCTGGAAGTTGGTGCCTTCTGGCGAAAGAGGTAGGTCAAATTTTTGTCTTTGGCCGGCAAAGTATTCCTTCAGCTCCCTCATGCAGGCCTTAACCAAGTCACCTGACGGGGCATTTGGGATAATCCGGTCAGCCGGGACCTGGTCAGTTGCTTGGCCAGTCTTTTTCTCAAGATAATTTGCCGGTTCAACGCAGAGGATGGCGTCTTGGGAAGCGACAATTCTGAGTGGCCCGATTGGCGTGTCCATAACGGCCCGGGAGATATTTTGGGCAAAAAGCTGCCGGTACTTAGCTGGCGACATCCCGGACAGCTTGCGGAAGTGGGCATAAAAGCTGGAGTAGTTAGTGTAGCCGGAATCAGCGGCAGCGTCGAAAACGCTGGCTCCGGCCTGCAGGGCTTGCTTAGCGGCAGCGATTCTCACCTGGATCAAGTATTCTGCCGGCTTCATGTCATAGTAACGCTTGAAGACCAGGGACATTTGCTTTCTAGTTACGCCCAGCTCTTTCAGCTGCTAGTTAAGCTCTTGCCGGTCACTGAAAGAGTGGTCAAAGACGGCCTTGCTTGCTTCGGTCCGGGTCATACTGGGGCAGGTCAGGCCGGCAGCGTTTGCAGGGGCGGTAGCCAGCGGCTTCTGCTTCCGCACTGCTTTTGAAATACTCAACATTGTTTCTTCTGGGACATTTTGACTTACAAGAAGGCCGGCAGAAAATTCTTGTTGTCTGCACAGCATAAAAGAAGTCGCCGTCATAAGCCGGGTCGCAAGTTTGGACTGCCTGCCACATTTCGTTGTCATCCATTGCTAATTTCCCAGGATTTTACAACTCAATGTATAAGAAGCCTACTATTACGGCCTTTTTCGAAGTTTACGATAATATTTTTTGAGTTGTAACTTTAAACTCAACGAAATCCTCTAAAAGGTTGGTATATCAGGTGATAGAGCACTTTGAGTAGTAATTTATGGGAAATTAGCATTGTATTTTCAGCTAACGCTTCGCGCATTTCTTTCGTACCACATCTCCCATTTTCATTATTTTGAATGCCAAAAGAAATAGTACGTATCTTTCTAGTTCATCCTCAAATGAAGAATAATTTTCAAGTGCAAATTTGATAATTTCAAAATCATCTAAAATCTCATGAATATCTAGAATATCTATTAATATAGGATAATATCTATTTTCATGAAGCGATAATGAAATACTTGATAGAATTTCAAGAATTTTATCAAAGTCAGCATCCATTTCTTCCATTGCTATTCAACCCCGAGCGCTTTAAATACAGCATCTTCAGCACTCTGATAAAAGATTAGGCTAAAACTGCTCATCAAATCAGCTGGTACAGTTGCAAGATCAACTGCAGAAGTTTGCGGTAATAGAATCTTTTTTGCACCACTATCCTGACAAACTTGGAGCGTGCTTGCCAGATCGTCAACCTTCATTATAGTTCCGCTAATGCTGATGTCTCCTAATACGGCTAGGGAACTCTGAACAGGCTTCTGCAATGCAATTGAACACAAAGCTATCAAGGTTGGCAACGCTAATGTATGTGTCATACCTAGTCCTTGAAGATCTTGATAATTGACAATGTAATCCTTAACATTCGTGCTGATTGATGAACTGATATGCTTACCGTTAGCTTTTAAGTAGTTATAAGCCGTGTCAACTGCCTCCTTACAATCACGGTCACTACCAAGTCCGGTGCGGTTAAACTTACCATTTCCAGGCAACATCTGTGATTCCAGTCTAAATGCCCCAATCATGCCGCTTTTTCCTCTAGAAATGGTGTAAACCTGGCCAGGATTAGTAAGGCCTTCAGGAATCAGCTTACCTCCACCTTGCTCTGGAACAGAAACATAGTGCTCATCAAAAGTTTCCTCATCAATGTAAGAAAAATTCACATCGTAAAATTCCATACCACCAAGCTTCTTAAGCTGTTCCTTAACACGGCGACGCATCTCAAGAGAAACGGTCAAGATTTCACTCAGTTCTTCTTTTGTAAAATCGCCATCCGGATAGAGCAGCTTTATGTAGCCGTCTACCATCTTTCGTACAGAAATAGTATCACGTTGGTTAAGATTTCGTCCTAAACGGAAGTATTTTTCTATCGAGTCACCAAATTGTTCCTTCCGCTGCTCACGCCAAACTTCCGAAAGATAGTCAGAGATAAAACCATAATCATTGGTGAAATGCTCCGGCCTAAATTTTGGCACTTCCCAGCCAGGATTATAGCAGTGAATTCGATCAAGGAATGCAGTATCTGTGCCCATTTCTGGTGGGAATGGATCAAATAAGCTAGACGTTTTCAGCAACACATCAACACTTTGATTAATATTGCCTACAAAAACCATTGATGCTGATGCAGACTTTTCTTCTTTACCGCGGGCAAAAGATCCAGAAGCCATATAGTCTTTCATGATTTGTACACCATCGCGGTCTTTGAACTTTATTCCAGCAACCTCATCAAAAGCTACAATATCCCAAAGTCCAACCAAGCCCATTGACCGGCGTCCCATGTTGTAAAACAGATTGGCAACTGTAGTCTGACCACCTGACACCAAAATACTGTTAGGTGAGATTTCCTTATAAATATGTGACTTACCAGTACTTCTCGGACCTAATTCGACCAAGTTGAAGTTATTAACAACAAAAGGTAACATACGTGTCAATAACAGCCACTTTTCTCGATATTTCAGTGTATCTGGTTCCATCCCAGTTGAACGAAGCAGTACATCCATCCATTCTTCTTTAGTGAAGTTCTTGCGGCCTTTTCGATATTCATTTAAATCGACATGTGGCATCTGAATTGGTTGTAACTTACGGATACTGATGATAGCTTCATCTTTCTTACTTGGCCTTTTAGATCTGTTGGCAGAAGCAGCAAATCCCACTTCTGCCTCAGCTTCCTCTTCTTCAGAGTTGTATTCCAGTTGCACCATACACCAGATGCCGCCAGCCAGTAGACGGTCAAACTTTTCCGGATATTCATCGCTAATAGGGACCTTAGACAATCCAAGATTGGAAAAAGTAGCCTCGTAGTAGTCGTATTTCAGATTAAGCTGAACTGTCACATGATCAATAATCGTCATCATACCATGCTGCCGCAAACGTGAGAGAACTTTCTCTGCTTCATCCGGTCTAACATAATTATCAGCTAGGATGTTTTTTACTTTTTCAACGCCCTTTTTGATTATTTCTGGATCATCACTACTGCAATACTGACCAAGCAGAAACTCCAAGACATAGGTTGGAACGTTGGCACCTTCCTTAATCTTTTTGGTAAGATCTTTTCTAACTGTCTTTCCATCAAAGTTATTCCTTAACTTCTGTTTGATCACATCACGACTTGGATGTTCCTCTTCACTACTCATCTTCTTCCCTCTTCCTAGAAGTCAAAACCATCCATCGACATTGGAATATTGATACGGAATTCTATTCTGACTGGAGCTTGTAGTCCACTTTCATCCTTAATTACCAAGTAATATGGTTTCAAACTGTCATATGCTTGGTCCTTAAGTGAGAAGAGCAATCTAAACTGACGCTCTTTAACGTCTTCATTCGATTTGTCCGCAATAATCTGTTGGACATCACTAACCAATTCTTTATTGACATCTTCAAAGTAAATAGAGTAAGTCACTGCTGTCCGGTTAGCTGAGACTGCATCTTTCTGGTAGAAATTCATGTTGAAGATCTTATTTCTCAACTCACGAGACGTATCTAGAAGTCCTAATTCTACCGGTTTGGTGTCATACTTTTCCTGGTTTCTTAGATATTCCTTTGTGTCACTTCTAACATGGTGGAATTCAACAACTGGAACAACCATTTCTTGTAAAGAAGTACCACCATGAACGAAGTTCATCCCACTACCACTCTTCTTGATGCGGATAGTTTCTGGTGCAGTATAGCCTTGAACGTCACGACATGTATAGGACATCGACACCGGCTTCAAAAAGCACGAATCTATTTCACCAGTCTTTGCTTGAATTGCATAGCGATTACCGATTTCTAAAGTATAGCTATTGTCTAGATCGTGAGAAATTTTGGTGTGTTCGTTTGGATTACTGTATGTATATAGGAAGCCGTGATCACTTGTAAAATAAATATTCGTACCTGAAAATTCATTGATGATCATTTTGGTTATATTCTTCAGATCAGTAAGTGTATCATCAACTGCAGCTGGCATAGCCGACTTATCGTGATGGCTGCGCTTATCAATTTGATCATGGTAAATATAAACTACTTTCATTCCTTTTACCAAACTTGTGCGCTTATCACGAGTTAGGTCCCTAATATCATCGTATTTTAGAACACAGCTATCCGGATTTGCAGCTTTTAGAATCATCTCCCGATTGGACGCATCAGAAGATTGGCCATCAACCATAACTCTAAGTCCCCCTGCAGTTTTTTCTGGGGAAATCTCTTTGTTTGGAAGCAATGCCGCCATGCCAAACTTTGTTACAGTTGGAAAAATGCCTTGGACGCCATGAATGGCAACTTGACTACGAGTTTCTTGTTGAAGTTGTTCAACGAGTTCTGCAGCTACTTCATACCGCATCGCATCTGAAATAACAACGAATACTCGATTAGTAGAAGACTCAACATAATTTTGATAAAAAGAACGTTGCTGTTCAACTTTCAAAATATGCCCGTAATTTTCAAGCTCATCCTCGCTCATCTTACTCCAGTTATCACTTAACTCTTTGAGGAACCAGTTGGTATAAATACCTTCTACTTTAGCTGTTAACTGCTTGATCTTATCATCCAATTTCATATTTGGATTCCGCAAGCATGCTTGATAACTATCATGATAATGACGATAGTAAGTATCCATATGATAGTAATCTTCAGTGTATTCCTTCCAGATTACTTTTGGCTCTGTCGTATGGAAACCTGTACTATGCTGTGCCTTAAATCGAAGCATCTTGGCAGTCTGATTAATACAACCATAGTAACTTGATACCTTGTCATACCATGAACTAGTTTGACGAAGTTCAACAAGCTTCTCAAGTTTATCTGGATCAGCCAAATCTAAGCTAATGTTGTCAACAATCTTCTCTATAATGATCTCATTAACACATGGAAAGACTGTAGTTTCAAGTAAATCTGTTAGCGGTACTTTGAGGAAACGATTAACCAATTGATATCTATCCTCTACTCCCCGTGCAGCTTGATACAAACTTTCATCATCTTCTCTAAGCCATTCAAACACGAAATCATAGCAGAATGAGTTATTTGAAACAGAGTAATCAAGTCCTTCCAAGTATCTTTCTGACATAAATTTTGAGGCTGCTGAAAAAAGAATATGTGCAACTAAGTTCTCTAATGAAAAAATCATCTCCTGGTAGCCAGTCCTGGAAGCTACCATCAATATAAAGTCCGGTTCAAGTTGATATTTTATCAACGCTTGATATGCAGTATTTTGCTCTAAATCCAGTCCCCCATCTATGACAGCTTGAATTATTTCTGAAGGCTGGGCTGTTTTTGCACCAGTTACAGCAGCCATTATTGTTAGAATTAGAGCATTTTGTGTAGTTGGTGTTGAAAAGCGTTTAAATTTAGCTCGACGATCTTTAGCATTAAAAAATTTACGATACTTTTTAACCTTTTGTCTTAAAGAGCTGTATTTTGACAACCCTAATTCTTTCATCCAAATAGAAATAAGGTCTGCTCTAAAGCTTTCGCTATACAGCTTCACGTCAAGAAGCCAATCATCATCCGGTGTAGGAACCATGATAGGACAATATACTAGGAAATTTGTATCTGGTTTATCTCTAGTAAGTAATTTCTTGGCTTCAAAGTTATTTGACCCAGTTAAGACCAACAATTCAACATCATTGATATGGATCTGATCTAACTTATCCGCAAAATCCCTATCTTCGTCATACCAAAAGATAATTCTACGACTGTAAAATTCTTGCAGCGGCATAGAAAACCTCTGGTTTAATTCAGTTATTACCTGCTCTATGTCCACTGTTACTCTCCTTTATTTAATCTTTGCTAGTACATCTTTAAACAGAGCATAGTTGTGCTTGACACCATCGTCAAGATCGATGTCAATCATCTGATCAGCCAAGTGATGAAGTTTCTCTTCAAAAATTCTAGTTTCCTCAGCTTGATCCTTCAATTTCTTAAGTCGTTTGTTCAATCTAACCTTTTCTGATCCATTTGCAGAAACCAACTGTCTCTCGATATCTTCTATCGCAGTTTGATAGCGTGCCTGTTGTGGGTGAACATAATCTGTCCGGATTCGTGCAAGTGTATCTGGAGTATAGCGATGCATATAGATTAAGCACTTGAAACCATTCTTTTTGCCTGAATCGAAAAGCCAGTAAATTGGTCGCTTACCAGAGCCAGTAACTGAATACGTTTGGCAGTGATCCTTGTAGAAATCGTTCAAGAAATAATTGCGGATGACCTCACGGGGAGTGGATCCCTTATTTCCAAGGGCATCGGCAATAAATTTTAGATTCTCTTCTAACGTGTCAGTTCCATAAACAACCTCAACAAATTTGACAAAGCGATCAACAATATCGTCTTCAAAGTAGTCGTCATCAGTGATTGGTAAGATATTATCTTCATCAGCGGGATATGTTTTGTATTGAGATGAATCCCATTCTCCACCTGCAAAAATCAGTCCATCTTTATCTAGGGAGTACCGGCCAAACATACAGCCAACTGCATAGGAAATAAATTGCTCAACTAATATGTTAGCATCTCTATTCACAATGGATAGTTCGTTAGCTTTAAGCTTTACATCAGCACTTATATACAACTTATATTTTTGTGCAAAAAATACATTGAGTTGTTGTTCTATGTCCCTCAATTTGTCAATATTCTTCTTGACACTCATATTTAATTTAGCAATTGAGGTTTCAATATTCGTTCCACCAAAAATAAGTGGATTCCTGCTAAAGGAAGGTGATGTTTCATTGTAATTTGTATCACTTTTTACTAAATTGATACAGCTAACTACCCTGTTTACTACAAATTTATCTGAAATGACGAGAATTGGTATACGTGCAACAGCCCCCGCACTATAGTCAACTGATGGTGATAAAACCTTTAAAAATTCAGATGCAGTTGTTGAGTTTAAAAAACCCATAATCGTCATTAACTCATCAAAATTTCTACAAAAGCAAGAAGATCCTTTATCTGCAAACACAAATCCTGGTTCACAATATCTACATGAAAAATCTTTTGTCGATAATGAATTCCATGTCAAGGATTCTTTAAAATAGAATTGTCTTGATGGCAAATGATTTCCCTGTTGCATTAAAGTGTTATAACTTATTTGATCAAATTTGATTACCCAATCACGATTGCCATACCATTTTTTGAAGCTTCCCCCCTTATTATATGGAGCATAAAGATATGGAGACCTTTTAAATTCCTCATAGCTATGACAATTAGTCCCTATTTTTGAAGCATTTACTTCAAACCATAACCGCAAAAATGTGTCATTATCTCCAGTTGCGATTCCCTGCCGGGGACAAGCAATATCTCCTAAATTAGCATTATCAAAATCTTGGGCAAGCTGATCAGATACCCAGTAAGCTATGGGAATGCCTGGGATTTTTTGAAATACATTATCTTTTTTCTCAAAATAAAGTTCACTCTCATGATCTACTATGACTTGCCTCAACGCCTTTTCTTGATTGTATTCACTATTAATGTTTACCAATCTGATATATGGCGTAACGTATTTTTTTATATACTTATTAGTCTTGATAAAAGTAGTGGTTTGGACTACTTCACCATTTATTTCATCAAAAGCCCTCGCACCAAGATGTACCATATTGACAGTTGTTCTTTTTAGAAGTGACTTTCGTAATCCCTCAAAGCGAGTTAGAAACATCCACGATTGCTGAGTTATCATCCCATATAACCCATTATCTTTGGTTAACCGACCACATACCTCAATAAACACAGCAAACATGTCTGCTTTACTATTTGGAAAGTGCTTCTTTACGTAGCTACTGAGCTTCTTATCCATGCCTGAAGAACCCATGTATGGTGGATTTGTGACAACAACATCATATTGTTGACTTAAGGCTTGACCAACTTCCAATATCGGTATTAGCTCATTTTGGATAAGTTCTTCATAGATTGAATCAGATGGCATCAGCTCATCGTAAATCAATTTCCAATCTTGTTGTTTGGTTTGCAAGATCGAGCCATACTCTTTTGCATCATATAATTCATCTAGAGTTTCTTTGATTGCTGGTGCAATATTTTTATTCTCTTGATATATTTGTTCTAGTGAGGCTTGATCAAGATTGTTACTTTCCCGAATTTCGTAAACATGTGGTTGTATGTTACGACTGAAGAAACGGCGATCATACGCTCTAGCCTTCATCATTATTGAAAAATAGGCTAATTGAGCTGCTCGTTCATCGATATCTAATCCCCAGATGTTATTCTTAACAATACTGATGGCTGCTTCACGAGTAGAATAACCATATTCTTGGTAGATATTCATCAGTACATCAAAGAAGTAAACTAAGATGTGACCACTTCCACAGCAGGGATCAATACACTTAATTTTTTCCGGCTTTAACTGACTATACTTTTGTTTTATTGCATCGACTTCAGCTTGTACATCAGCTTCTTGCTTTGCATCATCAATGTAATACTTCAGTTTTTCCTTAAAATTTTCAGACGGGTGTCCTTCATACCACATTCTCCCCAAACTGTTATCAACCATGTATCTAACAATCCAATCCGGGGTAAATA
>ENA-ORTB01002543-ORTB01002543.1-human-gut-metagenome-genome-assembly--contig:-NODE-2543-length-16605-cov-2.499215_pt1 | contig 16605 bp, 10 predicted proteins | sample MGYA00241905_ERZ509174 | MGnify/ENA primary metagenome ERZ509174 (study PRJEB26280, sample SAMEA2338851) | human gut metagenome | biome: human gut; feature: human-associated habitat; material: faeces... | reverse complement strand
AACGGTCATGGGATACAACGATGACAGTGTTGTCAAAGTTGATCAGGAATTCTTCCAGCCATGCGATCGCATCAAGATCCAAGTGGTTGGTAGGCTCGTCAAGAAGCAGGATATCCGGGTTTCCGAACAGTGCCTGTGCAAGAAGAACCTTGACCTTCTCAGAACCTGTCAGGTCTTTCATCAGTTTATAATGAAGCTCTGTCTCGATACCAAGTCCGTTCAGAAGATTGGCAGCATCAGATTCTGCTTCCCATCCATCCATTGTAGCGAACTCAGCTTCCAGCTCACTTGCTTTGATTCCGTCTTCATCTGTGAAATCTTCTTTTGCGTAAATTTCTTCTTTCTCTTTCATGATTTCATACAGACGTGCATTTCCCATGATAACTGTATCAAGAACAGGGAATTCGTCATATTTGAAATGATCCTGCTGAAGGAAAGAAAGTCTCTCGCCCGGGGAGATAACTACATCACCGGATGTCGGCTCAAGCTGTCCGGAGAGAATCTTAAGAAATGTAGATTTACCGGCACCATTCGCACCGATCATTCCGTAGCAGTTCCCCTCTGTGAATTTGATGTTAACATCTTCGAACAGCGCCTTTTTCCCGACGCGAAGGGTTACGTTATTTGCACTAATCATTTGAAAGTCTCCTTGTAAATAAATTAGAATTGTGATTACGTTGTTATAATTGTCCTTTTTCAAATACGTGTGAATAAGAACATACCAATCCATATATTAACATAGAAGAAAGGGTGCTGACAAGTACTGAAATAGAAAAATGCATACGAAAAAGCAGGGCAAACTGTGTGAAAATGTATAAGAACTAATCCTTGTTCTTTCCATTGTAAAAAGTTATAATGTTACTAAGAATCTCACAATATAAATAGCAGTAGAAAAGAGGAGAAACCATGGCACTTAAGAAAGCAACAATCGTACTGGAAGGTGGAGCAACAAGAGGCATATTTACTTCTGGTGCTCTGGATTACCTTATGGAACAGGATATTTATTTTTCAGATGTGATCGGTGTGTCTGCCGGCGCATGTAATGCAGTAGATTATGTTTCCAGACAGCCGGGACGTACAAGAGACTGTATGATTCCGAATAGAAAAGATATGAAGTATATTAATGGAGTGAAAGATACGATCAGGGAGAAAAGTCTGATGAATATGGATTTGATTTTTGATAAATATCCGAATGAACTGATCCCATTTGATTTTGATACATATTTTCAGTCAGAGATGCACTGTGAGCTGGTAACGACAAACTGTCTGACTGGAAATGCAGAATATATGACGGAAACAGAAGATCCTGACCGATTGATGAAGATCTGTCGTGCATCAAGCAGTATGCCGCTTGTGACTCCGATGGTGAATATTGACGGTGTCCCGTATCTGGATGGCGGACTTGCAGATTCTGTTCCGATCCGTCGTGCACAGAAGCTTGGGAATGAGAAGATCATAGTGATCCTGACGAGAAATCAGGGCTATCGTAAGAAAGTGATCTCACCGGCAGTGCAGAAGCTTTACAGACAGGCATATAAGTCCTATCCGAATGCAGTCCGGACAATCTTCAGAAGAAGTTTTATCTATAATAAGACGATGAATTATCTGGACCAGCTTGAGAAGCGTGGAGAGATTTATGTCCTTCGTCCACATGTAAAACCAGTATCACGGCTCGAACAGCATCCGGATGTCCTGCATGCATTTTATGAGCATGGATATCATCTGATGGAGCGAAAGACAGAAGAAATGCTGAAGTATCTTGAACAGTAATAAAAATAAATCGACTTGTTAAAAGAAGAGAGAAAAGGGAGTTGAGTTATATGAGAGAGATTTTAGAAGAAACTCAGAACCGTGAATTATCGTGGCTTCGGTTCAATCAGCGCGTTCTCGAAGAAGCACGGGACGAGACAGTTCCTTTGATGGAACGTATGAAATTCGTAGCTATTTTCACAAGTAACTTAGACGAGTTTTTTATGATCCGCGTAGGAAGTCTGTATGATATGGCATCAGCGGACAGCAAAAAGATCGATCAGCGATCTGGTATGACAGCAAAACAGCAGTTAGATGCAATTTATCGAGCTGTTTCCCCACTTTACAAGGAACGCGATAAGACATATGCAGAGATCAAGAAACAGTTAAGTCCGTATGGTGTCTGCGGTCTTGACTTCAAGGAACTGGAACAGCAGGAGAAGAAGTTTGTAAAGAAATATTTCAAAGAAGAAGTAATGCCGGTGCTTTCCCCACAGATCGTAGATGCGAACCATCCGTTCCCACATCTGTTAAGTAAAGAACTGTATGTGGTTGCGAATCTGAAGCAGGGAGACAAGACGATGCTCGGAATCATCCCGGTACCACAATATATTTCTAATATTCTCTATCTTCCGGGGTATGACATCCGTTATATCCGTATGGAAAAGATTATCCTGGAATTTATTGATCTTGTTTTTGACCAGTATCAGATCTCAGACAAGAACTATATCCGTGTAACAAGAAATGCAGATGTATCACCGGATGATGAAGCTTATGCAGATAGCGGAGATTTCCGTCATGTGATGCAGGAGACACTTCATAAGAGAAGAAGGATGGCTGTTGTCCGTCTTGAGGCAGCCAATTCTCTGAGTAAAGAGATGGAGAAATATTTCTGTGAGAAATTCAATATCCGTCCGGAATGTATTTTCCGAACAAAGATGCCGATGAAGCTGGACTTTATCTTTGCAATCGCTGATAAACTTCCGGATTCGAAGAAAAAAACGCTCGTGGATGTACCATTTTCTCCGCAGCCGTCTTCCATGCTTGCAGAGGGTAAGGTGATTCCGCAGATAAAGAAGAAAGATGTACTCCTTTGCTATCCATACGAAAGCATGGAACCGTTCCTCCAGCTGATCAAAGAAGCATCAACAGACCCGGAAGTTCTGACGATCAAGATCACAATCTACCGTCTGGCGAAGAAAGCACGACTTGTAGAATATCTCTGTGCAGCGGCTGAGAATGGAAAAGAGGTTACGGTCCTGATCGAGCTGAGAGCACGTTTTGATGAGCAGAACAACATTGACTGGTCCGAGCGTCTGGAAGAGGCTGGATGCCGTGTTCTGTACGGATTCGAGGGTTATAAGGTACACTCCAAGATTTGCCTGATCACATACAGAAACCGTACCGGAATTCATTACATTACACAGATTGGAACCGGAAATTATAACGAAAAGACAGCGAAGATGTATACCGATTACTCGCTGATGACAAGCAGACAAGAGATTGGTGAAGACGCAGCAGTCTTTTTCCAGAATATGTCGATCAGTAATCTGAATGGAGTTTACAAGCATCTGATTGTTTCACCGACAAGCCTGAAACAGAAAGTACTTGCCTTGATGGATGAAGAAATTGCAAAAGGTGAGAACGGAAGAATCATTATGAAAATGAATTCTGTTACGGACATGGATTTCATTCGAAAAGTAACAGAAGCATCTCAGGCAGGGGTGAAGATAGATCTGATCGTGCGTGGGATCTGCTGTATCCTCCCGGGAATCAAGGGAAAGACAGAGAATCTGCGTGTGACAAGTATCGTCGGAAGATATCTGGAGCATCCAAGACTTTTCGTCTTCGGAAAAGGAGCAGATGCAACAGTTTATATTGGATCTGCTGATATGATGACAAGAAATACAGAGAAGCGTGTAGAAGTCGCGTGCCCGGTCTATGATGTAGAGATCCGGAAACGCCTGTTCCATCAGCTTCATGTAATGCTTTCTGACAATGTGAAAGCTCGCGCGATGACAAGTGACGGAACATATGTGAAGAAACCGGTGGAAGACGGAGCAAGTCTTGTGAATGCACAGGAGACCTTTATGAGAGAAGCATCACAGGCACAACGTCCGGCTGCAGCCAATGTGCCGAAGAAGAAAAAAGAAGGATTCTTAACAACCGTACGGAAGATTTTCAGAAAAAAACAATAGAAGGACGAGAGATGGAGGAGCAGAGAAAGATGAAACCGTTACAGAAAAAAGACTTTGGAAAGACATCGAAAGGGGAATTGGCTACCGTATATACACTGGAAAATGAAGCCGGAATGCAGATCAGTGTATCCGACTTCGGAGCAACACTGACAAGCGTACTTGTTCCGGATAAGGATAACAATCCGGTAGAAGTGACACTTGGATATGATGATGCAACCGGATATGAAGCCGGACTTGGAAATGCATTCGGAGCATCTGTTGGACGTAACGCAAATCGTATCGGTGGGGCAGTGATCGAGATCAATGGAACAGAATATCACCTGACAAAGAATGACGGAGAGAACAACTTACACAGCGGACTTGATTTCTATCACGGAAGATTGTGGAAGGTTGCGGACGCAGATGATACCCATGTAACATTTGAGATGGACAGCCCGGATGGAGATCAGGGATATCCGGGAGCACTTGTTATGAAAGTGACGTATTCCCTGGATGAAGAGAATACTTTGATGATCCACTACGAAGCAGAACCGGATCAGGATACGATCATCAATATGACAAATCACAGTTACTTTAACCTGAACGGACATAAGAGCGGAGATGTTCTGAATCATACATTATGGCTGAATGCAGATGCATTTACACCGGCAGACGCAGCATCCATTCCGACAGGTGAGATCCGCAGTGTGGAAGGAACTCCGATGGATTTCAGAATAGATAAGACAATCGGAAAAGACATTGAAGCAGATTATGAACCGCTGGTATTCGGAAAAGGTTATGACCACAACTGGGTATTGAAAAATGAAGGCGAATTTGATAAAGTAGCAGAAGTGGCCGGGGATGAAAGTGGAATCCATATGAGTGTACTGACAGACCTTCCGGGAGTGCAGATCTATACTGCGAACTTCCTTGACGGAGTGAAAGGAAGAGACGGAGCGGTTTATGAGATGAGAGATGCGATCTGTCTGGAGACACAGTACTATCCGGATGCAATCCACCATGAAAACTTCCCGGGACCGATCTGTAAGAAAGGCGAGAAATATGATACTCGTACTGCCTACAGATTCCGTGTAAAATAATGGAATGGAAGATAAATAATTAATTTATGGGAAAATCAGTATACATTGCGGAGAAACCGAGCGTTGCCCAGGAATTCGCAAAAGCATTGAAACTAAATACGAAAAGACGGGACGGATATCTTGAGTCAGACGAAGCCATTGTCACCTGGTGCGTCGGCCATCTGGTGACGATGAGCTATCCGGAGGAATATGATCCGGCACTTAAGAGATGGAACCTGCAGACACTGCCATTTATCCCGGAAGAATTCAAATACGAAGTCATTCCGTCAGTGGCAAAGCAGTTCCAGATCGTCAGTGGGATCCTGAACCGGGAAGATGTCGATACGATCTATGTCTGTACCGACTCCGGGCGTGAGGGAGAATATATCTATCGTCTCGTAGAACAGGAAGCACACGTTGAGGGAAAAAAGCGACGGAGAGTGTGGATCGATTCCCAGACAGAAGAAGAAATCTTACGAGGAATCCGTGAAGCCAAAGATCTGTCAGAGTATGATAACCTCGGAGCATCTGCATACCTGCGCGCCAAAGAAGATTATCTGATGGGAATCAACTTTTCCCGTCTGCTGACTTTGAAATATGGCAATAGTATTTCAAATTTTCTGCAAACGAAGTATTCCGTTGTATCTGTAGGACGTGTTATGACGTGTGTTCTTGGCATGGTTGTGCGCAGAGAACGCGAGATCCGTGATTTCGTCAAGACACCGTTTTACCGCGTACTTAGCACGATCGATGCACAGGGACATACGTTCGAGGGTGAGTGGAGAGCAGTGAAAGGCTCCCGCTATTTTGAGTCCTATGACCTTTATAAGGAAAATGGATTCAAGGAGCGCAAGAAAGCAGAAGAATTGATTCAATACCTGCAGACACCGGATGACGAGTCTGTAAATGTAGCAGGAATACAGGGACAGGCAGGATTGAACTGCAGGATCGAGTCGATTGAGAAAAAGAAAGAGAAGAAGAATCCCCCTCTTTTATATAACCTGGCGGAGCTTCAGAACGACTGTTCTAAGAGATTTAAGATCAGTCCGGATGAGACACTGCGAATCGTGCAGGAGCTGTATGAGAAAAAACTTGTGACTTATCCGAGAACAGATGCCCGTGTTCTGTCTACCGCAGTGGCAAAGGAAATTACAAGAAATCTGAACGGGCTGTCAAAGTATCCGATGGCGGCACCGTATATGCAGGATATCCTGAATTTCGGAAGCTATAAGACACTTGCAAAGACACGCTATGTGAATGACAAGCAGATCACAGACCATTATGCAATCATTCCTACAGGACAAGGGTTGAATGCATTGAGTACTGTTTCATCTACTGCGAAGGGTGTGTACGACCTGATCGTGCGAAGATTCCTGAGTATCTTTTATCCGCCGGCAGTTTACCAGAAGGTTGCTATCGTGACGAAGATCAAAGAAGAAAGTTTCTTCTCAAGCTTCAAAGTACTTGCTGAGGAAGGTTATCTGAAAGTGGCAGGCATTCCGAAGAAGAAAGCTTCTCAGACAGCCACAAAAGATAGCAGTAATGGAAACAGTGAGAATAATAACAATGATACAAATGACGAGGCAGGTTCCGATTCTTCCGATCAAAGCCTGGACACCGGATTGTTCGAAGTGGTCAAGTCATTAAAGAAGGGTGCAGTCCTTCAGGTCAGAGCATTGGATATCAAAGAAGGAGAGATCTTCGGTCTTCTTGGTCCGAACGGTTCCGGCAAAACAACTGCGATCAACTGTCTCCTTTCTCTGCTGAAATATGATAAGGGCGACATCGAGATCTTCGGACAGAAAATGACGCCTGACAACTACGAAGTCAAGCAGCAGATTGGTATCGTACTGCAGAATGTAGCGGTTTTTGATGAGCTGACTGTATCTGAAAATATCGATTATTTCTGCGGTCTGTACATACATGACAAAAATCGGCGAAAGGAACTTGTCGAAGAAGCCATCCGGTTTGTCGGACTGGAAGACTACCGCAAAACACGACCTCAAAAGCTTTCCGGCGGTCTTCTCAGAAGGCTCAATATTGCCTGCGGAATTGCTCACAAACCACGGATTATCATCCTCGATGAGCCTACTGTCGCCGTAGATCCGCAAAGCCGCAATAAAATCCTGGAGGGTATTCAGGAATTAAACCGCCAGGGTTCCACAATCATCTACACCTCACACTACATGGAAGAGGTTGAACAGATCTGTACACGAATCGCGATCATGGATCACGGACGCGTCATCGCATCCGGAACCACCGAAGAATTAAAGAAGATGATTAAAACCGGTGAAACGATCACTGTCGAAGCTCTTCTTCTGACCGAAAAACAGATTCAGGATATCCGTAATCTTCCTCATGTATTTGATGTACATTATGAAGATCAGATCCTCACCCTTCGCTGCACCGGTGCACAGCATAACCTGATCCGGCTTCTGAATTACCTTCAGAGCCAGAATCTTACATTTGGCAGGGTTTTCTCTGAGCTTCCTACACTGAATGATGTATTTCTTGAAATAACGGGAAAACAGCTTCGTGATTAATGTATAATTATGCATTATTATGTATATTTTTAAGAAAGGATCTTTTCTATGCTGCATTTAATAAAATATAATCTTCTGATCAAGCTACGAAATTTTAATATGGTCTTCTGGCCGCTTGTTTTCCCGCTGATCATGGCTACTTTTTTCTTTTTTGCCTTTGGAAATCTGAATGATGCGGACTTTGAAACCGTGCAGGTCGCGCTTGTAAAAGAGTCTGCCAATCCTGTATTTGTTTTTTTCCTTGATCAGGTTCAAAGCGGAGATTCTGAACTGATCGCTCTTCATGAAATGAGTAAAAAGGATGCGCTTGACGCATTAAGTCAGAAAAAGATCTCCGGCATCTACTATGAACAGGCTATCCCAGGCCTTACACTCAATGGACAGGGAATTCCTGAGAGCATTCTACAGTCCGTCCTGGAAAGTTATGAAAACAATCTGCATACGCTGCAGACCATCCTGAAAAAACATCCTTCCGGACTTCTCTCCGCTCTCCGGCAGATGTCAGATACAAAAGACCTTGTCCAGGAAGTCTCTCTGGGTGGCAAAACAATAGATGGGAATTCGCAGTTTTTTTACGCTCTGGTCGCAATGGGATGTCTTTATGGATGTTTTATCGGCTTTGGCTCTGCGATCACTTTACAGGCCAATTTAACGGCTCTGGCGACACGTCGCTGCATCACGCCTACCCACAAGCTGAAACTGATCCTTTCAGAACAGATTGCCTCTTTTCTGCTGGGGTACGCAGATGTAATCGTTCTGCTTCTGTATCTGCGAAATATCCTGAACCTGGATTTTCAGGGACAGTTCGGCAAAATGTTGATTATTTCTCTGTTCGGAAGCCTGATCGGTGTATCTATGGGATTGTTTATCGGAAGTCTTAGCAAACTGAATGAAGGCATCAAGATCGGAATCATGCTCGCAATCTCCATGTCCTGCTGTTTTTTGTCAGGACTTATGAACGGCTCTATGAAAGACACTGTAGAAAAACACGCTCCGATCATCAACAGATTCAATCCTGCTGCACTGATCTCCGATGCTCTTTACTGTATTAATGTATATGACGATGCCTCACGCTATTACAGAAATCTGATCACACTGATCGTCATGAGTGTCGCGCTCGTTCTTGCTTCATTCTTGCTTATCCGGAGGGAACGTTATGACAGTATTTAAAGGATACTTAAAAATTTTAAAGAAAAATCTCGGAATGCTTCTGATATATCTGGTGATCTTTTTTGCAATTGCCATCGCACTTCAGGCTTCTGCCCGCAAAGAGCATCTCGGTATTTTTGAAAAAACACGGATCAATGTTGCCGTCGCAGACAGGGATCAGAGCGAACTTTCCCGGGGTCTTATCAGATACCTCAGTACTATCCACAATGTATCTGAAATCTCCAGTGAACCATCCGTTATGCAGGAGGAGCTTTTTTACAGAAATACATCTTATATCGTGCAGATCCCGGAGAATTTTTACCAGACATGTATTGAAGAGGAAGAACCTCTCTCCGTCACCAAAGTCCCTGGTTCTTATACCTCTTTTTACGTAGATCAGCAGATCAGTACATGGATCAATTCCATACGTACTTATACAGCCGCAGGTTTTTCCCTTAAGGAAGCCATGGATGCATCCATGGAATTGCCTGCCTCGGAAGTAACTATGTACAAAGGTACGGAAAATAATCTTGAAACACCACCTTATATTTACTATTTCCGCTATGTTCCTTATCTGTTTCTTGCTGTGCTCAGTTATTCCATGGGGTATGTTCTCCTGGCTTTTCAGAAAGAAGATATCCTGAAACGAATGCGCGCCTCAGCAGTCTCGCTGCGTCGTCAGAATATGGAAGGACTGCTCGCAATGTTTATGCTCGGAGCTGTACTCTGGCTGATCTCAGTCGCAGGTGTCTGTGTCCTTTTTGGTAAGGAGTTCCTTACTTCTCCTCTGATCGGATACTATGTTCTGAATACGGCACTGATGCTTGGTATTGCCCTTTCACTCTCCTATCTTGTGGGGATTTTTGTCAAAAACAGCAATATGCTGAATGGAATCTCCAACCTGCTTTCACTGGGAATGTGCTTTCTGTGCGGAACATTTGTCCCGATGAGTATTATGAACAAAAGCGTCCTTAAGATTGCTCAGTTTCTGCCGGTCTACTGGTATGAATCTATAAATGAAACACTTGCACAATACAAAACCCTGCCCGTACCTGTTGCAGAAGAAATCTGGAAATCCATGGGAATCGAAGCTATGTTTATTGCTGCCTTTGTGTTTATGATTCTGGCGATTTCGAAGTATAAACAGCAGAGCTGATATTTTCTCCTCGATTGAAAGAAAGCCCCGTGGCCGGCTGAACTTGTTTATCAACTGTTCAGTCAGCTACAGGGCTTGTGCATTAAAAGAAAATTCCAACCTGTTCCAGAAAATGTTCCGGATCCTCTACCTGTGGAAAATGTTTTGTTTCGTTAAGAGTAACTGTTTCCACAGACGGGTTAATGTTCTGATAAGCTTCTACTGTCGCTTCTCCATTGTTCTCTGCTTCACCCTCTACAATATAAAGACTGTTATCAATCTCTTTCAGTGCACGGGTGATATCGATATTCATGTATTTTGATATTTTGTTTGCATATACATTCTTTGCATAACATCCGCCTTTGTGGGCAGCCTCATAATAAGCGTCCTGAAGATCGCGAAGCGGGTGGAATGGATCAAAGGCAAAGTTCTCAATAAACTCGTTATTGATCGCGGCTCTGGACACAACCATATGGTAAACCAGAGTACCAAATACCGGAACTTCCAGACACTTGCGGAAAATTTTATCTTTCTTTGTCGGCATCTGTTTCAGGACTCCCGGACTGACCGGATTGACCATCATGATCTTGTTGAACAGTTTTTCTTCATTGCGGCATGCCATAATAACAAAGGATCCTGAATAACCGCTGACGATCACATCGGTTTTCTCTCCGATCACATTTTTGATGAAATCGCAGATGCTCTGAACATATACATAATTTGTGTAAGTCATACCTGGTTTCTCGGAACGTCCACATCCTGGAAGGTCTATGTTATACACGGTATGCTCCAGTGCAAGATCATCCTCTATCCTGCTCCATTCATATCCGGAACCGCCTGGAAGCATATCATGGATCAAAAGGATCGGGCTTCCTTTGCCTTTTCTTGTATAATAGATATCACCAAAACGCCAATGGTAATAATTTTTGCCATTTGTATCAAGCATTTCCTTCAGACCTGCTGATGCCGCAACCACTTTGTTTACAATGTGGATGATAGCTGTTGTCGTTGTTGCCAGTGCTGCGAGAGTTATCAGTCGTTTACCGTGTTTATTCATGTTTTACCTCCCTTTTCATGTCTGAGTAGCCTTATTATACGACAAACAAAAAGGTTTTACAATCTATAACAAACAAAGAAGTTTCTGTACATCTTCCATTCTGGTTGCCCAGCTTGTGGCAAATCTGACTGCTGTATGAGAAGCATCTGTTTTTTCCCAGAAGCTGAACTGCACATCCTTTCGAAGTTCCTCCAACCGTGTATCCTCAAGGATAATAAACTGCTGATTTGTTGGGGAATCCAAAAGAAATCTATATCCTTTTTCCTGTAGACCTTTTTTCAGAACTGCTGCCGTTTCGATCGCGTTTCTGCCGATTTCTTTATAAAGCTCATCGGTAAAAAGTGCATCAAACTGCACTCCTACAAGCCTTCCTTTGGCAAGCAGTGCTCCGTGCTGCTTTACTCTTGTGAGAAAATGCTTCGGCATGCTGTCTCCCGTGAATACAACTGCCTCACCGCAGAGTGCGCCTGCCTTGGTCCCACCAATATAAAATACATCGCAGAGTTCTGCAATATCCTGTAATGTCACATCTGTTTCTGCCGCGGCAATTCCATAGATCAGTCTTGCACCGTCCAGATACAGGGGCATTTTGTATTCTCTGCATACGGCTGACAACTCTTCCAGTTCTTTTCTGGAATACAGGGTTCCATACTCTGTCGGATGAGAAATATAGACCATCCCCGGGAAAACCATATGCTCGTGGTTCTCATCTCCATAAAATCTCTCTGCCAGTTTCTGAAGATCTGCTGCACAGATCTTGCCATCCTTCTGTGGAAGCTCCAGAACTTTATGTCCGGTAAATTCGATTGCACCGGCCTCATGTGTACTGACATGTCCTGTCTGAGCCGCTACAACGCCCTCATATGGCTGCAGAAGTGTGTCAATGACAATCTGATTGGTCTGTGTTCCTCCTGTCAGCAGAAAGACTTCTGCGTCCTCACAGCCGCAGGCCTTCTTAATCTTCTCCTTGGCAGCCTCGCAGTAGTGATCCATGCCATAACCAGCAAGCTGCTCCATATTGGTGTCAATCAGGTGCTGAAGAACTTTTTCGTGGGCACCCTCTGAATAATCATTTACAAAATATAACATTTCCTGTTCCTTTCTTATGTAGACTTAAGTTTATTTTATCACTGCACACGCTTTTATGCTACCAGTAAACACAATATTCTCTATTGTATAATCATGAAAAAAAAGATACAATACAGTTATCAATATCAAGGAGGAATAAAATCTATGAAAAAGAAATTTTCCAGAAAATTATTTGCAGTTCTTATTGCAGTCTGTATGATGGTTCTTTGTATTCCGGTCACTTCACAGGCTGCAATCAGAGTTTCTGCTCCTCGGTTAAAGAGTGCCCAAAATACCAGCAGCGGAATATCTCTCAACTGGACACGGGTTTCAAATGCTTCTGGCTATGTAATCTATCGAAACAATAAATATATTGCTGGTGTAAAGGGAAACAAAAGTCTCACTTACCGGGACAAAAAAGCCAAAGCAGGTGCCCGCTATACCTATTCTGTAAAGGCTTTTCGTCAGTATGGTAAAAAACGGATTTACAGCAAAGCCAGCAATCGCCTTAACTGTGTCCGAAGAGCAGTTTCCAACAATGGTCTAAAGGCACCAGTTCAGACAGGCGTACGTTTCTGGAAAAATCTCAGTGCCACCGGAGCGAATGGAGTAACTTACGGAACCACCTGGAACAAAATCAGAGGAGCTCACGGATATCAGGTACAGATCCGTGGATATGAATATGGAAATGTCCTTACCTATTCAAAATTTACAAAGCAGACAAAATTTGGTGAAAGTTTTTCTTCTTTTGATAAAATCGGAATGAGAATAAGAGCCTACAAACTGGTAGGCAAAAAGAAAGTATATGGTCCTTTCAGTAAATGGTCCTTTAGTAAAGTTTATTAAGCATCCACGCAAAACCAGCCCGGATCGATAATTGCCATCGATCCGGGCTGGTTTTTATTCGTTACTGTGAACAGTTCCTTTTATTCTTCTGAGGCTGTTTCTTTATCTTTTCCCATCACATCCTGATATGCCTCATCCATATCACGGACATTCATTTTGTTTACCAGATAAACCTTATCTCCGACAACTGCTGCATAGAAGTTGGTATCGTATTCGTAGTATTCTGCGGTTATTTCATTACCGTCTGTATCTTTAAATACGAAGGTATATGCAGGATCATCTTCCGGAGTATAGTCTTCGGTAAGACGCTGCTGGGCAGTCATATTGATGAGTTTATTGTAGAAGGTCGTAAATGTTGTTTCATCCAGATCTGCGTCATCCAGTTTATAGGTAACGGTTGTGGTTTCCTCTGCATCTTCATCATCGCTGTCTTTGGTCGTTTCTCTTGTTACTGTTACTTTATGATCACCGTCCGGAGTTTTTATTTCCAGGGAATCCAGATTGTTTACAGAAAGATAATTCACAGATAAACTGTAAAAATCAGAGGCTGTGCTGTCCAGGATATCTGTCAGGGAATCTTCTGTGATCGTGTATACTTCTTTGCTGTCATCTACTTTTACGTAACGGTCACTTCCAGTCTCATTACCCACACAGATGGTGATTTCTTTCTCAACAGTCTTAGTCTCTGCTTCCTCGGAATCATCCTCTGTGTCAGAAGAATCTTTCTTTGCATCGCTGTCTGCTGAGCTTTCATCTTCGGAATCTGTATTGGTTTCATTTGTAGTTTCTGATGTATCTTCAGAATCATCTTCTACGGTTTCTTCTTCCGTATATTTCGCTGTGATCACTGCATACGGATCATCAAATCCATATTTGGAATCATCTGTGCAGTTATAATCCACAAAGCTGTCATATGCCAGTGAACCGATTGCTGATGTCACCGTTCCGGCCTTATCGGTATCTGCTTTTTCGGATGTCTTTCCGTCTGACACATTCCAGAAGAGATTATCCGGATCCTGGGTCAGTTCATAGCCATCTTCTTTATCAACTTTAACCTCTGTGATCGTTGAGGAAGTTACAGATGGGAATGTTCCGCTCTCTGCAAAGTCATACAGAGTTCCCATGAACGGCCCTACTGCGGAACTGTCTACCAGATATACCTTCTTGTCGTCATCGCTTTTCCTGACATAATACTGGCTGGTAGATTCGTTTTCCATACCTATTTGAAGTACGGTATCTCCATCGTCTGTCGTAAGTGTGATCTCGTTCTGTGGAGAATCCAGATCATATTCACTTAAATCTTCTACATCTGAGATTTCCTGTGCAGCAGAGAGGGATGCAACCCCTCCCACTGCAGTGTTTAACGTATCCTGATTTACCGGAAAATCAGCATCCCCTTTTTCTGACCAGGTGTCGTCTTTTTTGTCAAATTCCACCTTATCCTGTCCCGCTGTAAATGCAACGGAAGTTATGTTACCCATATCCAGACTGGTCAGTTCAACACTTGTATCCTCTGCCTCGGATTCTTTTTTCTCCTGAGAGGAAACATAGGAATTCACTCCCACATAAGCACCGGATACCACACCAAGTACAACCACGGCAGAGACAAGTTTTACTGTTTTTTTCTTCATTATGCCTTTCTCCTTTTCAGCCATACTCCAAAGCCAATTACCAGGAATGCAAGTGGGATCAGTCCCATGATAACAATCTTCCAGAAGCTTGTATCATATGCTGTAAGGGTCAGATAGGAAACCTGGAGATCCTTTGCCGGAACAGAGATCGTAGAAGTCTCATCGGAACTGCACATCCAGCTTAAGGATTCCATGATCATCTGCTCATTTCCACCTGACACCATCTGGTTGATCTGGCTGTCCATCAGGCTGGAAGAAGAATAATAAACAATCTGTGTTTCTTTATCATCGTCCAGAGTTTCTGTAATGCTTACACCAAGATCAAATGGTCCCTCGATATCATCATCTGTTTTTTCAATGCTTCCACTGTTTACATCTATCTTGGAATATGCACTGTCTGATGTAGTAAGAAGACTCTCTATCGTTACCGTATCTCTCACATCATCTGTTTTCTGGATACCCTGTGCTGTAGGCATCAGCACATAATATCCCTTGGAAGCAAAATCTGTAATCGCATCTGTACTGTTGACTGTAGGAACCAGGTAATATGGCATCTGTGCATAATGCTGTGAATCGCCCTCTACCACGATTCCTTCAGTTCTCTGTACACCGTAATTTGCAAGTATGGCATCAAAGTTTGTCATGCCTTCTTCTGTATAATCAGAGAAGATCATTGCCTTTCCGCCATTCTCCAGATACTCAATGACCGCATCTTTTTCTGTTTCGGAAATATCGCTTGTCGGAGCATTGATCAGAAGGCAGGCTGCATCGTCCGGTACTTTCTCTTCTGTCAGAAGGTTCAGCGACTGAATATCTATGTTTGCCTTCTCGATATCTTCTTTTAATGTAGAATCAAGTTCTTTCTCACCGTGTCCGTCAAGTGTATACAGGATCGGAAGGTTTTCGGAGGTTACATAGGAAATCGCACTGTCAATCTGTCCTTCCCCGTCAAATCCTGTTGTTGTATAGCTGTAGGTATTATAGTCCATGGAAGACTGATAAATAGTGTCGTAAGATACTACCTTGCTTCTGTCGCCACATACAACGATCAGACTGTTTGCGGACACTTCATCATTCGTATACTGAGATGTAAACTTCGGATTTACAACCGGGTCTTTGGTCTCAACCTTGATGTGTGAAGATTCCTCTGCATATTTCTCCAGAAGCTTCTTTAAGGTTTCGTCCTCGGAACCACTCTGGACAACCTGATAGATCGTGATGTCCTTATCCAGTTTCTTAAGGTAAGATTTCGTCTCATCACCGATGCTGTACAGCTTCTGTGAACTTACATCAAATTCTGTGTATTTGGATGGCAGAGATCCTACGATCATGTTGATCACGATCACGATCACAATAAAAATCGCACTGATCATAACGCTGTAGGAACCGTTTCTGAGATATTTTCCATTCATGGATTCTCGGATCCTCTGTTTTAACGGCTTCTTTTCTTTCTTGTTCTGCCCGTCTTTTTTGTTAAACTTTTCCTTCAGTTTCATCTTCCAGCCTCCTTAATTCCAACGTCTTTTCGCAACAGACTGTACAGTCAGGAAAAGACAAACTGCGATCACAGACAGGAAATATAAAATTCCCTTTATGTCAAAGATTGAATTGGCAAAATTATCAAAATGGCTGCTAAGATTGACAATATTCAGTACCTTCTGAATTCCTCCCGAGAAAAAGGAAGAATTTACGATATACACAACTGCAAGAATGATCTCTCCGACCACACACACAACTGCGGAAATCAGAAGGTTCTTGATCATTGTGTATATGATAAGTGCTGCTGCAAGAATCAGAAGTCCAAATGTAATACACGTAGACAATGCTCCCTCTGAAAAGAATGAGGAGATTCCATTCATCATATAAAATGCAAACAAAAATACAAAGGTAAGAACTGCCGCAATCACCTGGCTCTCAGTCAGAGAAGATACAAAAACGCCAAGTGCGAGGTTTGCACAGCCCAGAAGGAAAAATCCCAGAATACCTGTGTATGCTCCTGCAAAAGATACGGTTCCGAATTTTGACATCAACAGTGGGTAAAAGCACATAATAAGCATCGGAATCGCAAAGATTGTTACCAGTGCAAGATATTTGCCAAAAACAATCTGTCCAACGGAAACCGGCGCTGTCAGAAGCAGCTGATCTGTTTTCTGTTTACGTTCTTCTGCAAG
>ENA-ORTB01002521-ORTB01002521.1-human-gut-metagenome-genome-assembly--contig:-NODE-2521-length-16674-cov-4.631446_pt1 | contig 16674 bp, 11 predicted proteins | sample MGYA00241905_ERZ509174 | MGnify/ENA primary metagenome ERZ509174 (study PRJEB26280, sample SAMEA2338851) | human gut metagenome | biome: human gut; feature: human-associated habitat; material: faeces... | reverse complement strand
GGAGCACGGCATCATCTATGTGGATGAGATCGACAAGATCGCCCGCAAGAGCGAGAACACCTCCATCACCCGGGACGTTTCCGGCGAAGGCGTGCAGCAGGCGCTGCTGAAGATCGTGGAGGGCACCGTGGCCAACGTGCCGCCCCAGGGCGGCCGGAAGCACCCCCATCAGGAGTTCATCCAGGTGAACACCAAGAACATTCTGTTCATCTGCGGCGGCGCCTTTGACGGTCTGGAAAAGATCATCGAAAAGCGGCTGGACGAGAAGGCCATCGGCTTTGGTGCCAATGTCCAGAGCAAGAAGGAAAAGAATGTCAGCCAGCTTTTGGCTCAGGTGCAGCCCCACGATATTCTGAAATTCGGCATCATCCCGGAGCTGGTGGGCCGTCTGCCGGTGATCGCACCGCTGAACGCCCTGCAGCGGGAGGACTTGGTGCGAATTTTGCAGGAGCCCAAGAACGCGCTGGTGAAGCAGTACAAGAAGCTGCTGGAATATGATGACGTGGATCTGGAATTCACGGAGGACGCCCTAAACGCCATCGCTGATAAGGCCATTGAGCGGAACATCGGCGCCCGTGGCCTCCGGGCGGTCATGGAGGGTCTGCTGACCAAGGTCATGTACGAGATCCCCTCCGACGAGACCGTTGTGAAAGCGGTGGTCACAAAGGAATGTGTGGAAGGCACGGCGGAGCCGGAACTGACCCACGATCCCGACAAGATCAACTATTCCGTGAAGCTGAACCCCGGCAGAAGTGAGAGCCGGAGCGAGTCCGGTACGCCGAAGTCGGCGTCCTGACGACCCTTTTGGGTATAACACGGGGGAGGGGCAGCGCCTCTCCCCCTCTTTGAACTCTCCAGAGAGGAGCAATTTATGGAAGCGAACACCTTGAATCTTCCCGTTCTGGCCCTCCGGGGCCTGACGGTTTTCCCTCATACGAACCTGACATTTGACGTGGAGCGCCGTATTTCCATCAAGGCCCTGGAAGTGGCCATGGAATCCGGTCAGGAGATCTTTCTGGTGACCCAGAGAGAACTGAACACGGATCGTCCGGGGGAGAAGGACCTTTACACCATGGGCACCATTTCCCGGGTGACCCAGATCCTGCGGCTGGGAAAAACCTCCCTGCGGGTGATGGTGGAGGGCGGACGCCGGGCACGGCTGCGCCGCTTGTGGCAGACGGAGCCTTATTTGCAGGGCCATGTGGAGGTGGTGGAGGAATCCGCTGCCGTGAGCCACGGCCCGAAAACCGAGGCCCTGCTGCGGCAGACCTGGGGCCTGTTCCAGGATTATGCACATCTGGCAGGCAATGTGGCCGAGGAGGTCACTGCGGCGGTGCTGGATTGCCAGGAGCCGGGGTATCTGGCGGATTTTATCGCCCAGAATACGGCTCTGCGGTATGACGATAAGCAGGCAATTCTGGAAGAACTGTCTCCGCTGGTGCGGCTGCGGAAGCTGAACGGCTTCTTAGCCCGGGAGCGGGATGTGCTGGGCTATGAGCGCCAGATGGAAGGCAAGGTCCGGGACGAGCTGGCTCAGCAGCAGAAGGAACAGATCCTGCGGACCCAGATCCGGGTCCTGCAAAACGAGCTGGGCGAGGACGAGGACAACGAGATCGAAGAATACCGTCAAAAGCTGGCGGAACTGAAATTAGAGGACGAGACCCGGGAGCATCTGGAAAAGGAGATCAACAAGCTGGCAAAGCAGCCCTATGTCAGCGCGGAGGCTTCGGTGATCCGGAACTATCTGGACGTGTGTCTGGAACTGCCCTGGGGTACATATACGAAGGAGCGTCTGAATGTGGACGCGGCCCGGAAGGTGCTGGACCGGGATCACTTCGGTCTGGAAAAGGTGAAGGAGCGGATTTTGGAGACCATTGCCGTCCGGCAGATGAATCCGGAGGGGAAGGGGCAGATCATCTGTCTGGCAGGCCCCCCGGGCGTGGGTAAGACCTCCATCGCCCTGTCTGTTGCCAAGGCGCTGAACCGGAAGCTCAGCCGCATTTCTCTGGGCGGTGTCCGGGATGAGGCCGACATCCGCGGCCACCGGAAAACGTATATCGGCGCTATGCCGGGCCGCATCGTGGAGGCCATCAGCCGCAGCGGCGCTATGAACCCGCTGCTGGTGCTGGACGAGATCGATAAGCTCAGCGGCGATTACCGGGGCGATCCCGCCTCCGCGCTGTTAGAGGCGTTGGACAGCGAGCAGAACCACGCCTTCCGGGATCACTTCTTAGAAATTCCGCTGGACCTTTCTCAGGTGATGTTCATTACCACGGCCAACTCGCTGGATACGATTCCCCGGCCCCTGCTGGACCGGATGGAAGTCATTCAGCTTTCCAGCTATACCGATGAGGAAAAGCTGCAAATCGCCAAGAATCACCTGCTGCCCAAGCAAATGAAGGAACACGGCCTGAAGAAGGGCAGCCTGCGGATCGACGAGGAGACCCTGCGGGCCATCATTCGCGACTACACCCGGGAATCCGGCGTCCGCCAGCTGGAGCGGCGGCTGGCTGCCGTCTGCCGAAAGACGGATATGCAGCTGCTGTCAAAGACTGTAAAGCGAGTTACCGTTACAGAAAAGGACCTGCCGAAGCTGCTGGATATGCAGCCCTATCCGCCTACGGTCCATGTGGAGCAGGAGGAGATCGGTGTGGTGAACGGCCTTGCGTGGACGGAGGCCGGCGGCGAGATTTTAGAGGTCGAGGTCAATGTGATGGAAGGTTCCGGCAAGCTGGAGCTGACCGGTAATCTGGGCGACGTGATGAAGGAATCCGCCCAGGCTGCGCTGTCCTGCCTGCGGAGCCGGGCGGAAGCCTTGGGGATCGATCCGGACTTTTATAAGACCAAGGACATCCACGTCCATTTCCCAGAGGGAGCGGTGCCCAAGGACGGCCCCTCCGCCGGTATTGCCATGGCTACAGCGCTGCTGTCGGCTCTGACCAACCGCAAGATCAAGGCGGGAATCGCCATGACCGGCGAGGTCACGCTGCGAGGCCGGGTGCTGCCCATCGGCGGCCTGAAGGAAAAGACCATGGCCGCCAAGCGGTACGGCATCCACACGGTACTGATCCCCAAGGACAACGCCAGAGATCTGGAAGAGATCGACCAGACCGTCCGGGCGGCGCTGCGGTTCATACCGGTGGAGACGGTGGATCAGGTGTTTGCCGAGGTGTTCTGCCCCTCCAGAGTGGAGACAAAAGCCGACGCGATCCCTGCATTTTTGCCGGTGGAAAACAGTAAAGAAGCAGCCTTACGGCAGTAAAGGGAGGGACGTATGCCTCTGAATTTCAACAAAGCGGAGTTTGTGCGCTCCGCCGGAGAGCCCAAGGACTTCCTGCGGGACGGTTTGCCCCAGTTTGCCTTCGCAGGCCGCTCCAACGTGGGAAAATCCTCGGTGATCAACCGTTTGGTAGGCCGAAAGAATCTGGCCTATGTGGGCGCCTCGCCGGGAAAGACCACCCACATCAACTATTTCCTCATCGACCAGAAGGCGTATCTGGTGGACCTGCCGGGATACGGCTATGCTAAGGTGTCCCGCTCGGAAAAAGAGCGCTGGGCCCGGCTGATGGAGACCTATTTCCAGCGGGAGGCGGACGCCATCACCACCGGTGTTCTGATCGTGGACATCCGGCATAAGCCCACGGCCAACGATCTGGTCATGCACGACTGGTTCCGTCAGACCGGCTGCCCGGAGATCGTGGTGGCCAACAAGCTGGATAAGCTGAAAAAGAGTCAGGTGGAACCGGCGCTGGAGCTGATCCGGGAGACGCTGGAACTGACGGAGCGGGATATTCTGATCCCCTTTTCTGCGGAAAAGGGCAGCGGAAAGGACGAATTGCTCCGCCTGCTGGTAGATGCCTGCTGCGGATAAAACAAAAAGCATGGACGGGGCCCATTAACGGGAACCGTCCATGCTTTTTTTGCTGAGATCGCCGGCAAATTGATGAGCAAGTGTATTTTAGCTCATTATATGATCAAGGAAGCGTTCCGGGAGAACCGGAACGCTTCCTTTTTGAGAGAGGGATAATAGGGAAGGATAATAGGGAATGTAGGAGGAATGGAGGTTTAGTCCTCGGCCAGCTTCTTGTACTTGGCGTAGCGGGCCTTTACGTCTTCAACTTCCTTGGCATACAGGGCATCGGCCTTGTCGGGGAAGTTGTTTTTCAGGGAGGCGAAGCGGTTCTCGCCCATGAGGAAGTCCATCACCTTGGAGGTATCCGGCTCCTTGGAGTCCAGCTGGAAGGGGTTCTTGCCCTCGGCGATCCGGCGGGGATCATAGCGGTACAGATGCCAGTAGCCGCACTCCACAGCCTTCTTCATCTCGTCCTGAGAGGTGCCCATACCGGCCTTGATGTGCTGCTCCAGGCAGGGGCAGTAGCAGATCACGATGGAGGGACCGTCATAGGACTCAGCCTCACGCAGAGCCTTCAGAGTCTGGGCCTGGTCAGCGCCCATGGCCACCTGAGCGACGTACACATAGCCATACTGCATCAGCATGGCACCCAGATCCTTCTTGGCTACCCGCTTGCCGCCGGCGGCAAACTTGGCGGTAGCGGAGGTGGGGGTGGACTTGGAGGACTGACCGCCGGTGTTGGAATACACCTCGGTATCCAGCACCATCAGGTTCACGTCACGGTTCTGGGCCATCACATGATCGATGCCGCCGTAGCCGATATCGTAAGCCCAGCCGTCACCGCCCACAGCCCACACGGACTTCTTGGCCAGATATTCCTTGTTCTCCAGAACGTACTTCACGTCCTCGGTCTGCTCTGCCTGTTCCAGAGCGGCGATCAGAGCGTCCGTGACGGTACGGGAGGTCTCCGTCTTCTTCCAGCCGTTCTCATAGGCCTCCACAGCCTCCACGGCGATACCGGCGGCCTTGATGGCCTCCAGACGGATCAGCAGCTCCTTGCGGATGGAATCCTGTGCGTGGAAGAAGCCGTAGGCAAACTCGGCGTTGTCCTCAAACAGAGAGTGCTCCCAAGCGGGGCCGTGACCCTGGCAGTCCTTGCAGTAGGGCAGGATGGGGGCGCCGCCGGAGATGGCGGAGGAGCAGCCGGCAGCGTTGCCGATGTACATCCGATCGCCGAACAGCTGGCTCAGCAGCTTGATATAGGTGGTCTCGGCGCAGCCAGCGCAGGCGGCGGAGAACTGGAAGTAGGGCTTTGCGAACTGGACGTTCTTCACGCTCTTGTCATTGATAACGTCCTTCTTCAGGTAGCTTTCGTTCATGGCCACCTCGTCGAAGAGGGTCTGCTCGGGCTTCATGTCCTCGAAGGAGGTCATGGTGAGAGCACCCTCGGCGGGGCAGGCGGTCAGGCACACGCCGCAGCCCAGGCAGTCATAGGGAGAGACCTGCATCCGGAAGGAATAGGGGGAATCCTTGCCCAGACCCTTGGCGGGGACAGTCTCGAACCCGGCGGGAACGGACTTCTTCTCCTCCTCGGTCAGCAGCACAGGACGGATGGCGGCATGGGGGCAGCACATGGAGCAGCGGTTGCACTGGATGCACTTGCTGCCGTCCCACTTGGGGACCTTGGTGGCGACACCGCGCTTGGAGAACACGGAGGTGCCGTTTTCCCAAGTGCCGTCCAGAACGCCGTACTTCTGGAACACGGAAACGGGGAGCTGATCGCCCTTCTGACGGTCCATGGGCATGACGATGTCCCGGACGAAGGGAGTGAGGCCCTTGGGCTCCACGACGGGAGCGTCCTGTGCGTCGGCCCAGGAGGCGGGGATCTCCACCTTCACAGCGGCGCTGACGCCCAGATCCACGGCCTGATCGTTCAGGTCCACGATCTTCTGACCGGCCTTCTTGAAGTAGGAGTTGTAGTTGTTCTTCTTCATATCCTCAATGGCCAGATCCATGGGGATGACCTTGGTCAGGGCGAAGAAGGCGCCCTGGAGGATGTTATTGGTACGCTTGCCCAGGCCGATCTCCTGTGCCAGCTTGGCAGCGTCGATGATGTAGAAGTTGGCGTGCTTCCGGGCCAGATCGCGCTTCATCTTGGCAGGCAGGTGCGCGTCCAGCTCCTCTACCGTCCACGGGCAGTTCAGCAGGAAGGTGCCGCCCTCCTTCAGATCCTCGGTGGTGTCGTACTTTTTGACGTAGGTGGGAGCATGGACCGCCACGAAGTCAGCAGAGGACACCAGATAGGTGCTGAGGATGGGCTCGTCGCCGAAGCGCAGGTGGCTCTGGGTCAGGCCGCCGGACTTCATGGTGTCATAGGAGAAGTAAGCCTGAGCGTACTTGCCGCCCACGAAGCCGATGGTGGAGATGGCGTTCTTGTTGGCGCCCACGGTGCCGTCGCCGCCCAGACCCCACAGCTTGCAGCTGATCTGGCCGGGATGGGCCAGCTCAATCTCCTTGTAGTCCAGAGAGGTATAGGTCACATCATCATTGATGCCGATGGTGAAGTTGTTCTTGGGAGTCTCCTGCTTCAGGTTGTCATACACGGCAATGATCTGACCGGGGGTGGTGTCCTTGGAGGAGAGGCCGTACCGGCCGCCCACCACGCGGATATCGCCGCGGCCAGCCTGATTCAGAGCGGTGACAACATCCAGATACACAGGCTCGCCCACGGAGCCGGTCTCCTTGTTGCGGTCCAGCACGGCGATCCGCTTGCAGGTGGCGGGGATGGCGGCGGCAAAGTGCTTCACGGAGAAGGGACGGAACAGGTGGATCTGCACCATGCCCACCTTGCGGCCCTGGGCGTTCAGGTAGTCCACAGTCTCCTTCACGGTCTCGCTGGCGGAGCACATCACCACGATGACTTCCTCCGCATCGGGCGCGCCGTAGTAGTTGAACAGCTTGTAATCACGGCCGGTGAGCTTGTTGATCTCGTCCATGTAGTGCTGGACGGTGTCGGGCAGGGCATTGGCCTTGACATTGGCGCCTTCCTTGCACTGGAAGTAGACGTCGGGGTTCACGTTGTTGCCCCGGTTGGTGGGATGCTCAGGGTTCAGGGACTGATGGCGGAAGGCCTGCAGGGCCTCCTGATCCACCAGACCACGGAGATCCTCATAGTCCAGAGCCTCGATCCGCTGCATCTCGTGGGAGGTACGGAAGCCGTCAAAGCAGTGCATGAAGGCATACCGGCCGCTGATGGCGGACAGATGAGCCACGGCGGCCAGATCCATTGCCTCCTGAGGGCAGGAGGACATCAGCATGGCATAGCCGGTCATACGGCAGGTCATGAAGTCCGTATGGTCGCCGAAGATGGAGTGATGGTTGGAGGTCACCACGCGGGACGCGATGTGCATGACGCTGGGCAGGAACTGACCGCCCATGGCGTACATGGCGGGGATCATCAGCATCAGGCCCTGAGAGGAGGTGAAGGTGGTGGTCAGAGCGCCTGCCTGTAAGGAACCGTGGCAGGTGCCGGCAGCACCGGCCTCAGACTGCATCTGGATCACGTCCACCGTGGAGCCGAACAGGTTCTTCTTGCCCTTGGCAGACCACTCGTCCACCTTTTCCGCCATGGGGGAGGACGGGGTGATGGGGTAGATGGCCGCCACCTCGGTAAAGGCGTACGCACTGTACGCGGCTGCCGTGTTGCCGTCCATGACTACGTAATTTTTCTTCATACGCAAGATCCTTCCTATCTTTCTTATCTGAATATGCTGTTTTTACATATATAGGCACCATCCGCAGATGGTAACACATGAAGGTCAGAAAACCAGTCTGCAATTCTGAATACGGCAGCTCTCTTCGATCAACTGCCGTTTTTTCAGAAGCAGCTGGGTGATCTGCTGCTTTTTTTCATCGGTGTACCGGAACTTGGGGGTGGTTACACTGATAGCCGCCTTGACCTGACCGTTTTCAGCCAGCGGGACTGCCACGCAGCAGATCTCAGCGGTGGATTCCTCGCTTTCATAGGCGATCCCGGCGCTGCGGATGTCCTGAAGCGCCGCGATGAGGGTATCAAGATCCATAATGGAGTTTGGCGTGTAGGGGAAGAAGCGGTATCCCGCGTAAAGCTGCCGGACCTCATCGTCCGTCAGGCCGGAGAGAAGCGCTTTGCCCAGGCCGGTGACATGAGCAGGGAGGTGGTGGCCCACATCGCTGATGATGGAGATGATGGCGTGGCCCTCCTCTTTTAAGAGGTAGTGCACGTCCTGCCCTACCAGCACACCCATCTGGCAGACTTCGTCTACTTGGGAGACGATGCTGCGCATTTCACTGCGGATAATGGACAGAGCATTCTGGCCGCTGGCGTAGGACAGCCCCAATTCAAAGGTATGGGGACCGATCTTGTAGAGACTGCCGTCCGTCACAACGTAATTGGTGGCAGCCAGTGTTTTCAGAATGGGGGAAATGGTACCCTTTGGCAGGTCCAGCAGATTGGCGATCTCCGTCAGGCTCAGACCGCCGGAATTGGCGTCGATCAGCTCCAGAATCCGGAGGACCCGCAGGGTTGGATTGTGATATTCCATGAAGGTGGACTCCGATCTTTCAGAGCTGTGTTCCGCAAAGCGGCGGACAGGGGATGAAAAGTCCTTACTGTTCGGATATATGAACGCATAACGAATATCCGAAACTCTACTGGTAAAATAGCACAGATACCCGCCGTTGTCAAGGGGTTAACTATGGAATTTGAGATCAAAAATGCTGAATTTCGATAAAAAAACCGCGCAAGAGGTAAGAATTCGTTCCGACAGCGGAAACGGGGTGGATCAGCCGCAGGCGGTGACCGTTTCAGTGAAGGCAGAGGCCCTTCTGTATGCGGCTTTTGCCGTTCTGGTGGCGCTTATATATTTAGTGGTGCAGCGCAGACCAGCGATCAGGTAATTTGGAGTTTTTCAAGACGCATAACAAAAAGCCGATGCAGCCCCGAAAGGGACCGCATCGGCTTTGAGGATCGATATGTGCGGATCAGTTTACTTGTGCAGCAGGGGAGAGAGGGGCTTGTAGATCAGGAAGCAAAGAACCACGTCCAGCATTCCCTTGAAGAAGGTGAAGGGCATATTGAAGATGGTCAGGCACTTGATGAGGCTGTCGGAGGAGGGGAGAATGGCCTGATACATACCGATGATGGCGTCCAGAGGCAGACCGTAGCACACCACATAGGCGGGATACACCAGGAGGTAGTTGAAGGGTACAGACAGGACTGCCATCAGCGCGGCGCCGACAACAGCGCCGATCAGAGCGCCCTTGCGGGACTTATTCCGGGAATAGATGTAACCGGCGGAGAAGGAGAACACGCTGCCCATCACGAAGTTGAACAGCTCACCTACATAGGCGGAGGAGGTGCCGTGGAGCACGGAGAACAGCAGGTTCTTCAGGAAGGTGACCACGATGCCGTAGACAGGGCCGAGAGAGAAGGCGGCCAACAGCTCCGGCAGATCGGACACGTCCAGCTTTACGAAGGAGGGGATCAGAGCCGGGATGGGGAATTCAATGAACATCAGCAGGAAAGCCACACCGGAGAGCATTGCGGAAATAGTCAGTTTGTGGGTGCGGCTCCGGCTGGCCGCACGGGTGGAGGGGATCGCGTTGGCATTGGGTTCAGACATAAAAAATACACTCCTTTTTTCGTTTGAAAACACCCTGGATGCTTTGACTTCTCCAAGGTGAACAAACGAAAAAGGAGCGCGCACAAAACGCACGGCTTTCCCGTACTCATCTTCTTCCATCCAGACTGTAACTGTTGGTCCCGGAGTTTCACCGAGTCAGCGGATACCGAAGTATCCGGTCGCGGACTTTACCGCCAGTGGGGAATCACACCCCGCCCTGAAGACAAAGATTCAGTTGTTTTCTTCGGGTGATAGTATACGACAGAAGAAACAAAAATGCAACCCCTAATTTTTGACTTTACAAAAAAGAACAGATGTTCTATAATGGAAGCGATACACTTGAGGAGGTGAGGAGATGCCTGCCAGACAGGAATCCTGCTGCTTTACCGGGCACAGACCCGCAAAGCTGCCGTGGGGCTACAATGAGAGCGACCCTCGCTGTGTCAGACTGAAGGAGCGGATCGCCGATGCGGTGCTGCTGGCCTATCAGGAGGGGTACCGGCATTTTCTCTGCGGCATGGCCCAGGGCTGCGACCTCTATTTCTGTGAGGCGGTGCTGGCTCTGCGGGAGCGTTATCCGGAGGTCACTGTGGAGGCCGCCATTCCCTGTCCCACCCAGGCGGACGCCTGGCCGGAGGCGGAGCGGGATCGCTACCGGAATTTAGTTGCCCGGTGCGATATGGAGACCATGGTCTCCGACACCTATTCCTCCACCTGTATGCAGCGGCGGGACCGCTACATGGTGGATCACGCCATGCTGCTCATCGCCGCCTTTGACGGCACCGCCGGCGGGACCCGCTACACGGTGGAATACGCCTTGCGGCGGGGAATCGAGATTTTTGATGTGTCGATTCCCACGGAATAGCTGTAAAATGAAATTGCTTTACTGCATAGATGCCAGAAGGGGGAGCAGCTCCGAAAGAGCGTGGATGGTATAGCTCGGCCGGATATCCGGCCGGGGCTCCTTGCCGTGGGGGTTGAACCAGACAGTGCGCAGCCCGGCGTTCGATCCGCCCCGGATGTCGGAGGTCAGACTGTCGCCCACCATGACGGTTTCCTCTAACCGGAAGCCGGGAATGGCGGCGAAGCAGGCATCGAAGAACGCCTTAGAGGGCTTGTCGGCGCCCATTTCCTCCGAAATGAAAATGCCTTTGAAATAGGGGCGCAGCCCAGCGTCATCCAACCGGGGATTCTGGACGGCGGCAGCCCCGTTGGAGGCGAGGTACAGGTCATACCGGGAGGAGAGATCCTTCAAAAGCTGCTCCGCACCGGGCATGAAGTCATGCTGGCAGGAGAGCAGTACCTCATACCGCTCGCTGATGGCCTTGCCGCTGTGGTCAACGCCCAGTTCCCGGAATAACTGCTCAAAGCGCTGCACCAGAACCTCGTCACGGGTGAGACGGCCTTCCTCCAGCAGCTCCCAGTGGGCGGTATTGATGATGTGGTAGCGGTCCAGAATGGCCTCCGTCGGCTCGATGCCCGCCTCCCGCAGCGTTTGGGAAAGGGCCTTGGCCTCCCCGGCGGTAAAATTCAAAATGGTGTCATCCAGATCCAAAAAGATATTCTTCAGCATGGCGGCTTCCCCTCCAACAGGTGAATTTCTGAGGCCAGTTTACCGGATTTCAACGGTTTTCGCAAGATTTTTTTCAAATGTTGCGTTTGGTTGCGGCCCTGAAACCCTGCCGTGGTGGACTTGCCCGGCGCTTTTTGGTAAAATTGGGGCAGAAGCAAGGGAGGAATTGCCTATGAATTTTTCGGAAAAGCTGATTCGCCTGCGGAAGCGGGAGGGCATCAGTCAGGAAGAGCTGGCATCGTATTTGGAGGTTTCCCGGCAGGCGGTGTCCCGCTGGGAGCAGGGCACGGCTCTGCCCGATGCGGGGAACCTCTTAAAGCTGCGGCAGCGCTTCGGCGTCAGCGTGGACTGGCTGCTGGAGGATGCCCAAGGCTGGGAAAACCTGACCGACGGCGCTCCGACTGCCGGCGAAGATGGGGGAGCCGCGCCGCCGCCAAAGCTGCGGAAGAGCGTCCTGCCATGGGCTATCCCGCTGGGAGTGTCCGGCTTCGGCTTGCTGCTGCTTGGAATTTTCTCATCGATATTCCCGGCGGAATATATGGTCGCGTCCACAGTGATCGCGGGAAATCAGGAGCCGGCGGACCGGATCTATCGCGGCCTGGCAGGCTTTTTGAAGTGCAACAACTTGGAGTGGCTGTTCCGGCTGTGTCTGGTCATCGCCATCGGTTCGCTGTTGGCGGGCCTGTGGCAAAAGGGCGTGATGAAGCGGTTTGAAGACGCCGTGGATCACAAGCTGGATGAACTGGGGGAGAAGAACCGGGACGCATCCGCATAAGCATTGACTTCCGCACCGTTTCCGCGTATCATAAAAAGGCTATGAACGAAAACGGAAGGGTTTGAAGAACGATGCTGTATATCATGCGCCACGGCAGGACCGTGTGGAATATGGAACACAAGCTGCAGGGGAAAACGGATGTGCCTCTCAGCGAGGCGGGACGGCCCGTGGTGGAGCAGGCCGCAGCTGCCTACCGGGATACGCACATTGATGTTTGTTACTGTTCGCCGCTGATCCGGGCCATGGAGACGGCGGAGATCGTGCTGCGGGGACGGGAGATCCCCATCATCACGGACGTCCGGCTGGAGGAGATGGGCTTCGGCATCTGCGAAGGCACAACGGACTTTCAGGATAACCCGGACAACCCCATCTACCCGCTGTTCGCTGCCCCGGAGACCTATCGAATCCCGGTGGAGGGCGGCGAGAGCCTGGAGGACCTGTATGCCCGGACGGGGGCATTTTTGAAAGAAGTGATCGAGCCGCAGCTGCGGCAGGGAAAGGACATCCTGATCGTGGGCCACGGCGCCATGAACGCGAGCATTGTGTGCCAGATCAAGGACATCCCCGTGAAGGACTTCTGGAGCGTGAAGATGAAAAACGCGGAGCTGGTGCGGCTGCTTTGAGCGCCTCCCTGTGACCGCAGTTTGCCAGTACATGATGAAAAAGCCCGCCGCATGAATCATGCGGCGGGCCTTTTTTTGCGTATCGGTCGGTTAAGGGGTTGATAATCCGGCGTTTAGCTGTAAAGTGCATCTGCTTGCAAACGATTTATTTGCAAGGAAACAAACTGCTTGGCCGGGAGAATTACAGCAGATAGGCGTAGTCCTTCAGAACCGTCAGGATGAAGGTCTCCACGTCGGCGGGAAGCTGATTCTGTCCATCCAGATCGGCCTCAAAGACCTTGCCGTCCAGCCGCACCAGGACCTTGCGGCCCTCCAGCGGCAGGAAACCCTGATTCTCCGTGCTCTCGTCGAAGCCCTCGCGGGTCAGGAACAGGGTGAACTTGTTCCGGTAGGGAGCGGAATCATAGGGGCAGAACACGGCGCAGTTGCCGCACTCATTGCACATCCGGTCCACATGGAGGATCTCATGTCGGCCGTCCGGAAGCGTGATGACCACATTGGCCCGGTTGGGGCAGACGTCGGCGCAGACCTGGCAGACGGTATTGCAGTGGAGACAGCGCTCGCCCTCGCACCCGGCCTTGGGCGGGCAGAGGACACCCTTCCGGGCGATGGCCTCGTCACGGGTGGCGTGGGCGTCATCGGGGATGGCGACGCTGTGGACGCTGCCGATGACGGCGTTGGCGAAATACTGCGCGTCGGCAATGCCCTCCACCACGGTGGCGGGGCCGCGCATGGCGTCGCCGCCCACAAAGACGTTTTCCAGATTCGTGCGGAATTCGGGGATGCCCTTGGCGTTGACCTCAATGCCGTTGGCGGTGAACAGGTCGCTGTCCACCCGCTCGCCCACGGCGGCGATCACCGTATCGCAGTTGATCTCAGTGAATTCCCCGGTGGGGACGGGGCTGCGGCGGCCCTTTTCATCGGGATCGCCCAGCTTCATGACCTCACATTTCAGCTTGCCGTTGGCCTGCTCCACGGGAGCCACCAGCTCCAGGAACCGGACGCCGTCGGCCATGGCCAGCTCCAGTTCCTCGGCGTCGGCGGGCATATACTTCTTCGTCCGGCGGTAGACCAGCGTGGAGGTCTTGGCCCCGGCACGGAGAGCAGCGCGGGCCGCGTCCATGGCGGTGTTGCCGCCGCCCACCACGGCCACATGGCCCAGAGAGACCTCTTTCCCGGCCTTCAGGTCACGGAGCCACTGGATCACCGGCACAACATTGCCGGGAATGTCCAGCTGACCGGCCTTGCCCGCGCCTACGGCGAAGAAGATGTGGGTGTAGCCCATGGCCTTCAGCTCGCTGACGGAGGGAGCGGGGGTGTTCAGCTTTACCTCGGCGCCGAAGAACTGCATGAGAGCGATATCCTTTTCCATGGCCTCCTCGCTGATGCGGAAGCCGGGGATCACCAGCCGGGGCACGCCGCCCAGCTTGTGGCTCTTTTCAAAGATAGTGACAGGGATACCGGCCCGGCCCAGGAAGTAGGCTGCGGCGATGCCGGTGGGACCGCCGCCGATGATGGCGGCCTTCCGGCCGTCGGTGACAGGCTCCGGCTTTTTCAGAGAGGCCATCAGGTCATCATAGCCCTTCTCCGCCGCGATCAGCTTGGTAGCCCGGATCTGAACGGGATCGTCATAGTAATTCCGGGTGCACTTGGTCTGGCAGCGGTGGGCGCAGATGGTGCCGGTGGTGAAGGGGAGGGCGTTCTTCTCCGTGATCAGGGCCAGCGCCTCGGTGTACTTTTCCTTGCGGCACAGCTCGATATACTCCGGAATGTCCTGCCGGATGGGGCAGCCGCCCTCGCAGGGAGCGGTAAAGCAGTCCATCAGAGGCACCTTTTCCAGCAGTTTCCGCCGGGGCAGGGGCTTGATGTCCTTCAAATGGTACTTGTCCCGCCGGGCAGAAAGGGCCAGGGCGTCAATGCCCAGCACGTCCACGCCGGAGAAGGGCTGGAAGTCCAGCTTGTCCAGAATCTCACCGATCTGGGTGAAGCGCTGGTAGCCGCCGGGCTTCAGCTCCGTGGTGGCCATGGTGATGGGCCAGATGCCGCAGGCAAACAGCTTGTCGATGTTGAAGGCGTCGGCGCCGCCGGCGTAGGAAAGCCGCAGCTTGCCGCCGAATTCCCGGCTCAGCCGGGCGGCCATGGTGGTGGTCAGAGGGAAGAGGCTTTTGCCCGCCATGTACATCTCCTCGCTGGGCAGCTCTCCGGCCTTTACGTCCACGGGGAAGGTGTTGCTCAGTTTGAGACCAAATTCCAGACCCCGGTCCGTGGCCCGTTTTTCCAGACGGTGGAACATGGGGACGGCGTCCTTGTATTGCAGATCCTCCTTGAAGTGGTGGTCATCGAAGGCGATATAGTCATAGCCCATCTCGTCCAGAATGGAGCGGGCGGTCTCATAGCCCAGCAGAGTGGGGTTGCACTTGACGAAGGTGTGCAGCCCCTTTTCCTCAATGAGATAGGTGGCGATGCGTTCGATCTCCTCCGGCGGGCAGCCGTGGAGGGTGGAGAGGGTGACGGAGCGGGAGATCCGGGGGGAGATGGCGTCGATGGCGTCCTTTTCAGCCGGGAACAGCTCATGGAGAACGGAGATGCACTCCTGAAAGATAGGTGTTTCAGCGGCGTTCATCATGCCGTTCAGGAAGGTGTCCACCTTCTCACCCTTAACGCCCTCCAGATCGTAGCCCACGGACATATTGAACACAAAGCCGTTGGGATCGCCCAGACCGTACAGCTTGGACATGATCTTGCAGGCGCACCACGCCTTCACGTATTCCTCAAAGGCCTGAGGGACGGTCAGCTCCGTGGACCACTCGCAGTTGTAGCACTCGTCCTCTGCCAGAATGCAGGGGCGGTTGATGCAGGCGGCCAGCTCAGCGCCGTCCATCTTCTGAACGGTTTTCAGCTCAAAGAACCGGGCGCCGCCGAAGTAGCCTGCCACGATGTTCTGGGCCAGCTGGGTGTTTGGGCCAGCGGCGGGGCCGAAGGGCGTTTCGATGGTCTCTCCGAAAATGGGCAGGGTCTTGCCGCTGGGACGGAAGGGGCGATGAACGCCGAACACGGAGCCTTCACGGTCATATTCAGCGGTGATCCAGGTCATCAGCTGCCGGAAGGAAATGGGGGTCATTAACTCAGACATATTCACACCTCATTATGATGATAAGCTTTGTTTTAGTACGTTCTGTGGTTCAGATCGCCCCACAGCTTCTTGGAGGCCTCCAGAATGTGGGCGTTTTCCGCCTCCTCGTCGATGCCCACCAGCTGACGGTCCAGCATGAGTGTCTTACCGGCGGCGATGGTGGTCTGGCACTGGCGGCCGGTCATGCCGAAGATCATGTGGCCGTCGATGTTCTCGTCGGAGAAGGGGGTGAAGGGCTTGTAGTCCATCACGATGATGTCCGCCGCGGCCCCGGCCTTCAATACGCCCAGCGTGTCGGGGAAGTACTTCTCGCCGATCTTGGCGTTGTTCTTGAAGAGCATATCCGTGACCTCGCACCAGCCGACGTTGGGCAGGCAGTTCTGGCTCCGCTGGGAGCAGAGGGCCACCTTGAGGGATTCCAGCATATCGTTGGTGTAGGCGTCGGTGCCCATGCCCAACAGGATGCCCCGCTTGTAGAGCTGGATCACCGGGCAGATGCCGATGGCGTTGCCCATGTTGGATTCGGGATTGTTCACCACCATGGTGCCGGTCTCCTTGATGATCTCCATTTCGGCGGTGTTCACATGGATGCAGTGACCCAGAATGGTCTTGGGTCCCAGAATACCGTGGTCCTGCAAGCGCTGGACGGGGCGGCGGCCATAATTCTGCAGGGAATCGTAAACATCGTTCATGCCCTCGGACACATGGATATGGTAGCCGGTACGGCCGTTGTTGGCTGCGGCCATGCGGTCAAAGGTCTTGTCGGAAATGGTGAACAGTGCGTGGCCGCCGAACATGGCCGCCAGCATGGGGTCCTTGTTCTTCTCGCATTCCGTGATGAAGTCGGCGTTTTCGGCAATGGCCTGCAAGCACTTTTCCTCGCCGTCCCGGTCGCTGACCTCGTAGCACAGGCAGGAGCGCAGGCCCAGACGCTTGGACTCCTCGGCGATGGTGTGGAGGGTGCCGGGGATCTCGCCATAGGAGGCGTGGTGGTCGAAGATGGTGGTGACGCCCTGCTTGATGGAGTCCATGTATAGGGCCGTGGCGCTGGCCC
>ENA-ORTB01002520-ORTB01002520.1-human-gut-metagenome-genome-assembly--contig:-NODE-2520-length-16674-cov-4.685119_pt1 | contig 16674 bp, 12 predicted proteins | sample MGYA00241905_ERZ509174 | MGnify/ENA primary metagenome ERZ509174 (study PRJEB26280, sample SAMEA2338851) | human gut metagenome | biome: human gut; feature: human-associated habitat; material: faeces... | reverse complement strand
TTGGACAGATATTGAGGAAAAGAAAAAAGAAAGAGCCTGTTATGTATTGTTTTTTATTTTGACAGCAGGAGTGCATTTGATATTTTGTTCGCCAGGTATGAGTGTGATAACAAATATAGTGCTGATTTTTTTGATTACAGTGTGTTATGAAGGAGCATTGAAAAAGAAAATATTTGTGACACTACTTGTATATGGAACTAATATGGGATGTGATTTAGTAGCTGTTCATTTACTGACAGATTATTCAATAACAGGGAAAGTCGGTGAATGTGCTGCGTATATAACTGTACTATTATTGCTGATTTGCGATGTTATTTCAGAAAAAATCTTGATTAAGAATAAAGGAGAAGATAAAACTCCGCATGGGATGATACTGGCGGTTATTTCAGCACTTTGTCTGGCAGAATTGCTTATTGTTGAACAGGAACTAAAAAATCGTATCCTGCTGGTGTTATTTGGATGTTGTGTTTTGGCAGTTGTATTATTGATTTTCTATTTATATGATGTTCTGATAAGTGCGTATAAGAAACTGGAAGAACAATCTCTTATGGAAAAACAAATGCTCATTTATTCTCACCAGTTGGATGTGTTGATGCAATCGGAAGAGAAAGTAAAAGCTCTACGCCATGATATGAAAAATCATCTGGGAGAACTTGCACTTATGGCTGGAAATCAGAATAATGAAGAAATTCGGAAATATATACAGGACATGGGGGAGTATATGCAGAACCAGTCTGAACTGGTCAGCTGTGGGAATAAGAATCTTGACAGTCTGCTGAATTATCTTCTGGGACAGGCAAAAAAGAAGTTGAATCATGTAGAGTATGAGGTACGGGTACCATCTGATTTGTGTATATCAGCATTTGATCTAAATGTGATTTTGGGAAACCTGACAGAGAACGCAATAGAAGCAGCAGAACAGACGAAAGATAAATGGATGTCAGTGGATATATACTATGAAAAGGGCATGCTTTCCATGGAAATAAAAAACAGCTTTCAACATGAATTGGCTGTAGAGAAAAATAAATTATTGTCAACGAAGGAAGAAAAAGGACATGGCATTGGTCTTGCAAATGTCAGGAAGATGGTAGAGAAATATCAGGGATTTATGGATGTTTCGAATACAAATCAGATTTTTATTGTAAAGGTAATGCTGTACTTATAAATTATGTAGAATCTATAAAAGATAGTGTAGTGGAGGACTGCGCTGTCTTTTATTTTGCAGAAAATTAGTCAAGAGGGAAAATATTGTGACAGAAAACCTTATAAAAAACCACAATATGTTTTCGAAAAACGAATTTCGCCAATTTATATATGAATTTCGTCATTTTAGAAAATTTTGCAATAAATATGATATTATTCAAATACAAATGATGAAAAAAAAGATATAGAGCTATTGTAGCTTATATGATGAAGTGACTGGTATATTTTTTGCTTAATTATATAAAAAATATGGAGAAATATATTATTATGAAAAAAGTAAATAAATTTAAATTACTGGCAGCAGGGCTATTGATAGGAGTTGCTTTTTGGCTGTTAGGATCCGATTTCTTTACATTCATGATATGGTGGGAAATTTTATGGATTCTTGGATTGGTATTTATGCCGATAACGGCTCAGATATTCAAAGGTTTTGATGATAATGGATGGATGTATTCAAAGGTTATAGCAATAGTGATATGCGGATATGGAGTATGGATTTTGACTTCTATAAAAGTGGTTCACTTTACCACATTGAGTTCTGTCGTAATTACTACCTTATGTGGGGGGAGCAGTATTGCTTATGGAATATATGGAAAACAAAGAAAGATTTTTCCGTGGAAACATAAGGAACTTGTTTATTGGGAAGAAGTGATTTTCTTTGTTGTATTTCTTTTATGGACATATATGGCAGGATTTCATCCGGCAGCTCATGGAACTGAAAAATATATGGATTTTGGTTTTATGAAGTCTATGATGCATAGCACAACACTTCCGTCAGAAGATATGTGGTATGCTGGCAAAGCTTTTAACTACTATTATGGTGGTCAATATTTTGCGGTGTTTCTTACGAAACTTACAGGAACAAAGGTAGAGATTACATACAATCTTATGCGTACCATGATAGCTGCATTTGCGTTTGTATTGCCATTTAGTCTTGTGCGTCAGATGCTTAAGGATAAATTAGGTAAAAGGGGAAGAGCATGGATAACAGATTTTGGAGGTATTTTAGCAGGTTTATCTGTATCCATGAGTGGAAACCTTCATTATATTATATATGGAAAAATTTTTACATTACTGGGGATAAGAGAAGATTACTGGTTTCCAAGCACAACACGATTTATAGGATTTGATCCACCTGTGACAGGGGACGAGACAATTCATGAATTTCCTTCATATTCTTTTGTTCTTGGGGATTTACATGCGCATGTGATTAATGTGTTTTTTGTTTTGGCAGTATTGGGGATTTTATATGCATGGATAAAAAGAAATTCCGGTAAAAGCTGGAAACAGAAAGAGATATTTCTGCTGGGACTGTTCCTTGGAATTTTCCTGTTTTCAAATACATGGGATTTTATGATTTATTATGTTGTAATATGTGGAACACTGTTTTTTGGAAATTTGAAGAGATATCTTAATTCTACAGATATGAGAACCGGTATAAAATGGAGCGTTGTGCAATGGATAGAACTTCTGCTGACTGCTGTGTTGATTTCGTTACCATTCCATTTACAGTTTAAAAGCGTTATGGTACAGGGAATCGGAATAGTGAAAATTCATACGGCGTTTTATCAGTTTTGTGTATTATGGGCTTTTCCATTGCTTATATGTGGATTATTTGTCGTATCTACGCTGATAAAAAATAGAAATTTTACAAATAAAAAAACCAGGAATTTATTTTACAAAATTAATGTTTCTGATTTATACGGAGTTGTACTTTCTCTTTGTGCAATGGGACTAATATTGATTCCGGAAATCGTTTATGTAAGAGATATCTATGAAAAAACAGCACCAAGAGCAAATACTATGTTTAAGCTGACTTATCAGGCATATATACTTTTTGCGCTTATGATGTCGTATATTCTGGTATTTTTTGTGGCAGACAGAATAAAAATTTTGCAAGAAACTAAATTGGATAATAGATATGAGAAAAAGGTAAGATTATCAAAAGTGCAGATAACCGTTGGGGGAATGGCAATAATACTTCTTATATCTACCTGTGGATATTTCATAAATGCTACAACAAATTGGTTTACAGGTTTTCCTCTGAAAAATAAATACCAAACTCTCAATGCAACTGCTTATCTAGAAAATGCCATTCCTGAAGATGCGGCAGCAATACGATGGCTGAATAAAAATATAACAGGTCAGCCAACTGTTCTTGAAGCTTGCGGCGACAGTTATAAAGACTATGACAACCGGGTTTCTGCTATGACAGGATTGCCGACGGTATTAGGATGGTATGTTCATGAATGGTTATGGCGAAATAATCTTGATGAAGAAAACAAAAGAAGAACAGACGTGGAAACTATTTATACTTCAACAGATAAAAAAGAAGTACAGGAACTGCTTGATAAATATGAGGTGAATTATATTTTTATTGGAAGCTGTGAATATCAAAAATATGAAGGGGTTAATGTAGCACTTTTAAGTTCATTGGGAGAAATAGTTTTTAAAGAGGAAAATACAATGATTGTGAAGCTGTAATAAAACAGATTTCAAAAAGAAAACAGTCACATATTTGAGTGAATATCTTAATTCATCAGATGTAAGTGACTGTTTCTTTTTATTGCTATTTTTGAGGTAACTGTTTTGGGCAGATGATTACAGCATACTTATACTGTCGCTATTATAACGGCTATATTTAGCTTCCTCATATCTGATCATGCAGATAAAAGCGGGTTCAATATCTTTTACTGTTTGTGCAACATTACAGAAATATTGGAGAGGAATTGTGGCAAAAAACCTTATAAAAAACACACTATGTTTTGAAAAAACGAATTTCGCCAATTTATATATGAATTTCGCTGTTTCATAAAATTTTGCGACGAATGTGTTATCATTTAAATATAAGTAAGAAGAACTGAAATGTATCTGAAGAAAGGAGAAGTATCAAATGAAACATAGCAGAAGCAAAAACGCAGTGTTATTGATGATTATCTTTATTTGTAGTATTTGTTTGAATAATGTGTGGGCTCGTGAAACAGGGACGATGGATCAACTGGAAAAAGAGAATCCGGATGATGTAGATAAAATGAATAAAGTATTATATTATTATAATACTTTATTTTTTGAAAACTATACGGAAGAAGAATTGAAACAGCAGGAGAAATTTCAGAAAAGTATTCATTTATTGAATGAATTATATTTTGAATATGGATCTTTAGAAAATATTCCGATTTTGCCTTTTGACCCGGAAAATATCAGGGAGGGTGATTCATTATTTACGGAAGTTGTTGCTGTGATAAATACAGAAAATAATGAGACATATTTTGTAACGGAAAATGATGATATGAAGTTGTTAAAAAAATGTTTGGAAAAATTACAATATTACAATGGAAACTCTGTTACAAAATCAAATGAAGAACTAACGGAAGCAATAAAGAACTTTCAGAAAGAAGAAGGATTAACAATTGATGGAATAGCTGGAAACGAGGTATGGAGGAAAATAGATATTTTGATGCTGAACAAAGTGATTGAAGATGATTGAAAAAGATAATCATATTATGTTGGAGGTGATTCCGATATTCCTGCATGGAATACGTATTAATTTTTAACGGAATTAAGTAAGTATGTTAGCCCACTTCTTCGGAGAAGTGTTTCTATGGGGAGGATAGAAAGCCCTACAGCGTAAGTATGGCTTCCATGGATACAATGGGTATGAGTATGTTCTCCCCATGAGTAGAATCTGCTAAAGAGAATAAAAACCTAAAATTTCGCGTACTGAAGGAGAATATCAAGAAAAATTTGGAACAATTGATGAAGGTGGAAATTTTGTTCCGGCAAAACCAGGTTCTTTTGGAGAATTGATAAGTTAAAAGAAAACAGTCACATAACTGAAAGAATATATTGATATTCATTGGATACATGTGACTGTTTCTTTTTATTTTTTATGAGGTGACATCTCGTTCAATTCTAACTGCTGTCTGGTAATTCCTGCAATTGAGGCAGGTAAATCTGATTGATTTGGTTAAATTACAGAGCACTTACTCCGTCATCATCATAACGGTCATCACCATAATCATCGTCATAGTCATCGGCGCCATAATCATCGTCATCTCCGTAATCATCATCATAGTCGTCATAAGAACTTCTGATATCATCCAGTTCATCATCTGTGATAATCACTGTATCTGCATTACGAAGTGGCGGAATTTCAACAAAATCTCCGTCCGGATCCATCATAGATCTCTTCAGATCTCTTGTCAGATCTGCTGTACTTGCATAACGTCTCTCACTGTTCTTCTGGGTACATTTTAAAATAATCTGCTCCAGGCTGTACGGAATATCCGGTGCATACTCTGACGGAGGTGTGATTTCCTGCTGCAAATGCTTCATAGCAACTTCCACTGTTGACTCTCCGTCGAATGGTACTCTTCCGGTTACCATCTCGTATAGTGTGATACCAATTGAATAAATGTCACTCTTCGCATCACTATAGCCGCCTCTTGCCTGTTCCGGAGATGTATAATGAACAGATCCCATTGCATTGGAACTGATCGTATTAGAAGTAACAGCCTTGGCAATCCCAAAATCAGTCACTTTGACCTTACCATCTCTGGATATCATAACATTCTGAGGTTTAATATCACGATGTACGATACCTGCCGCATGTGCTGCCCCGATACCATTGCACATCTGAATTGCAATGCTAATGACTTCTTTATGGGAAAGCTTTCCCTTCTTTTCAATATATTCTTTTAAAGTGATGCCCTCTACCAGTTCCATCACCATATAATAAAGTCCCCGGTCCTCTCCGACATCATACACATTTACGATATTCGGATTCAGAAGTCCTGCGGCTGCCTGCGCTTCTGAATGGAATTTACGGACAAAATTCTCGTCTTCGCGATATTCTTTTTTCAATACTTTGATCGCGACATAACGGTTCAGCATTGTGTCTTTTCCCTTATAGACATCTGCCATACCACCGGCACCAATTTTGCTCAGTACCTCGTATCTCTTTCCTAATACAATACCATCTTTTACCATGCACTCACCTCATCTGCAAGCGGCTCAGCTAAAACAACCCCTATGTTATCTCTCCCGCCATTGCTGTTTGCTTTTTCGATCAACATCTGTACTGCCTCGACGATGTCTCTCGCTCCCTTTACAATATCAAACATATCCTCATCTTCAACCATATTACTGAGACCATCGGTACACATCAGGATCATATCCCCCTTTTTCAGCCGATATTCGTAAATATCAGCCTCTACTTCTTCCTTGACCCCCATGGCTCTTGTAATAATATTCTTATCCGGATGATTCTTAGCTTCTTCTGCTTTTATACCTCCCAGACGAACCATCTCTTCAACAAGAGAATGATCCTTGGACAACTGTTTTATCTTATCACCAATCAGATAAAGACGACTATCTCCGACATTCGAAAAATATAAAGTATTCCCTATTACAGTAGCTATTACGAGTGTCGTTCCCATACCTTCTAACTTCACATCAGACTGTGCTGCCTGTATCAGCTTATGATTTGCTACAGACACAATACTCTTCAAGATTTCTTCCGGTTTATCAAGTTCTGTCTTTTCCAGTTCTTCATGGACAACCTTCACGGTATATTTTGACGCAAAATCACCCGCTTTATGTCCTCCCATTCCGTCTGCTACTACAAGCAGATTCGGAAAAGGACCTACCGGCTTATCTGTCACATAGACATAATCCTGATTCATCTCACGTTTTCGACCCACATCAGTCTTCGCATATATCTTCATCTGGTCTCTCCTCTTTTACAGCACCATATCGTCTTCTGAGCTGTCCACAGGCTCCGTCAATATCAGAGCCTCTTTCCCTTCTAATAGTAACATTTATTCCGTTTTTTTCAAGTTTATTTTGAAATTCCATAGCTTTTTTGCTATCTGGCTTTTTGAAATCCCTCTCCTTAATTGGATTTACCGGAATCAAATTCAGATGACAGTTACGATGTTTCAATATCCCGGTCAGTTCTTTTACATCGTCCGGTCCATCATTCACGCCTGCCACCAGACTATATTCAAAGGTCACTCTCCGCCCGGTCTGCTTGTAATAATCATCACAGGCTTCCAGTACTTCTGAAAGTTCGTATTTATTCGCGATCGGCATCAGTTTTTTACGCTTTTCCTGACTGGAACCATGCAGCGACAATGCAAGAGTAATCTGAAGTCCTTCCCCTGCCAGTCTGTGAATATTAGGTACAATTCCACAAGTGGAGGCTGTAATACTTCTCTGACTGATATTCAACCCATGTTCATCACTAAGCATATGTATAAATTTTACAAAGTTATCGTAATTATCCAAAGGCTCTCCTGTTCCCATAACAACAACATTGGATACTCTTTCGCCTGTCATCTTCTGGATCTGATAAATCTGTCTTAACATCTCAGAAGTTGTCAGATTTCTCTCAAGTCCATCCAGTGTAGACGCGCAGAATCTGCACCCCATCCTGCATCCGACCTGTGAGGAAATGCATACCGAATTGCCATAGTTATATTTCATAAGAACGCTTTCGATACGGTTCCCGTCCTCCAGCTCAAACAAAAATTTTTCTGTCGGATCCACCTTGGAGATCTGATGGGCGACCACTTTCACTTTACGGATTTCATACGCCTGATCGAGTTTTTCCCGAAGTGCTTTCGACAAGTTTGTCATCTCATCGAATTCTTCTGCCAGTTTTTCATGAAGCCATGCATAAATTTGTTTTGCACGGAACGGTTTTTCTCCGATGCTCTTTATCTCATCTTGTAATTCATCATAGTTATAAGATACGATGTCTTTTTTCTCCATGACCTTGCTCCAATCTATTGTTTTCTAAATTCAGCAATATAGAATCCATCCCCCATATCGCTTCCCGGCAGCATCTGTTTTTCCCGGATTTTTTCAAATTCCGGAAAGTTTTCCACAAACCATGCCGTGTTATCCTCATTTTCTTCCCGATTAATTGTACAAGTGCTGTACAGAAGTTTTCCTCCTGGTTTTACATAATTATGGACAACTGTCAAAATCTGTCTCTGTAAGTCTGCAAGTCCTTTCGCCATCTCTACTGTCATCTTACTCTTCAAGTCTGGTTTTTTACCAAGAATTCCAAGTCCTGAACACGGAAGATCTGCAATTAGAATATCTGCTTTTTCATAAGACGCCTCATCATTGATCGTCGCATCCTGGCATACAGCCTCTATGTTATCAAGTCCACTTCTTTCAATATTCTCTTCAATCAACGCAACCTTGTATTCTGTCAGATCTCTTGCTTCCACATGCCCGGTTCCAGACAACTTTTCCGCAAGGTGAATTGCTTTTCCTCCCGGTGCTGCACAGACATCGATCACATAATCTCCTTCTTTCGGTTCTGCCCATTCAGCCACCTGCATGGAACTGATATCCTGGATATAGAAATATCCTTTCTGAAATGCCAGAAGTCCTGCCAGATAATCATAATTGGTCAGTTCATATGCATAAGGAAGTACCGGGTGTCTGCGATAGACCACACCATCTTTTTCCAGTTCTTTTTCAAATTCTTCTGCGTCAGATGCGGTCGATTCCTCTCCGAGTTCTTCCCTGATCTTCAAGAAATGCTTTTCACATCTGCTCTACTGTCTCTTTTCCATATACCGAGATCCACTTTTCTACCATCCACATTGGCAGAGAATATCTCACGGAAAGACAGGCAATCTCATTGGAAGGATCCGGATATGAAACCATGTCCAGATTTCTGCTGATATTACGAAGGACTCCATTTACAAACCCTTTTAGATTCACAAATCCTTTTTTTCCTGCAAGTTTTACCGCTTCATTACACACCGCACTGTCCGGTACGTGATCCATATATTTTAACTGGTAGACCGAACTTCTTAAAATTGTGCGGATCACTGGTTTCTGTTTGTTCACTTTTACTTTTGAAAATTGATTGATGATATAATCAATCTCTATCTGACGCTCAAGCGTGCCCTCCACCACTCTCGTGATGAATGCACGCTCTCGTTTTTCCAAATACTGATATTTATCAAGAACATTTTTCAGGGCTATATGACTGTACTCCCCGTCTCTTGTAATTAAGAGCAGCGTCTCCAGTATGATTTCCCTTACATTTACCTGCGTTGCCATGTGTCTATCCTCATTTCCTTTTTATCAAACTATATCTTCACTCAATCACACCATCTTCACGACTACTCTTCTTCATTTTAACTAATCTCTTCAATGTCTAGTCGTCTCTTCTGCCACCTGTCAGAATCAGGATTCGCAAAAGCTGAAGGATTGCAGAAGCTGCACCTGCAACATAAGTAAGTGCTGCTGCCGTCAGTACCTTTTTGGTTCCGGAAAGTTCATCCGGATATAATAGATTGCTCTCACCCAGAATCTTTATCGCTCTTCTGGAAGCATTGAATTCTACCGGAAGTGTTACGATCTGAAATAACACTGCCAGTGAAAATGCCAGAATACCAAGATTCAGTAACACTTGGGACATCTGGGAATTAAAGAACAATCCCAGAAGAATCAGCGGCCACGCAATGGTACTTCCAAAATTGGCAACCGGAACAAGTGCACCACGAATCTGTAGCGGTGCATATCCCACCTGATGCTGGATTGCGTGTCCGCACTCATGTGCTGCTACTCCGACAGCTGCCACCGATGTCTGTCCATAAGTCGCATCAGAAAGCCGGAGTACTTTTCCTCTCGGGTCATAATGGTCTGTCAGATTACCGGATATCCTCTCAACCCGGACATCATAGATACCAGCCCTCCTCAGGATTGTCTCCGCAGCCTCTCTTCCTGTCATACCAGAATGACTTCTCACTCTGGAATATTTATTAAATGTTGAATTCATCTTCGCAGATGCAATCATGCAGATGACTACACCGATCAGAACAAGTACATAGGTCGGATCAAAATACATTGGATAATACATAACTTTCTACCTCCTTTATCCTTTAGGGGTATTATATATGAAAAAGACGCAAAAACACGTCTTTTCATACTTTCTTAACATTTTTTTAGAATTTCTCCATATTCCAGGTGATTTCCTCTAAGAAATGCGCCTGCATCCATACGTTTTTTGCCTTGAAGCTGAAGTTCCTCAATCTTCAGAAGTCCTTCACCAGTCTGGACATAAAAACTGTCTTTTTCCACTTTTACAATCGTTCCGGCTTCTTGGTCTGTATTGTCTTCCACGACATCTGCCTGCCACAGCTTGATCACTTTATCATTCCAGTGTGTGTAAGCACTTGGCCATGGGTTTAAACCTCGGATCAGGCGCTCAATCTGAACAGCCGGATCATTCCAGTTAATATTACCAAGATTCTTATCCAGCATCTTTGCATATGCAGTCGTGCTCTCTCCCTGCGGCTCCCATGTAGCTGTCTTATCTTCCAGACATTTCAAAGTCTCTACACAAAGCTTTGCTCCTGCCTCTGCCAGTTTATCGTGCAGGCTTCCACCAGTCTCCTTTGGATCTAGCGGGATTTCTGTCTTTAAGATCATATCTCCTGTATCCAGGCCTTCGTTCATCTGCATCGTTGTCACACCAGAAACCTTCTCACCATCAATGACTGCCCACTGAATCGGTGCAGCTCCTCGATACTTTGGAAGTAAAGATGCATGGACATTAATGCAGCCATAAGGTGTCATCTGTAGAATTTCCTTTGGAAGAATCTGTCCAAACGCAATAACAACCATAATATCTGCGTTATATTTTTTCAATTCTTCAATACATTCCGGCTCCCGGATCTTTTTTGGCTGATAAACCGGAATGTCCCGAGCAAGAGCTGCTTCCTTGACCGGCGTATACTGCATCTTGCCGCCACGCCCTTTCGGTTTATCCGGCTGTGTCACTGCAAGAACAACCTCATGCCCGGCTTCTGCAAGCGCCTCTAATGTGCCAACAGAGAAATCCGGTGTCCCCATAAATATGACTTTCATCTATTCCTATTCCTCTCCCTCTTCTACATTGTGAATACCGCCTTCAACAAGATCTACATACATTTTTCCATCCAGATGATCGATCTCATGGCAGAACGCCCTCGCCAGAAGTCCTTCGCCTTCCATCTCAAACTCATTCATATCTTCATCCAAAGCTCTGACTTTTACATAGTTCGGTCTTGTCACCTGTCCACATTTTCCAGGTACACTTAAGCATCCTTCTTCTCCTGTCTGCTCTCCGGAAGTTTCCAAAATCTCCGGATTGATCAGTATGATCGGACCTTCCCCTACATCAATCACTACAATTCTTTTTAACACTCCGACCTGTGGTGCTGCAAGTCCGACTCCCATAGCCTCATACATGGTATCTAACATATCCTCGATCAAAATCTTTGTACGGATACTCATCTTTGTTACTTCTTTACAGTGTTTGGTCAAAACATCGTCCCCAAGCACTCTGATCTCTCTGATTGCCATAATCTTTTTTCTCCTTTACCTGCTACATTCTATCTTATGACGCCTGTGGATTGTAACCTGCTTTGCATCGGCATCATGTCTTCACTCTGATAATCTTATTATTACGGATTCATATCAAACTGTATCTTCAATGACTGAAAGCCCCGATTGATCTCAATGTATTTTTCCATCCGCTCCTTCACCGCCATCAGGATTCTTTCATCTTCACTTTTCAAATAGATGACCTTACGGTAAATATCATTGATTTTTCCTATGCCTGGACTTGCTGGTCCAATGACTGCCATCGGTGCCTCTCCAGCTGCCCGCACTGCAAAATCTTTCAGGTATCCTGAAGCTTTCGTAAGAAGTGCCTCGTCTGCCCCTGAGGCATAAATTGCCATCAGCCCGGCAGCCGGTGGATATCCCATAAGTCTCCGGTAACTGATTTCTTCTTCATAAAAACTTTCATAATCCTGCTTTGCGGCATTTACAATACTATAATGCTCTGGACTGTATGTCTGAATCACAACCTCTCCCGGAAGATTACCTCTCCCGGCACGACCTGCAGCCTGCACAAGAAGTTGAAATGTACGTTCTCCGGAACGGTAATCGTCCCCATACAGTGACATATCTGCCGCCAGAATTCCAACCAGTGTTACCCCAGGAAAATCATGACCTTTCACAATCATCTGCGTTCCAATCAGAATATCTGCTTCTTCATTTGCAAACGCTGACAGAATCTTCTCATGCCCGTCTTTATTCTTTGTCGTATCCAGATCCATACGCAGGACTCTTGCCTGTGGAAAGCGCTTCTTTACCAGATCCTCTACCTGCTGCGTTCCCATGCGGAATCCACCAATATAAGGTGAACCACAGGACGGACAAGTTTTGATCATCCTCTCCTCATGCCCACAGTAATGACAGATGAGCCTGCCTCCTCTGTGCTCTGAGAGCGAAACATCACAATGAGGACATTTTACTACATATCCACAGGACCTGCAAGAGACGAACCCCGCATATCCACGCCGATTGAGGAAAAGCATCATCTGGTGGTGCTCACTTAAACACTTTTCCATAAGTTCTGTCAGTCTGTCACTTAAAATACTGCGGTTTCCATTCTTTAATTCTTCCCGCATATCGACTGTGTATACCTTTGGCATCACTTGCCTGGTAGCACGGTTCTTTAATTCCAGCATCGTGCAGCTTCCGCCCTGGCACCAGGAAAATGTTTCCACAGAAGGTGTTGCTGAACCAAGTACGACACTTGCCTGTTCAATCTGTGCACGGCGTATTGCAGTCTCCCTTGCATGATATCTTGGCACCTGCTCACTTTTATAAGTAGGTTCATGCTCTTCATCAATCACGATTAGTCCCAGATTGGAAAATGGTGTAAAAAGCGCAGATCTAGGTCCAATCATCACATCCACTTCTCCACGTCTGACACGCTCCATCTGATCAGAACGCTCTCCCTGGGAAAGTCTGGAATTCAAAATCGACACCCGGTTTCCAAATCTGGCATAGAAGCGCATCACCGTCTGATAAGTCAGCGCAATCTCCGGAATCAGCATAATTGCCTGTTTTCCCTGACTGACCACCCGACTGATCATCTCAATATAAACTTCCGTCTTTCCACTTCCGGTTACGCCATAAAGCAGATATGTTCCATAATGTCTCTGACTGTAATCTTTCCAGAATGTGTCGATTGCCTGCTGTTGTTCTGGTGTATGTGTAAGTGGACCGAAATCTTTTTTCTGGTAGTGTATCGGATTACGGAAATTCTCTTCTTCCTGAATCTCCAATACTCCCTGCTCTTCCAGAGAACGAATGACCGAAAGTGTGACATTTAACTTCTTTGTAATGAGCTCATAGTCCTGCTGCGGCTGATCTAACAGCCCTGCCAAAAGCCTTGCTCTTGCCTTTTGGTTCTTGTGCAGATAAATATCTAACTGCTTCTTTCCTTCCTCTTCATTTAAAAGAAGCTTCACCTTGCGTTTATGCTGGATCCGCTCTTTTTTCTTAATAGGAAGTACCGTCTTCAATGCCTGGATCATAGTTCCACCATAGTATTCTCGGATCCATGCAGCTAGAGCAATAAGTTTTGACTCGATTTCCTGATGGTTTTCTTCAATACAAAGAACTTCTTTAATTTTTGCGAGGTCGTAATCTGCTTTTTCAGAAAATCCTATCACATATCCATGAGTTTCTTTATTCCCTTTGCCAAATGGAACTACAACTTCCATTCCAACTTGAAGCACCCCCTCAAGTTCTGGGGGGATGCGATACTGAAATACTTTATCCAATTTTTCATGCGTAATATCAATAATAATATCAGCGAACATTATTCTCCTTTAAGTTCTTCCAATACTTCTTTAATCAGGACTCTCTCATCCATGTCATATTTCACGCCTTTGATTTCCTGATATGTCTCATGTCCCTTTCCAGCCAGCACAATGACATCACCCGGACGTCCATGCTCGATGGCATAACGAATTGCCTCTTTACGGTCACAGATGTCGATATATTTTCCATCTGTCTTTTTCATACCCACAATGATATCATCAATGATTGCCTGCGGCTCTTCAAATCTCGGATTATCTGAAGTAATGATTGTAAAATCAGACAACTTTCCGGATACCTCTCCCATCTCATAACGTCTTGTCTTAGAACGGTTTCCGCCACAGCCAAATACCGTCACAATACGTCCCGGATTGTAATCACGAAGTGTGTGTAACAAACTTTCCAGTGCCATAGCATTATGCGCATAGTCAATCATAAGTGTAAAATCATCGGATACCTTGACCATCTCAATACGACCTTTAACCTTTGCGACTTTCAGTGCATCTTTGATTTTCTCGACCGGTACATTAAAATGTCTGCATACTGCAATAGCTGTCAGTGAATTGTACACACTGAATTCTCCAGGAATGTCGATTTCCACATCAAAGTCCATCAGTCCTGTCACATGGTACCAAACTCCAAGATATCCCGGTCTTGAGATGTGCTTCACATCGATTGCACGAAGATCTGCCTTCTCCCCAAATCCAAATGTCTCAATTTTGCAGGTTGCACCTTTAAATACATCTTCGAACCACTTGTCATCTACATTTCCAATTCCAACTTTGCACTGTTTGAACAGAAGTCCTTTACAGCGCTTATAGTCCTCAAAATCTTTATGCTCATTCGGTCCAATATGGTCTTCTCCAAGATTTGTGAAGATTCCGATATCAAACATAATCCCTGCGGTTCTGTGAAGCATCAGTCCCTGTGAAGAAACCTCCATAACCACACAGTCACATCCTGCTTCCACCATCTGTGCAAAATACTTCTGAATCGTGTAAGACTCTGGTGTTGTATTATTAGATGGAATAGTCTTATCTCCGATGATCGCCTCAATTGTACCAATCAATCCGACTTTGTGTCCTACTTCCTCCAGAATGGCTTTTACCATATAAGTTGTTGTCGTCTTACCCTTGGTACCGGTAATTCCAATGGTCTTAAGCTTTTCAGCCGGATATCCGAAGTAGGCTGCTGACATAAGTGCCAGTGCGTATCTTGTATCTTCTACTTTGATAACTGTCAATCCCTCTGGCACTTCCACATCTTTTTCCACAATAACCGCTGCAGCACCTCTTTCTGCTACATCTTTTACATACTGATGACCATCCGAGACAGCACCACTGATACACACAAACACACTGCCCGGTACGACCTTTCTGGAATCATTGACAAGTTCTGTAATCTCTATATTATCACTGCCTGCGACTACCTTGTAATCCAGACGCTCCAATAACTTTGTTAATTTCATTCTCTATGCCTCCTGATCATATTTTCAATATTTTACATCTTCACATTTTTTTGAAAATAAACATTCTCTCCTGTTTCAGTTAAATAGAAAAATATTTATATTTTATTATATAACATTCTTTTGGCGAAAAGCAACGAATTGCAATAAATTCTTCTATTTACATTGCGTGCTATATATTTTCACCAATTCTGTTATCATGTCAACGGCTTTTTCCATACCTTCAACTGTGATATGCTCATAAGGTCCATGATATGCATGACCACCTGTTCCGAGATTCGGACAAGGAAGTCCACGAAAACTAAGCTGGCATCCATCTGTACCGCCTCGTATTGGCAGACACTGCGGTGTAAGTCCGACTTTCTCACATGCTTTCTTTGCATTGTCGATCAGATGCATATGCTGTGCAATAATCTCACTCATATTACGGTATTGATCTTTTAATGTAAGCATAACCGTTCCGTCTCCCCATTTTTGGTTCAGGTCATCTGTAATCTGCTTCATTACTTTCTTGCGTTGCTCAAACTTTTCTGCATCATGGTCTCGGATGATGTAATGAAGCTTTGCAAGTGCACATTCGCCTTCCATACTCAGCAAATGATAAAATCCCTCATAGCCTTCTGTATCACGAGGAGTCTCGCCCTTTGGAAGCATAGAATCGAATTCCATGGCAACAAGACTGGCGTTAACCATCGTATCTTTGGATGATCCCGGGTGTACACTGACACCATGAAATTCTATAGAAGCACTGCATGCATTAAAATTCTCATACTGAATCTCATTTTCAGTGTCACCGTCAAGTGTATATGCAAAATCCGCACCAAACTTATCAATATCAAAATGTGCAGCACCGGTTCCGGTCTCTTCATCCGGTGTAAATGCAACACAAAGTGGACCGTGTGGAATATTTTGTTCATTTAATCTTTCAATCAATGTAAGAATCTCTGCAATCCCGGCTTTATCATCGGCACCAAGAATTGTCGTTCCATCACTGGTAATCAATGTTCGTCCTTTTAAGTTCTTAAGATGCGGAAACATTTCAGGACTTAAGGTAACTCCACTTTCTCCAAGAGCCAGTGCTTCTCCGTCATACTTTTCTGTAATCATTGGTTTTATATCATGATCACAATAATCAGAAACCGTGTCCATATGTGCAATAAAACCAATTGCAGGTGCGTTTTCATATCCTGGCGTTGCCGGAATTTTCCCATAAAGAAAGCATGAATCTGTCAATATTACATTGCAGATCCCCAAATCTTTCATTTCCTTTTTTAAAACATTTGCCAGGTCAAATTGACACTGGGTGGAAGGTG
>ENA-ORTB01002505-ORTB01002505.1-human-gut-metagenome-genome-assembly--contig:-NODE-2505-length-16754-cov-8.081741_pt1 | contig 16754 bp, 20 predicted proteins | sample MGYA00241905_ERZ509174 | MGnify/ENA primary metagenome ERZ509174 (study PRJEB26280, sample SAMEA2338851) | human gut metagenome | biome: human gut; feature: human-associated habitat; material: faeces... | reverse complement strand
AGCGCGCCTGCTTTGGGAGCAGGAGGCCGCGAGTTCGAGTCTCGCCACTCCGATACGACAAAAAGCCACGATGAACCGTTTATAAATGCGGTTTTGTCGTGGCTTTATTTGTTGCTTTTGCGGGTACATTTTGCCAGAATGAGCCTTATTTTTGCCTTGTTTTGGGCAAAGATAGCTGTTAAAGGGGCTTGGGGCGTTCCCCAACAAGTTACCGGAACGGCGCTTTTGTACATACGAAAGCACTGCTTGCACGCGCTAGGCCCCCTGCAAGGGCACACGACTTTCAATGAAAGTCTAGTGTGTTACACCCCGCCGGGCATGGATGCAGCAGCATCCGGCACTTCCAGCGCATCAAGGGCTGCGGCAAGCAGCTTTGTGACGGTTGATGCAGAGCGTTCCAGCTTAACACATACAAGGTCAATCTTCATGCCTTGCAGATATCGGTAGTAAACGGCCATAGTCTGCATGATATCCGGCAGCGCTTCTATTGCGGTCTGAATCTCGGCATAAATCTGACAGCCTTGTGCAACCTCTGCGTCATACGCTCTTTGCAGTTCGTCAAGGCGCTGCACAGCGTCTGCGACACGGTCAGAGCGTAGACCCGTAGGAGCAACACGCACCCCACCGGGGGTACTCTGCACAGACGTTGCGCGGCTGCGTGCGTCCTCGATCTGTAACAGGATGATCTTTTGCCTGCGCTGGCTGTTCTGGTATCGGTATAACCATTCCTTTTTCTGCTCAATTGTCACGTGCTGCACTCCCTTCCAAAGAAAAAACGCCCACAGTGGGCAGCTGTGAGCGTTAATTTTGGCATTTTGACGAAAACTCGCGATGCAGCACCCCACGATCAGAGCGCCGCCGGGGACAAAATGCACAATCAGGTGGTGGCCTGATAGTAAATGCCGATCTTTTTGTTGTCCAGCACGAATGCATCATAGCAGATGCGGCCGGTCACGATGCTGCCGCTGGAAAGCGGGGTATCATTGTGAATGCCGAAATCTTCCAGCTTGACAGGGGCCACGGTCGCGGACGGATGCGCCAGCATAAAGCCGAACTTTTCCGGCAGGCGGGCAGAGGGCACCTTTACCACGGCTGCACCGTCCAGCATGGCAACAACGCCGCGTGCACGCATTTCTGCGCCGATCTCGGTATGATCGAACTCAACGGCCTGTTTCAGAATGGCATAAGTTGCAGGTGTGACCACCAACGTGCGCTCGGTCTCGGGTACCTCTGCATCGTCCAGCGCCTGAGACGCTGCCAGAATTGCGGCGTAAATGTTGGACTTGGTGAGCGCTGCAGCGGCGGGTTTGTGGCCTGCGCCGGTGGTCATGACGGTGTAAGCGTTGGTGTCCACCTCAGGCACAACGACCTCGCGCAGTTCGCGGGCCAGCGCGGTGCCTGCTTCCAGCTGCTGCTGTGTTTCGTCCTGATCGAGACGGTCAACGTTGAAGATGAAAGAACGGTCATGCTTCAACAGCAGCTCCTCGGTGGTGGCATTCAGGTCAAGCAGCTGACCATAGCGAGACAGGGATTCGCTGCTATCTTCGGGGGCGGTGCTGCGGTTGCGGCTGTAGTCGTTCAGCGGGGTTGTGCTGATCTTGTACAGCTTGACGCTGTGGGCACCGCTCCAATCGAAATCGGTGTTAGTCAACAAACTGATTTTGCTTTCTGCTTTGAAAAGCTCATCAGTCTGCGGGGCAAATTTGGTAGTGAGCTCAACGGACATATGTTAAAACCTCGTTTAATCGTTAGTAGATGGAACAGGGGTAAGACCTCGGTTCGTGCTTTTTATCACGGCTGAAAGAATCGGCAACGCTGGTATCTTTGAAACCCGGCATACGTTCATAGGGAATTGCACCGCCGTCCCTAAGAACAGGATAGCTATATTCATTCTTCTTTGCGAACTTCAAAGCGGCCTGTGCCTGAGCGGTGCAGGCTTCTTCCGTGTCGCCGGTCAGCAGCTCCACAGGGACGCCAGTAGAAGCAGCCACGCGGGCGCGCATATCGCGCTGGGTGTTGGCAGCGTTCAGTGCGTCCAGCTCGGCCTTTGTGGTGTCGAACTGCTGGGCCTTGGTTTTCAGATCGTCATAATCGGCATACTTGGCACGCTCACGGGTCAGGCGGTCAGCAACGATGCTGTTTACCTCGGCCTGCGTGAAGGTGCGCGGCTCCTGCTGCTCTCCGGCTGCAGTGGTAACGGGTTCCTGATTTACAGTTTCATTCATGGTGGCTCCTTTCTCGGCCGGAGTGCAGGCCGAAAACCAGTGATTGACCAGTGCACTGTCTTTTTCTTTATCTGGTCTGGTGGGGTCGTTGCGGATTCTTCTAACGCATTCCGATTCCGGCGTGTCCATGTAATGCGTGTAGCCGTGCAAACGCTGGGCAAGTGCATCAACCTGCTTTCTGTCCGAAGAACTGGTGATAACAAAAGCACGTTTCCCGGCTTTGCCTGATTCAATGGACTTGTAAACCGCTTCTCTTACAGACAAAGCCGTGTCCATGATGCCGGAATAATCGGGATGTGCCGACTTGCTGCCGGTCAGGGCAGACACTATTGTGTCCATGTCAAGCACAATATCCCCCGGCCGCATGTGTTGCTGCACGAATGTAGTCTTTCCAGAACCGGGCGGGCCGCAGACGATGCAAACGCCAGCAAGCGATGTAGAAGTGACAGGCTCCATATAGGTTCCTTTCCCGGCCTTATCCGTGGCCGTTTACGTTTATTTCAAAAGGCAATTGCCTTTTTGACGGTGTTAGCTATGGGCTTTGTCGTCAATATACAAGTCCGCATAGACTTTGCGGGGGTCATGCCCAAGCATTTTTATAATCTGCGGGGTGTTTTGGTTGATGTAGTTGGGACGCAGGCCGTGTTGCTGGCAGAAACGCACAGCTTCAGCCAGCCGCTGACCACTGCGGCAAGTCCAAAGAATGATGATGTCACCCCGCTGTTGTTTGCACCGAAGCGCATGAAATAATGCAATATTGGCTTTCCCATCCTGAAATTGAAGTGTTCCGTCAAAATCAACAGCAACAATCATAAGTTTTAGTGCATAATTACTTGTTTATAAAAATCCCTGTGTGTAAATCGGCGCTTACGGAAAAGGGGGTGCGCCGAGGGCACCGGAGGGGGTCCCTCCCCACCCCGTGCCAGACCTTGCGCAAATAACGATTTATCGGGCAAAAATCATTCAAAGGCGGCACGCCTGCGGCTGAAAAGTAAGGCATAGAAACAGCCACAAACACACCGCTTATTTTGCCTTTTTTCACTGTTTTTGCGGCTTTCCTGGCAGGCCATGGAAGGAGGACGAAACCACAGAGAAAAGCAGCATTCAGAGAGCACCCAGAGCGCCAGCACAGAAGAGCAGGCAAAATAAAAAAGCACAGAGAACCGCTCAATAGAAGCGTTTTCCCTGTGCTTATTAGCTTAACAGACGTTCGCCTGTGCGGTACTCTATGCCTTACAGTCTCAGTATACCATGTCAGAAATGAAACGTCAAATAGATCATGCAGCGGTCGCCGCTCTGGCTGCTATGTACGCGGCAGCGTCCAAACAGCTTCACCAGTACAGCCTGCGCCCTCTGGGCCTGTTCCAGCTCACTGAGGGTATAGGAGAGGGTTACTTTCATACCGGTACCCCCTTTGGGTCATTCTGAGGCAGGGGGCTTTCAGGAGACCCCGCCGGGTTCAAAATATGCCGGACTTCCACAGCCTTGCCGATGATCTGCACGGCGTTCAGTGCGTCACCGGCGAAAAAGTGGGAACTATACGCAACGTTTGATGGCAGCAGTTGCAGAACTCCTCTTTTATCAAGCCACACATGCGCCAAATAGATCTTATCGCCAGCCCTCACAGCGGCAATCTGTCCATTCTCCACGTAGTCACAGCGCACAAAGGCTACTTTATCGCCCTTGTGGATACCGTCAGGCTTCATACTGTTGTCTTTTACGGTCATGCAGAAATCCGGCTGCATCTGTTCGGGGGTGGTCTGGTTCTCGTTCATATTGCCCACCCCCTCACCGGATGCCGCTGAACCACATCACAGCGGCACCAAAGAAACAGACCAGCGCGAACGGGCCCACGATAGATAATTGATATGCAGTATAACCAAGCATTGTAAAATCCTCCATTTTTGATATAATGGGGGCGGTATTGTCTGGAAACTTTACCGCCCATCTGCCGCCCACGCTGCGCCAACAGTGTGAGCGGCTTTCTTTTTGTTGTTGAGCAGCAGTTGCAAAATGCAACCGGTTGTAAAATGCAACTGGTATCCACGGCAATTTGCCGGGGGTCATTTTGAGCCGGGTTCAGGCTGCTGCTTGCTGCGGCTGAATACAATAGGCGGCAAGCCGGGCAAGTTGGGGTGCACAATCTGCACCGGTGCACTTTTTGCATGGGTGCACTTTTTGCACCCGTCTGGTTTCCGTACCTGTCCGGTTTCCGTACTGGTACGATTTTCGGACGGATACCCGCCGGGGGATGCACGCGGGCAGTCGCACCTTTCGCCGGGGTCAAGGTTTGCGCCGCAATAGGGGCAGGTATTGTATTGCTTACTCATGTTTACCACCTTCTTTCTGTGCCGCCGGGGTGCTGCACGCTGGTAACAGGATTCCTGCACAGTTGATCAAGTCCGACAGGTTTGTTTCCTTGGTGATCTTGCGGGGCTTGTCCGGTTCGCTTTTCCGCACCAGACTTCTATGCAGCCGGTCACGGCTTGCAACCGGATCACGAACAACCGGGCTGCGATCTGTAAAGTGTTCATCAGGAAAGACGGACAACCATCCGGCTGCAATACTGTTGTCAAGGCAAGCGCACATATACCCGGTGCGATCTTTTACCCCGGCTTCATCGGTCAGCTGAACCAGCTTTTTGCAAATGCCCTTTGCAGCCGATTCCGTCCAACGCCTTTTCTTGTTCGCTCTGGCAATATCCTGACGGTTCTTGTCAAAGTCTTGCAGGCTTTCCAGCAGTTTCTTGTTTCCGGGTGCCTGTTCTTGGGCAAACTCCCGAAAAATATCAAGAGGGGTGCGCGACACAGCAGCCGCAGGCTGCGTAGTATCTCTATCTTTTACTCTATCTTTTATCTTATTCTTTTTATTAGTGGCCGGTTTTCCGGCTGTATGATAGCCGGTTTCTCGGCTGTCTGTGGGTCGGTTTTCTCGGCTGTCTGTGGGTCGGTTTTCCGGCTCTGTGTGGGTCGGTTTTCCGGCTGTCTGTGGGTCTGTTTTTAGACCTTCTGCGGGTAGTTTCACATAAATCGTATCTGGTGCGGAAAAATTACGCTTGCGCTCAGTCAGTCCAGCGCGATCCAGTGCGCTAAGGCCTTCTTTTATGACCGAAACGCCTTTATGAAGATTTTCCGCAATCTCTGTAACGGGGTAAGTGATGTACACCCGGCCTTGCTCGTCAATCCACCCGTTTATCTTTGATAGATTCGCCCGATAAAGCAGAACCGAGTAAATCAATTTAGCCGTATAGCTCAATTCCATATCCAGCAGAAAACGAGGAAAAGGAATATACTGCGGCACACTGGTGTCACTGGTCATATAGTCAGCAATATGTCATCACGCGCCTTTCTGATCCAGCGCCGCCGGGCCGGGGTCTCCCTGCTCAAAGTAGCGGGCAAGGCTGTCCAGATTCACAAGCCACAGGTGCCCGGCGTTCACATAGCAGATTTTACCCTGCCTGCAAAGCCGCCGGATATAGACCGGGGACAGGCCATAGAGTGCAGCGGCCTGCTTGACGGTGCCCATGTTGGGGATATGAAGCGGGGTGCTTTCAAATCGCGGGCTTTCCATGGTCATTCCTCCTTCTGGTCGCCAATACTGGCAAGGATTTCATCCTTCATGTGGCGGAACTCTGCCACAGTGTCATGCAGCGTGGTGATCTCGCCAGCTGCGATTTTGTCACGCAATGCAATTTCTGCGGTTTCAGCCACGGCACGGGCAAGGGTAGAGTAATATTTTGCACCGGGCTTGAAAACGCGCTTGGTGCGGCTCTCCTCTACCTCTCCCACGGTGTAAGCGTTCTTGCCTGCGGTCATGTAATAGCTGCCAATCAAATGAATCATGGTTCAGTCCTCCTTCAGTTCTTCAACGGTCACGCCCAGAGCGGCGGCAACACGCTTTACTGTGTTTTCCGTGCAGCTTTTGCCGCCACGCAAGGCGGACACTGTGCAGCGAGATACACAAGCCATGTTGGCAAGCTGGCTAATGCCGATATCTTGCCGTGCCATCTCTGCGATTAGTTTAATTCTGTCAATGTGCATTTAGGTCACCTCCGATATTTACGCAATTGCGTTAGCATCTTCAATTATATTCGCATTTGCATAAATGTCAAGAAAAATATTTGCAATTGCGAAAATGTGTGGTACAATTTACGCAACAACGAAAAAGAGGAGGCTTCTTTGTGGGATTAGGAAAACGGATTGGAGAAGAATGTAAAGAGGCTGGGATAACATTGCGTCAACTTGCCATTAAGGCAGATGTTCCATATTCAACTCTTTATTCTGCGGTAAAACGTGATAGCGATGGTATTGATGCTGGGACAATCACACGTTTAGCAAATGCGCTTGGACTCCCAATAAGCTATTTTTATTCTGATCCTGAAGAAGGGGAAGCAATTATAAGCAGGGAGCGCGGCGCACTGGAAGAGCTTGCGCAATCGGTAAGATATAGTCTAAAAAAAGTAAATAGTAACGATTGTTTACCAGATGCCGAAATCCTAAATAAAATATTAGATGACAGAATACCGTTCTTTGCAAAGAAATTTCTTATTCCTGAAGATATTTTGAAAGTAGATGGACCGGATTATGTAAAACAATACCTTTCTGATGAACAAAACAGAAAAAAGGATATTCCATTAACTCTGCCAGAAGTTCAAATACAGATGCTTAAACTTATGGATTCTATGAACTCTGCCGGTCAACAAACAGCCGTTGAACGCGTGGAAGAACTTGCGCAGCTACCGAAATACCAGAAAGCCCCCGCCGGGGACAGCACCCAGAGCGCGGGCGCTGGGGACGAAAAAGACTTGGAATAAAAAGAAAAACGCCCACAGCGTGAACTGTGAGCGCTAAATTTCGGCATTTTGCCGGTTATGTGCGATGCAGCACCCCGCGATCAGAGCGCCGCCGGGGACAAAATGCACAAAAAGAAGGAAGGTGCAGCAGTTTGGCCAAAATTATAAAGCGGATGAAAAAAGACGGTTCCTGTTCGTATTATATCCGGGTCTCCAACGGATACGACAGGGAAGGGCGGCAAGTGCTGGTCAACCGCACCTATACACCCCCGCCGAGCTTGGCCGGGCGCAAGCTGGAAAGAGAGCTGCAGCGGCAGGCGGTCGAGTTTGAACAGGAAGTGCGCAACGGCCTGAACCTCGACACAGATATGAAGCTGGATGATCTGATAGACCGCTGGTTTGCGCAGTATATTGACAAAAAGTGCAAACCAAAGACCGCGTCAGAGTATCGCTATCTCAGGCCGCGTATCTCTGCGGCGCTTGGGCACATGAAAGTCAGCCAGATAAAGCCCTCGCACCTGATGCTGTTTTATAACGATCTGGAAAGCACCGGGGCGCGCAAGGATTCCACCTATACGGCAACAACGGCATTGCTGGAGCTGCTGCCACGCGGCCAACGGCAGGAAATGACCAAAGCCGCCGGGGTTGGTGGCCGCTCCATGACCTGCATTTGCGCCGGGCAGGGTGTCAGCAGGGCAACGGCTGAAAAGGTCGCCAGCGCCGCCGGGCTACCCTTCTCCAAAGCATTTACAGAGCACGCCAGAGAGGGCGGCAAGCTGAATGGGAACACGGTGCAGCACTATCACCGGATGCTGTCCAGCATCTTTACAAAGGCCCTTCAATGGGGTATCGTGCAGGATAACCCGGTAAAAAGGGCTGAACCGCCCAAAGGTGCAGCGGTGTCTGTGTCCTACCTAGAGGAAACGGACGTGGCAAGGCTGCTTGCGGCCCTGCACGATGCACCCCCACAATACAGCGCCATTGTGCAGCTTGGCCTGTTTACCGGTATGCGCCGGGGCGAAATATGCGGCCTGCGCTGGTCTGATATCGACTTTGCAAAGGGCACGATCTCTGTCAATCGCACCATGGAATACATTCCGCACCAAGGTCTGATCTTCACAGAGCCAAAAACCAGAGCGTCAAACCGCACGTTTAAGGTCGGTTCCAACTGCCTTGATATGCTGAAGGAGTATCAACTGTACCAGCGCGGCCTGCGCCTGAAAACGGGCACGATCTGGGCCAGCATGGTGCAGATAGAGAACGGAAAGACCGTGCCGAATGACCTGCTTTTCACCCGGTGGGATGGTTCACCGCTGGATCTGAACAAAGTAACGACATGGTTTCCGAAGTTCATGCGGGAGCACGATCTGCCAGCGGTCACAGTCCACAGCCTGCGTCACACCTATGCCAGCTTGATGATAGCCGCCCATGTGCCTATTGTGACGGTTGCGGGCCGTCTGGGCCACGCTCAGACCTCGACCACAACGGATATTTACGCGGAATTCATCAAATCAGCGGATGCGGCTGCATCTGACGCAATGGACGTTGTTTTTGACCGCATCAAGCAAAAGACCCATGCATAACAAAAACGGCTCACAGGGGCGTTTCTCGCGTTCTGGTGAGCCGTTCGCTTTTTCATCCGGTTTATTGTATCTATTCAGCGCTAGAATGAGCCTTATTTTTGCCTTATTCGCCAGAAACACGCAAAAGCAAATCAAAACGAAAGCACACAAAAACAACGTTGATTCTGCGTAAAATAGAGCAGTCGGAAGCATAGTTACACGTGTCCTTCACGATTTGGGAGCAGGAGGCCGCGAGTTCGAGTCTCGCCACTCCGACCACAAGAAAAGCCACGATAAACCGTTTATAAATGCGGTTTTGTCGTGGCTTTATTTGTTGCTTTCTTTGGTGCATTCTTCCAGAATGAACCATATTTTTGCCTTGTTTTGGGCATAGACAGCTGTTAAAGGGGGGCTTACCACTCTTGACAAGACTTGATTGATACGCAAAGCAGTTTTTACTGGAACAGATCGAACGAAAATGCAAACAGTGCCCGCTCACCGTGGAGATTTGGCTCCATCGGTAGGCAGGCACTGTTTGCGTCAAATCATCAGATAGCTCAATCTTCCAGCCAGCCATGGTCACAGCTGAGGGAAAGATAATGCCCCGTCTCCCCTCTCAGCACCATCTGTGCATACTCCAAGGGCTTGTTGTATAGCAGCCAGTCCAGTTCTGCCTGCTGTGCCGGGGTGTTGCCGTACTCGTCCTCAACGGTGCCAGCCCTCTTGACAAGGAAAAACACAAGGCTCTTTATTATAATAAAGCTATAAGAACATAATAAAGGCAATTATTTGAAATTTTTGAAAAAACAGAAATCATTTTGATGATATGGGACGTTTTAATAGACAGGAAGGGGGTGAACCGTATCCAGACAGAATTATTGCTGCGGAAAGCGCAGAGCGGAGATACGGGTGCGCTGGACACTCTGATTGCAGCGTACTATCCACAAATTCTGAACTATTGCCGTTGGCATACAGCGGACGAGCAGCAGGCGCAGGATGCAGCACAGGAAACCTTTTTGAAAGCGGTGCGCTGGCTGGATTCCTGTGGTGGATTTCAGGGGGCATTCCGTCCCTTTCTGTACAAAATCGCAAAAAACATTTGTATTGATCTGAACCGTACCATGGAGCGGACGGAGGTATCGCTGGAGAGCTTGCCGGGCGAACCCGCCTATCAGGAAAGCGGCTTTGCTGCGGCAGAGGAAAAAGCGAACCTGCGAGCGCTGACGGCCCAGCTGGAGCCGGAACAGCGGGAACTGGTATTGCTGCGGTTCGCACAACAGCTTAAATTGCGGGAGATCGCGCAGATCACAGGTCTGCCCCTGCGCACAGTGCAGTCCCGCCTGCGTGCCGCATTGAAAACCTTGAAAATGCAATTGGAAAAGGAGGACTGGAGATGAATCGAGCCTTTGAAAAAGAACTGTCCAGAGCACTGGCGACAGAGCTTGACACAGCCGCACCGAAAACGCTGCTGCGCCGCTGCCGGGCGGAACATGTCGTAAAACAACGGAGTGATTGGCGCGATTTGCTGCACTGCCAGTTCAAATTGCTGGGCTGGAAGGTCTGGGCGCTGGAAGCAATGGCGGCACTGGCGTTGTACAGTGTGGGCCGGGAACTTGCCCTGTGGGAGAAGGCATGGACATTACGCAATGCACTGTTTGGTCTGAGCACACTTGCCATGCTGACAGCCCTGCTCGGTCTGCCGTTTTTATACCGGGCAAGTCAATATAAGATGCTTGAACTGGAACATGCCACATATGCAGGAATCGGTCGTCCGCTGGTGATGCGGTTTTTGCTGCTGCTGGCGGGGGAAACGATCCTGCTGGGAGTGCTGGTACTCAATGTGCGGGCAGCCGTGCCATGGAGCATCGGGCAACTGCTGGCGGTGCTGACCGTGCCATTTCTGACTGCAAACAATGAGCTGCTTCTGCTGCTGCGCTGGGTGCGCCCGGAATGGATGATGACCGGGGCTGTACCGCTGTTTGCAGGGCAGCTGTGTTTGCTGCGGTTCGTGCAATTATCGGAACTGCCGAAAGGTCTGCCGCTGGCGGCGGGCGTGCTGGTGCTCTGTATGGTGTTGCAGTGCATCCGGCTTGCCGCCCGGTCAGAATATATTGCAGAAGGCTGAAAGGAGCAAGTCATGGAACTGAAAATTCAGAATATTACAAAGCGATACCGGGATAAAACGGCGGTGGATGATGTGTCCATCACGCTCACGCCGGGTGTGTGGGGACTGCTGGGGGCGAATGGTGCAGGCAAAACAACCTTAATGCGGATGCTGGCGGGCATTCTGCGGCCCAGCAGTGGCCGGATTTTGTGCGATGGGGTGGAGATTGGGACGCTTGGTGCGGCCTACCGGGAAAAGCTGGGGTATCTGCCGCAGGAATTCGGGTTTTACCCGGAATTCACGGTGCAGGACTATCTGGAATATATGGCGGCGCTCAAGGGTCTGCCGCGCACAGAGGCTGCCCGGCAGATCGACGCACTGCTGGAGCGGGTAAGCCTCACTGAGGTGCGCCGCAAAAAGATCATAAAGCTCTCCGGCGGTATGAAGCGCCGGGTAGGCATCGCACAGGCGTTGCTCAACGACCCGGAAATTCTGATTTTAGATGAACCTACGGCAGGGCTGGACCCCGGAGAACGGGTGCGCTTCCGCAATCTGCTGTCGGAGTTTGCACAGGAACGGATCGTTCTTATTTCAACGCATATCGTTTCGGATGTGGAATACATTGCAGCTGAAAATGCCGTGATGAAGGCTGGCAAAATCATTGCACAGGACACCACCGAAGGGCTGGTAAAGCAGATCGAAGCCAAGGTCTGGCAGGGGAACATCCCGATGGAACAGCTTGCCCGGTGGGAACACCGGCTGCGGGTGGTGAACCTGCGCAACGAGCCGGACGGAACGGTAACATTGCGGTATCTGGCGGATGCACCGCAGCTGCCGGACAGCGTCCCGGCACAGCCCCGGCTGGAAGATCTGTATCTGTGGCTGTTCCCGGAGGAAATGGAGGAAGCAAAATGAACCTGTATCGTTTGGAATTGAAACGTGTGTGCAAAACCCGTATGACAGCTATTCTGCTGGCCATTGCGCTGGTGCTGGCTGTGGTCATGGCATATCTGCCGGTGACCTTTATCGGCTGGACGGAACTGGATGCCAGCGGAAACGAAGTGCGTTACACGGGTCTGAAAGCAATCCGGAAACGGCAGGAGCAGCAGGTATCCGGTACCATCACGCCGGATGTCATGCAGGAAGCACTGGAAGCCTATCAGCGGGTGTACCGGCAGTATGATGCAAGCTCCATCAACGATATCCCGGTCGAGGTATTTTATAAAGAACTTGCCCGGTATCAGCCTCTTGTGAACAACGCAAAGGAAGCCTTTGCCGACCCGAAAACCGGCATGGCACCGGGCGTGATGGGGCTGACCGCAGAGGATATGCAGAACTTTTACAGCCAGCTCCCCAAACGGCTGGAATCGGTGATCTGGCTGGAACAAAGCGGAAAGCCCGGCTATGAGCAGGCGCAGGCCATTGCACAGAAAAAGTTCGATGCTGTACAAAAACCGTTCACCTATTCATTTGGGGTCAGTTCAGACGCAATGGATTACCAGACCCTGTTGAGCTTGCTGCTCACCCTGCTGTGCGCGGTGATTGCGGCCCCGGTGTTTGCATCGGATGCACAGACCGGGGCGCAGGACATCCAACTGTGCACAAAAAACGGCGGTCTGCGGCTAGCAGCGGCAAAGCTAGCGGCGGCGTTCAGTATCACAGGGGCGGCGTATCTGCTCTGCGGCGTGGTGTGGATCCTGGTCACGAATGCTCTGTTTGGTTGGGAAAGTACCCAAACTTCCGTGCAATGGCTGTTTTCTGTGACCAGCCTGCTGCCGTATACCGTTGGCCAGATGGAGTGGGTCATGCTGGTGGCAAACTTCCTGATCTTCTTTGCGGAGGTGGCCTTTGTGCTGATGGCATCCGTATGGGCCAAGAACAACCTGACCGCTTTGTCTGTGGCGCTGATCAGTGTGGTGGCACCGCTGATTGTTTATATGGTCGTGCCGGGCTCCTTTGGAGAATGGCTGTCCACCCTGATTCCGGCAGGGGGCATTGGGCTTTCCAATGCATTGCTGTATAAAATGATCAGCTTTGATTTTCTCTATGCAGGCGGGCATGCCTTCTTTCAGGCCGATGCGCTGCTGGCATCGGCACCGGTCAAGATCGTTCTGCTCGTTGGACTGGCAGCATGGGGGTATCTGAGAAAGACCAGGGTGGCTTAAACGGAAACGCTGCCCCAAAAGGTCATCCGATGCATAGAAAACGGCATCGGATGACCTTTTGTGTCTGGAACTCCCTGCCAGGAATCAAAGTTGATGCACAGTGATGTGCAGGAGGACTGGACAATAAAAGAGCGTTGAGTCGTTGGACTTGATGCTCTTTTTTGTTTGTGTACCCCGAAAAATTGATGAACAAAAAGAAAAATTAAAAAAATTCTCTTGAAAGCTGTAACAAAAGGGTGGGAATTGCGTTAATTGGATAGAAACAGTTGATCAGAATGAAAAGCGGAGGTGAAGGTGTTTTATGAAAGGCAAAGAAAACCCATCTCTTATTTTGGCGTTCCATGGGATGCTTGGGCGGAAAAAGCAGACCAGTCTGTTGCTGATCCTGCTGACGATGGTTTTTTCGTTCCTGACAGCAGCCACGATTTATTCTGGCAGCTCTGCCCAGGCGTTGCAGGATACCCGATGCGAACTGTACGGCGAGTGGCAATACCTGAGATTATCGGATACAGACACGGATGCTGCACAGGTGCGGGACAATCTGCCTGCATCCGCAAAAGTCAGCACGGCAATTCAGGATGGAATCGTTCTTGGTGCAGACAATGGGATGGCGGGCGGTATCGGAACCGTAGACAGCGCCTTTGCACAACTGGGGCGTATCGTGCCGATCAGCGGAAACTTTCCTGCACAACCGGATGAGATCGCTATGACGACAACGTTGTTGGATGCGTTGGGCTGTTCCTATGATCTGGGGCAGACGATCACGCTGAAGGTCGCAGACAATGATTATGACCCGTTATCCGGTTCCGGTAAGATCGTGGAACAGACCTATACCCTGTGTGGTGTTCTTCCGGCCTATGACGTCTATTGGAATCTTGGCAGCAACCTGACGGTCAGTGCGGTTGTCGTTGAGCCGCTTGCACTGGCGGGGCAAAAATTTCAGACCTTCTACGATTTGAATGCGGACACCGTAGGTACTGCATCGGATGACCCGGATTTCATTGCAAATGAATATGCCTATCCGCAGGAAGATACGGTGTCTTCTTCGTTGACGTTCCTGCTGATGATCGCGATCCTGGTCAGCTTCTTTGCCGTTGCGCAGTATTTTGTGATCGTGCTTCATAAACGAGTGCAGACACTGCATACATTCCAGATCCTTGGCGCAAGAAAACAGGACTTGCACCGGATGTGCCTGTGGGAAGCTCTTTTTGCAGGTCTTGCGGCAGTTTTCCTTGGTTTTGCTCTTGGGTGTGGTGCTGCCGCCATAGGGCTTGGACTGCAAAAACAGCTTTCGTTCTTTGCGGTTCCTTTTGCATCGTTGATCCTGCTTGCCGTACTATTTTTGATTGCTGTGCTGTTGGGTGCATTCCTGCCGGCTGTTCTGACCCGCCCAAAGGCAGCACAGAAGAAGGAAAGCAAGGCCAAAAAGTTCCGTTTGGCGCAGCTTCCGCTTGCACCGCAGGTCGGTGTCGGCTGTGCGGTCTTGCTGATCGCAGTCAGCTGCCTTTATGTCGGATGGCGTGTCATGCTGCCGTATGATCTGGATGCGCCGTATGCTTGTCTGTCCATCAAGATGAACGGAACGTCCGGGATGCCATTTTCTTTGAAAGGAGATCTTGCAGCATTGCCCGGTGTGGAAGATGTTTCGGCTGCAATCAACCTGACCGACATCTACAGTATTACTTCGGACAAGATCCGGAGCAGCCAGATGATCTCCGAGATCCGGGTCAAGGACAACGGATTTTATACGGGCGTTCCGAATCTCATGCATAATGCCTCGAATGGGACGCTGAATACGTTCGTTTGCGCCCTGCCGGATGATGAACTGGAACGCATTGCCGAGGATGCAGACGTTCCGGAAAACAGTATGGAGGCGCTGCTGTCCGGAGATTCTGTTCTGATCCGGTGGGGAGATTGCTATTATGATTCCGCTGCGGATGAATATTATCAGGGCTTCCAACCGGATGGCAGTACGCCGGTTGAACCGGTCTTCTCGGCCGGTGATAAGCTGAGCATCCAATACCAGCGTTATACCGGGCAGGATGAAGCCGGGAATGATGTTTATCAGACGTATGCCGCCGAGCTGCCCATTGCCGGCATTGTAAAATCTACGGCAGATTACACACTGCTGACAACAGATCGGATCTTCTACAATGGCATGGTCTTTGTCAGCACGGCTCTTTATCATAAAATGTTTGAAGGCGCAGGAAGCTACCATATGGAAAAAGAAGGATACAGCAGCCTGAATGTAAAGCTGGCTGCCGACAATAACTTCTCGCTGCGGCGTTCCATTGCATCCATTGCCACACGCAGAAATGGGATTCTGAGCGCAGACAACTACGATCTGCTCAGCCAAAGCTATACAGAAGGAACGCAAAGTGCATTTCTGGTCGGAATTCTGGCGGTACTTGGTGTTCTTCTGGGCTGCGCTTTGCTGGTCGTCCTGAACCTTTCTGCCTATGAAGTCCAGCAGCAGCGGTTGTCCCTTCTCCTGACGCTGGGCGTTTCCCCGAAAAAACTAGTGTGTTCTTATGCAAAACGGGTGATTCCGGTGATCGTTGGAACTACGCTGATCGTCAATATCCTTGTATCTGTGGCAGTTTCACACATTGTCCCGATTCAAAGCATTCTGGATCTGATCCGGATCCATACAGACGGACGTGTATTTGAATTTCACAGACCTGTGGGAAGTCAGATCCTGGTCAGCATTCTGCTGATGGGGTTCTGGCTGGGCGCGGCTCTGCTGCCGGTTTTCTCCTTTATTCGGAAAAAAGCATCGAAGGGGGACATCTTATGAAAGACAAAATTCTGGAAGCTGTGCAAATTTCCAAAACCTATGGCGAGGGCGAAAGTGCGGTTCAGGCATTGAAAGCCAGCGATCTGACGATCTGGAAGGGGGAATTTGCGTCCATCATTGGTTCCAGTGGCAGCGGGAAATCCACTCTTCTGAAGATCCTGGGAGGACTGCTGCCGCCCACGACCGGAAACGTTCTGCTGGATGGGCAGGACCTCTATGCGATGAATGCAGAGCAGCTTGCACAGGTGCGGCGGCAAAAAATTGGCTTTATTTTTCAGGACTTCCGGCTGTTCCCGGAGTATACGGTGCGGGACAACATTCTGATTCCATTTTATCTCGACCATCGGACACCGGACGAGCAGATGCTCCGTAAACTGACGGAAATTCTTGGAATCGCAGAGAAACTCGATGCTCGTCCTTCTCAGATTTCGGGTGGACAACAGCAGCGTGTGGCAATCGCCCGCGCACTGATCGGGAAACCGCGCATTGTCTTTGCAGACGAACCGACCGGAAATCTGGACACCAGAACGGGTGAGGACACCATGAAGCTCCTGACAGAATGTGCAGCAGAATTCGGACAGACCCTGATCGTTGTCACCCACAACCCGGAGATCGCGAAGAAAGCGCAGCAGATCATCCGAATCGAGGATGGGTGCATCATAAAAGGACTTTAAAATCAAGACCCCGCGTGAAAACGCGGGGTCTTGATTTTCTGAACAGGAGATTTTTTATTGTGGCAGAACGCTTCTTTTTACAGGAGCAACGTCACGCTTTTACATCCCGTTTCCGCAGCAGGCACCATGCCAGCAAAAACATCGCTGCCAGCCAGAACGCACAGCTGAGAAAGAACATTCCATAGCTTCCGGCCAGTGCGTCCTCGCTTTTGTTGGCGTTCATGCCCGCCTGCATCAGGGCGTAGGGCCAGAGCAGGGAAAAGCCTTTGGACCCGGCAAAAATGCCAAGGATGCCGCCCAGCAGCCCCAGGAAGATGGGCACGGCAAAACTGCGGATGACCATGGCCAGCACCAGCTGGGCAGCAATAACAGCCAGCGCGCCCAGCAGTCCCCGCAGTAAAAACAGAGGTAAGGTGACCGGCGGCAGCCCGGGCA
>ENA-ORTB01002488-ORTB01002488.1-human-gut-metagenome-genome-assembly--contig:-NODE-2488-length-16860-cov-3.608450_pt1 | contig 16860 bp, 8 predicted proteins | sample MGYA00241905_ERZ509174 | MGnify/ENA primary metagenome ERZ509174 (study PRJEB26280, sample SAMEA2338851) | human gut metagenome | biome: human gut; feature: human-associated habitat; material: faeces... | reverse complement strand
TCCATTATTGCGGATTTTTTCAAAATTAGAAATACCAACCGGGATGTTTAAGGCTTTCATTTTTGCGACTCCTTCCTCCGTTCTCATGATTTCTATGATACCATGAATCACTTATGCACACAAGAAAATATCGTCTGATTGCTCTATACGATCGCTCTATACGAAAATCACCGGAATCATTAAGACTCCAGTGATCTTCGTGCATACATTTATTCAATTGAAATCAGCTTTTCTAACCGGAACGAGTAGATCAGAATCTCCTTCACCATCAGTTTCCGGGTGGCAAAAACCCGCTCCAACGCATCCGCATAAAGCTTTAACTGTGTCGCATAACGGTCAATCAGCTCCTGCGCAGTATCCACACGATCTGTCTTATAATCCAAGACTGTGATTCCGTCATCCTCAATCCAGAAAACATCAATGATTCCCTGAATTAAAGTTAAATCTTCCTCATGCATATGATTTTCCTGCGACACATTTTCTGACATGATTTCCTGTTGTGCATTTTCAGTCTGCGCTTCATTTTCTATCATCTGCGCACCTGCTCCGAAACCATAATTTTCCAGTTCCTCTTCCGTAAATCCCATGACAAATGGTTTCTCACGGTAAAGCGCTCCCATGCGCTGTGCGAGAGCCATCCGCTTTCCTGTTTCCGAGGAAACAAAATCTGCCACAATCCGCTCTTTCACAAGTGTGCGCATATCCGCAGTGATCTTCTCCTCTTTTTCCATAGCGTCCATCTGTTCCTGTACGCTTTTTTCTGAAGTAAAATCGTAGCACTCCATGACACGGTGTACTGCGGTTCCTCTGAGTGCGCCACGGTTTGCTGTATTTGATTCTATTTTCTGTTCTGCTTTACTTTCTGCTTCCTGCCCTGCATCCTGTGCCTTATTTTGTGCCTCCTGTTCCACGATTCCCTGTCTCTGGATAAAAAGAGGGATCGTTGGCGTCACAGGTTCTTCCAAAAATGCCGGAACTGTCTCCTCCTGCTCTGCCTCAAATTTTTCACGCATTGCACGGTGCTTTAATTCGGATACGGAATATTTGTTTTTCCGCAAAATGTCTGTCTGATATGGATAACGCTGCGAAAACCGCTGTTTTAACTGCCCGACCAGCTGTGTGTCCGCCGCTTCGATCTCCACGATCCGCTCTGTCAGATTTTCATTTTGCTCTAACTGGTTTTCCACTTCGTCTAAGACAAGCTCTGCCGCTTCCACGATCCTGACCGGGTATTTGTCCCCATAGGAAAGCACTGCCGGAAGTATCCAGTCGAGATACCCTGCGGCACTTTCCCTTGTCAGATACGGAATCGCTGTGGTGTCGCTGGAATGTGCATACAATGCTGCCTGCTGCCTGAAAAATTCTAGTTTTTCCGGGGCATCCTTTAATGTCCCGGTGAGAATGAGCTTTTCTTTTGCACGGGTTAAGGCAACGTATAGCACACGAAGTTCCTCTCCGAGATTTTCCAGATCGATCTGCTTTGCAATCGCCTTCTTTGCGATAGTCGGTGATTTGATACGCTTTTTTCCGTCCATGTAGTCAAGACCAATACCAAGTTCCGGGTGAAGCACCATTTTGCTCCGTGTGTCCTGTTTATTGAAATTTTTGCCCATACCGCTCACGATCACAATTGGGAACTCAAGACCTTTGCTCTTATGGATACTCATAATTCGGACAACGTCCTCGTTTTCCCCGACCATGTCTGCCTCACCGAAATCCACATCATATTTCTGCAGTTCATCAATGTAACGCACAAAGTGAAACAGTCCCTTGTAACTCGTTTTCTCGTAGGCTGCGGCTTTTTCCAAAAGCATGTTTAAATTCGCCGTTCTTCTGTTTCCTGCCGGCATTGCCGCCACATAATGACCGTATCCGGTCTCGCGCAGGATGATCTCGATCAGCTCATGGATCGGAGTGTCCGGGACGAGCTGCCGTAATTGCTTGTATTTTTTATAAAATTTGAGTAATTTCCGGTGAGCGGTTATCTCTATATGATTTTCTGTTTTCTCATCCGCGTTTCTTCCCTGCTTCCGATCTGCCTCTGAATCTGAAATTTCTTTTTGCCCGTCCTCTTCATAAAGTCCTTCTGCCAGTTCAAGCACCGCTTCATGAAAAGGCACACTGCCATCTTCAAGCCTTAACACCGCAAGCTCCTCATCGGTAAGCCCTGCCATCGGCGAGCGGAGCACTGCCGCCATCGGAATATCCTGCCTTGGGTTATCCAAAAGCCTCAGCATGGACAGTACCGTCTGCACTTCCACCGTGGAAAAATAACCGGTTGAAGAAACCGTGTGCGCCGGGATTCCATTTCCGTTCAGCACTTCCACAAGCGAATCCGCCCAGCCGGACAGGCTACGGAGCAAAATTACAATATCGGAGTAATGCGCCGCCCGAAGTGTTCCGGCTGCCTTGTCCGTGACCTGCTGCGTTTTCATCAGATGCTTGATTTCTTCTGCCACAATTTTCGCTTCCAGTGTCTTTTTATCCGTAAGTTCGGTGTCCTCCAATAATTCGTCGTTGCTGTCTGCAAGCAGGATCTCCGGGATGAAGTCCGCGCTGACAGGATAGCTTGCCCCCGGATACAGTGCAGCCTCCGCGTCATACTCCACATTTCCAAGACTCCGCGCCATAATTTTATAAAAAATATCGTTTGTGCAGGTCAAGACTTCCTCTCTGCTTCGGAAGTTTTTGTGCAGGTCGATACGCTGCGTGGTGCTCTCTTCCAGCGAATAGGAATCGTATTTTTTCATGAAAAGTTCCGGTCTTGCGAGACGGAACCGGTAAATACTCTGCTTTACATCCCCGACCATGAAAATATTATTTTCCCCACGCTCCTCTCTGGAAATGGAGCGAAGCAGTGTCTCCTGCACTTCGTTGCTGTCCTGATACTCGTCGATCATGATCTCCTCAAAGGTATCCCGGAACTCTTCCGCAGTCTTTTTCGCCTTCTCCGTCTCCTCATCCACAAGGATCTGCAATGCAAAATGTTCCACATCATGGAAATCCACCAGATTTTTCCGGCGTTTTGCGGCTGCAAACTCATCTGCAAACTGCTTTGTGAGACGGACAACCTCCTCTAACATCGGCTCCGTGCGCTCTAACTGCTCGATCATCATCTCCGGCGAACAGAAAAAATATTGTTTGCAGAGTTTTTTCACCACATCCTTTGCCTGCTCCCTGAGACTTTTCACCAGCTCTAATTTATCAGGATCTCCCTCAAACCCTCTGCTGCTCGCAAGTCTGTCGTATTTGATATCGGAAAGCGCCCCGGACAGTTCACAGAAAGAGGTTAGTCTTGACAAACCCTCATATTTTTCCAGATCACTCTGCACTGCTTTCTCGTACATATCCGGTCCGTCATCCTGCTGTGTGATTGCAAGCGCCTGCTTTAAGAGCTGTTCACAGTCTTTTAAGACAAAACAGATATTTTCCGTGAGCGGAGCAAGCCATTCTGCGCGGTCTAACTCCTCCCTGGTTTCGATGCGGTAGGCTCCCACAAACGAATCCAGCCATTTTTCCGGCCACGGATAACTTCTGGAAAACTCATATAACTGAAGGATCATCTCATTTAATGCAACATCGGTTCTTCCCGAAGCATAGCCCTCCACAAAATCGGAAAATGCTTCCGAAGGCTCCTCATAATTTTGTTCCAAAACTCTGCCAAGAACATCCTCGCGCAGTAATTTTAACTCACCCTCATCCCCGATACGGAAATTCGGTTCCAGATCGATCTCATGAAAATGATTGCGCACCACATACAGACAGAAGCTGTCGATGGTCGTGATCTGTGCATTGTGAATCAGGGTCAGCTGCCTTAACAGATGCTCATTCCCCGGCTGTTCGTCTAACGCTTTCTCAATCGCATTTCCGATCCGCTCCCGCATCTCTGCCGCTGCCGCATTGGTAAACGTCACGATCAGCAGATGGTCAATGTCGACCGGATGATTTTTGTCTGTTATGATTTTCACGATCCGCTCTACTAAAACAGCGGTCTTTCCAGAACCTGCTGCCGCAGATACCAATATATTTCGATTTCTTAAGTCAATGACCTGCTGCTGCTCTGTGGTCCATGAAACTCCCATATTTCTCACTCCTGTTATTTACTGTTCCTGCTTTTCGTTTTCCATACGCTTTAATATCTCGTCCGCGCTGTCAAATTTTTCCAGTTTATGATAGGAATAACCCGGCATCCGGGTGTCAAAACCGCAGACGGTATGGTATGGACAGTAATCACAGCCACTTTTTCCGTCCAGCGAGTATGGATGAATCGAAATATCTCCGGCAAAGATTTTTTTCCCGGTCTCTTTGATTTTCTCCTGTACATAATCAGACATCACAGAAAAATCGTAAGTACTGGCAACCTTGGAAGTTGCTTTTAAGCTTCCGTCCGTTTTTTTTCCGATTGGGATGACCGAAGAATTTCCGGCAAAATCTGAATCCATCGCCTCATAGATTTCCGGTTTATCGTTCACCAGACCATTTAATTTTAACTGCTCCAAAACGCTGTTTCGTATTTCTGCCTCTGTCTCATTTCCAAGTCCGTCTACTATCGGATTTTGAATGTGATAGTAGAAAATACCCGCCGGTTCCGCTTTTTTGCCCGGATGGCGTTTTTCCTCTAATTCTAATGCCGCATTCATATAGACCACAAGCTGTAATTGTAGTCCGTGATACAGATTGACGAGTGAAAAACTCGTGTTTCCCGATTTATAATCAATAATCTTCACATAAACTTTATCCGACGTCTCGTAAGTGTCCACACGGTCAATCCTGCCGAGCAGGTTCATTTTTTCCTCATCACTCAGCTGAAAACGGATGGCGTCCAATTTATCTGCCCGCGAAAAGGACACCTCAAAATCACTCGGCACAAATTTTCCCTTCTGGATCTGGGTGGTAAGTGCCCACACCGTGCGCTTGATGGTCTGGCGCATCCGACCGGTCAGGTAACGGTTTCTCACGTTCTCAAACGCTCCGGCATTTTTGCACCCGGCAATCGCGTCATTCATGCTCTCCTCTATAAATGTCTCCTGCACATCCTCCGGGATGTTAAACCAGGTGTACTCTGATTTTTCCACACGTCTGGAAAAATGTTCAAGCGCATCATGGTAAATATTTCCCATGTCCACGCTTGCAAACTCTAAAAGCTGACGCTCCTTTAGGCGTAAACCGTAATTCAGATAATGCGCGTAAGCACACGCCGCAAAACGCTCCAGTCTTGTGACGCTGTTCTCCAACACGGTTCCATAAAGTGCCTGCGTCACTGCGTGGCTGATTGGCTCATCGCTGTGCACTTCGTAGGCAGTTTTTAAAAGTTTTTCCGTTTCCGGCTTCCACTCGGAATCTGTGAGGTAGAATTTTGAGAGAGCATTCCATAATTTTCTTTTTTCTACCTGAGAAAAATCAGATGCCCTGTCATCATCCTGCAGTCCCTCCAGGAAAAACGCCATGCTGCTCTTCGGCGTCATGATGCAGTCCGCAGAAGTTGTCTCCTCGATTTCCTCCACCGTTTTCTCTGGGAACATTTTTAAGAGCGTTCCAACAAAATACGACCTTCTAAGTGCTTTTCCGTCCGCATTCACTTTTGAAAAAGTCACATATAAAAAATCAGATGGCTTCGTCACATTCAGATATAGATAAAAGCGTTGGATGAACACTTTTTCACGCGCACCCGGTGCAAGTTCCAGATGACATGCCACCATTTTCTCACGTTCAAACTGCGAGATGATACCTCCGGCATTGCCCGCTTTCGGCACAACACCGTCATTGACACCGATGAAAAATAAGATTTTGATATGGTTCAATCTGGTTCGCTCGATGTCACCGATCGTCACTTTATCATTTCCCGGCGGGATCACGCCGACTCTTGCCGCCTCAAACCCGGCGTCAAGAATATCCGCATACTCCTTGACCGGCAGCGTCTCATCTCCTAAAAAGTCCACGACCTTATCAAAAAGATCCATGACGATCCTGTAAATCTGGGCGTACTCTTTCGCCTTGACCTGATTGCCCTGCCGCTCGAATCCGAGTTCTTTTTGTTTTAGTTTTTGCTCTATTTCTAATTTTTCAATCAATTCATATAACACGGTGGTTGCGTCCCGCACGGTCTTTCCCTGCGCAAACGCTTCCGACAGCGGTGCAAAGAAGCCATAAATCTTTTCCCGCACCTCGTTCATTTCTGTGAGGTTCTCTTTTTCGGTATCATCGAACACAAACGTCCACTGTTTTTCCCATTTTTTTCTGCCACGTATCCCTTTGGCAAGCACATAGTTTTCCAGCAGATCGATCTGCCGTTCTGTGATGCCGGTCAGTCCGCAGCGAAGGAAACGGAACACGCTCTCATAAGAGAAATCAAGTTCCACCACTTCAAGCACCGCACGGATAAACTCGATAAACGGATGAAATAAAATGGTTCTCGTCTGGTCGAGAAAGTATGGAATTTCATACGCCGTAAAGATCTCGTCCACATAGTTGTCGTAAAGCCCCACATCCCCGGTCACCACTGCAATATCCTTATAACAGTAATGCTTTTCACGGACAAATTTCGTGATCTCGCGCGCCACAAAGTGTAGTTCTTCCCTTGGATTTTTAAGGCTTACGATCCGAAGTTCGTCCTCCTTCTGCCGCCATTTATGATAATACGGACGGAACAGATTCTGCTCCATGAAATACAGGGAGGGCGCATTTTTATACCTGTGGTTTTTTCCATCGGATAACACAACCGGCTCCTCCACCGTGATGTGAAGCTCCTCCGCCATTTTCATCAGGACCGACACCGTTTTTTTACTCATGGAAAAAAGTTCCTGTCCGCCCCTGCAATGGTAAAAATCCTCGCCTGCATCCATCGTCACGGAGACAATGATACGCTCTGATAACACTAAAAGTTTCCTGAGAAGCTGGTTCTGTATCGGTGTAAAGCCGGTAAATTCGTCAAACACAATCACGCTGTCTTTTATGATACCAGAATCCTCTGCAACGTCGCACAACAGCGATAACACTTCCTCGGCGGTGATATACTGCCCCTTGAGATATTCGGAAAAACTGTGGTACATGACCGAGATATCCTGCATTTTCAGGCGCAGGGTCTCTCCAACATCCTCTGTCTCCAAAAATGTATCCAATTTTTCCGGTGACACATTGTACTGCGTCAGCTCGGAAATGAGGGATTTCACCTCACTGATGTACCCCATCCGGTTTAAGTTGCCGCCCAGCACGCTTAAGTTTTTCTTCTGTTCCCCTGCAAGCTTGCGGAGTACCAGATTTTTTCCGGTCTCCTCCAGCACACGGAGGTTTTGTTTTCCAAGCTCGTCAAACACACGGTATGCAAGGCGCGCAAAACTGAGCACATCCACATTCATAATGGCGTGTGACTTTTCAAGCCGCACAAGCTCGCGCTGTGTCTGCATGGTGAACTGCTCCGGCACAAGCACCAGATAATTTTTCTCCGGATGCTCTGCCGCTTCTTTTAGTATGTTCCTATATAAATAGGATGATTTTCCACTTCCTGAATTTCCGAAAATAAATTGCAGTGACATGTTTTTCCCTTACTTTTTTCAAATTCTAATTTTCGTTTTCTGTTCCTTTTCATAGTACATCATTCTGCCTTTTTTGACTAGTACGGCGTTTCGTTATTTGCAGGACGATGTACCAGTCAAAAAAAGCTGCCATACAATCCGGGAATTTCTCCTTTCAGTACGACAGCCGTAATCACTGATCTCTATTTCTGTGCTTTTGTTTTTTTCTTCCGGTAACCATTGATGTCATATTTTCTTTCATACTCATCAAAGTATGCCATGTAAGTGTCATTCTTTAACTCGCGGACACTCTTTAAGTACTCATGGGTATCAAAGTCTGCCGCCTCAAGCTCGATCATGGCAACTGCGATGTTCGAGCAGTGTGCTGCGATTCGCTCCAGGTTCGTCAGCAGATCATTAAACGCAAATCCCTGCTTCATCTCGCATTTTCCGGTGCGGAGTCTTGCGATATGACGCAGTTTCAGTTCATCACAGAGGATACCGATCAGTTCGCGGAGTGGTTCTACTTTTGCCGCCATCTCAAGGTCGTCCGCACAGAATGCATCCACCGCAAGACTGACACACTCTTTTACTGCATTCTCCAGCACATCCAGCTCATACTGTGCCTCATCCGAAAATGCAATTTTCTTCTCGTTCAGCTCCGCCGCAACCTCTGAGATATTCACCGCATGATCGCCTAGACGTTCGAAATCACTCACTGTATGCAAAAACTTGGATACCTGCTTCGCCTGGCTTCCATTCATCTCATGCGTGGACATCTGCATCAGATAGGTTCCCAGCTTATCCTCATATTTATCGATCAGTGTTTCCTTCTCCTGTACCTTATTAAACTTTTCTGTCGAATACACAAGGAACAGGCTTAACGCGCGTAAAATATTCTTTCTTGCCTTCTTTGCCATGCCGTTCATCGCAAGATGGCTCTGTGTGATCGCAAGATCCGGGTAAGCAAGGAAACGCTCCTCGAGCAGATCGAAGTCTGCCTGATCCTCCTCGTCCTCCGGCGAATCTTTTACAACAAGATAAACAATTTTTTCAATCCATTTGATAAATGGAAGAAGTACTAAAATCGTTGCCGCACGGAAAACCGTGTTTAACAGTGCGATCAGTACCGGGCTCATGGTGGCATTCATAAATGGAAAATGCACCACTGCATTGACAGAATAGAATACAATTGACCAGAACAGCATGCCGAACAGATCGTTAAACAGATAGATCAGGGCTGTTCTCTTACCATTTTTGTTCGTTCCGATCGAGGAGAGCAGAACCGGACAGGCTGCGCCGACACCAATACCCATGGTAATAGGAAGCGCCGCTGCAAAAGTGATCGTTCCACTCATGGACAACGCCTGAAGGATACCGACTGAGGCAGATGCACTCTGCAATACCGCTGTAAATAAAATACCTGCCAGTATACCTGCCGCCGGATTCTTAAACATTGTCAATACATTCACAAAATGCTCGTTATCTTTTAATGGTGCAACTGCCCCACTCATGGTCTGCATCCCCACCATCAGGATGGAGAACCCAAGCATAATGTCACCGACATTTTTAAAGCCGGATTTTTTTACAAACATTTTAAAGATAATACCAATGATCGCCACGATCGCTGAGATAGTCGCCGTGGACAGCAGCTGTGCAATCCCGTTCGAACCGTCAATGTACGACAGACACAAAATCCAACCTGTCACACTCGTTCCGATGTTGGCTCCCATGATGATACCGATTGCCTGCGCAACCTTCATCATTCCGGAATTTACGAAGCCGACAACCATAACAGTCGTTGCGGAGGAGGACTGGATGATCGCTGTCACAGCAGTTCCAAGCAGCACTCCTTTCAACGGTGTGTTCGTCAGCTTATAAAGAACCAGCTCCAGCTTATTACCCGCTACTTTCTTCAGTCCGTCCCCCATCAGGGACATACCAAAAAGGAACAGTGCCACTCCGCTGAGCAGCGATAAAATAATAGTAAATGTTGTCATTTGTACTCCTAACCACGTTATACATCCTAACGTATCCCTGTCTGCAATTTTATTTACAAACTTTTTACATGATTTTTACATTTAACCGACATTTCTTATTATACTGTACCTCATGGCAAAATCACAATCATTTTATTTCTATTTTAAAATTTTTTACATTTCGCCTAGGAAAATACCGTTTTCAGACAAAATTATTATCACTTTTTTATCTATTCTCATTTAGTGAGAGCAGATTCAGCCTTTTTTGTCTGCACCTCTCCGCTCAATCCCTGTTTTCTTATAGTATTCTGCCTTATCCTCATACATGCGCTTCTCAGCTTCCTGCAGAAGTTCATCCAGATGTGTGTCCGCCCTGTCCTGCCAGATCACTCCCACTGCGATATTTACGTCCTTCTCAGCTGTCAGACACTCTAACTGCCTTATGCGTTCCGCCAACGTGTCCTGATCGATCTGCGCGCACAATACAAGCAGCTCATCTCCCCCGATACGGAATACGCCATAATCGCCAAACACTTGCTCCAGACATGCACCGGCTCTAAGGATCAGGTCATCCCCTGCCTTATGTCCCAGTGTGTCATTCACACCCTTTAAACCAGTAACGTCACAATAAACTACGCCAACGCTCTGCTCCGGATAGATCTGTCTCACATACTTTTCCATCGCAAAGCGGTTTCCAAGCTGAGTCAGCGCATCCTTATAACTTAGATCTTCCAGACGCCTCATCAGATTCCTGCGTCTGATGCAGGACTTGAGAAAAGAACCCATGATCTGAAGCATATCCGACGTATATTCCAATGAAAATGCCGGCGGATTGTCAACTCCGTAAAAAGCAATGACTTTTTCCGCATCATAAATTGGCATGGCAACAATGGAATGGATCTTCTGCCGCTTCAGATTTTCATATTGAAACGGATCGCTCAGGCGCATCTCCTCAATATCCGGTATCTGGACATATTTTCCCTCCTCAAAAATGTGATACCAGTTCTCACAGATCTCCGGCGGAAGATTCTGGAGATTGTCGATCTCCGGTGGCACTCCCGGCGCCGTCCATTCATATGTATTATCATCCCTGCCATCTCTGTTCTTCTCAAAAATATATGTTCTCTCTCCGTTCAGCACTTTTCCGAGATATTCCAAAATAATACGGATCGTCTCGTCCGGCGACTCGACAGAAAGCGCATCCTTCAATGCCTCGTTGACAAAGGACTCCATATCCCTGTACTTCTGGATCATCTTGTCCTGTGAACGCTCCTCGCTGATATCTATACTGATCTCGATCCGGTACTTTTTATTTGTGACAGGATCTTCCACCAGGGTATCTTTCAACATCATGTATTTATCGATCACCGGATTATAATAACGCCACTCGACAAACTTTCCGGCACAAAGCCTGTCATTATTGCACATACCACAGGGAACAGAAGATTTCTGCAGCACCTCGTAGCACTTCATCCCTTTCACATCATCTATGGACTGTAATCCATACACCTCTAACAATTTGCGGTTCATATAAACAAGCTCATCTGTCTCTATGTCTGTTGCGTACACGTACTCATCCAGATTATCTAAAAACTTCCAGATAACTTCTATTTCGTTCATTCTTTATACTCCGTTTCATGCAGATATGAAATTTCTATAAAAATCTGTATAGTAAAATAGCACCTCCTGAGAGGTACTATCTCACCATACGCCATTATTATGCGGATTGCAAACAAACTCTTCCATAAACTTCTTTTTTTCACAGGGTTTTCCAAAAAAATACCCCTGAAGATAATCCGCCTGCAGTTCTTTCATCTTAAGATGCCAGTCTTCTTTTTCAATTCCTTCCACACAGATGCGGATGCCGATGCTGTGAACCATCTCAATGATCTTTTTAAACAGCTCGTAATCCCGTTCGCAGCTCATTGCCTTTGCTGTGAAATCCTTATCCATTTTCACATAGCCCGGATTCATGTCACTGATGCAGTGGAGATTGGAATATCCGGTTCCAAAATCATCGATCACGAACTGAATCCCATTTTCCTCAAGCACTTTCCTGAATTTACAAAAGACCGGTGTCATATCCATGAAGCCGCTTTCAGTCATTTCTATGCAGATGCGATCCGGCGTCAGTCCATTGTCCCTGACCGCAGTGAGTATCTTGTCTGCAATCTTTCCATGCTCGATCTGATAACAGGAAATATTCACGTTCACACTGAATTCCGGTATATATTGCTGTATCTCACGGCACATTTTTGCTGCCTCATTTAACACAAACCTTCCCGCCGGAATGATCAGTCCTGTCTTTTCCAGAAGCGGTATAAACTCGACCGGAGACAGCCACTCCTTACCTTCCTCTGTCACCATGGTATACCGCATGAGTGCTTCTGCACCAATCACACGCCCGGAAACACAATCCACGATCGGCTGATAATATACTTCAAAGCCTTCACACCCGTTAGCGATGGAATTTCTCAGTGCACTTATGATTCTTCCATTCCGCTGGAATTTCTCGTAATCCTCCTGCCTGTAAAAATAGATGTTATTTTTTCCCATCCGTTTTGCCTTTTTCAGGGAAAATTCAAACTTTTTGCGGCATTCCTCGTAGCCTTCTGCCACAGTCGAGGCATCAATCACTCCTGCAGAAGCTGAAAATACAACTTCATATTTTTCAGAGATGATGAATTCGTCTATTTTCTCACCGATCTTTTTTTTGAGCTGTATGGCATCATCCATGGAAGTACTGTCAAGATCCACGATCACATACTGATCTGCGATCAGATGATAGAGTCGCTGATTTCCGGACAGACACTCTTTCATACAGTCTGCAACACTTTTTAACACATAATCGCCATAATTGCTGCCATGTGTTTCATTCACCGTTGCAAAATCATCAATTCCAATATGCATAAGAAATCCGGTCGTCACAGGTTTCTTCTGTGACCGCAGGTAAGCACAAAATTCCATTCCGCCTAAAAGCCCGGTCACATTATCAGCCCGCCGCTGGTTTCCGGTCTCATTCAGACATCCCACCAGATACCCCGGCTTCCCATCTTCATCATCGATCACTACTCCGCGGCAGTTGACCCACACCGGAAGCCCGTTTTTGTCGAGCCACCGGTAATGGATATCATGCACCTTTTCCTTTCCATCCATCACAGCCTGCATATGCTTTGCAAACATAGTGCGGTCTTCTTCGTAGACAACGGACATGATCTCCTGCTTTACATTCCTCACATGTGTCTCAGAAATCATAAACCGATCCAGGGCAGACTGGGAAATTTCCATCTTATTATTCTGGAGATCGATTACGTACAGGTAATCATCCATGCATTCCGCTATGATCTCCAATAAGATCTCTGCTGTCAGATCTCCTAATATTCCATATACATCCTTATTCATAACCAGAGAACCTTTCCTCTTTCTTTTGCGCTTATACTCCTGCGCATCCAATTGAATTTATCTGGTCTGATATTATTTTTCCGTCTTTACAACTTTAAATCTGCGGATCATTGTACGTAAATTGTCTGCTTCGCTGCTCATCTCTTCACTTGCAGCCGCACATTCCTCTGAAGTAGCTGAATTCGTCTGTACCACATCATTGATCTGCTCGATTCCTTCATTGATCTGATGGATCTCTGCTGTCTGTGTCTCTAAGGTGTCTGCGATATTTGTCACTTCACTTGTGATCGTTTTTGAATTCTCTGCCACTTCCTCTAACTGTGCTGCTGTTTCCTTTGCAACTATCATACCTTTTTCAACAGCATTCACAGAGCGCTCGATCAGTGCTGCTGATTCCTTTGCCGCTTCTGCACTCTGATCTGCCAGGACATTTACCTGATTTGCAACTACTGCGAAACCTTTTCCTGCCTCACCGGCTCTTGCAGCCTCAATAGATGCGTTTAAGGCAAGCAGGTTGGTCTGGGATGCGATCTCATTGATCGTCGCAATGATCTTGTCAATCTCATGCGATGCATCATTGATCTCGTTCATGGAGACAACCATCTCCTGCATCTTTCCGTTGCTCTCGATCAGCGCCTGTCCAAGCTGTTCCACTTTTCCGCTGATCTCCTTTGCTGCCTGTGAATTGTTTGCCACCTGTTCGGAAACACCGGTAACGGTAGCGGTCAGTTCCTCGACAACTGCTGCCTGATTCGTTGCGCCGTCTGCAAGCTCGTTCGAGCTGGATGCCACCTGTTCTGCTCCGTTGGATACCTCATCGGAAACCCTCTGGATTCCTCTTACCGTATCAGACATGCTGTTCTGGAACTCCATAAAGGATTGTAAAATACCAACAAAGTCCCCTCTCCACTCTACCTCTGGCTGTACATCAAAATTGCCCTCTGAGAACTGTTTCATGGAGCGGTCAATATCATCGACATACGTTCCAAGGATATGGATGGACTTACGCATGCTGTGTGCAAGTCTTCCGATCTCGTCCTCGGAGTGGTATTCCAGCTGGCTGTGCAGATTTCCTTCCGTGAGTTCCTTCGCCACGTCCTCGATCGCATGTAATGGTTCCAGAATAGTTTCAAGTACCATCCTGCTCACTTTCTTTGCGATTGCCCATGCAAGGAGCAGGAAGATAATGATCACTGCAATACCGGCAGCTGCACAGAAGATCGTGCTCTGGACAGCCTTACTTCTCTGTTTATCAGTCAATGCATCTAATTTCTTTGAAATTTCTACTAAGCTGTTTAATGCAGGGGTACACTTATTTAAGATACCATCGACAGCCTGATCTTCCTTACCGGCCTTGATCTCTTCCATGATCTCATATCCGATCGTTCCCCAGTCCGTAAATGCACCTTTATATTCTGTATAAAGATCCTCTGTAATGACACCTGTGCCGTGTAAAACATTCATCTGTGTATCTACGGTCCCGAGAAGCTCTTTCACCTTCTCCTCGTAGCTGTCGTAAGTGGATTCGTCATCATTCAGCGCCATTTCACGGATATTTCTTGCTGCTGTATTTATATTAATTCTGCATGTTTTTACTGCCTGATCTGCTGCGTTGACATTATTGACATAATTCATCATATTGGCAAACAGAATGCCTATTGCAATAATAGAAATCAGCCCTGACACCAGCATCATGGTAATGACTTTTTTATAACCGTAACTGATTCTTTCCTGCAGATACATTTTTTCAAGTTTTGTTTTCATTGTACTCTTTTGTGACAACATAAACTGTTTTTTCCTTTCCATCCTAATATACTTTTTTCTTTCTCTGCTATATTAATTTTTCCAGTCTGACAATGTATTAATTGCCTCGTTTTATTTCGTTTTTTATCTGTTTTTTCTTCTACCCCCCCCTAAAAAATCTGACAATTATCTTTTTTGATTCTTACATTATAGCCACATATTTTGCGTCTGTCAAACCTTAAAAGGCTTTTTTATCAATTATTTATTTGAAAACGTTTCTAAATTGTATTTCCGACCGCTTCCTTTGCAAGGTGGTCTGCTTCTTCATTGCCATCCACACCGGAATGGCCTTTTACTTTCACAAATTTAATCCTGATTTTATTTTTTGCAGACTGCATATAATCATAGTAGGCGATCGTGCCCTGCCTGTTCCGTTTCCAGGCTCCCTCTGCCCACATCTCGATTCCCATGTAATCGTAATAAATCGTCACTTCCGGAAGTTTTAACTCGATCGCACGTTCTACTGCAGCCATCGCTCCTAATATTTCTCCTGAAACATTGCGCATGGATGCCATCTCCGCATCGTTTCCGCTTCCCTGCAGCACTTCTTTCTCTCCATTATGAATGAGAAATCCGCCGTAGCCGTAGACTTTTGTGGCAATGTTGTAAGAGCCGTCGACAAAGGCGTAGACTGCCGGATTTTGTTCCTGCTTCCCTGTATCTGGTTTTTCTGCTTTTTCGCTCCGCTTTCTGGAGCTGCCTTCTGCACCCACGAAGGCTTCCGCTTCCTCAAGTGTTTTGAAGCTTTTATATACGGCACCCGGAAAACCGTCTACCATTTTTTTGCAATCATCCCAGCTGTTGTAGATTCCCGGAATTTTACCTTTTTTTACCGCGTAGAATTTTGATGCCATATACGCTCCTTTTCTGATTGATATTTCATTATGATAATTCCAGCCTGCAGCTTCCTCTCATCTGCAGTGGACATTCGTAAACATTTTCGTCCCCATTTCTTCCGATGTAGGACAATGGGCATTTTCTGCAATCCTCTAATACAAAGTCTGCCGGAACATCAAACTCGATTTTCGCTTTTTTACTTCCTTTTGCCTCATTCTCATGCCTGATATTGTCCCAGCTTAATTTCTGTCCGCATCCCTGACATTTTTCAGTGCCGATTGCAACTGCGCGTTTGCATGTCGGACAGGCATAGTACTCTTTCCCTGTCATATCCTTTGTCTCTATTACTTCTGATGGGAACTGTTTGATCAGTTCTGCTCTTAAATCGTCCTGCATTTTTTGTCTCCTGTATTCTAATTTTTTATTTAAAGCATGTGATGTTTGTTGTTATCGCCATTCTCACTCACCATCACTGCAAATGCCAACAACTTATTTTATCACAACATTTTTTAAATTTCACTAACATTTATATCAGTATATTGAAATATTTTCTATGTAATGCGCTATTGCAAAAATTGTCGATTTTTCAAAGTTTTTGCATTTCAGTGCATAAACTTTATGTCCAGGTCACGGAATCAATGACAAGTGAAGATGTTCGCAAAAGAGAATTAACACCACTCCAAAAAAGGAACCAGAATTTTTCTCTGGTCCCTCAAAATCATATAGTATTCTCCATGAACTGATATATTTACGCTTCCTGATTCATATTCGCCAGTTTTGCTGCCTGGTCAGCTGCGATACACGCATCAATGATCTCCTGAATATCACCATTCATGATCTTATCTAATTTGTAAAGTGTCAGGTTGATACGGTGGTCTGTCACACGTCCCTGTGGGAAGTTGTAGGTTCTGATCTTTTCAGAACGGTCACCGGTACCGATCTGGCTCTTACGAAGTTCTGCTTCTGCATCATGTGCTTTCTGCTGTTCCAAGTCAAATAACTTTGTACGGAGTAAAGCAAACGCTTTTGCTTTGTTCTGGATCTGTGATTTTTCAGTCTGGCTGTAGATCACGATTCCAGTTGGAATATGTGTTAAACGAACCGCAGAGTCTGTGGTGTTGACACACTGTCCACCTGCTCCTGACGCACGGCAGACATCGATACGGATATCTTTCTCATCAATCTGTACGTCAACATCTTCCGCCTCCGGCATCACAGCTACTGTGATGGTAGAGGTATGGATACGTCCGCCGGATTCCGTCTCAGGCACACGCTGTACACGGTGCACACCGGATTCGTATTTCATAACGGAGTAAGCACCTGCTCCT